>FTEL01011033.1_pt1 | contig 19414 bp, 12 predicted proteins | sample 1658911 | NCBI WGS metagenome assembly FTEL01 (sample SAMEA3914869, study PRJEB12502) | metagenome | biome: forest; material: soil | place: USA | collected 2012-03-12 | depth 0.1 m
CGTTGGTGATCTCATCGCGGTCTCGGGCGGCGAGCAAAGCCGAGAGATAATCCAAACACTGCGCATGTTGGGTTTCGGAGAGCGAAGACAGCAGGTCTGGGTTTGAGCGGTCGAGAATGGTGACAACCATTGACTGGCCTTTTTGAGAACTGGCTTGTCGAGTCTCCTCGTGTTCAGCTCTGGGTTTCTTGATGTAGTCCCTGATTGCCGCCAGCTGCTGTTTCGAGGGGGCGGATGGCGCCTTTGCCTTCTCTATGGCCTCAGCGGACCTGCGGAACTCGAGGGCGTCCCATGACAAGACTACACCGATGATCCTACACAAAATTAGACACCATATAAAGCTCGTTAGTGTGGCCCCCATACCTTTGAAGCAGGTTCACGCCATCGCCAGCGTTTTGTGTTAGTCCAACCCAGTTTGATAGTGAACCCACACTCAGCTTCGCCAGGAGCAACTTCATCATGCCGTTGATCATTGTTGCGGCGTTCCCTATGCGGAGCGTCTGCTTGATCATGGTGTACGGTAATAACCGGTGGACACTCTCCAGGAGTTTGAGCAAGAACCGCCCCTCTGGTGATAAGACAAACACTCTATGTATCAAGGTCGCCAAACTGGGAAAATGTCAGTACCGAGTATTGGGAATCCCGTTGGAGAGGAGAGCTTACTGCAAGATGATGTAGTCCGCGGCTGCTTCAACGCCTGGAGAGTGTTCCTCAAGGCTCTTCTTTTCCGCCGCAGCGACGAAGAGTTCCTCGACGAGGTTTCCGTAGACCAACTCCTGCACGACGTCGTCCCATGCCCGAACTAGGTCTTGGGCCTTTGACTTATCGTACTCGCCATGAAGGTCCCTGCTTGCGCCCTTCGAAAGCCCCCCAAGGATCCCCCTCGACACAGCTTCGTGAATTGCCGAGGCCGCAGTGGCCAGAGTCTTGCGAATCCCCAAAGCTGCCTTGTCGTAGGACTCTGAGAGCTCCGCCTCTGCAAGTTTCTCCAATACGGCCTGGAACCGCCCATGCCAAAACTCAGCCGGCAGGTTTGGGACTCCCGGGAATGGGAGCACGATGCTCCTCAGCACGCCGGCGAGCAAGGGTGCCGCCGAATCCGTGGCATATGAGGGGCTGCCATTCGAGTCCGGGGCATGGCGGGCGAAGGGATAGCCATACTCGGAGATGGTGCTCGGGTCCTTGAAGCTCTCCGCCTCGGCGTAGGTCTCGTGGTGGGTCAGGATGTCGAAGAGGGCGTGCAGTTGAGCGGGAGTGAGCACGACCGGCACGGCGGGCGTAGGAGAGGGTGTGGTCTCATGGCCCGGGTTTTCCGGGTCACCGCTGACTGCGTTTTTATCCATGGCGATGTGTTGCGGCCAGGTTCCAAGCCTCACTCACTCCTTACGAGAAGGAGTTGGGCACCCCAATCCGAGCTTCAAGAGCGGCGGCTTGGCGTTGGGGCCGTATAAAGTTGACGTCCAGGTTGACGGTTGGCGTTAAATGTCGCAATACTTTGACAAATCGAGGTCCTTGGGGGAGGAATCGTTGTCATGAGATGCGGGAGTGGTTGGCATGAGGACGGGAGAATATTGTCATCAAGGCGGTGAGAGCGAGCTTCGGGGGGGGTTGATGCGGGGAGTGGTCAGGATCGAGGGTGGTCTAGGTGGGAACTGCGGATCGCGGGGTGTTGTCAAACATCTTAGGTCATGATAAGAAGCTGAATAAGGTGTTGCCTCCGGCAAGAGAGCGGCGGGAACCCTTGGCGCGATGAGAAGCATGGCGGGAGGTCGTGAGGGGGCTGTGTTGGGTGTTGTTGGGGGGTGGGGCAGCCCTAACCCTGGGCTTGTTGCCTGCCTGCATCTTAGTTTCCTGGGTCCTTTTGGTCTTCCTCCTGCCCATCACTTACTCCTTCCACCGTTTTCCTCCTGGTTGTCGGCAAAGGCCTGCGAGCAGCAGCAATTGCTCGCAACCGACCGATGCTTTGAGTTCAGCAAGAGTTGAAACTGGCGGGCTGTCCCTGGTCGACTATCAACTGCGCCCACCCGGCATGTTGCGCAAAGGACCTGCACTTTGGTGGTGTCTGCGACGTAGTCTCGGCTCCGTTCTCACTGCAGCACTGCAGCAACACGGCATGCGCGGAAGAAAGCGACACGATGCGTCTACCCGGCAGACTTCCCTCCGCTTTCCAGCTTCTCCCATTGTTGTTTGAAGAGCAACGGTTGCCGTCGTTTTGCGTTGAGCCTTGGAAAAGGCCTGCCTGGGCATCCGATGGATGCTCAACCCTCCGATCCTCATCCAAGCATCTGGAACTCGCAAGTGCATCCAGTCTCACACCCCTCCGCACCATGCTCCTGCCCCGTTTCCCCCATTGACGAGGCAAGGAACATGCGGCCAGACATAGAACCAACCGTTGCGCTTGCGGTGGCAAGGGGAAGCCGCCAGCCCGGCTTTCCACAAGCAGGCCCCCCTCCCAGGTACTGACCCGGCGGCCATCTGATGCCATGCAAAGACTGAAATGGCGGGTACGGCCTCACCAACGAGGCTCTCTTCCCGTCTTGCCGACTCCATGATCCGCAGCGGGCCTTCTCTGCAGGCAAACCTCGGGGAGTTGTTGCGTCATGGGAACCCGTGGACCACCCCGGGATGCCCGCACGGGGGTAGGTGCAGCTGTCAGCCCCCGGTTCAGGCTCGCAATGGGCCGCCCTCCCCGGAAGGACGACACTGCCAAGTGCAGGCTCCCACAGTGGCAATTGCACCGGCCAGTGCAGTCCGCTTTGGTCGTTGCTGGGGAGGAAAGGAGGGCCTGGGTTGATGCGGTATAAGGCATTGGGCCATGGTGTTCTGCTGGACATCCATTCCCAGACAACCACCAACACTCCCCGCCATCATCTCTCCCACTCCCCAGTATCACTTTTGCCTCGTTGGCCGGTTTGATACACCCATCCTTACACCTGCTTCTCAGCATCGTTATTACCGCTGGACAGCAAACATGCGGATGCACGCTGTCCTACTCGCACTCGCCAGTTGGCTGCCAGCCCTGGCGTTGGCTGGAACAGTCCATGACGATGATTTCTGCCCAGACCATGTTCTCAGGGTTACCATCGCCAAGGTACCCTCGGCCTGCGAGATCCGTGAGGACGTGGTGGTCAACGGGACATCGCCTGGGCCGGCGATCCACATCCCCCCCGGGGCCAGGACCTGGATCAGAGTCTACAATGACATGACGGATCGAAATCTCAGCATGGCACGTAGACCCCGTCCCCTTTACCCCCCGCCAACCAGCTTACGGAACTAACCAAGCTCGCAGCATTGGCACGGCATCGCCCAGAGACTCGCGCCTTTCGCCGACGGAACCCCCGGTGTCTCTCAGTGGCCCATCCCTCCCGGCCACTTCTTCGACTACGAAATCCTGACCGAGGTTGACGACTCCGGTTCCTACTTCTACCATTCCCACGTCGACATGCAGGCGATGAGCTGCACCGGCCCCCTCATTGTGGACGACTGCGGGTCAACCCCGTACGACTACGACGACGAGCGCATCTTGCTGTTCCAGGACCACTTCAAAAAGTCTGACGACGACATGATCCACGGCCTCACATCATCAGCCAAGTTCGCCTGGACTGGAGAAACCAGCGGTCTGATCCTGAACGGCAAGGGCGTTGCCACCGGCCACAACGCCGCATGGGGCGCCGCTGCGGAAGCCAACGGGTACTTTGGCAGCCGCCGCTTCACGTGGGCCAGCGTCAGCGACGACAACGACGATTCCGGGGACATGGTAGACGACAGCCAGATCAAGCCCTCGGGCGACTGCACGCTCCCGGTCATCGACGTAGAGCCCGGCAAGACGTACCGCTTCCGCTTCATCGGCTCCACCAGCCTGTCGGTCATGACAATAGGCTTCGAGGACCACAGCGACCTGACCATCGTCCAAGTCGATGGCAGCGAGTACAACGCCCCGGTCCCGGTTAACCACATCCAGCTCGCGGGCGGGCAGCGCTTCGACGTCCTGTTCCGAACCAAGACAGCCGAGGAGCTCCACGCGAGCGGCAACAGGGAATTCTACTTCCTCCAGTTCGAAACCCGCGACCGCCCCGAAGTCTACCGCGGCTACGCCGTCCTCCGCTACAACCCCAACGCCGACATCCCGCCGGCCCCGCCCCAACCGGTCGTCAGCCTCCCCAAGGAGATGGCCGGCTGGATGGAGTACACGTTCCAACCCCTCGACCCCGACCAGAGCCGCGCGCCGACCTCTGACGAAGTCACGCGCCGCGTGATCCTGACCGCCCAGCAGAAGCTCGACCAAGCAACCGGTCGTGTGGTCTTCCAGCTCTCGCAGATGTCATGGGTCGACGCGGAGCACCAGAAGCCGGTACTCGTCGACATCTACGAGCGGGGCCACGCCGCGATCCCGGACTACATCGCGGCGATCCTCAACGGCGGGTGGGACCCCAAGACCAAACTCTTCCCTGCGCTGATCGACGAGGTGCTCGAGATTGTGATCCAGAACACGGGGTCGCTGTTCGAGGAGGTGCGCGGCGTGGTGGAGTCGCACCCCTTCCACGCGCACGGGCAACACTACTACGATGTGGGCAGCGGACCGGGCTTGTACAATGCCGAGGAGAATAATGCAAAGCTGGCGGCGATGGATTACAAGCCGGTCAAGCGCGACACGACGCTGCTGTTCCGGTACCCGCCGGGGAAGGTGGAGCCGGGGCCTCCCGCTGGCTGGCGCGCGTGGCGGATGCGGATGGATAACCCCGGCGTGTGGATGATGCATTGCCATATCCTGGCGCACATGATCATGGGTGAGTTGCGCTTTGTTGACAGCTGGGTGTGGTGGAGGCTGACTGGAACTCGACAGGCATGCAATCGATCTGGGTCGTGGGCGACGCCGACGACATCATCTCGATCCCGCTGCCCATGAGCCAGGAGTACCTCACCTACGGCGGCAGCGTGTACGGGAATGCCACGCACGACCCGGACATGGTGCACTTCTTTGACGACGAGAAGGATCAGTGTCCGGCGCCCGAGGTGGTGGAGGAGGATTGTTGAGGTAGCGAGTGTCGCCTTCTGGGATGGATGGACCTCTGCCCAGTGTGTGTTGTTTTCAGCGGGGGGCATGTCTGTTCCGTTTCCCTGCCCTTTCATTTTCCCTGTGTTTTTTGCTGTCTTTTTTCTTCTTCTTCTCGCTCTCTTCTCCATTTTCTTTCCCTTCAGGTTTTCATGTTGTATGCTAGGGGGTGATGGTTGGAGTTGTGGCTGTTGTTTTTTGTTGGGTTAAAGTTCAGCGTCGATGTTCATCCACACATCTGAATCCAAGAACTGTGTGGTGTCTTGCGTCTCTCTGCCTTTTCCTGCGCGCTCTCGGCCCGGCCCGCCAGCTGTGTCTCGGGTCTGGCTGCGAGCAACGGTTTGTGGCGTTGATTCTGGCCGGTTTTGTGTCTGCAGTGCTTGAACAATCCTTGCTCAGAACACTGTTGGTGAGCAACACTGCGAGCCTGTGAGTGGGGAGTGGATGTGGGTGGTTGATGCCCCACATGCCAAAAGCGGTGAGGGGCGGCGGTATTGGCGGGCTAATGGGGTTTTGGCTTAGCGGAGGCAAGCCAGCCCCTTCCAATTCTGCCCTCCGCTGTTCATCCACGGGGCAACGAGCCAAGGCGAAGCTGGGGAACGAGAACTCCACCCACCTCAACTCGGCCCAACACTCAATTCCCGTCCGTGTCTTGCCCTCTCGCATCGCACCCATCGCACTCCTCAACCCTCCGCACCCGACCGAAAAGCTTCATGCCTCTTCACCCGCTCCCAGCGTTTCACGTTTCCCCCGCCTGCACCAGCTCGGACCCTCGTTGCCTGCATTCAGCACCGACATAGGAGGGTCTGAGTGACGTGGACCGCTGCGATTGCTGCAGGCGCTTCGTTTAGCTGGTCGGTGCGCTGCAAACGGCCCCAGACCGGCCCCGACAACAAACATTCCGCTGCTTCATCCCGTCGAATTTATCTCGGGCGATTGCACTCCTCGACAGACCCAACCGATCCATTTGTCACAGCCGCCCCGATCCAACATGTCTCCAGACCCGGAGCCTGCCGCCCAGGTCGTCGTCAATGGCGGCGGCCTGCTGCACGATGGAGGGGTCGACCCAATCGACGAGCCAACCACGCCCTTGAGCGCCGAGTCCGTCATCGCCTCGTCGCAGCAGAGCATTCCCCCGACTGAGGCACCGTACTCGCCGATCGACCCCCCCGCGTCGGCATTTAGGAACGAGCCCAACGAAGACCTCGCAGCCCCGGCCGTCATTCCCTCGTCGCTCACCCCGCCGCCGTCGTCCCAGGCACCCAACGTCGCCGGGGCTGGTGCCAACCCCCAGGGTTTCCTCGCCGCACAGCGCCCCAGCATGGCATCACCGCCCGCCACTGGTGTTAATGGAGTCAAGCGGGAGAGCGTTGCGTCCGAGTTTGCTACGCCGACACCTTCCCAAGTGGCTGACGCCTCGGTCGAGGAGTTGCGGGCGATGCTGCACGCATGCATGGCCGAGCAGGCGAGGCTCAAGATGGAGAACGCCCACCACAAGCTGCAGTACAGCATGCTCAGCATCCGGGCAGAGGAGGACACGAAGCGCGCCGCTGTTGAGCATGAGATGACCAAGAAGGAGGTGCAGGCGCTGCAGCAGGCCGAGTGCGCACGGCAAGCACGCCGCGACATCACCACGGCAGCCGAGGCGAACCAGGCCAAGTACATGCAGCTTCAGGTTCGGTACGAACAGACACTCGAGGAGAAGGACGCACTGCTCAAGAAGGTCAAGGCGGCGAGGAAGGTCATACAGCAAAAGGAGGACGAGATCGCCGGCATGGCTGACGAGCGGGAGATGCTGCTGAACCGCATCCGGGAGAACCGTGACCACTTCCGCCTCTTCCGTAGCCCGGGAGGCATGTTTCACGGCGCGGCGACGCCCAAGACGCAGGCGACTAGTCCCCAGCAGCACCGGGGCACTCCGCGTCAGACGCCCAAGACGGCGCACCGGGACAGCCACCGCGACCACCACAACCAGGAAGGATTTGCTGTCCTCCTTCAGGCCCTCAGCCAGGACAACAATAACAACAGCGCCCCGTCAACCCCCGTTGGCGCCCAGCGGTCGGCGGCCCGCGTTCCCCTCAAGCACACACGCAACGTCCAATCCATGTCTTCCCTGCCGTCCACCCCGATGTCGCGCAGCCAGGGGAACGGCAGGGGGCTTTTGCCCTCGATCGATCTCGTCCCTCAAACTGAGCCCCCGCAGCGCCACACCCGCTTCATTCCCGAGACGCCCGCGACGCCTAACAGGAGCCGCGAGCACCGCAAGAGCAGGGAGAGCACGATTTCCGCCGAGGACAACCAGGAACTTGCCCGCCAGGCGCTGCAGTCGTTTGCCTCGCGTGGCTCGCGGCACTCGCACAGCCACTCGCACAGCCACTCGCACAGCCACTCGCACAGCCACTCGCACAGCAGCTCGCGCAGGCGGCAGTCAGGCGAGGAGGGCGAAGACGAGGAAGTGTTTGCCAGCCAGGCGAGCCAGGCCGCGTCGGAGATGCTCCGGCGGGATCCGCGCGAGAGCTTCGAGGTCGCTGCATCAGTCGGGAACTCGAGGGACGGCACGCCCGCGGCGGCGGATAGGAGCGCGAAGCTGCAGGCCAAGCTGTTTGGCGGGCTGAATAAGGGCGGCCTGGGTACCTCGCAGAGCGGGAAGCGCAAGTTCAGCGGGCAGCACGGCGGCGGTGACAGCCCCGATGGGTATGCGGTGCACGATCGCCTGACGAGCCCGACTAAGAAGCTGCGCGAGGCCGGCGGGCTGAGGGATCCGGGACGGGTCGGGCTGGGGATACAGTATAGTCGGGAGGCATGAGAGGTCAATGGGGGTTGGTGATCTCGGGGGGAAATTGAGGGGAGTTTGGGTCTCGTTTTCTTGGGGTTTCTCTGCTTATGGTAAACGGGTTGGCGCGCTGAACTTCTGGTGCTTACGGGATTATGCCTGATGGTTTTTGGTGTCTTTTCTGGGTATATGTGTACGAAAGCGGTGCGGATTGGTTGGCAGATTGGAACTGGCCGTGGAAAGGTCCTCCCGGGGAAGCTGGATGGATCTCGCGGGTAATGCCGAAGCAGGGCGATTGGGGGTGGCGGCTGGGGGAACTTGGGACGGGGAGCCGTCGATACCTGGCACCATCCCATCCATGATGAATTCAAGACTTGCGTACGACTTAACTAGATGGTCGGCTGCTTGCAGGCGAAACAAGCAGGAATCGATAAATAGCATGTGCTGCCTTGAGTCCTCATGTCTCCTGGGTCCGACTGGCGATGTGGTGGTGTCCCTGGATGCCGAAGGTTCTCCGCCTGTCACCCCCGCCAAGGCTCGCTAGCTCCCGGCTTCGGTACCCCAGCGCTGGGGAGACCCCGCGCTGCCGAAGAGGACTGCCGCCATTCGCCTCCCGGGTCTGTATTTTCCCCCTCTCCACTGCCGGAACACCCCCGGCTCCACCGGGGCATCGCGGCCGCGAGTTATCCCGACAGGGCGGACCGTCGTCGGTGAGGTTTCAGGCCGTTTTGTCTTTTTTTCTGGGGTCTCTCCCTATTTTCTCCTTTTATTCTCGTTGCCCAGATCTGATATACCCCATACATCCTTTTGGTGTTGGTTTCTGAGAGAAGCAAGCGTTGAGTTCTTGATCCCTTTTACCCCACGACTCCAACTGCCGAAGGCTGTTGTTACTTGTGGTTACTCAAGCCTCCCTTCTCCGAAGTCGCTTCACTCTCTCTCACTCACAAACACAACGCCGCCGCCATGGCTGTCCTCCCCAAAGGCATCAAGGCCGTCCTGGCTAAGGCCCCCACCGATGTGGTCATCGTCTCGGCCGTCCGCACCCCCATCTGCCGCTCGTACCGCGGCCAGCTCAAGGATGCCTACCCTGAGGAGCTCCTCTCGGTGGTCCTCCGCGCGACCCTCGACAAGAACCCGCAGCTCGACCCGGCGGCCATCGACGATGTCGCCGTGGGCGTCGTGCTCAACGAGCTCGGCGGCTCCAAGGCGGCGCGCATGGCCATGAACCACGTCGGCTTCCCGTCGACAACCTCGCTCTACACCACCAACCGCGCGTGCGCGTCGTCCCTGCAGAGCATCGCCCTCGTCGCCTCGCAGATCCGCTCCGAGATGATCGACGTCGGCATCGGCGCCGGCATGGAGAGCATGACGCGCAACTACGGCTCCAAGGCCATCCCCGTGGACGTCTGGCCCGCGCTGCGCGAGTCCCCCGTCCAGGACGCCCTCGACTGCATCATGCCCATGGGCCTGACAAGCGAGAACGTCGCGTCCCGCTACGGCGTCAACCGTGCGGACCAGGACGCCTTCGCGGTCGAGTCCCACGCGCGCGCCGCCCGCGCCCGCGAGGCCGGCAACTTCGACGCCGAGATCGTCCCCGTCACCACCCGCTTCCAGGACGTCGACAAGCAGGGGAACAAGATCGGCGAGGAGCAGACCATCACCGTCACGCGCGACGACGGCATCCGCGCCGGCGCCACCCTCGAGGCCCTCGCCAAGCTCAAGCCCGCCTTCAAGCCCGACGGCGCCAGCACGGCCGGCAACTCAAGCCAAGTCAGCGACGGCGCCGCGGCGACGCTCCTCATGCGGCGCAGCACCGCCACCCAACTCGGCCTCTCCGACAGCATCATGGGCAAGTTCGTCTCCGCCTCCGTCGCGGGTTGCAAGCCGGACGAGATGGGCATCGGCCCGGCGCTGGCCATCCCCAAGGCCCTCAACCAGCTCGGCCTGACCACCGCCGACGTCGCCCGCTGGGAGATCAACGAGGCGTTCGCCAGCCAGGCCATCTACTGCGTGCGCGAGCTCGGGCTGGAGAAGGCGTGGGAGGAGGGCAAGGTCAACCCCGACGGCGGTGCGATCGCGCTGGGGCATCCGCTCGGCGCGACGGGCGCGCGGATGGTCAGCACGCTGATGCATGGGCTGGGGAGGACGGGTGGGGAGATTGGTGTGGTGAGCATGTGCATTGGCACGGGGATGGGGATGGCGGGTGTTTTCGTGCGCGAGTAGGGAGGTGAAGAGGATGTGGTGAAGGGATGGGGGGATGTAAATAATGGTTAGCCGGTTTTTTAAAACAACGGGATGGAATGGAGGGATATGGAATAAATATGGGTTAACTATGATCATTATTATGTATGGACTTGGTTCTCACGTTGAATCTCATATGTACAAGGTCGATGTGGATGTTCTCCTACCTAGGTCATGTACGGTGAAGGAATCAGACAAGTTTTCAGTTCACGGGGCCAGCTTAAGGGTTGTGAATGTAACTGGCATCTGAGACCAGCTTTGGCGACTCTGGCTATGTCTTTGAATGGGGATCTAAGGGGACTGAGACGACTCAGATGCTGTTGATGAGTGAGTGAGTGAGTGAGTGAGTGAGGGATGAGAGTTTGTACATCCACCATGTAACACAACCTTGATGCTGGGATCATTTTAAGGTCGAATTCCGTGTTTGGACCTTTTCACCGCTTCCGCGGCTTGGAGCGTTCCTCGATTGCTTTATTACTGTGGCATCTTCTTGGATCATTCCGTTCTCTCCTTCCGCCTCTCTCTCTGTTGTTCAAACCGGAGGTTTGGTTTCCTCTCAGATTATGTCTGAAGCTTGTGGAAGTCTGGTTGAAACCGACCGTACATCCTGCTGGACGAGGCGATGAACAAAACGGAAGGAAAGCGAAGCCGTCGCGGTCTCATCTCCCACATATCTTGATGGGCGACATTTTCGGCCGTAACCTCATATCTCATTTCCCTAACCGCAAATAAGTAGTCATACATAACAGCGTAATTCCCATCCTGCTAATCCCCAGCCATCCGATGAAAACGATATCAACCTGAAGTAGACCCTCAACTTCCTCCGACTTTCCGAGGCTCCCCGGGGTATCAGTTGGTCTAAATCAAACAAACACCATAACCGTGACCGTGGCCTTTCCCTTCCAAAAACTCCATAACTCGAATCGAATTGAACCGGTTTGGCGAAACGAGAAAAAAGAAAGCCGGTTGCTGCAGAGAAAGCCGTGGTTTGACTCGTGCTTCCACCATTTCAGTCGGGCACCCTCTCCTGACATTCGGGCCGCGCAAGAGTGAAGGAGCGGCCGGGTCGTCGTTTGCCGTCTGAAGCCGTAAAATGACGTCCAAGGCGGCCTAGAGTGGTCTTGGATCGGCTCAACTGCCTACGTCCTTCCCGGGGTGGTGATCTCGCGGCATTGCGAATGACGACTCTCGCCCGGCGGGACCATGGCGGCGGGCCGGGTCTAGACGCACTCGGTGCACTGGCTGTGCTGGCAGTGGCTGCAGGTGTTGCTGATGACGAGCATGGCGCCGCACTTGCAGCAGCGGGGCTGGTAGGCCGACATGATGATAGGGTTTGTGGTAGTGGTGGAGGTGGTGGTGTGGTGTTGTTGGGCAGAAGAGAGAAAGTCGATGATGACGAGATGATGATCGGTGGGATGTTGTCTCGAGACTTGGGGTGCCCGGGTCGAAATGGTGGGAAGCAGAAAGGAAGGGTGTGTGGAAGGGTGTAGGAACGGGACGGAAGTGTGGGAGGGTGCCGGGCAGGTCCAAGATATAGACACGGCGGTGGGCAGGCCCTGCTTCTGCTGGTTGCGTCGGCCTCTGTGGCAAACTCTGCCTGCCCCCCCCAGTTCCCCCAGTCCCCCAGTCTTCGTGCTGCACCCCAGCATGCACCAATGCGCTGGGTTGCGGTCGGGGAGCCTCACTCCTTTGTCTGGCGGGCGACGAATCACATCGCACAGCCATGGGTGCGTCCCCCAGGCTACGGCACATCTCGGAAGCCCATTCGCAGGCACAGGCTGGGCGGCTGCTCCGGGCTGCACCAACAGACCACCAGCGCTTGTGGATGACGCGGGATGGTGATGGCTGAGACCTGGGCTGCACCGAAAGCTCCGGGGTGGTCCGGTGCACTGCAGTAGCATGGGGGCACCAGCTGTTCTCCGCAATCTCTCATGCACCCGGGATTGGCTGGCGGGGCATGCCATGAGGTTTAAACATTTGCTAACGTCAAGGCCGTGGGGGGCCGAGGGCGGCAGTCTCCGAGCAAGCTTGCATGACATCAACCCAGGGTGGAGTGGGGGTGCGGTACCCCGACGGTTTTGCACAGCTTAATGTTGGAATCTGGGGAAAGGAGCATCAGAGGAAACCTTAAATCGAGGGCCCCTTGAGCCTCATGCTCTGGGATTGGGCGGTGCAGCATGAGCCTCCAGCGCCGGGTTGTGGATCAGGTTCGAGATGAATGCCCAAAATGGCGGTTCGGTGCGGGGATTGTCAGTGGTGTCGATCCTGGCAAGGAGACCCAGGCAGGGTGCGTCACTGTTGGGGGTCCCGCACCGCGCTGCCTCTGCACAAACTGCTTGGACAGAAGATGACGGGGATGGCCCCTCGGATTTCGCTCATCAGGTTGTTCGTCAGGTCGCTCTATCCATTGTCTCCATTGTTGCGGACTCGATCAAGACGAGGCAGCCCGTGTCGCAAACAGAGGCACGTGCCTGTGCTGGCCCCCGATCGCGCAGGTGGTCACGAGGATGCAGCAAGCCGTTCTCTTGGTTCCCTGTTTTTTTGTGCTTCATCAGCGTCATGGAACTCAGAGACCTACCTAGGCTGGCTGCGCAGCTGAGTTGACGAGAGAGACAACGCGAATTGCAAAGTTGGGCTAGGCAGAGTGCCGGATGCAATGGGTGCGGAAGCACTCGACAAGCTGGGGGTGACGTCGATTCCACTGCCACTGTGGGCGGTGCTCGAAAGCAGACGTGACCATTTTCAGTTGGCCGTTTCTGTGGGGTCGGGCGTTTTGATCTTCCACGCCGGTCTGCTCACCTCCTTGATTGACCCTGTTCCCACCTTCCCTAAGTCGGCAGATGCAACACGCAAGCGACCACGGCGGGAGTCATTTCGACTCGCCCATTCCCGTCAGACGGCGAGACAGCAATCCGCCCCTTTCGCATCCCCAGCCTGATCCGATGGCTGAGTGGCGGCTGAGAGGCCCCCAGCTGGCAGTGCAGTGCGGGGAGCGTCTGCTCCTTCGGCATTGCAGCCAATCATGAGCTGCACAGCCCTTCCCAGTCCTGGCTCGCCGAGAAAGCCTCTCGGGCTGCCTTGATGCGCTGCCCGCCGGAAATAATGAGGCGTCCTCGCGTTCTGGCCGTAGGACTCCCGTGAATTTGCCCCGCGCAGGACGAGGCATGTTAGCTCGGGTGGTGATAAAGGCGAGAGGGTGTCGGGCGCACAATCTGCCGTTAGTTCGAGTTGCTGCTCACTCACCGCGTCCTCCCGAGTCGCCTCGCTGTTATTGATTGAGTTTTCAAACGCTTCTGCCTGCCCGGCCGTCCTTGCGCCACAAGATCATCAGTTACGAGTCGCACGTGGAACAGATCTGAGGAGCTTGTGTCTCTTTTCAAATACGGGTTCTAATTACCTCCAGCTGAAGTTCCTCATCGCCAACCCGGCACCGGTGCTCCCCGCACACACACGCACATCACATTTCTGTAATCCTGTCTTGCTAGCAGAATGGTTCTCAAGATGCTTTCTAGCCTCGCTGGCGGTGGCCAGAATGAGAAGGAGAGGACACTGGCTCTCGGACTCCCAAAGCAGGACTCACTTTCCGCCCCGCCCGTTCAAGTCTTTCCCCTCGCCTTGAAGGACAACGAGCACGGTGTCGTCATCAGGGTTCAACCGCCAGAGAAGCCTGCCAACAACCTCGACCACATTCCGTGTGACCTCATCCTCTCCATCGATGTCTCGGGCAGCATGGGGGCCGATGCTCCCATGCCTGTCCAGGCCGACGGCCAGGACGGTCCCCAAGAAGATTCCGGGCTGTCGGTATTGGATCTCGTCAAGCACGCCGCGCGGACCATCCTGGAGACGTTGGGCGACGGAGATCGCCTGGGCATCGTCACCTTTGCCTCTCGTACCAAGGTAAGTTATCGCTTTTGTTTGTCCAAGCGACTCGAAAAGAACCCCGACGCTGACCGCACCAGGTTCTCCTTCCTCTCATCAACATGACGGCGGGCAACAAGGCCAAGGCACTCGAAAAGATTGAGAGCATGCGGCCCCAAGACATGACCAACCTGTGGCACGGCATCCGCGATGGCCTCAGCTTGTTCACCGAGGGCGGATCCACCGGCCGCGTGCCCGCCCTGCTCGTCCTGACCGATGGGATGCCCAACCACATGTGTCCGCAGATGGGATACGTCCCCAAGCTCCGGACCGAGAAGCTGCCAGCGAGCATCCATACCTTTGGCTTCGGCTACACCCTGGATTCAGGCCTGCTCAAGTCCATCGCCGAAGTCGGCAACGGCAACTACTCGTTTATCCCTGATGCTGGCATGATTGTGAGTATTTCCTCTCCTGATTCCGCACCCCAGAGTTCGTTGACTGACCGGATCAGGGAACCGTCTTTGTCCACGCTGCGGCGAATCTCCAGGCGACTTACGCCAACAACGCCAAGCTGCGCCTGACGTACCCAAGCTATCTGAAGCTGCAGGAGACGACCGGCGAAGCCGTCGAGAAGGAAGCGCCCGTCCCAATCAAGGGCGACGTCCCTGAGGCGTTGGCCTCCCTCATCATCAACCTCGGCAACCTCCAGTACGGCCAGACGCGGGACATCTACCTCCGCTGCGGCAACCCCACCAGCGTAATCGAAAAGGAGGCCACCGACAACGCGCCCCCGCTCATCACCGTCGTGATGCAGCACCAGCATTTCACCACCACCGGCTACGAGACCGCCACACACCGCTCCGCCCTGGACGTGTTCTCCCAGCCGTCCCTCCCCCCGGCCGAAGTAGCCTACCACATCTCCCGTTCCGCCCTAGTCAACTTCCTTTCCACGTTCTACCCCCTAGACGCCACCAGCAAGCACCGCCCGCTCTCCGAGATGCCTTCCGACCTCCCCGATAGGCTCTCCCAGCTCCTCACCACCCTCCCGGCCTTCAACAACCCCGAATTCCTCGCCGCCCACCCAGGCTGCGGCGCCCTCCTAACCGACCTCTGCGGCACCCCCACCGTCCCCACCACGCCCCCGTCCTCCTGGACCGGGCAAATCGCCCTCGCGACCCTCAACAAGGACTATTACGCCAAATGGGGGAGGCACTACCTCCCCTCCCTCGCCGGCGCCCACGCCCGCCAAATCTGCAACACCTTCAAAGACGCCGGCCCGCTCCAGTACGGCGCCAACAGCCCGCTCTTCAAATCCTGCCGCGACCGCCTCGACGCCGCCTTCGACTCGCTCCCGGCCCCGACCCCGAGCAGGCACGTCTACACCGACCACCGCCGGCGGTCCTCCCGCGGCAGCGCGGGCAGCTCCCACTCCACCGGCAAGCCTAGTTTCTCCATGCGCAGCTACAACCGCGCCGGAAACGGTTGTTTCGCGGGCTTCGTGCGCGTCGCGCTCGCCGGGGACAGGAAGGGTGAGGAGATCCCGATCGACCAGCTGCGCCGCGGCATGGAGGTCGTCACGCCCCGCGGCGGGCGCAAGGTCGTGGGCATCCTGAAGATGAACCTCGCCAACGCTGAGATGCGCGCTTTCGGGCCCGTCGTTGGGGGGGAGCCCACCCTGGTGGTGACGCCGTGGCACCCCGTGCGCGTGCAGGGCACCGGCGGGTGGGAGTTCCCGCGGAATCTGGCGGGGAAGAAGGCAAAGTATACCGGGCCGGTGTACTCGGTGTTGTTGGAGCGGGATGAGGATGTGGATGCGCACGCGATTTTGGTTGGCGGGATGTGGGGGGTGGCGATGGGGCATGGGATGACGCAGGCTGTTGGGTCGAGGAGAGATGTGAGGGTGCATGAGTTTTATGGGGATTATGATAGGGTGCTGCATGCGCTGGCGAAGCTGCCGATGAGGATCCCGGGGATTGGGGTGAGTGGCGGGTTGGCGAGGGATCCGGAGACGGGGTTGGTGAGTGGCTTCGAGCCGAGGGTGATGGGTGCCGCAAGGAGGAAGGTGGAGGGTGGACTGGCGAGGCACAGGACTGCCATCACGGTTTAAGTGGACTTGATGAGAAGGATTTGCTTTGTGAATAGGTGGATCTGGAGTTGATAATGTGAAAGCCGGTCAGATTGAGTACAACCTTTATAGCTTACTAGGTACTTTTGGAGTCTATCAAATACTGTCATTTACCTCATTTCTGAAAATCCGTCGTTGCCTTGTGGTTTATGGCTGCCAAAAATTGGCAGAGAGGGAAACATTCAGGAAAAAAAGACAAAAGCTTGCCGGCTAACTTATTAGGTAGGCAGCTGGTTTTGCCCCGGGTCCGGCTCGAATAGGCGTTCGAGCATCTCGGAGGCAGACAGGCAGTCCGTCAGACTGACAGACAGTCCGCAGCCCCGCCGCTTGACCATTTGGTCATCGCGGGGGGGCCGTTAAAAATCAGTACTGGGACGGTGCAGGTGGTTGATATGGGGTGCTTGCAGGAGGTCGGGGCAGGTGCGGCACCAGTGCCGGTGTGAATCCAGCTTGACGTGGAAGTTTTCGTTCCAACGGAATGAACCAGCTGTTGCACTGCCCTGATCATAGCTTGAGAGTTCTTGAAAACGTGAACAGCGCACCCACCCACTTCCGCATGATCAACTGCTTCCTGCCTGGCGTTCTCGGGGCATCTGAATCATGAACCCATTCCGGCACTTCCTTGATCGGAATTGCTGTGACGTGCCCAAGGAAAGATAACAGATCTCGGTCGGCACTGCTGCCGAAGTCTAACGGCCTCGACTGAAGACTTCCGTTGGACATTTCGACGCATGAACCGTGACATCATCGACTGGTTTAGACTGGAGTTGCGATTCTGTCCTTCCCCTTCACCCTTGCCGCCTCGCTCGCATGTCGCACTCCGAACACCAGGTGTAGGCAAGTGCACCTGGTTGTCTTAGCCGAGGGAATGGACCCATCACGGAAGCCTCCAGCAAGAAAGCCGAAGGATAATGGAAGTTCAAGTGGCAAGTGCAATGTCGAGTAGGTAAACCATGGTCAGCATCGACATCACGACATCTCCTTGAAATACACAGGTTTTATTTGTGTCTGCATCCGAGACCGCATGTGGCCCTGGACGGAATGGTTTGTCACCGCGCCGTTATGTAGGGCGGTATCACAAGCCTTCTAAAATCCTGAAGCGTTGATACATTGGGGATTGGGGACACGCCGGGACGCAGCCCAACAGCCTAACTGGGAAGGCGGCGTCGTCGATGAAGACATGAGGTTCGGTCTCAGGTGCCCTCGAGGGGTGCAAACGGTGCTGGCAGCTGCCAGCCACTGCCCACCCGCCAAGCTTTGGACCCCGGAGGCTGCTGCCCCACCACGACTGATTTTGGCGAATTGGACCCGCACACCGCCCTCATAGGGTTTCCAAGCCCTGCCAAAAATTTGGCTGCTCCTCCCAAGCGAGCGACCTCCAATTTGCATATCCGCTTCACGATCGGTGATCTTTCGACAACCAGAGGGACCGAGGGCTTGATCCACAACCGGCACAATGGTGAGTCGCATGCTCTCCGAGCGATTGCAGATGCGATTGCAGTACTCCAGGCGTCATGCTAATGCATCTCCGAAATCCAGGCGATCAAGCACAACCAGCAGCTTCCCAACACCCGTGAGCACGACCCGACGACGGCGACGAGGAGAATATTGCGAGGGGGACGAGGACGCTGACGCGACTTTTCAGACTTCCGCAAGCAGTGGCAGCGGCGTGTGCGGTGCCACTTCGACCAGGTTCGTGCGATCGCGAGGGAGAGGACGACAACGAGGGAGGACCCGCATTCTGACATTTGATGGAAAACAGCCCGGCAAGAAGGTTTCGCGCCGTCTGGCACGCCGTGCGAAGGCCGCTGCTGTCGCCCCTCGCCCGGTCGACAAGCTCCGCCCGATTGTCCGATGCCCGTTAGTTTTGTCCCGAGTACCCGGTTCTGGAAGACGACAACTCTGACGCGATTTGCAGCACCATCAAGTATAACCGCCGGACACGCCTTGGCCGTGGCTTCACCCTGGCTGAGCTGAAGGTACGGATCTCCGACTCCGAGAGCGCGATGGGCATCGAGAATGAAGGGCAGCAGGATTCTGACTTGTGAAACTAGGCCGCTGGCATTCCCAAGCTCTACGCCCCCACCATCGGCATCTCCGTCGATGCCCGCCGCCAGAACCTCTCCGAGGAGGCCCTCGCGGCCAACGTCGAGCGCCTCAAGGCTTACAAGGCCCGCTTGATCGTCTTCCCCCGCAAGTCCAACAAGCCCAAGAAGGCCGACACCGCCAAGGGCGAGCAGACCGCCGAGACCACACAGAACATCGCCGCCGCTTTCGGCATTGCCCAGCCCATCGCCCCCGGCTTCAGCGAGATCTCCAAGAGCGCCCTGCCCAAGAACGTCGAGGGCGGTGCCTACAAGGCCCTCCGGAAGGCGAGGTCTGACGCCCGCCTGGTGGGCGTCCGGGAGAAGCGTGTGCGGGAGAAGGCCGAGGCCGAGGCTGCCAAGAAATAAACTGGTTTTCGGGTTGGTGGCGGCGGATAGGAAGGTTCCCGGTGTTCGTTTGGCTGGTCTGGTATGGTCTCGCTTTCTGCTTTTCCTGATAACCCGGGCGAGGAACATGGCTCCCCCCCTCCTGTGGCCGTGTAGTTTCGGGGACTTCGTTTAGGACACGGTTCACAAAGTTTACACGCATCACGGGGATTTGCTAGAGCATCGCAAATGAATGGACAGGAAAAAAGCATGACTGATGGCCGAGTCGCGTCTGGTGTTTGGGGACTAATTGACGGGTTTGATATGCTCATTGACTCTTTCATGGTGCTACCTGCAGACCAAAATTGACACCACCTTCCTCAGTCTGATCTCTCCTCCCTCACTCTGGTTTCTGATCGCGATCCTGAACGACTAGCTCGCCGCCCTTGTTGAGGACTGCCTCGAGCGGCCGGCGCAGACTGGCCAGCTCGTCCGGGAACCGCCTCAGCAGCTCGGCAACCAGCACCATGGCATTCTCGCGGTCCATCTTGGCTGCCACGGCCGGCTGGTGCTTGTGCTGCTGCGCGCTCTGCTGCATGTCCATCTGCTGCGGCTCCAGGCTGAGCTTCTCCACTGTTACTTGCTCCTCTTTCTCTTCGTCCTTCTCCTTTCCGTGTTCGCCATCATCCACCAGTTCCTCAACACGCGGCGGGTTGGCGAAGGCCTTGGCTAGGTCAGTGTCAGAACCGGCGATGGCCTGCGCGAGGGCCTGCCACCCCGCGCTCGTATCGTTGGTGCCGTTTGGCTGCTGGAGGAGGACTTGCAGAGCGAGGTGGGCGCCGGCCGCGGACGAGCGGGCCATGAGTGCTAGCACGAAGATTGTGTCGGAGCGGACGGGGGGGAAGCGCGGTTGGGTGAGGAGGTGGGTGAGGGCGCGGGTGAGGGGGGTGGAG
>FTEL01002487.1_pt1 | contig 19287 bp, 26 predicted proteins | sample 1658911 | NCBI WGS metagenome assembly FTEL01 (sample SAMEA3914869, study PRJEB12502) | metagenome | biome: forest; material: soil | place: USA | collected 2012-03-12 | depth 0.1 m
CCTAATCGCTTGCCTGCTCTCTCCATCCTGAACCACCGGCAGCTGTGCAGGTCTGATATTTATCTCGGCGAGTGCCAGCTCATAAAGAAGCTCTGAGAACTTGGCCATTGCCTCCTTACTGGTGCGCCAGCGGTGATAACTGTTTTGAGTATGGTGGGCGTAGAGTTTGGCTTGGAATTGCAACAATGCTCGAAATTGAAGTCGCTGTAGTAGAGTATTAGCGGAGGGATCTGGTTGCGCGGCGGTCTTGAAGACATGCGTGATGAAGTCGATGCCCATGGCGCGCTAGACGAAAAGTCAGACTACTTACTACAGTCAGCCTAACTATTAGACTTAGGTCAATGAGCATGGTTGCTATGAATGACATCGCTTACTGCCAAGCTGGGAACATAGCTTTGATCTATGTGAAACCCGTATGCTAGACATAACTGGCGGCGTTCGGATAAGAAACCTCATGTCACTATTACCCGCCCTAGCATTCTTAACTGCAGTGCCTCACGCAAAGCTTTAGGCTTGGTATGCAGTCAAATAGGTGTTCCATTTTACAGATGCTCAAGGTCGTTTGATCGACAGTTGTAATTGACTCGAGAGCCTCGCGACATTGTCCCCCCAAATTCAGGGGTAAGGTCAAGCCCTAACCCTGGCTGCCGCTTCCCCTGAATTCAGGGGCAGTGTTAAACCCTAACACCGACTACCCACCCATGGTCAGGCTGACTTGATGCAGTCATGAGAAGCACGGTTGGAGGAAAGGTTCTGAGTTCGAGGGTAGGATAGCTGTTGAGAACCAGGAGAGGGCATCTGCAATTCTCGCCATGGAAATAGGGGTTGGATGCTCCGGCGAACTTCTATGCTAGCACTCCTCAATCTCAACTGTCCAGCTATCAAATCTCCAACGGAAGCTTGAATAACCTGATGGCATTCTCCCGCGCCACTAGCTTTTTTTGCGCCTCGGGCAAGTCGACTGTCAGCCACCAAGACTGAGCTTCGGCGATGCTATCATAGGGATAGTCTACGCGCAAATCAGTCGCAGATTCATCCACTCTGGAGCGAGCACGTACCGATGGAGTAGAGACAGCGTTCAGAGCCAATTTGATCGATGCAAAACTTCAGGCCGGCAGTGTTGAAGTTGCCAGACGTGGTAATGGAGATGTTGTGCTTGAAATAGTAGCTGTAGTCCTCCTTGGATGGTCTGGTGGCCTTCTTGACAGGTTTGTTGTACCAATGGTCTGCGCGCCACAAATTGAACGGGATTCTGCTTTGTTGTCAGCTGGGGCTCTGCATCACCCCTGGATACCTGGTATTTTGGACTGGACTCACCCCTCGCCCAGATGCCCGGCCAGAACTTGCACACCGGGGAACTCATCAAATACGCCACTCGAACAAAGGGCATACAAATGCATGCTCAGATCCAGGTGAAATTGCACTGCTGCGCCAAGGATCTGTTTCCTGTCGCCGTACCTCGTTCCCGGCTGCAGATCGTTCGCCTGCGGGTAGCGCGGGTGAAAGTACACCGGGACCCCCAACTCCTCGATGGCCTTCCAGAACGGCCTGAACTCGGCGGCATCATAGTATTTCTTCCCCTCGGAATCTCCGCCTTCGGCCACGACCTGGTAATCATTTACCATGACCCCAAACATGCCAAGTTCCTTGGTGGCTCTGGTGGCCTCCGCAACAGCATCCTCGGCATTGTGCATCGAGACGGCGGCGAAGGCACCAAACCGCGCCGGGTTCTGGGCCACCTGCGCGGCAAGCCAATCATTGGCCTCGACGGCAAGAGCGTGCGCTTTGGCAGGATCGGGCTCACCCTGGGCCCCGGGAGAGGTGAGTGAGAGGAGCATGTACTCGACGCCGTAAGCATCCATTTGGGCGAGACGCTCATGGTGTATGTCAAGGAGGAGTTGGTTCAAGTTGTTGCTGGGCGACTTTTGAGACTGGGGCGCAGAGGCCTCGCCTGGGCTGAAGAGAGAGGCTGACCCGGCTATCCAGGCCAGCCCAGCGGGATTAAGCACCGCTTCCTCGATGGCGATGGTGCCCTTGGGTATCTTTTGCGCCATGGCAGCTTGCCTCTCTCAATACTGGTTGCTAGTGTTGGCTGCTTGATCTGCTTTACGGGAGCCCGGACCTCTGAGTCTGCTGGACGTTATCAGAATCTTTCCGGGGAAATAAATACGATCATTGGCTTGCGGGGAGACGGGGGGCACCTGGTGAGGAAAGCGATAGATTTTAGAACTGCGGGCAAGCAACTGCCAAGACCGTTTTTCAAAGTCGTCGGGTTGCAAAAGGTTGCGAGTAGAGTAAGGCGGGAAGCATGAGACCGCTCGGGCGGTTGCTTCAGTGCTGAGATGCAATTAACGAACAGACAGTCTGACAGGGGGCCGCGTCCCGAATTCCGAACTTGCAGCCAACAGAACCCTGCCTTCTCCAAGTTCGGCACATTAAAGTATGAGCAACGCCTCAGCTCAGGTTCGGCACCTGACGCTCATCCCTTGACATCGACAGTCAAAGGATGTGAGCTTGGTGGGCCCGACGCCCACCCGGAGGTTGGACATGACGTTGGCCGGCTCGACCCTGAGCTCTCCTGGATTGCTACTTCCTTTTTACAGTGGCGGGACAGGAGGCTTGTGATTGTCTGGAGCTTTTCTAAGGGAGTCATTTTCGCTGTCAAGCATCGGACACTCCGGTTGTTAGTGGAAGATTGCCGGGACCAGGTTGTCACCAAGTCCGCAAGCCTCATGGACGCCGTTTGGGACCATCAACAACAAGGGCGTGGCGTTGTGGTGTGGCACGAGATTCTTGAAGGAACCCCTCATGAACTCCCCGCCCTGTTGACCCTGCCCGAGCCCTGTCCTTGGCAGCTCCACAAGGGATGAACGGGTAATGCTTTCCGCCGAATCAGCGGCTCCAGCCGTGCCGCCATCTATGCTCCCCTGCTCGCCACCAGACAATACATGTGAATAGCACCCAGGTTGCAGCGCGGGGTCGTGCAAGCAACTGCCGCATGATGGCACACGTAACATGGCTTGTCACCGTTATGAGGATGCCACGGGCGGCCGGTTGCGGTCACCCTCGAGCAGGGCACGTCGGAGCATCGGAGCCGGGCGAGGTCGAAAATGCCGCGAAAGCTTGGGCCTGTCGTCCCTTCCGGTCCATCAGCAGCAGAAACAACGGAACACACTTGATTAGAGCATATCACATAGAGGCATAAGTCAAAACGTCGTGTGAAGGCTTGAATCGAGACAGTGAGACCTCGGCACAGGGCAAGCCCGCGGTCTTGAGTACCTCCGTACAGCTGAGACTCGCGCCTTGCCGCTGGCCTTCCGTTCGTCCCCGAGGCTACCGCTCGCTTATGGTACCGACGCGGCCGTCGCCGCGGCAAAGGTTGCGTTTCCAGCCTTGTCGGCGATGGGCGCAGCCAAACGCAGTGTCCACTTGAAGAAGCTCGCATACCTCCGTGAGAACAGGGACGAGTGGCACGCCTCGACGCCGTGGCAATGGGAATGCCCGTCTCGACCCACCATTATGCCCTCTCGGCCGCAACTCCCTTCGACTACCACCAATGGCTTCTTCGTTGAGCCTACTGTGTTTCTCGACACTCCCGAGACGGCGCGTATCACGAAGAAGGAGGTATTCAGCCCGGTAGTGATCATCAATACGTTTGAGTCGGGGCTGACACCATCGCCAAGGCGAATGACGCCGAGTCGTTATGTATGCCTCGGTCTACACGCGTGATTTTGGTAGGGCGATGCGAGTGGCCGAGGCCTTGGAGAGCAGCTGTGTTGGCATCAACTGCACCAGGCCCATGACTGCACATGACCTGTAGTTTGGAGGCTCCAAAACTAGCGGGCAGGGCAGAAAGGGGCTACTATACAGCATGGGCAAATTCTTGGAGACTAAAAGTGGCATTATGGAGATAAATGAGGAGTAGACCGGCGTTAACGGTCACAATGGTATCTGTTTTGTGAACCATAAATCACACGGTTGAAAATCACGGCGTACCTCTTCGCTCTAGCCAGCTCCGTAATTCTTGGCTTGGCACGGTCTTGATGTGTCCATTTTTCCGCTGGCTTGCCTGGTGTACTTGTTTCCATTCGCAGTCTGTTCTCCAGCTTAGCACTGTCATTGTCAGTCACTGGATTCCTATGCCGCCCGTTGCAGATCTTTTATAGATACGTGCCTGAGGTAGTAAATGGGTAGGCGAGCATTTGATTCGTGGCTCAGATTTAAGAAAAGCTCGAGGAATTTCTATGTTGGATCTTAAAATAGGTAACCAATATGCTGCCAATTCCAGTACTCGACTGCCACACTGACCATGCTAATACTGATTGCTCTGATATAACCTGAGCATTGATCTAATCTAATGTCTTGGGCACTTAATAGCCTCCTCCCCAAACAGTGCCTCGTCCCTACACCCGAGCCCACACCTCCACATCAACGCGGCTGTCATTGCTCTCATACAGCGACTGGGATCGGCCCAACAGGCAGCAGCTTGACATCCTCAAACAGCTCGGGGTGTGTAACCTTCTGGAAGGTGTCATCAAAGTTCTCCTCGGCGTGCTTTTCGGCGTCGTGGACGTGGATCCAATCCTCACGGGGGAAGGCGATGCTCTTGGGGTCACTGGCCACCTTCTCCCAGTCCGTCTTGTGCCACCGGTCTCTTGTGGTCTCTCCTGTCTTCTGGACCGCACGGACACGATCATATCTGCCTCGTGTTAGCGCCGTTATATGAGATGTCTGACGGCCGTTGAGAGCGAAAACCTTACCGAAGTTCCTGGTGCACCCGCACCGCTGCCGGGACGTTGCCCTTTCCGGCCTTCTTCAGGCACACGGCAATGGTCACGCCGTCCTCCATTGCCTGGGTTGCACCCTGCGCGCTAGTGGGCAGAAAGGGATGGGCGGCGTCACCCAAGAGCAAGATTCGGGCATGCTTGCTCACCCACGTTGGCAGCGGGTCGCGATACACCAGCTTCCAATCCACCAGGCTGGGTGTCTTCTCAACAATGGCGCGGCAGATGGGGTCCCAGCCTTCGAGAACCTTGTACACCTCCTCGAGCTTGCCAGGGAACGACCAAGATTCGTCAATGTCATGCTCGTCGCGGTGAGTCAGAACCCAGCAGCAATCCTTGCCGCCCTGGATGGTGCTGAAGAGGAAGTGAACATCTGGGCCAATCCAGCCGTTGAACGTGTCGCCATTAATGCAGAATTCACGAGTGCGTGGGTCCTTGATCATATCGGTGTTGGGAAACCTGCCGCCAAATCGGTTAGCCAATGCTGGGGTGATGCCATCGAGGAAAGCGGGGTTGTATTGATGCAAGCGCTGTGCTTACCACGCACGCCAAACGGCGTAACCGCTGCTCTTCGGCTTGTCGACATAGCCTAGCACCAGCTCCCTTGCTTTGGACCTGACGCCGTCTGCGCCAATCACCAGATCCGCAACTACCCGCTCGCCACTCTTGAGCACAATGCCCGCCTGCCCTTCGTCTTCAAAGTACTCCTCGACAGGCTGTCCCAGGTGGATAGGAATCCCCAACTCATCCCTCGCATAGTTAAAGACGACCTCGTGCAGCTCACCACGGTGGCCATTGAACACCGGCGCCTCAGGGTTCTGCTCGGGTGTGATCTGGTGGTAGACCACCTCACCTGTGTCGTACTTGTGGATGCGGAAGCCGTAAGAGGACAAGTCAATACACAGCGCACGCAGGCGCCGCGCGATCTCGCCGTCGGACCACCGGTGGTAGATCCGTCCCGCGTTGGCGCCAAAGGAGATGATGTCGCCGAGCGTCTTGAGCTCGGGGAAGTTCTCGTAGATGGACACGTCGTGGCCTTGGCGGTGACACTCGATGGCGGCGGTCAGGCCGCCGAAACCTGCGCCGACGATGACGACCTTGATGCCGGACTTGGGGGCCGACATGGCGTCGGTCGGATAGTGTTGTTGTGGGTGTGGTGAGGAAACAGTGGTATCTCTGGGAGCCGGATGCAGCAGACACAGCGGAAACACCAGGCGCGCAGGTTCTCTGAGGATCTGTGACAAGGTGTGGGTCGCGATGCAAAACAACAGAAATGAATGTCAGCAGCGGAGAGGCGGACTGGTATTAATGAGCACCATGTGATGCGACAACGATCTATGCATTACCACACTCGTGCCGGCCAGAAGTTGATTGTTGGCCCGCAGCTTCGCTCTCCGGGCCCATCCAGGGTCCTCCGGATCGCATGTTCCCTGCCAAACATCAGCCTATTCCGGGCCGTTGATGGCAGCCCCGTCTTTTCTCCTCATCTGCCGGAGCTGACACCTCTCGGCGAGCCAGCTCATGATGCGGGGGAGCTCCGGTCAACCCAAAAGCTCCCCCGCATCGAAACTCGAGATGAGGAGAGTTGAAAGTGGTCACGAGCCTCTGGTGGCGCGGAGACAAAAACTGGAAGCCGTTATCCGGGGGGGGGTAGTCCGGGGTTAGGGTTAAAGTTATGATCCGAGCCTCCGTCACTGCTTGTCGGAGTTGGAGATGGTCCCAATCGGTGTGAGCGGTGCGTAGCACCCGTAACATTTGTGAAGATTCTGGGCTCAATGTGACCGGGAGGATGTGTTGACCCAGGGACGCCGCCCGCCCAGCAGGGGCGTTGAGAGGAACCTCGTCGAGGGGAACTTTGAGAATGCTTGGTCGATCTTGTGCATAGGTAGGTAGAGTCTTTGTCTTGAGGCACTCCACACTTCTAAGATACCCATAGCATTGAGCAGGAACTGTGAGTTACTGCGCGGGCTGCATGTCCTCTAGTGGTCAGGGAGCATGATCACAGTGGAACAAGGTTGAGGGTCTCGAAGGCCTCGCGACGACGACCCCAACGCAACGTACCATAGCAACGTTTGTCAAGCAAAGTTTGTCAAGTCATCAAGCTATATCTCTCTAAGTTCCTCAGATATCTTAAGCAATCCAACCTGACGCCACGATCCCCTATGACCACCTTCGCCTCCTCTCGGCTTGATTTAACCTGCCTTGACCTTGACAAACTGGATGTTTCCATGCTCGTCGACGACCGGTTCCTCCGCCACCTTCCTCTTCTGCTGCTGGTAAAATGTGCTCATTCTGTACTGGCTCTCTCCATCATGCACCTTGAGGTCCGAGAGTGCCTGGTGGCCCTCCCGGAGAATCGCCGCCCTGATCTCCTCGCTCCGCGGAAGAATTTCGCATTGGAAAGGTTGCGGTCGCATGTTTAACCCGTTCGTGAAGGCGAAGATGTCCACGTCAATCTCCTTCCCGGTCCGCGAGTCCCTTGCCTTGCGGATATTGAATCCCCACAGCAGCCGGGCCACGGTGATCCACGTCCCCTGCTCGGCAAGCGCCTGTCCGCTGCACACGCGGCGGCCCCATCCAAAGGTCATGTACCCCCTGTCGCCGGGAAAGGGGCGTTGATGGTCGTTGTCATCGAGGTACCGGTCCGGATAAAACCGGTCCGGATCGGGGAACTCGCGCTCGTGGTGGTGGATGGCCCACACGTTACCTTGCACCCACGTGCCGGCGGGGATGAGCCAGCCCTTGTAGTTGTCGTCCTGCGTAGGCGAGTGCGGCTGGCCACCGATGATGGCAACACTACGCCAGCGGAGGACTTCCTTGACAAATGCGTTGATGTAGGGCAGGCTGGGCGAGTCGTCCCAATGAGGGGAGCGGTTGGGGCCAACCACACGGTCGATTTCGGCTTGGGCCTTCTTCATGGCATCGGGGAAGGCGCAACACGCGAGAACAAAGGTTACGAGCGTGCTGGAGGACGTGTCGGCGCCCGCACCAAAGAGATTGCCTGTCAGGCCAGAGAGCTCGACGGTGGGGAGCTTGTACTTTTCGGCTTCCTCGAAAAGGGTCTTGACGTAAGGGGTAGGCATCGATGCTTGTTCCGAGGGCGACTTTTGCGAGTATTGCTGGACCGCTTCCTCCGCCAGGGTGTGAAAGAAATAATGCCCGCCTTTTTGCCCGCGGCTTCCGAGGCCTTTGAACCAAGGCATGAAGCGGGGGAATTTGGCGAGAACTGTTAACTGTCAGGAGCTGAATATCATCTAGGGACTGAGGGATCAGACGCTTACAAGGGAAGGTCTCCAGCAACATTGGGAATGATTTGCCGGGCACGTTGAGGTCGGCGGCTAGCTGCATCAGGGCGATTACCTCGGTGATGATAGGGTCGTTGTAGCTGGCCACCCGCCTGCCGAAGGCGATGATGGACACGACGCTCGTGGCGTAGCGCTCGAGGTGCTTGACGTATTCCTTAGGGTCGTGGAGGAAGTCATAGGCAACGATCTTGCTTTCGTTGTTCTGGATTTCCCGGTAACCCCGGACGGACTGCACCCCAACGCCAATGTGCATCAGCTTGCGGTGGATGCGCCAGTGGTCGCGCTCCTCCTGGTTGCGGATCCGCATGGTTACCAAGTTGGCCTGGCCCGTGCCGAGCTCGCCGAAGACGACCATGCGAGGCCGGGAGGCATATATCTGGGCCTTCTTCTCGAAGATCTCCTGTGCGCACCAGGCATCGTTGATCCAGACGGTGGGGTTTCTGTTGCAGGTAAGTCCGGCTGCTCGCTGTCGGGGAGAGACCAACTCAGGGGCAGAGTCAGATGCACTGACCTTCCAATCCAGAATGTTATCAGCGGCGTGTTGTACTTCTTGGAAAGCTCCTCAAAATATATCCACGGCTTGTTGTCAGGCAACAGAAAGGTGTTGCCGATGATAGGGAGCGGAAAGGGGCCGGGCGGCATCCTTGACCTGAGGTACAGCATGTGGGCGTAATCGGCAGCAATAATCGTGGCCAGCACGGCCAGCAGACCGAGGGCAACATCGAGAAGCCCGGCGTCGGCGACCGCCGCCTGGAGCTTCAACAGAGCAAGGCCATCTAGTAGCCGTTCTGAGAGCATCTTGTCGAACGCCCCCTCGCGCTGCGTCCTGTGTAGGGTCGTTGTCCACCGTGTTCAGCTGTCCTGCGTCTGAGAGGGGTTAGAGTAGCAAAGCGAGCGTCCACTATTGATGAATTTGGAATCGGTCCTTAATGCCAGGGCATGACCAGGGCGAAAAGCCAATGTTGGAACAAAAAAGGCTTGGGATATAGGGGGCTGCCGCTTGGCGTCTGGCAGTCAAGGATCCTCCACACTGGTGCGAAATATGTTGCGAAATTGTTTGGGTTCGGAGATAGGGGTCGAAAACAGGAGGAAACCGCCGTTGGTCTTCCAGTTGGGTGGCTTCGGCAGCAAATCTAATCCCGGCATGGGAGGCGAGCGTGGTGGGCGTGGGCGGGGGTCGGAGAGCGGAGTTCCACGTGGTTGAACGAAGGGCGCCAAGACTGGGGCCGTCATGGTTCGGATCAAGTGTGCCGACCTCGAGTCCCCACGAAACAAAGCGAGCTCTCCGATTTGCTGCCAGAACGCCCACAACAATCGAGGTCGGAACGCTCTGAAGCGAACAGATTACACTCCGTTGTACTTGGGATTTTGGGCCAGCATGGCGATAAGCCCCCTGGACCGAGCCAGAGTCAAGGTACTGTACCCGCGTTGCTGGCACAGGTTGCAGAATGAGGGAGGAACCTCGCAAGGGGCAACGGAAGTGAGGACTGCAAAGACTACATGCTCGAGCATGAAGAGAGCGTCGGAGACTACCCTCCCCGGCCTCGACGGCAAACAACGCCACCAGTGACACTCTGAGGAAATACCAGGTCCTGGATCCAAACCGCAACGCGCAGCACCTCACATTGTTGGCCCCTGTTCTGTCCAGACAATTCATTGCAGCCCCCCCGCTAAACATTCCCGCATCCAGCAAATCACTGCTCGTGCGGCGGCACCTTGACCATTGACTGCGCGGCTGGCACCCTGGACGACTGGCTGGCTAAAGTCCGGCAGTTCATCTCATTAACGTTGATTCGATAGCACATGAATGGGGCGATACCACCCTCCCAGCGACCAGCGATGGGGACACGGCCCTGTTCCACTTCCCCAGATTGCAATGCCCAACCAAAGCTTCGGATCGACGCCAGCCACAGTCCCCTCACCGCAAGGTTCGTCACGAAACTAAACCCTTTCTTGGCAGAAGTGCAGGGCCCCCGACGTGCCCCCTGTCCATGACCTGGGTCGCCGGCGTGTAGTTCAAGGGCACGACGACGGTCGGTGACGCGTTGACGGCCAGACCGCAAAGCTGGTCACATGTTGTTCACGGTAGTTGATGTTTGAATCGGCATTGAAGATGTAGAATTGGGGTAGCTGAAGCATCGTGGGGAGACTAAGACGCGTGGCTATTACCGCATAAATAGCGAGACAGCGGAGAGAACGTTCCACGAATTTGGGTGCCCAGATTACAGTAATTTGCTGCCAGGCCTGTACCCCTGGTCAGTCTTTGCGTGCCGCAAAGCTGGTGCAAGTTCTTGTATATTGTTACAACCCTTCGACTCCTTTCCTTGCAGCCAACCCATCGTCGGAGCCGTCTTCATCCACCAACCTGTCATCTTCCACGCACGCCAAGCCGCACCGCGCCTCAAACACGATGGCGGACGAGAAGAAGGGTCATTCGACCGTGTCCGACGCCAGATCCCCAGCCCCCGAGGCCGGCACAGACGAGAAATACAGCATCAAAGACCATTGGAAGTGTCTCGCAGCGTGCACGCTCGTGTCACTCTGCCCCTTCCAATATGGTATCGATTTTGGCTTGATTGGTGGTCTGCAGGCCATGGTTGGCTTTCTGAGGGTGTGTCTTCTTCCCACCGCAAGCAGATCTCGCGTGGCAAACCTGACAATAACCCTTTTGTCGACAGATCTTTGGCTACGAGGACGCAAGCGTGCCGGGCGGGTGGAATCTTTCGACAGAGCGCCAGCAGCTCATTTCTTCGCTTATGACACTGGGTGCCTTCGTTAGCTCTTCCATGGCCGGCCCCATCGCCGGTTTCATCTCCCGCAGATCGTCAATCTGGGCTGCCAGCCTGTTGTGCATTGTGTCCAACATCATCATGATGACCACAACCCACATTGCAGCCTTGTATGCGGGGCGACTCCTTCTCGGTCTTGCCAACGGCATGTTCATGACCTTTGCCCAGCTCTACATCCAGGTAATGCCGTGTCTGCCCGGTCCCATGTTGTCCAACGATCCACTGACAAATGACCACGTCCAGGAATGCGCCCCTGCTCGATACCGCGGCCTGATGATCTCGTCTTTTCAAGTCTGGACCTCGGTGGGCGCTCTCGTCGGCACCGTCGTCGACAACTTCACCGCCAAGATCGACGGCCGCAACTCGTACATGATCCCCCTCGGCCTCGTCTTCATCGTTCCCGTCATCATGTCCATTGGACTGCTGTTGATCCCTGAGTCGCCGCGGTGGCTCGCCCAGGACGGCAAACTCGACCAAGCGCGCAAGGCGTTACGCTGGCACCGGCCCGGGCCAGACTCTGCAATCGATCAGGAGATGCGAATCATTCAGGAAGCTTTAGATCACGAGGCAGCAAACGTGAACAGTGTCGCCGTGTGGGATATGTTCCGCAATCCTATTGATCGCCGCAGGACCATCCTGGCAACCTGTGCGTTGACGGTACAGGGCGCATCGGGCGCGATGTACATGATTGGTGAGTAAACTCTCCCTGGTTCTCAGTGTCGACCGACAATTGGCATGTTAGGATATCTAATACTTATTATGGCTGGCAATAGCATACGGAACTTATTTCTTTCAGATGGCCGGCATTGGCGACGCCTTTGAAAACTCGTGCATTCTCAGCGCCGTTGGGATTGTTGCTATCCTCATCAACAGCGCGCTAATCACCCACTTTGGCCGCCGCCGCGTCTTCCTCATCAGCGGTCTTATCTTGTGCGGCATTGCCCAGCTTTTGACAGCTGTCGTGTACACGGTCAACCCTGGCACCCAGTCAACCGGGCAGGCCATTGTCGGGCTGTCCGTTGTCTACATCGTCGGCTACAATGTTTGTCATTCATCTTGGTTTCGGTGCTGAAAGTATGTCTGACATTATGACTCAGGGCATGGTGGCGACATACGCCTGGATCTCGGGTGGTGAGCTGCCATCGCAGCGCCTTCGTTCTTACACGTTTGGCTTCGCCACCGCCGTCGGCTTCTTCGTGGCTTGGCTCACCACTTTCACCGCCCCGTACTTTATCAACCCCGAATCGCTCAACTGGGGTCCCAAGTATGGCTTCATCTGGGCACCATCCTGCTGGATCTCTGCGTAAGTTCTACACAAGGGCTACGAACCCGAAGCATGCTATCTGACACGATTCTGCAGTCTCTGGGTGTTTTTCTTCCTCCCGGAGGTCAAGGATAGGACCCTGGAACAGATTGATGAGATGGTATGTTCCGCCTTGACAATCGCAACTTTACTCGGTGGAGAGTTGACCAAGATGTATCTGGCTAGTTCGAGGCCCGTCTCCCCGCAAGGAAATTCCGAAAACATGTTATGCACGGCCAGAGCGATTCCGCGGCCACGGGGTCTGGATCAGACGACAAGGAGGTGGAGGCCACTCATGCCGAGGAGATAACCAAGGTTTAGGAGGGGGGCAATACCTACCTGGTAATGCCATGCGCGGCATGTATGCTTTAACAACAGCGAGGTGTGGGACACACCCGCTATAATGGAGCTGTGGAGTGATGAGGTGTTCTTTGCGCAGGACAGGCGACCTGGAGTCGCAGGGTCGTATTTGTCAAGAACAAGAGTGTTGTTGTAGTCCTGCCGACACGCAAGTATTATGAGGCCTGAAACATGTCCATATTCACGGTCACCATGGCAGGATTCACTGCAGCTTCGGACTGGTTTCGGACAACATGACTCCTCCTCCTCCCCGCACGAACGGCAGTGGCCGATACGAAACTTGACTCACAGTCTGAAGCCAGCAGTTTCTGGTCTCGATTATTGAACCGCCTTGCTCCATAACAATCATCTTCAGCCTGTGTTGCGCTCGGCGCTTAAGAAAAGTTTACCTTCTGAAATTCTCAAGATCATCCGCCACCTCAAGGCTCTCTCATTTAGTACCTACCTCGTAGTCAGCCAGCGCGCAGATAGCAGGAGCCTTCGAATTTCCTGCAATTATGGCCAAAGCCTGGTATCAGTGTCCGTCCATCTCGCGTGCTTCTTGCAGGTTCACACCAACGGGGGATAAGAAACGGAAGGTGGGGGTGTTCAGTTTGAGCTGAGGTGTGGCGTCCTAAGTGCATTTGTTGGAGCCTCTCCTATTGGGAGGCCGAGGGGGGAGCCAACATGCATGCAGGAGGTCATGCCGCTTGGAGACCTAAGAACGCGCTAACAGTTTACGCACAATATATGGTTGCAATGCCGGCTTGAATTTGCTCTTGATTCCCAGTTCTGCCCGATTCCTCCCACCTGCGCTTCCTCGCCCTCCTGATCCCGACACCTTGAAGATGGGCCTGCTCAACACCGACCTCTCCGCCCTTCTGGGGCCCGCGCCGGTTGCCTGGCCTCTGATGGGCAGCGCCTTGGTAAACTCACACCACCCCGCGTTTCAAGCGCTGATAATTGACGAAAGTGACATCCGCGATAGATCGTGCTTCTTGCAGCTGTTTCCACTCTCTACAGGCTCCTCCTTCACCCCCTGCGCGGTATCCCAGGCCCTAAGCTCTGGGCCGCTTCCTCCATTCCGTACCTTCTCGCCTGGTTGTCCGGCCGCGCGCCCTTCATTATTCACGACCTACACGAAACATACGGTGACGTGGTTCGAATCGGCCCCAACCGTCTCTCATTTACTCATCCGGACGCATGGCGGGACATTCGCGGCCACCGCAAGAGCGGCCAGCATGAGCACGCCAAGGATCCGGCCCTTTACGCGATATCCAAAAACAACATCCTCGGCGCCACTCGCGACTATCATGCCCGCATACGCCGGATCCTGTCACACGGGTTCTCGGCAAAGAGCATGCAGGAACAACAGCCCCTGATTATGCGCTACGTGGATCTGTTGATGCAGCGTTTGGGAGAGATGACGATAGACGAGTCCGGGCAGCCACGGGAAGCGGTGGCCAACCTCGCCTCCTGGTTCAATTTCACAACATTTGACATAATTGGCGATTTAGCGTTTGGGGAGTCATTTGGCTGTCTGGAAGAGTCTCGCTACCACCCTTGGGTTGACGCCATCTTTCAGGGTGTGAAGCAGTACGTCAATTCGAGCTGTTTATGCCCCCTTTCAGCTGCCTCGGGAGCCGTCGGGAGCACCATTGCTCCCGAACTACTCCCGTCACTCCCCAAACAGGAAATTATTCACTGACATTGGAGGTAGGTTTGGGCTCATGATTGCCTTTCAGTGGCATCTTCCAGGCTTACTGGACGTGATGAAAACCGTCCTTCCCAGACGCTACCTTGGCAAGCATGCAGACGCGCAAATTCAGTATGCTCGTGAGCGGCTTGAGAGGAGGCTGGCGTTGGGGACGAGCCGGCCGGACTTTGCTGAAGCCATGGCAACGGCCAAGTCCGACGACGGGAAGACGTTGACAATAGAGGAAATGGCTGCAAACGGGAGGCTATTGGTTGTGGCGGGCAGCGAGACGACTGCCACCGCGCTTTCAGGTGCGGTGTACTTCCTGGCGAGCCATCCGGGCGTACAGAAGAAGTTAGCCAAGGAGGTGCGATCAAGTTTCACGTCCGTGGAAGACATGAACTTTCTTTCCGTCAGCAAGTTGGGGTATCTGCTGGCGGTATTGGATGAAGCCATGAGGATGTTTCCGCCTGTGCCCAGCCAGCTCACAAGAGTTTGCCAATCTGGCGGCGACAGGATTTGCGACTATCACGTCCCTGGGGGTGTCAGTTCTTTCCCATCCCCTGCCCGCGAGGCAGCGTACTGACATGGAAGTTGAATGCAGACCCGACTTGACATCTGGCCTTCGGCTATGAATTACTCGTCAAAGAACTTCACTGAGCCCAGCCGCTTCATCCCTGAGCGTTGGCTTGCCCAAGATGAGTACCAAGGGCAACACTTTGACAAACGGCGCCATCATGGGCTCCAGCCATTTTCGGTTGGACCCCGCAATTGCATTGGCAAAAAGTGTGTTGCACCCTTCCCAATCGGCGGATGAATTCGTGGCTTACGGAAAATAGCCTGGCATACGTTGAAATGCGGTTGATTCTCGCAAGACTGGTCTGGGGTTACGACTTGACTCTAGCGGATGATGTGTCGAGGCGGTTTCTGGAATGCAAGGCTTTTAGCCTGTGGATGAAGGGGCCACTGAACGTGTGCTTGACCCCTGTGGCGAGAGCATAGTGGTTTTGTGATGGGACCTGGCGGCCATGGATGGGGTGAGAAGTCCAATGTGGTTGCTTTCACACTTTCGTCAGCATGGAAATGGGACCGACTGCCACGGCATGTGGATGGAATTCAAATCGGACAGATTTAAGCCTGCAAACGACTCCGCAGGTGTGTATGTGGCTTGCTGAATGTAAATAATCAATGTGCAGACCAACAAACCTCGAGTCAATCCCTAAAAGCCGTTTTTGCATCGACCGATGTCATGAACTCAATTTCTGAAACGCGCTCCTTGTATGCCTAATACTTCTTTCTTGCGGCAAACCTCATTTCAGACTTTTCAACATCGAACACAGCCACCACGTTCGTTAAGAAGCTCACACCTAACACATGAGGTGGGGAGTCTGTGTCCGTCACACCGATGCGGCACCACTCCCTGGTGGGATCACGAACAGTCTGCCGCAGCAGGTCCTCCGGCGCCATGTAGAAGGTTGAGTCTCCAATCTGCACACCGAATCTCGGGACAGTTGCATTGCACAGAGCATAGAAGAGACCACCATTACTCATGTACTGGGCGGGAGGGTCGAAAGCGGCGTAAAGTTGGTTGACGAGCCCTGGAGTTTTCGTTAGCACATGGGAACTCATGGTAGATGAGTCTCGCAGAGCGGGAAGACATACCCGCGGGAAGATAGCTGAGAGTAGCTCCAACATCAATCAGGACCGGAAGCTGTGTGGTGTTTCTAACCAACTCAACTCCCGCATCCGAACCGTTTCCTCCTTTCTGAAGGACAAAAGAGTCTGGTTTGATGATGTACATTCCCCTCTCCTCGGTCTCAAGCCCCCACTGCGGCACTGCGTTCATGGCGTGAATCGGTGTACTAGCCCATGTAGTTTCGTCGACATCAGTGGGAGGAAGGCCACCCAAAGCAAGATAAGATTCCTCTTGGTGTCCGCCGGCTACTCCTACTGTGTTATTGCCCTGATTCTCATCCCTGGAAAGGGCAATGCTGAAAACGGGGGCGACAGCACCGCTCCTCCACATTGTCGTAAACACAGGGTCGTACTGTGGTTGGTTTGGACTTGCTCCGTCCAAGCTGGTCAAGTACGGGTACCCGAGACCCAGCAAACCCGATGTCTGACCATCACCGCGCCAGTAGGTGTAGTTGACAAGGGCAAGTCGTTGGTTGTGAGCCGTAATTTCCCCGATGCTCACCTCCTCCAACCCATAGAACCCTTGGACGAATGTCCCATCCACATAAGAACGGACAAAGGGCAGATTGGGGATCGTGCCGCCCGAAAAATTGCCCTTGAAGCCGGATCCTAAGCCGCAGTTCGCCTCCTTTGTAATGATGTCGGTCAGCAAGTGGGGGCAGAAATTAACAACGGGAAAGACGGGCACCTACACTAGTCTCTTCGAACCAGAACGAGACACACTTATATGGCTCCTGCACCATCCAAGTATCACTTGATCCAGTATCAACACTAACTGGAATTGTCTGGTTGCCCACCACGAGATCGATGCTATAGTAGACGTCGTAGATGTTTTTCAAGCGGGCAGGAAAACTTATTCGTCGCTGCAGTGTTGGATGCGTTATCGACGGTGGCAAGTTATGTTTTCGCATCGGAAAGGTATGTGTTGAGATGGCGTCTTTGCCGAGCGGGCCATTAGCTGCGCAAGTTGCCAACCACGACCCTATCGCAAGAATGATTGTGGTCCTCATGGCGGTGTAATTAGAGTTGGGTAGCAGTCTAAAAGACTGTTCGAAACAATAAGAGCTCAGCTGGGCTGGTCAACGGTTTAAGTGCTATCTAGTAACTGTTTAATGACTTGCCTACAGTGGCGTGTGCCGGTTCACAAGGGTGTCGATTCCATCTGCCGGCATTGACAGAATATGGGGTATAAATTGCCTTTACCGCAGGCTGTCAGCTTGAGCCCGCACTTCCAGCTTGGCAGTGGTCGAGGATTCAGAGTTTAGCCGCAATCAAACCAAGCAAGGCTGCGAAGTGTCCGGGGGCCCGCGGGGGGTTTGTTCTCCAATCCAATATGGTCAGCTGATGCTAAAATTTTCAACTGTATCAAACAGAAGTGATATGAGCTGCGAGACCAGACCTCTGGTTATCGCAATGCTCTCAGTGTTTGCCAGCAATTCATATTAAAGCTGCTGTCACAGGTACGTTTCACGGTCGATAGCAGGGAGCAGCCACCATAGACTCGAACCGTCATACCTAGCCAACTCATCCATGCCATCAAATTCCCCATGTAAGTATGGAAATTGATTATGGTCTGGAACAAAAAGGGCCTAAGTAGATTTTCCTGACAATGAAGAGAATACCTAATCAACTGGGCTCGCTAGGGTATCGGTTGACTTTGAGCCTCGAAACTGCACCGCCGAGACTTGATCATGTCGTATATCTAATTAACTCCTTGTATGCTAATACGACAATGCCGGATACAACGATGCCAGTGTTTCGGGGAATTGGGTTTCACAGTTGATCCTCGAAAACATGCTGCCAATTTCCAAGACGAGAAATTACTCCGTACAGGCCACGTGAAAAAGGATTGCTGTGCTTGATAAGTTGGATTACAAATACAGACCCCGGCATGATCACACCATCGCACTCGAGAAGAGCATGATCTGTGTATAAATCCAGTCTCCTTATCCACCGCCTCGTGTACACTGGCAACAAAGATATCACCTCAAAGGTATCTGCGCGGCTTTCTTTTTCACACTCTCAACACGAACGCAAGCAAATCAATCAAAACAGCAACAACCTCCCAGGATAACCACCAAACACCAAGATGTCCCCTGCACTGATTCGCGTCGCTCTGATTGGTCTCTCAGCCTCGGCCAAAACAGCCTGGGCTTCCAAAGCTCACCTTCCCTACCTCTTCTCCTCCCTTGGGCGGTCCAAATACGAGGTTGTGGCGCTCCTCAACTCATCCGTCGCTGCTGCACACGCCGCCATTAAGGCGTACGACCTTCCCGCGTCGACTCGCGCCTATGGCAACCCAGCGGAGCTGGCGGCCGACCCCGAGGTCGATTTCGTTGTGTGCACGACGCGCGTCGACAAGCATTACGAGACTGTCATTGAGAGCGTGAGGGCGGGCAAGGATGTATTCGTTGAGTGGCCGCTAGCAGAGAATGGGAGGGTTGCTAGGGCACTTGCACGTGAGATCGCTGCTGCGGGGGGCAGGTCGGTGGTTGGCGCTCAGGGGGTGAGGGCACCTGTTGCGGTCAGGTTGAGGGCGTTGTTGGAGGAGGGCAAGATTGGACGAGTCTTGAGTTCAGAACTGAGGGTGTTTGGGGGTCTGAACGATCGGGCGAATGTGCCTGAGGGGTTGGCGTACTTCACCGAGCGAGAGGTGGGCGGCAATATCTATACGATTGGGCTCGCGCATGGTAAGCTTCATGGTTTCCCGCTTTGAAAGATGGAAACTAACGCAAAAGCTGCTAGTCTTTCACATTGTACAGACCGTGCTGGGCAGGCTTGCATCGATCGAGGGCGACTTTCACCTCCAACGGCCAAATGTTCAGATCCGGGGCGCCGCCGGCAGCACCATCAAGACAGTCCGCTCCAGCGTCCCGGATCTGATATTCATCTCGGGAAGGTGGGGCGAGTCGAACATCACCCAGAAGGACGCCACACTGCACTACCGATTCCGCCGCGGCCAGCCCTTTCCTGGGGAGCCGGCCCTGGAGTGGACCATCAACGGTGAACGGGGTGAGATTAGGATTATTTCGCCGCAGACGACCTTCATCCAAGTTGGCGACCCCTCCTCTCCCCGTATCATCGAGGTCCACGACTTTGAGTCGAACGAGGTAGAGAAGCTTGAGTGGGAATGGGAGCCCTGGCAACAGGAATTGCCCTTCCCAGCCCGGAATATCGGAAGACTATACGAGGACTTTGCGGCGGTCAAGGGTACAGGACTTGAGGAAAACTATTTGACCTTTGAAACCGCGGCCGCGATACACGAGCAATTGGACCAGCTGTTGCTTGAGGGCGGGCTGAGTTGAGAAGAAGGGAGTAGATATTGGTGTTGAGAATTTACAGGCAGTATCTCGCTGGCCAGCTTCTATTCAATCTC
>FTEL01010595.1_pt1 | contig 19232 bp, 29 predicted proteins | sample 1658911 | NCBI WGS metagenome assembly FTEL01 (sample SAMEA3914869, study PRJEB12502) | metagenome | biome: forest; material: soil | place: USA | collected 2012-03-12 | depth 0.1 m
CTCCTGCTAACGCGAGCCAGGCGCAAGCAGGATAAGGACGAGGACGGCGACGAGGAGGATCAGCCAGTCAAGAAGACCCGAGCTAGGGCCTCGACCAAAGGTCGGGAGAATACTCATGCCTGCCTCGAATGCCTCGAGATGGCCCTCATCGGCTCGGACGGGCGCTGCCACCGCGCCGTGGGCGGCAACCCGAACGAGTGCATCGAGTGCGTGAAGCGTGGCAAAGAGTGCCACAAAATGTGAGTAGACTCCCCCCGGGGCACGTCCGTGTCTTGTCTTGGTGTCAGCTGCTGATCCCAGTGCTCGCCAGCCCGGACAACGCCCTCGAGATGGCGACGTACCTAATCAACATCCGCCAGTATAAGGCAGCGCTCCCGCCCGGTATTGTAAGTCTCCTTCCCGCGCGCACACCCGGCCCTCGTGGTTCCCCCGCGTCTCTGACAAGTGAAATGCGCGCTCGCCCCAGAGCATCCTCCAGTTGTGCAACTGCGTGCGGGTCCTCGTGGCCATCGCGGTGGACGCCGACGACACCCCCGCCACCCACATGCCCAAGACGGGCAAGCGCGGCACCAAGGCCGCCGCCGTCGCCTCCCATGCCGAGGAGGAGGACATTGAATTCTTTGACGACGAGTACGAGGTCTTCACCAAGGTGGAAGAGACCGAGGACATCAAGCAGGAGAAGGCTCCGCAGGAGATCAAGAAGGAGGTTCAGGAGGACATCAAGAAGGAGGAGGCTCCGCAGGAGACGGCCCCCAAGGAGGCTGAGCCCGCCACCATGACCCCAGAGGACATGGCGGAGATGTAGCGCCTCTTCACGATGTACAAGCAGCAGATGGAGGGCCAGAAGTAGGCCCGATGCCATGCTCTCTGCGCGCTCTGCGCGCCCGACGGCTCCGCGCCTCGGGGCCTTAGCATAGCATTTTTTAGACGTTGATGGAATGGAGAGAGTCTCCCCTGTTTTTCTGCCTCGCCCAATATATCCGACGTCCCGTGCTGCTGGGGCCCATACGTCGGGGACGACCGTGCGTGCTCCAGCCGCGGCAGGTTTCACAAACTGCTGCCGTGCGCTCGTGGGTGGAGTGTTTCGCTGGGAAGGGGAAGTGGGGACCGGCTGGCGAGATCCTCCTGGCACCCAAAGGACTCCGAGCCATATATAACCCTAACCCTTTGACGCTGCTTGCACCCACGCCCACACCCACGCCCGCACCCACGTTGTATGCCGGCCCAGGCAAGCGAGGCAAGCCAAGCAAGCCAAACGTGGCACAAGGCTTGGCTTGACTTACGGTTTGACTAGGCTTGTGGCTTGACTTGGCTTGTTTTGCTTGTTTCGCTTGGCTTGTGCGGAGCCTTGCCCAGAGGGAGACCGCGGGCAGCGCTCCGCACAAGCCAAGCCACGCAAGCCATTCAAGCCAAGTCAAGCCACAAGCCAAACAAGACTCTATTTCGATCCCAAAGCACCCGGGGCCCCTAGTGGCCGTTGTCAAGCAGTTCCAGACACACCAAGCATCAAAGAACTCAGCATATTGGGCCCGGCGCCCTCCTGTCGTACATCCACCACAGCCGTCACATGATCCATTTGCCCCTGAGCGTGTCCTCCTGCCACACCGCCAAGTGGTAATACGTGATCCAACACTCCAGTATGTAGGCTGGTTGCTGAGGTGACCAAGGGGCATCAATACCATCCGTCACCTCACTTCCTCTCGCTCTCGTTCAGCCACTTATACACGACCCTCGCGTCCTTCCCCACGTATCTCTCATCGGCCATAGCCTCGCCAAACGCCGTCAGGGTCGGGCCGTCCAACACCGTCCGCGCACCAACCATCTCGGCAAGCCGCGACCCCATGCCCAGCACCTTGGCACACAACTCGATCCGGAACCCCCCCTCGTAACCCCTACTGCTGGGCACGTCCGGCTGGACACCTGGCACGGGGTTGGCCTTGCTGGTCACCCAGCACTGCCCGCCGCTGACATTGATGACCTCGGTCAGCAGCTTTGGGTCGAGCCCTGCCTTGACGCCGATGTTGAGGGCCTCGGCAGCCGCGAGCGATGTGATGGCGCTGAGGTAGTTGTTTATGATCTTGAAGCCCGTGCCGGCACCCACGTCCCCGCAGAGGAAGATGCCCTCGGGGTTGCCCATGTGCTGGAGATGGGATTTGACGAGGGGAAACACCCGCTCGGATGCCGCGGGCGGGCAGCCTACCATGAAGGTCAATGTCGCGGCGACGGCGCCCATCGGGCCGCCCGATACCGGTGCGTCGACAAATGTTAGGCTGTCCGCAACCTCTGTCGTTTTCCGAGAGGCTCTTGCAACCGTGAGGATTGTGTCTGTCTCGATGGTCCCGCACTCCATGATGAGCTTGGGCTGCGACGAGCCACCCTGGGCTGCCGCAACCGCTCCCGCGACGATACCGGTTTGCTGGTCCAGGTAGACAGTTTTGACAGCGTCAGACCCTGGTAGCATGGTGATGACCACATTCTGAACAGACAAAATCAGCCCGATTTCCGGTTTCACCTTGTTCTTCGCGGGGCTGTCCGCTCAAGGCATCTTGTCTTACCGCCGCTTTTGCTGCCTCGTATCCGTTGCTGATTATCTCAACCGGCCCCTCTTCTGCCGTCTCTGCTCTAAACCGGGTGAGGGCTTCACTGTTCACGTCGCATATGAGAAGCGTCGTTTCGCGGCCCAGTCCCTTGCGGAGATTCTTTGCCATAGGATATCCCATGACCCCAACCCCTGGTGAGCGTTAATTGCCAACAAACAGTCACTCGCTTGAGGTAGAGGGAGTGGTGGCGGTAGTACCTATGAAGGCGACGGTGTGTTCTGCATCATGAGGCATCGTGGTCGTAATGCTTGTTCGAGCGTCGGACGTTGGTGATGCCGTTGGAAGTAATCACCACAAGCTGAGCATAACAAACTTCGGTGTTGGTTTGGTGACTTGTCAGCAACACATCTGAGAGAACTGCATTTAATTCACTGGCTCAAAAAATGTCGGCTCGGCAATTGATAAATTGGCGGGTGGTATGGTATTACTGGTCTCCCCGCAGTGTGTTACGCACTCTCCTGTGTCCGAGTTGGAGAAGCCGCCCGCGGTTGGAGAACGCGCTGTCGTGAGGGGATCGAGGTAAGGTAACCACTGCATTCGGTGCTCAGCGGTAAATCAAGCAAAATAAGAAATAATGTATGCATACATTGTGTAGTATTGTCCTGGGTTGCCATTTTAAAGGACACAAGGAACGGGAATGGGACCCCAGCGTCAAGGAAAAGGGGTTAACGGAACCGCTATTTTAAGGAGGCAGAGTAATTGAATGCCCCGAAGGTCAATGATCATAATTGGTAGACGCATTAATTAGTACGCGGACACCAGTTGTGTTGGTATAAACGATCAGGGGCCAGGTAGGTATTACAACCTGCCCGGCCAAAAACGGTGGCCATTCGCTTCTCTCCATGCCGCATCATGGGCCACAACAACTTCCACATCAATCTCCTCCCCTCCGAGCAATTTCTCTTTAGCAAACGCCCTAATTCTCTCCAAGGTCCTCTCCGCCACCCCTGTATGTACATGCACGCTCCTCATCCCGCCCCTTCCATCCTCGTAGAGAGCAATGCCCTTCTCTCCGGTCAGAATTCTTGGGTCGTGACAGCAGTCGCCGCCAAGATAGACGTATCTTCGCTCCTCAAGACGGGCAAGGAGGTTTACATGACCGTACAAGTGTCCTGGGCTGTCAATTATGTAGAGGCTGCCGTCGCCAAAAAAATCCAGCACTGCAGGGAACCCGGCGAGGGGTTGCCATGTCCACGCGGCTGCCGAAGCCGGCAACAGGGCTTCTGTCGTTGAGGATGCTTGGGTGGGTGTTGGAGTGCCCGGGGCGATGTCGCCGGGGGCAGGGGGGAATTCAACGGTCCGGGACACTGGGAGTTCGTCGTCGTTGAACAGCTCGGCTGGGTACAGCACCCCGGCACCATGCTTGAGGAGGTCCAAGGTGCCAGAACCAACAAGAAAGGTAGCGCGGGAGAAATCAGACGTCGTCCCAACGTGGTCCCAGTGAACGTGGCTGAGCACGACAAAGTCGATATCCTTGGCCGGGTCAAGGGGGGCATTTGCTGCGGCACTTCGGAGGCTGGCGGCGCAGTCGGGATCGGTAATAACCGGCTGTCGATGGGCAATGTGCTCAAGCTGTGCTGGTGTATAACCGTCAAGGCTTTTCTTGACGCCGAGGTCAAACAGGAGCCTGGTGATGCTGGTGCTGCCATCGGCCGGGAAGGGTGACGGATGCTCCAGAAGGAAGGCCAGAGATGGAACTGTTGCCCGTTTCACTGGATCTGCGTCGGTGACGAATAACCGTTCGGGGAGGGTGATGTGGCCAGCATCCAAAGCTGAAACGGTCACGAAGACGGGCAACTCAGTGCTAGCCATGGTGCCGATTTGTCGTATTGGTGGCTGGCTCGATGAGATGCCGTGTGGCAGAACAAGCCAGGGCTCCGCTCCAGGGCAACTGGAAGATAACTCGTTGGCCCACCATCAGATCATCTTCATCTTCGTCGCCTCAGACGGATGGAGTAGGGGTCGCTTTCCCCATGCCGTGCGGGGGAACCGGAATTGCCCCAGTTGACGGCAGCGTTAATTACCCCGCGAGTACCCCCAACGGCGTTTTTCCGGCAGATGCTCTGCGTTGCCACTTGCTGGGGCTGCAAGTTCCCCTCCCTCCTCGAAACTGGCAACAGTCCAATGCTTCGTTCCTTGATCACTCGTCTGAACCACAACTGCCTTGCTTGAACTCAACCTTGAAGGGATACGGGACCCCAAGCGATCAACATGGCGGAACAGCTTCCAACCACAATGAGGGCACAGCTCCTCGACGCCTACAATGAGCCTTATGACCTCCGCCTTATTCCTTTACCAACCATGAGTCCCACGTCTCAGCATGGACTTCTCGTCAAGGTCGAGGCAGCCTCCTACTGCCACACAGACGCAGTCATCGCCGCCGGCGAGCTACCGCCCTTCCCTCTTTCGTTTCCCCACATCGGCTGCCACGAATTCGCAGGCACCGTCGTGTCGGCCGGCGTTGGAAGCAGCTTCCGGCCAGGAGACCGTGTCGGCGTCCCTGGTCGCGCATTGGATCCCTGCGGGAAGTGCTTTGAGTGCATGGCCGGCCCGACAGAGGATGATCCCGACGAGGACGGACCGGGGTACTCGGTGAACTGCCCCCACGCGGGGAACAACGGCATCAGTGGCCCGGGTGGGTTCGCCGAATATGCCATTGTGGATGACCGCCAGGTTGCGCCGCTTCCGGAGAGGATGAACGCGGTAGACGCAGCCGTCTTGATGTGCGCTGGAGTCACCATTTACGCGGCGCTCAAACGCTGTCGTCTAAGGCCTGGTCAGAGGGTGGGGATTATGGGCTGTGGTGGAGGGTTGGGACACCTGGGACTCCAGTTCGCGGCTGCAATGGGGTTGAGGGTGACAGGAGTCGACAATGCGGACGGTCCCCTCCGACTAGCTAGGAACGTTGCCTCCGAGAAAGCACCTGGGGCCAAGATTGTGGATGCGAGGCTGGAGGAGGCGCCTCAAGTCGTGGCTTACATCGGGCGAGAGGATGGCAAGCAAGAGACGGGAGACATGGGGCTGGATGCGGTTATTATCCTGCCGGAGAGCCAGAACGCATTCGACTACGGCATGGCACTGCTGAGGAACCATGGCAGGTGCGTGGTGGTGTCGTTCCCCGAGAAGGGGTTCCACGTCTCTGCGAGGGACCTCGTCTTCCGCGACATCTCGGTCGTTGGCAGTCTGGTGGGCAGCAACAAGACTCTGAGGGAGATGCTGAAGTTTGCTTCCGAACAGGGGGTGAAGGCACGTATCAAAACGTTCCCGCTGTCGGGCTTGAACGAGCTCGTAGACGAATATCACAAAGGCAAAGGCGGGAAGTTGGTGGTTGACCTGACCCTACCGGACAGGGCATCCGCCAGTGGGTGAGAAAACCGATGAAACAGAAAGTGATACATGAAAATAAGACTGCCTTGATCAACCCTCTGCTTGAAGTATTTTTGCGTATAACTCCAGCGACGAACCGATCACGTCGACGATTGCCCATGTTTGCGAACCCCTGAAGATCGTTGCCCATACCTTCAATATCCCAATGCTGAGATGCTTCGCTGTCTCCGCGAGATCCAAAACCAGTTCATCGGGCACAGCAAACTCTGTCTCGTCCAACATCGTCTTCACGAGACCGATGATCCTCCTCTCGTCACCGTTGAGCGCATAATCGATGCCCGACCAAGCCGACTGTGAGACAGCCTCGAGCCACTTGCTAAGCAGCAACGCACATTCGAGAGAGGAGAGTGAGTGCTGGATTGACCAGACAAACGTCTGGGTTCTGGCCACTAATTGGATTCCGATTTTTATGGGGATGCTGATCGCATGGGCCGAGTGAAGAAGGGCTGGTGTGAGGCCAGGGGATCGTCTTACCATTCGCATGTCGCGGAGCGCTTGAGCAATCTGCACGGGGTCTCTCGTCCCGAGCGCCCTGCTCGGTCCCGTATCGATATTGATGCGCACGTAGGCCAGGCGGAGAAGGGCCGTCGAGTTGAATGCCACGGGGCCGTGGGCGCAGTTGGGCTCCAACGAGGACTCTCGGCTGCGTTCCCAGCCCAGTTGCCAGTTCCGAAGAGCGTTCTTGAGCAGCAATGCGTCCTTCTCCGGTAGGTTTCCAGTTGCATCGCCTGGGCCGGCACGGCATCCTGCGGTTTGTCGGGCAAGAAAAATGTGCTGGATGATGGCGTGAATGAGTATGTAGTTTGCCAGAGACGAGCGCCTGGCAGTCATGTCTCCACTGTGCTGCGAGAAGAGCCGCTGCACGGAGGTTTGGAACTCCGGAGGCACATCGGCCGCTCGAGCTGCGTCTTTCCAGGCCGCTGCTGTGTCGGCCCTGAACTCGGCGGCGCTGCAGGGAAGCCTCATCTGAAGCTCCGTGCTGAGAATGAGCGGCGGAATATGGTATACCAGGGATTGCAGATTAAAAAAGCAAAGGCGACAAACTTCGTCCGCAGCACTGTTTCGAGGCGCATCGCCGCCTGCCAGTCCGCCGGGCCGTGACTCGGTGGCGGTCCCGTGCAAAGTCCATCCTCGCGAACAATGCTCGCCAGGATGCTTTGTATGGCGAGCGCTTCCCTCAACAGCTCGCCGTGTTTGCTCCATGTAGCCATCGCCATCAGGATGAGAAGCGCCTGGGCCGTCTGTATCAATGGATGGTAGGGATCTGATGGAACGGAACCTCCCGAGCTGGAAGGAATCCCAAGAGGTCCGTTGGCAGTCGGGGGGCTGGTGGGTGTAGTCCCGGCTGGAGATGCCGAGCTGGTTGACTCGAAAGACCGACCTGCCATGCTGGCATGGGCATCCCTTCTTCTAATGCGCTCGTTGGCGATGGCCCTGGCTGCATGAAACAGGGCCACCCCCTTTTCGGATTCGAAGCAATACTGGGACCCGACCGCAGCCATGGCAAGCAGCAACTCGATGGAGCTTGAGCAAATCGTCATCGATGGTATATGTAAAAACGGAAGATGCTCTTGGAACCCCTCGACATATCCGCGGATATAACGCGACAGGGAAAGCCGGCTTGGGAGTCTGAGGTCTGAGACGAGGGAAGCGAAATTGGCCAGCTCTCGCAGCATTATCTCCCTGTCTTGAGTCGATATGTCGAAGATGCTCGGGCGGGAGGCTCGACTGTCGTGGTTCGCTGGGAAATTGCTCTCGGGGCGGAGATCCTCTGTACGTGGAGAGGGGAGTCGTGAACAAAACCGAGACAAAGATTCCGGTTCGGCTAGCATGCCGAGGTTCTCGGAATCGATGGTTGCTTGGGGAGCGAAGGAGGCAAGGGCCACCTCCGGGCCGTTGATGAATGAGTATGGTCCGGGGCTGCCGGGGGACAGGGGTGGATAAGACTCTAGAGCGCCTGACGCGAGGAACCTTGTGAATCCGTCCAGAATTTCGTCCGTGCCTGTGTCATAGAGAGGGCTCGGTTCTCTGTCGGGACCGGGCTGGGCCATGCCATGTCCGGCGTCTATAGGGCTCCTCGCTGCATCCTCGGCCGGCTGGGCAGGCGGCGGTAGATGGGGGATCGCAGATTCGGCGGCAGGAGCTGACTCCTCCTCGTCGTCCTCGGCGGCATTCCCGCCGCATCCAACCGGGGTTCCCGATTGCAGTGGTTCGTATGTGTGCCGAGACATGGGTTGCACATCGTGCTCCGGCTCTTCTTGGGGGCTTTCTTGGGATCCCCGGTGCGAGAGTCTCTCGTGGCGAATCAACAAGTCTCTGGAGATATGGGGTAGGAGATCAGCACCAGATCAGAAAATGGCTAGGTACCAGTGAAGCCTGAGCCAATGGAGGGCCAGGAGTGAAGGGTACCGCAACTGTACCTTCGGGTAAAGCGAGACTCGCACCTCTTGCATGGAAACGGCCGCACCCGTGTGTCTGTGTCGAAGAGAGGATAACAGGGTCAGGCAAGCTGGACTCGAAGGGGCTTGGACCAACATACGGGTTCTCTCATGGCGCTGTAAGTGTTCGAGCCGGGCGAACCGTCTCTGGCATCGAGTGCACAGGAAGCGCTTCGGCTTTACGACAATGTTGTCGAGAATGTCTCTGGCGGCGGGCATCTGACAAGTATTGACGCGGATGTGCTGAGAAGAGGGGTAAGTCGGAGGGTAAAGTGGTGACAAGCGCGGGGTTGGTTGGCGCAGGTATTACAAGCTCAAACCAGCTAAATTCGAAGTCGCTAACGGCTTTCCGGCCTGACGTGAAATGCGGAAGCCGACTTCCTGAACGATTATCCCAGCACGGTATCATGTTTACTCGCGGCGTGAAGTACCAGTTACAGGTGGGATTTTGTCCTGGGCTAGCTTCGTCGAATTGCCAATGCTCCGAACCGCCTCCTGACCATCTTCTCCCCTCGGGGCAAGACGCCGACAGCTTTGTGGAAACCTCAACCTGCGCGCCCTAAACTTGTGCTATTCCATCCTTGACGCTCCATCTCCTGGCTACGCCGCCTTGTTTCCCAGTTCCCTGGGCATTTCCCCCTTTTCAGCCATCTCGTTGAGAACCTTCTCGGCCGTCTTCATCGCATCCACTCCAGCAGGCACACCGCAGTAGGTAGTACAATGCAGAATCGCCTCGCGGATCTCGAGCTCCGTCAGCCCGTTGTTCCTCGCGCCACGTATGTGTGCGGCCAACTCGGGCGCTCGATTCAGCGCCATGAGCATGCCGATGTTGAGCATCGAGCGCTGCTTCCGGTCGAGACCCGGCCTCGTCCATGCGTAACCCCAGCACCATTCTGTGACGAGCTCCTGGCCGGGCTTGGAGAATTCGGTTGAGCCGTTGGCAAGGGCGCGTTCGACGTAAGCTTCTCCCACGACACTGCGGCGAACTTGCAGACCCGCCTCGAAAAGCTGCTTGTGCAGCTCGTGGAACTCGGCGTCGGTGCTGCTCATTGTGGTTGGTGTGTGAAACAATCCAAGTCGCAAGAAGAGTAGGATAATGGCAATTGTGTGAATGGAAGCAGAACTCGAAGGGCATTGTGTAGAAAAACAAGAGCGTTTGGCGCATTCCCCAACCTGCGGAGTTGGGGTAGGTTCGACAACTCGGCTCGCTGCAGCCCCAAAGCGTTGTTGGGGGTTGGGGAACACAACCCCAAAGTGCGGTTGGGGACTCGGAGCACTGGACCCCTCTCCGTGGCTCAGGGCAATCCCATCATATTGTAACCAGACTGGATCAAACATAACTACTTGGGCATATCCTGTCCAACCCCTGACGTCCTTTAACTAGAACAAGATCGCGTGAGGCTGGCCGCCGCTCATATTCCAATCACGATTACTCCTTCCCCTCTGAAACTCCACCCGCAGAACACGATGTCAGCTCCTCGATGATTGGAGATGCCACATGAGCGGTGTGTAAGCCCAGGAGAGTTGCGATTTCCAACACCTCGAGGAGCTGTTTCGGGGTGGCTCCGTACCCCAAAGCGTTCTTCATGTGCAACTTCAGGCCAGGGACATATAAATGAGTGGATGCGGCATTAAAGGCGCAATACACCAGCTCTTTCATCTGCCGAGGGTTAGCATAGCCCGATTTGTTCATCGGCCACAGCGAGGACCGGCAAAACAGAGCGATACCTTTGGTTCCAACGCCCCTCCCGGCTTTCCATCGATGATCTTCGTCCACGGCACGCTCGAAAACTCCAGGTAAGCGGCAAAGAACTCAGGATCAAGCCGCAAAAAGTCCTCCCAGAACCCGTGCCAGTAACCCCTTTTCTCTGTGAACTCCCTCCTCAACTCCTCCCGTCTCTCATCAAAAGGGCCTGCGATGTCCTCGTTGTATTGTCCCTCCTCCTTGAGCACCTCAACCAGAAGAGGTACACCGATATTGCAAGCGTGGATTCCCAGGGTGCTTGACAACTCGATCACCTCGAGAACCTCATCCACACTGGCCCCTTCCTTCAACGCAGCAGATACATGGGAACGTATGCCGGGGGCGTAAAGATGGGTGGCTGCGCTGTCGACAGCGAGGGCTATCAAGGCCTGCTCCTTGCGCGAGAGATGGGCTTTATGGCGTGGCACAGCAGCCAGTGATAGACTCGCGCGAAAGAACTGAGGATTGAGCGAGAGGAGTGAGTCCCAACCAGAGTGGAAGGCCTCGGGGCCAAGTTGTTCGCTAAGCTGCTGGAGGTCAGACTTCTCTTCCTTGGATGCCATGATGGAATGTTGGCCCGCGTGGTGGGAGGAGAGGATCTTGGATCACACTGAATTGAGGAAATAATAAGAGCCACTGATTAAGTACTGGGAAATACATTGTCACACGGCTGCCTCGTCGGCTCTCCATCTCCAAATCGCATTGCCACCAGGAAACCGCATGTGCACTGACGCCGTATGACTGCAGGCACGCTTGCTGCTCATAACTTCAACAGCTACGGACCCTTTCCGCCCTTTTTCCATATCTTCCTTTTGCAAAATCCCGTCACGGTCAACGGCACTACTTTCCCTCGGTAGGTAAATTGTCCGTTCATCGTGCGGGTTGGGGCACATCCGGGTTTCACTCCTGACTCCGAGGCATATGCGGGGAACAGCTGCAGGATGGGAAAATGTGAGGGGAGAGCAGCCCGGCGCGGCGTGAGGGGAAAATAAAACACCATGCGTGGTTGGGGAAGCACGAAAGTCGGGTAACGTGAGGGGAAGGGTTCGGCAGTTGGGTTTTCCATCCATGGATGCACACCAGGCTCTGCTCGAGATCAGGGATGGCCCTCAGGGAGACAGCGACCTTGTTGAAACACTAAGAACAGCGACGGCGAAGCCCCGCGGACAGTAGGGGGTACCTATAGAGTTCGCCAAGATAACTTGGCAAGGAGAGATGGAGAGAGTGGGCCACTGTCGCACATGACTCTCAACTACCCATAATACTAAATGTTCAAGGAGCCAGTTTGTCTGCACAGAAGAAGCTCTAGAGCCCCTCAATCTCATAGATTTGCTCCAAAGAACCGGCCCTTGTTTCTGAAATCACCCTCCCACTCCACGTCATGGGCGAAAATTACCTCCACCCCCTTCACCTCCAAATTTCTGATCCCCTGAATGGTTTTCTCTGCCTCGCTCCGATTTGCGTGAATGCAGCAACTGTGTCCCTCAGCATCCAACCACTCGCCAATCTCCTTCTCTCTTCGCATAATACGTCGATCGTGACAGGAATCCCCGGCGAGATAGACCCACTGATCCTGGTTGACACGGACAAGGAGGTTGATGTGGCCAGGGAGGTGGCCAGGGGCATCGACGATGTAGATACTGCCATCCCCAAACAGGTCAAGGGTTGCTGGAAGACTACCGAAGGGCTTCCATGGTTGGGAAAGACCGCTTGGTACGGTAGACAAGCGCGAAAAGGCCGAAGCAACCGCTTCATCGCCGGCCGTAGTTGTCTTGGGGTCTGAAAGCTGAACCGTTCTCATGGGATCGAGCAGGTCTGCTTCGAAAAATGAATGTCCCCCCCGCAAAGAGGAACCGGTGCCGCGCAGTATGTCCAAGGAGCCGTGACCGACGACGAAAACGCTACTGGGGAAATCGTCCGGTTCACCGACGTGATCCCAGTGTACCTGAGGTGATGATTAGGCAGTCTGCACTCCATTATGACTCAATTTATTACGTACGTGCGAGAAAATGACGAGATCAATGTCCCCAGGCAACAGGTCACCCAGCGCAAGGCTTTTTACCACATCCGGCTCCGTATGCAGAGGCTCGCGGGTGGCCAGATGGCGACGAGTAGGTTCCGGGTACCTGCTGGGATCTCGACGTACGCCCAAGTCGAAGACCATACGAGTTGTAATTCCCGTGGCACGGGAGTCATGCTGTATCAAGAAGCAGAGAGATGGGACGACCGTGCGTGCTCCAGCTGCAGTAGGTTTCACAAACTGTTCCTCCGGGAGGGAGAAGTGGCCCGCTGAAAGGGCATGTAGCTGGACCGTTGAAGGTGACGTCGTATGGGGTGCTGCTCCCGAGGCCAAGGGCTCGGAGTCCATGACTGGAATCGTTGGTGCCGTCTATGAGGGACATGGACGGAGCCGACAAGGGCTGGCAGAAACCAGATCCCAGTACAGGAACCGAGATTCTGGTCGGTTTAAACTATCCCGAGAGCCCCCTTCTCTGTCTGCACCCAGGTCACGCATCAGATACATAATGCCGGAGATCTGAAGTGGTCGGAGTATTTGGGGTAAGGGGGAGAGAGGGGATAGTGACTGGCTCCCAGCGTTGTGCGAGGGTCTCCAGGGCTTCCCCGCACGCTTAGGGAGGATCCGACAAGGCCGACAAAATGTCTTCTCCGCGACTACGCGAAGGCTGCTCCCTGCGTCCAAAGATAGAATCCCCGATCGAGCCCAAGTTCATTGAGGAAGAACCATCCACCATGGCAGCAACACACAACGAGGCACTCCCAAACTCGGTTGGGTTCATCGGCCTCGGGGCTATGGGTTTGCCCATGGCTACCAATCTTGCCAACGCGCTGCCCCAAGGATCCAAAGTTTACGTCCACGACACCGTAGGAACGCCAGTGGACGAGTTTTGCACAAGGTTCCCGGACATGGCTGTCAAGTGCGCCAGTGCAAAAGAAGTGGCCTCCAACTCGGTGTGTTGCCACCAGCGATAAAGGCCGGGTCCGGACCTGTAACTAATGACCTTCCAGGATGTTATATTTACCATGCTGCCAGAAGGGGCTCATGTCAGGTCGGTGTACCTCGATGAGACGAGAGGAATCATTGCTGGCCTCGGTGCCTCCACCCCCAAGCTCGTCATCGACTCGTCCACCATCGATACGGCTACCAGCCTCCTCGTGAAGGAACAACTCCTGGGAGTATCGCCCACAACCTCTTTCTACGATGCTCCTGTAAGCGGTGGGGTGCTGGGCGCAGTAAACGCCACCATGGCTTTCTTCCTCGGCTGTTCTCCGTCAGATCCCACCATCCCCAAGCTGACGGCTCTCCTGCGGACCATGGGAGGGAAGGTGATACCGTGCGGCGGGCCGGCATTGGGGTTGGCGGCCAAGCTGTCCAATAATTACCTCTCTGGCGTCATTACAATCGCAGCGTCCGAAGCCATGATCATGGGAATGCGGGCGGGCATCGACGCCCGCGTGCTGGCATCCGTCTTCGCCGCTGGCACTGCACAGAATGCCATCTGCGACATTTTCAACCCGGTACCCGGCGTTTGTGCACAAGCACCGGCATCCAACGGCTACCGAGGAGGGTTCAGAGTCCAGCTCATGAAAAAGGATGTTGGTTTGGCACTGGACATGTCAAGGCGGTTAGGGGCCGGAAATGTCTTGGGCGCGAGCGCATTGGGGGTGTATTCCGCGACAAGCGAGGCACTCGACTGCCAAAATTTGGATTCAAGGGTCGTGTATCGTTATCTTGGAGGAAGTGAGGAGTGGAATGGCAAGTAGACTAGCGAAAACCCGCGATGGCGTCACTTCAATTCGCCTACCTACATTTCCGCCCCCTTTCCCGGAGTGCCATGGCCCCCAGGCTGCGTGTGGAGGTAGGATCCCATCCCCGTGCAAACAGTACGAATCCTCTGGGGAATTCTGCCACCCCGGCCAGGATCGTCACTGTGTGCCACTCTGAGCATGGCTGTGCAGCAGGGATCGATGCTCTGCAGCGTCCTGCCTGGGGCCTGCCGCCGATCTTGCCCAGGTTACCACTCTCCCGGTACGACACTGCGGACGATCACTCCGTTTACGACAGGAATCCCCAGAACGGCGTGCCGTGTGATGAATACAATACAATGGTGGTATCGAACAATAATCTACATGGAACCAAACTCCAGGCCCGTCTTCGGCCTGCCCCGAGTGCTCACTGGCACCATCCTTCCTGCCCACCGCGAAAAAGGCTTGGATCAGTGGTCAACAAGATACCGCCAGCCATCCAAGTGACAGAGTGCCCTGTCCGCCGGCCCTATGATACCGCCACCTCGCCTCGCAGTTCCTTGCATCGTGGGTGTGCGCATGTCCCGCAGAACAGCGTGCTATTCCCACAGGCAATAACCCGATCGCAGGCGCATGTCGTGGACTGCGAGATGAGTGTTGTTGCGCAAGCGTAGCTGATTTTGGTGCCGCACATGGTGGCGGAGATGAGGTTCGCGTGCGGGAATGGGCGTGTAGGAGGTCTCGGCGGATCGTGAAAGGGAAGCCGACCTGCCGAGTTAACACCTGCTCAGGATGAATGACGAAGGGCAAACAAGACCATACCTAGCTGAAATCATCAGCAAATCCCAATATATATATGCAAAGGGGTTGGCTGCTCGCCGTCGATGCCAGGGCAACCCGCGTCTCCCGTGATGTTTGGATGGTGATGAAATAATGGTGACGACGTCCAGGCTGCCCCTATCTGTCTCGCTGGGGGGACAAGAGGCTTCAAGTTTGTTTGGCCTGCCTCAGTCCAGATAACGTGACACGGGAGTGGACGACCTTGATCCCTGGTGTCAACCAGGTGTTCGGTATCTCGGGCTGTTTCATGAAGAACAGGGGGAGGCAGTCGGCTAGGCCCAAACATAACTTTATATTGGCCTTCAGGGGTTTCATGCATGTCTGAGCTGGTGAAATTCCTGCTCGGTGCATGTGCTGACCCGAACATGCCGTCCTACGCTTCTGGCTTGGTGCCATCGGGCAGTGTTCTGATCGCCCATTGCCTCCCAACCCAATGTCTGAGGGGCAGGGATTCGAGGCTTCTTCCGACTACAAAGCCCGTCTGGAACGGTGCCCAATCTCGAGGATCCACTTCCTCGTGGATGCCGGCCAGCATGCTCGCCTGAAATCGAAGGGATGGTGATGACATCCACGCCCCTGGATTTTGCGCCCTCCCGGCAGCTCATTGGCAGCATGTCATGCCAAGCTTCCGAAACGAGATAATTGCTGTGCGTCATCGTGCTAGGAACAGCCCAGACCGGGGTTCCGGGCTCGTTTTGTGCAAATTTGAGGATCGGCCAAAGCTCGCTCTTCGGTCCACTGGACCCTGGTTAGTGTTGGCCCAGCTCCAAGCTGTTGGGCTCAGGGGAGGCAGCCCGGCAATCGTCTGCCACATGCTCCCTGGCGCCACTGGGCATCCATCAAAAGTTTCAACTGCATTGAAACGGGCCCGGGCGGCTGGGTGATCTGCTCCGACGATAAAAATTCTCCGGCCCCCAATATCCGTCCCTCACATCACACAAAACACGGCTGGATTGGCTGGCGACGGTGTTGGCTGAAACGACTGGTTAGGCAATCAGCCTGGGGTTTGTCTCAACCTGCAAATCGGGGCGAGTATAAGAGCGTGTGCCTGAGTCGCATAATAGCTCGGTGCCCAGATTGGCATTTTTAACCTAGGTAATGATGATTCGGGCCTTTCTTGTTCCATCAGAACCGTGATGGGGTTGAGACCCGTGTTAACACCAAAGGTACGACGGGCTCGTCACATGGCCCTAGTTAGACCCGATCGTTGCGTGGCTGGCAGACAGGGCATAGGAAGCGCCTTGTCTTAGATCACTGTGTATTTCTCTGCGATATGGCGGGCTCACGCTTTCCGATTCTTTGTCACACACATGATTTAAACTCAAATCTAACTTGACTCAAAGGGCGGCAACAGTTGAGAGCCCAAAATTACCCAGGGGCTATGGCAAGAGGTCCTCGCCGAGTTCTCAGCAGCTGCCTCCAAGCATACGCAGTATGGAGGAAGGGATAAAAGAGTCTGCGGCAATTCAGTAAGTAGGTAGGCAGTGGTGGCAGACAGCGTGGAAGGAAGAGGGCAACGGGGAGGCCAAAAACATCAAACAGTTAGCATAGGCCATCCCCAAGACTTTCAATACACACAGGTGCCGCTTCATGCCCCCTCTGACTTGGTATGCTTCGGCTTTCTTTCCTTGCATTGCTCCGAGGTGTCAGTCACCAAGCAGGGTACCAACCGTGCTCGCAGGAGCTACCGCTAGGGACGACGATCACCTCCCCGTCTTGCCCGTGGAGTTGAATCTGCCAAGCCTGCCAGTCCGAGCCTGCTCGCACTAACACGCCCACCGGCGTCTGCATCACGGCAACCAAGCCATGGGACATGCCAAGCGGGTAGCCAATTACGCGGGAGGAAAGGCATGCAATGCTCCAAGCCTACATGTCCCGTTTTCAATACATCTGCGCGGTCCTGTTTTCGTCAGAATCCGGCCCAACAGCGATGCCCGGTGCGGGTGGTAAGCTGACAATGTGATGGCGGGATCCTGTTCTGCTCTCGTGGTTCCACCAATGGTTATGCGCTGGCGGCAGCACGGGAGTGTTGAGGTCCATACAGTGCAACGCCGAGCCGTACCGGGGAACACAGTGATGCTTCCGACTGTGCCTACTCACAATGTCTCCCGGTGCTGCTAACGGGCAGGCATAAAAAGGGGATGCCATCTCGAAGCCCCCGCCCGCCCTTCCTCGTTCCCGCCCTGTGTTTACCCAACTCATCTCACGAAAGGAGTTTCCAACATGAAGCTGACGACTCTCGCCTCCTCTCTTCTGCTGCTGTGCCTTGGGGTTTCGGCAGGCGACAAGCCCGCCAAGTCCCCAACGGCTCCAGGCCTCACATATCTCTACACGGTAAACATCACGGGCGCCGAGTTCTACAACCTCGGGCCTGGCCCGCGAGGAACTCGGCTCGTCGTCCCGATTGTGAAGGGCAATTTCGCTGGCCCCAAACTCAAAGGTTCGTCCGTCACCGAGGTACAATCGCGCGGCGGTCACTCCGAAGTCTGACATGCTACCAGGGGTGGTCATGCCGATGGGAGGTGACTGGGCATTGACCGACGGCAACAATCCCAACGGCTCCCTCACGGTCGACGTCCGACAGACGTTCAAGACAGATGACGGCGCCTTCATTCAGGTGTTTGAAACGGGCCAGCTACAGCCAGACGGGAGAGCCTTTGTTCGCTTGGGATACGAGACCGGTAGTGAAAAGTACTACTGGCTCAACTCTGTGGTGGCTCTTGGGATCATCCGGTCGGTGGGGACGAGCGACATCAGCATCGATACCTGGCAGGTGAGTGTTGAAGCATGTCCCTGACGGGCGGCCCGGGCCATGTGGTTCCTCCCGGCAACCCCCCCCCGCCCCCCCCCGGGGCGCTTGGAAGGTCCTTGTACAGCTCTTCTGACAGCGGCTCGCAGATGACGGCACCGTAACGACGAGGGAAGGAAAACTGGAGGGGTTCCATTTCATCTGCTTCGGACGGGACGGGTTGCAGACTTGGAGATAGGCCGCGCCAAAATGACGATTGTTTACTTTGCCTGCCCGCCTCTCCCTTGCAGGTGTGATCCTGAAGGGGAGAATTCGAAATTATCGCCGGCCACACCAGCACGGTGATCACGAGGCAGACGCCCTCCCAAGGACAAAGCCGTCGATATTTGTTCTTCGCAAGCCCGCAGGCCACCATCCATCTTGCCATCGCAACGTCAACAAAGCATCCCCCTGGGTTCGGACCGAGGTCAAGGGTTGGCTGCGTGCAAGTCAGTTCTCGAGCCGTGTCGGCGGCTCTCGGAAGGTCTGGTCTGTCCCAGATTGGCCAGAGCGGCCTGGTGTGTCGTCCTGCCCGGCTTGCGCCGGAACGTCACCCGAGCCAAGACCCGATCCCGAAGGGTTGGAGTCGATCAACGCCACCAGCGGGCTCGCTTCGCACAGGGGCTGCCCCACTGCGGACAGCAGCTTTGCCCTTGAGAGTGCTGGGGCCCGTGGGCGCTCTCTTCGTCGGGGCTTTGAGTGTTCCAGCTGGAGGCTGGCGGGGCTGGCTGCGGATGATGGAAAAGCAAACAGCAGGTGGGATGATGGGAAGAGAAACAAGCCAGTCAGGCAGGCTCGTAATTCCCGTGACAGGCGATTGCCAAGCAGAGCGTCGGCCGCCCCCCAGCCAATGGGACGGCGTGGCCCCTGAACCCCCCCGTCGATCCGTCATGCACAGCGCTGAGCGACCGCCACGCCCCTCCACGCCACTGCCCACTTTTGTGCCCCACGTCGCGCGGGCGCGAGCCAGCACCTCCGTCCATTTCTGTTGAGCTTCAGAACTGACCCCGCACCGTCGCTCGCTCATCCCACCCTCGAGCTGTCCCTGCGCCCAGAATCAGAGCTGCGTCATACAAATCCCTCACCGGTTGCGGCAGATCGTTTGTGCGAGACTAAAGTAGTGTGTTTTTTTCTTTTCTCTCCTCTCCTCTCGCCCCTGTGTTTTTGTTGGAGAACTCCGTCCTGACAGCCTCCCCAAGCCCGTGCCGATTACCCCGCCATCCTTCAGCTTCGCCAATTCCCCCACCACCACAACCACCATCGCGATCACCACCACCACCAAAATGGGTCTGCTCGAGGTACGTAAGGGGTGGTCAGTCAATCTTCGGCTCGGGCCGCCCCAGGGCCCGGCCGCCCACCTTGCCCTGGTCTGACCGCGGCCCTGCATCCAGGATCTCAACCTGCCCGTCGGCGTCATCTACGGTACGGAGCCGTCCCCGCCGAGATCGGAGGATCCGAGATTGACCGCAGAACAGGCGACGATGTGCTGAAGCTTTTCACCTACGCCCGCGAGAAGGGCTTCGCCATCCCGGCCGCCAACGTCACCTCCAGCAGCACCGCCGTCGCTGCTCTCGAGGCCGCCCGCGATGCCAAGGCCCCGATCATGTACGATGGCAACCCCCTTCCCCCTCGTCCGCCCATCCGTCCGTCCATTCCGGCCAGACATTGAC
>FTEL01008172.1_pt1 | contig 19159 bp, 33 predicted proteins | sample 1658911 | NCBI WGS metagenome assembly FTEL01 (sample SAMEA3914869, study PRJEB12502) | metagenome | biome: forest; material: soil | place: USA | collected 2012-03-12 | depth 0.1 m
CTGTTAAGGGACGAGGGGCGGGGGAGAGTGATAGTGAGGAGGAGGAGGAGGAGGAGGAGGAGGATGATGAGGAAGAGGAGGAGGGGGATAGTTCCGGTGATGAGCAGCGGACAGAGCGGCAGCGGAGTGTTAGCGACCCGGCGGACCTCTCGAGGCGGGGGATGATCAGGGGTTTTGGTCGATAGCTGAGCGGTGATGTCACGGATTTGGGGTTTTGTTTGGGTGTTCTGCTTGTGGGTCAGCATTGAGGGGGGTGTCGAATTGGGTTGTAACTCGAGACACAAAGCCGGCGTCGGTTGTATTTCTACAAAAAAGTAGGGAACGGCGAGGGCCAAGGGGGTGGTAGCGGCTGTGGTCACGGTTTTGACGAACTTGCATCTCGGAGGGGGAGGCCTGGTCTGGTCGATGGGGTTGGGTAGGGGACAGGGTAGGCGTTTGGGGAGGTTACTCGATTTGTTGTACGGCTATTGGTCATCTGTCATCTGTCTGTACATTACAAACAGCCGTGGGGGTCAATTTGATGTCCAAGGGATCTCACGGGGCTCCATTCTGTGGGTTGAGTGGTAAACTTAAAGGACAAACCCCACTATTCCCCGCTCCCGGAGTGAAACAATTCTTTGGTTCCCTTCTGGGCGTTGAGCCGGCAGCGGACTCGGAGCCATTTCACTTTTTAATCTTTCTCGTTCGAGCGAAGTAACAACCAGTGACAACCAACCCCGATCTCAACCATCCTCAGTCCAACATGGCCCCTGGAAGGGTACTGGTGATTGCCGGCTCCGATAGCTCGGGCGGAGCGTATGTTTCTTTCTACCCCTTGACTCAAAATTGTCCATCTCATCTCATGATTGAGACCGTTTTGGGACTGGTTGAGTGCCGAATGACTTACACCATATCCCTCGCAGCGGCCTCGAAGCAGACCAAAAGGTGATTGCCGCCCACGGCTGCTATGCCATGACGGCCACGACGGCTCTCACGGCGCAAAACACAAAGGGGGTCTACGACATTCACCTCGTGCCGCCCCAGTTTCTCAGAAAGCAGATTGACGCCGTCATTGAGGATGTCGGGGTTGATGTTGTCAAGACGGGTGAGTCTTCCAAGTCCTTCCTGCCTCCTCCCATTCTCCTTCCCCATCACAAAGTAAAACACACGGCATGATGCTAACCATCGCTCAACAACCAAGGCATGCTCGGCTCGGCAGAAACAATCTCCACCATCGCCGACGCCCTCCAACACCACAACGTCTCAACCCTCGTCGTCGACCCGGTACGCCAACTTCCCCTTTCAACCCCTCGTTCACCCCCTGAACCCCCCACCAACCAAACCTACAGGTCATGATCGCCACAACAGGCGCGCAACTCCTCCCCCCCTCCACCGTCTCCATCCTCCTCACCCGCCTGCTCCCCCTCGCGACGATTGTCACCCCCAACGTCCCCGAGGCGCTCCAGCTCCTCCGCGACTCCTCCACCACCTCCCCACTCGACGCCGTGCGCACGGTTGACGACCTCGGGACGATCGGGCACGCGCTGCGAACGCTCGGGCCGCGCTGGGTGCTTGTCAAGGGCGGGCATTGCCCGTTTAATGCGGCGGGTGTGGTGGCGGGGACGGAGGAGGAGAGGGAGCGGGTGGTGGATGTTTTGGTTGGGGAGGGGGAGGGGGGAAGGGAGATGGTGGTGAGGATGGAGACGGGGTATTGTAGGTCGCGGCATACGCATGGGACTGGGTGTTCGTTGGCTTGTGAGTTGGTTTCTCCTTGGCCCCCCCTTTTGGTGAGAATGGTGGTTGTTGATGCATGTGCGTGTTGGTTGGGGGGTAGCGGCTATTGCGTCCAACTTGTCCAAGGGGATGGATATACCCGCCGCGGTGAGGGCGGGGTGTCGTTATGTCCAGGCGGGCATCAGGACGGCACCGGGGTTGGGCGGCGGGAATGGGCCGCTGAATCACTTCCACTCCGTCTATACCCTGCCGTTTTCACCGTACGAGATGAGACCCCCCTCTCCGACTGTCCCGCAAGTGAGTATGGTTGACTGACAGAGAGTGTTCAGTGGCCACTTCATCGACTACCTCCTGGAGCGACCCGACGTCGCGCCTGTCTGGGAGACCTTCGTCAACCACCCGTTCGTGTTTGCCATGGGCGACGGGACGTTGCCGCTGGAGTCGTTTAAGGGGTACCTTATCCAGGATTATCTCTATCTGGTGAGTCCGAGCCGGATTTTCTTCATGGCTGCGTACCCTAACGGAGTTAACCAGATACACTTTGCTCGAGCAAACGCACTGGCTTCTTACAAGGCTAGTTCGATCAAGGACATCGCCGCGGTAAGTCCTCCGTTGCCGGCAGAGCGTGTGGCCAGGGAGCTGAGATGGGGATGCGACAGTCTGCTACGGTCGTCACACACATCTTCCGGGAGATGGAGCTGCATATCGGGTACTGCGAGGGTTTTGGCATTTCGAGGGAGGAAATGGAGAACACGGAGGAACTGGAAGGTAAGTCGAGGCGACCAGTCTGCACGCATCCAGCAAAAGTTACTAACACCACATAGCCTGCACTGCCTATACAAGGTCTCCTCCAACTCCCGAGCAACTAACGGCTTCTTCTCGCTGACTGGAAAGCAGATATGTGCTCGACATCGGCCAGTCCCAAGACTGGCTGGCCCTCCAGGTGGCGATGGCGCCCTGCCTTCTCGGCTACGGCGTCCTCGCGAAGCAGCTGCACGCCGACACGCGGTCTAAGAGAGAGGGCAACACGTACTGGCCGTGGATCGAAAACTACGTGGCCGAAGACTATGTTACTGCCGTCAAGACTGGCTCTGGTGAGTGGAAGGAGAAACCAAATACCAGCTGTCGGTGGATCGCAGAGGGCTGATTCGGGACAAACAGAGTTGTTGGAGAGGCACGCATTGCTGCAGAGTCCGTCGCGGATTGAGGAGTTGGCCAAGGTCTTTATCCACGCGACAAAGGTCAGTCAAATCATGCATCGTAGACTCCCTTGTGTGCTAATTATGCCACAGATGGAAATTGGGTTTTGGGAAATGTTTAGTTCCAGCTGAGCAGGGGATGGCAGCAGCAGGAGGCTGCAAGGTTGCATTGGAGAGCGGCAGATGATTGCAGAGAGAGAAGGGAAGTCGTCTCTCTCCCTTGACGATGCTTCAGTGGACAAGAAAGATTCAGTTTGCAAGTTGTTGGCATCCAATTGCATGGATAGGTCCCTCCTGCACCTTTGAAAGGAACGTTCTGGAAATCCAGTTCTACCTAGTTGATTGATCCTGCCACTCCAGCGGCAAGAACAGCACAAGCCTGAAAGCGCGCCCAGTGTTTCACGTCATCGGTTGCTTGCTGCCTGAGGCACCAACCGGGCGCGCCAAGACTCTGTCCGCCTTTGCACGCTCACCCCCAACGGGCGTTGCTGCAGGGTGTCTGCCTGCAAAAATATTTTTTCTGGCCCAGGCCCGCCCAAGAAATCAGGGCCCCAAAAAATTCCTGGGGCGATCTTTCTTCTTCCTTCTTGCCTTTCTACAAAAGTTTTTCGTGTCAACGGAAACTTCCTCCTTCATCTCACCGCTTCCCTCCATCAACACCTGACCGCCCATATTTGAGGCACACAGTCCGCTCATTTATTTCGAGCGTGGTATTCGAACCCTGAACCGACCCGCGACGCATTCCTGCCTCTAGCGCGTCGCTCTCCCTTTTGATCCCGATCCGCGTTTCCTGCTTCGGGCTTCCTTCATCATTCCGACGCCCTCTTCAACGCGTCTCGACCAACATCCCATCACCCAAACCAGCAGCGCGCGAATCCCAACAGCCTCGCTGCATCCCGAAACAGTCTCGACTTTCACGTCCTCTTAATCCCGAAGATGTCTTCCTACGGCGGCGGCTACAGCTCCCGCGGCGGTGGCGGTGGCGGCTACTCCGGCGGCTACGATCGCAACGGCAGCGGCGGCGGCGGCGGTGGTTATTCCAACGGCTATTCTTCCCAAGGGTATGTCTGGCTCTTTTTACTGATTGAACACCGGCCCTTCCAGGGCCATCGCCTCGGAAGGCGATGGCCGCCGTCTTCTCTCTGTCCTTTCTTCCTTTCGCCAGTTCCATCTGTACCCCGCCAGTGACCAGCTACTAACTCGCATCTTCTTGCAGTGGTTCGAACGGCTACTCCGGCGGGGGTGGTGGCTACGGTGGAGGCGGCTACGGCAGCGGCGGCAGCGGTGGATATGGCGGCGGTGGTGGTTACGGTGGTGGCGGCGGCTACGGCGGCGGCGGTGGTGATCGCATGTCGAACCTGGGTGCCGGGCTCCAGAAGCAGAACTGGGACCTGGATTCGCTCCCCAAGTTTGAGAAGTCGTTCTACCAGGAGCACCACAACGTCAGCAGCCGCTCGCAGGCCGAGGTCGACAAGTTCCGCCGCGATCATGCCATCACCATTGCTGGCCGCGATGTCCCCAAGCCGGTCGAGACCTTTGACGAAGCCGGCTTCCCTCGCTATGTCATGGACGAGGTCAAGGCTCAGGGCTTCCCCGCGCCCACCGCTATTCAGTCTCAGGGTTGGCCCATGGCTCTCTCTGGACGCGACGTCGTCGGTATTGCCGAGACGGGCTCCGGAAAGACCCTGACCTACTGTCTCCCTGCCATCGTCCACATCAACGCCCAGCCTCTGCTCGCCCAGGGCGACGGCCCGATTGTCTTGGTCCTGGCCCCCACGCGTGAGCTGGCGGTCCAGATTCAGCAGGAGATCACCAAGTTTGGAAAGTCGTCGAGGATTCGCAACACTTGCGTCTACGGCGGTGTTCCCAAGGGCCCCCAAATCCGCGATCTTCAGCGTGGCGTGGAGGTGTGCATTGCCACCCCCGGCCGCTTGATCGACATGCTCGAGTCGGGCAAGACCAACCTGCGCCGTGTCACATACCTCGTTCTCGACGAGGCCGACCGCATGCTTGACATGGGTTTCGAGCCCCAGATTCGCAAGATCATCAGCCAGATCCGGCCCGACCGCCAAACTTGCATGTGGTCTGCCACTTGGCCCAAGGAGGTCCGCGCCCTGGCTTCCGACTTCCAAACCGACTTCATCCAGGTCAACATCGGTTCCATGGACCTGGCCGCCAACCACCGCATTACCCAGATTGTCGAGGTCGTGTCTGAGAGCGAGAAGCGCGACAAGATGATCAAGCACTTGGAGAAGGTCATGGAGGACAAGGACGCCCAGAACAAAGTCCTCATTTTCACCGGCACCAAGCGTGTGGCTGACGAGATCACCCGCTTCCTTCGCCAGGACGGCTGGCCCGCTCTCTGTAAGTGTTTCTACCTTGTCATGCTTTGCACACACCAGGTCACTAACCGTCCCTTTCTAGCAATCCACGGTGACAAGCAGCAGAACGAGCGTGATTGGGTTTTGGACCAGTTCAAGACTGGCAAGAGCCCCATCATGGTTGCCACTGACGTCGCCTCGCGTGGTATCGGTATGTCTCCCCACCCCTCCCCTCCCTCCCCTCACCCCTCCCCTCCCTCTAGGCAATCTTCCAGCATCGAAGTGTGCTGTGCTTTACTCTTGTGTCTAGGGGCTTTCTTGCTTGCGCGAACTTGCCTGGCCTCGTGTCAACACGGTCTCCCTGCGTGGAGTCTTGGATTCGTGACGTAGTAGAGACGCTGTTCTCCATGCTACGCCGTAATGCTCTCTTGTACCGTTTCTTCTGCCGTGGTACAAGCGTGGAGTAGGCATTTCTTGACCCCGATCAAGCTTGTCTCCAAGATTCCCAAAGGCCCGAGGACCTGGAGCTTTGGACCTCCTAACCGGCATCTTCATCGCAACGGACAGCCCATCTGCCAAGGAGAGAAGTACAGCCATCAAGGATCACGAAACATACTTAGCTATCCGTGTCATCCGCCATCCGTTCATGCTGGAACGTTTGCTTGCACCCGGGCTGCTCGCTGTTGCTAACCCTTTCCTTGTATCAAGATGTGCGCAACATCACGCATGTGCTCAACTATGATTACCCGAACAACTCGGAGGATTACATCCATCGTATTGGCAGAACGGGCCGTGCCGGCGCTAACGGCACAGCCATTACGTTCTTTACGACTGACAGTGAGTTCATCGCTCCTCCGACTCAACCGGCCCACGCTCTTTGCTAACAGGTTTCCAGATGCGAAGCAGGCTCGCGACCTCGTTGGTGTTCTCCAGGAGGCCAAGCAGCACATTGATCCCCGTCTCGCTGAGATGGTTCGCTATGGCGGCGGTGGTGGCGGCGGCCGCTATGGCGGTTACCGTGGCCGTGGCGGCGGAGGCTTCCGTGGTGGTAAGTCTCAGTCCTTGGTCCCTTGGAGCATGATGGGATTTGTTGCTGATCATAACAATCACAGGCCGGACCCAGGGTGCTAACGGTGCCAACGCGATGCCTGTTGGCAACCGTCGGTGGTAAAGCACCGGCATTGTCGAGCATGCGCTTCACAGACGCATCTGTCGCCGTCGTAAGCCATCGGCATCCCCCAGTTCTTTTGGTGACTGGTTTTTCAACCGGTGACATTCCGCATTCGGATATGGCGTTTCGCGTAGAGGGTTCAGTTTAGAGGTCGGTTCGTGGCTAAGATGCCACTGGTCATGTTCTTTTTGTTATCACCCAGGCGGGACGGGTGTTCCGCTGTCGTTCTCCGCGCTGCGTTTCCTTTTTGATCGGGAGAAGAGGAAGGACTCTCTGGCAACCTCAGTCGACGAGCTCACATACAGGACCCTTCTCCCTCGCACCGTCAGCCTCGTTGTCGGTCGCCAAACTCCATGGCGTCGCTCACGGGGTCAAGCCTGATTGGAGTGAAGATGAAGGTGCGCCCTCTGGCTTTGCCTTTCTGCGTTGCATCCTTTTCTTTCCCCAACTGGCCTCGACACTTCCCCGCGACTAGGCCGGAGCAGCAGGTTGTTACAGGCCCGAGCCTGGATCAATGGGACATTCGAACCGCCTCTCCTGCTCGTCTCATCTGGCAGATGATGACGAGTCGATGTTATGTAGTTAATTCTCAAAAAAGCGAATACCATTTGATAGCTCTTAAAGTGCCGCTTGCCGGCATGGTCTCAGTGACATGTTTGCATCCAGTCTTCCAATTCATATTTTGGCTTGGGAAAACGCCAGCCAGGAGACCGCCCCTCGAGAACCTCGATGCCCTTCAGCTGTCTCAAGAGCTTCTACAGATTTCCAACCTCACAACGGACGCTCTGTGCTGGGCACGCGATGGGTGGGTGACCAGGGGAGACAACTCGCCCTCGCGCACATGACAACCCCCTACCCGGCTTTGTCCCTGGGTGCCGGCGAGTCCTGCTCTGCTGGCGACTCCCAACGGCGCTGAGAACAAGTTTTCTTCAATGGTGGAGTTTCCGCCCACCCTTCCCCCTTGCCGCCGCCGCCGCCCCCTTTTTTTCTCTTTTCTTTTACGTCTTCATGCATTCATCCCGCCCCGTTTACGCGGTCGCGGCATCTGGCAGCAAATTCCGTCGGTTTTGTCCCTGTTGTCGGGGTAGACCCGGTTTCTTTCTCCTGGGGCCAGGTCACGTCTTTTTTTTTGGGCTTCCTGGCCCGTGCTCCTCCATTGTCCTGGACTACGAATCAGCAACGGGCCGTTCTGGTTCGTTGTATGATGCGGGGAGTGCTTGATTTGACTTGAGGCCGGTGGAGTGGAGTTGTTGATGGTGGACACCTCGGTGGGGAAGGGAAGGAGGGGAGGGATGGAAGGGGGGAGGATGGGGTCCGTTATCGGCTGGCTGGTTGGGCTTTTTGGTTGGGTGCGCTTTGGGCTTCTGGTTTCTTGTCTCCTGGCCCTGGTCTGGCTTTGTTGTCTGCCCTGCCCTGCCCTGTCCTGCCCTGCCTTGCCCCATCTCCCCTCCATCTCTCTTTCGCTTGCTGGCTGGCGGGTGGATTTTGGCCCTGCCGGGGATAACGAGGGTTGGTGAGGCCTGGCTAGCGCCCGGGGGGTGGAGGATGGGTCCTCCTCGCTCCCTCGGATGTGTTGCCGTATCGGGGAGAATGGGGAACAGACGGATCCATGTGGTGGGCAGGCCCGCAAAGAGAGGAGTTGCTGCGTGTAAGTGTAACTCGAGAGGTGTGTGGATGTAGGCGCTCGAGCGACTTGCAGCGACGACGTTTGGTTATCGAAGTCTCCTGGCGCTTGCCTGCGTGGCGTTCGTCTGTATCCTCCCGACGCTGGGTTTCCCTCCTCTCGACACACACCCACCACATGCATGCGAAAGCGAAGGGAGTGACAGAATGTATTGGCACATCATCCCTGACCGCGACGACCCCACCGTTCCCTTGTTGCAACACCCCATCAGGGGAGGGGAGAGGCGGCAGTGGGCCACGTCAAGTGTGGGGGCGGGAGGAGGTCCGAGGCCATGGAAACAGGACTGGCGGCTCTCTCTACCGCGTCCAGGGCGGGAACTCGAAGGTGTTGTCTCTTTTGCTGAGTTACTATGTACACGACTAGTTCATTTGCCATAACGCTCGAGATCGACGGCCGTCTCTTGGACAGTCACGGCCAGCGCTCGCGATCGGCGATGGGCAGCTCTCCCCTCCGCAACAGCCAGTCTAGCGCTGGGCCATCCCCGCAGATCCGCCCATGGGACTGCCAACACCACACCGTTGCTGCTTACACAACGGCAAAGCCTGGCCTGGCGGTGGACGTGAGTGACAGGGCTGGTCACCCACTCCATCCTGCACGCAAGCCGACCTTTTCGGCATCCCTCAGGGCAGGGAAGCGCCTATCGGTCGGCACAACATGCTCTGAGAATCGCCGATAGCCCGGAGGGGTGTGTGTGAGTGAGTGTGTGTGCGTCTTGGCCCGTTGGAGAAGAGGGGGGGGTTGGTGAGCTTGGGTCAGCACTCGGCCGACTAATCTCGCCGAGCATCCAGGCAGGCCCATTGACCACCACGATCCCCTCCTCTTCTTCTGCTGTGACCGGGGGAGCTGTGCATTCTTCCCGGAGCGTTCTCGCCTCTTCTCCGCCTGCCGTTGACCCGCTCGCACACCCATGAACTGCCGGGGGGAGGGGCTGGGCCAGCGGACGACGGCCTCCTCCCTCGTCCCCTCACCCCCTCGCCCTCCTCGAACAAGGCCACCTGGGTCTGTGGACCGGGCCCTCGACGCTTCCCCAGAGCAAGCTCATAAGGTGTGGATGTCTTGGCTCGAACCACTTCGGGGTGGACCTCTTCAACGTCCGAACTCTTGTTGTCCGGAATTGCCCTCGAGGCTAGCGCAGTCTGTGTGCTGCGGGGGTGAAAGATTGGGTCCCCCTTGCGCTGCAGTGATAGCATGGGTTCCCCTCCCTCATCCCCTCACCTCGGTCGCAGAGGTGTGGTCTTTGACGGACAGTTCGTGTCAACGGTTCCGGGGGCGGCGGCGGCCTCACGTCTGGCCCTTCCCAGCGAGTGCGTCCGCACGGTGTTTGACCTGCGGGATTCCACCCCCCCAAAAACCGGTGGCCTGGGCCCTAATGGTTAGCCAACGCTCGACCGGGTGCGGAAGGTATGCCCATGTGTTGTTAGTTGTGTGTGAGCACTACTGCCCGCCCGCCCGCGCGGTCTCGGGGACCTGCCTGTCCTGTGATGGGAGATGGCGCCTGCAGGAGGGCCGAGAAGTTCGAGAAGGGGGCCGGCCAAACGCTAGAAGCGGTCGTCCGAACTTGTTTCGTGCACGCCCCAACGCTGCACGTCCCTTTCCGACAAATGGCCTTACCGCATCTGACGGCACGAAATCTGGTTTTGCGCTAGCCTCGAGGCCTGCTTTCTGGGGTATGACGGCGGCGTGTTGGACCCGAACTTGGCTGCCCTCGCCAAGGAGAGGGTGTCTGCGCCGGGGGCATGTCGCCGATGCGGGCTCCACAGTGACACGGTCGTGGACTTTTGGTTGTTGTTGTTCTTGTTGTCATTGGTGTTGGCTATGGCTGTTGTCGTTGCTACGATATCTTGCTGCTGCTGCCCAGCCCGGCATGTCGTTGAAGACTGATAGACGAGCCGTGCCACGGGGCTGAAAGGGATGAACTATTCGCCTGTCTGCTGTATCGCGGGACGAATCGACATGCATTAGCTGGCATCCAGCCGGGGCGCCCCGACGCAGCTGGCGCGAGGCTTGATTTAAGAGGGTATGCTGTATCCGTACCCATGGCCGGCTATCACACGCAGGACCCCCAATGCCATGCACGCCCAGCGTACAGACAAGACCGAATGGACGTGGTTACCAGTTATTCGTTCCGCGTTGCGAAGCCCAGGGGCACGTGTGGTACTGACACGGAGTGCCTGGGCATGTCGCGTCCCTGCAGTGAGAACGCCGTCGGTGGTTTCCCAACAAAGGCCAGACAGAGACGACGGGAATGGTTGCATCGGTTCGACACTAAGATCTCGCGCTACTGCGACCACACGTGCTTGACCAGATCGCACGATGCCGGGTTGAATGATATTCAGCTCGCCTCAACCTGCCTGTCGGCTGGGGATGAGGAGCGGACGTGAGGGACAACAAGAGGCGAGCTGGGCCGCCCAAAGGCCAGCCGTCGAGCGTTGGGGGAGGGGGGGGGAGAGTGTGCTCGTCGGATTTCGGGATTTGGACTGCTGCAGCAGCTCGTCCTGCCAGGGGGAAATTGCGTTGGGCTGCGCTGCGGGAGGTCCGCGTGCCCATCTGCCCGCCGGGGACGGGGACGAGGTCGACGATGGAGGCGACGATGGAGGCGACGCCGCATCACAGCTGATGGACGAAGGCGACTGGGCGTGGTGTCTCGGAGACGCCTTGACCGCATCTCGCTCCTGGGCCAGTCCGCAGTAAATCCGCATCCTCGACAGAGCACACCACACAGCGCGCGGGCGTCACCCGCAAGCCCAGACGACCGCGTCTTCAGCCGACGAGGTGGTGGCCCCACCGGCACCCAATGTTGTTGGCGGTGTCTTGAATCGCAACATCGCGACAAAACGACCTTTCTGCAGGTGAGCAGGGGCTGCCAGCGATCAGATATCCCAAAACCGCCCGCGCAAGCGAGGGGAGGTGGGCCCAGTGTGGCCCGTGATGGCGTCCTTTGCTCCCCGCGTCGAATCAAGCGTCGCGTCGACGCTGTGCGAATCCCGGCGCCCAGGATGGCCCTGCTGAGCCCAACCCCTGCTGCCACGTCCCGCCCACATCCCTCCCTCTTCCACTGTATTTTTGTCGGTCGTCCGCGGGCCAGCAGACATGGGTCAACGCCCCAGCCACAGCGCTCCAGACCAGGACCCCTCCATCGCGTGGTGGCCCTCCAATCGCCAGGTTGGAGAAGTGCAGCGTCAGTGCGTCACAAGGTCCCCCAAAGATAGCAGCGACAACACCACATCCATTGTACCAGGTACGAATACGCGAGATGCGCACAGGCTGGGTGCCGAAAATGCCGAAAGCACGTCCATCCGGGGGAGGGACCAGCTGTTCCAGGCTCGTCGTCGAATTGCCCCGGCGGGATGGCACGCAGAGGAATGGCGGGCCCTGGGTCTGGGTGCCTGGGTTTGGAGGGGGGAGGCGAGCGAGTGGTGTGGCAGGCAGAACGATTGGAGCGAACTCGACAATGTTTGACAATTTGATTCCAGGCCACGCACGACGCACACGCAGGCAGTCGTCACGTGGGGCCCTGCGGCTGCAGCTGCACAGTTGCACAGGTGTTTCCTCTCCAAACTGCTGTCTGTCGAAACCGACACCGATCGCCGCAGAGCGCGAGCGTGGACGGAGAACGGGATATTGATCCTGCCCGTCGACGGGGGCTGCAGTCGGCGCATGAGGATCCCATCCATGCTCGAGGTCGCTGCAGGGAGACCGCCAGGACCTTTGCTGGTAATATTGAAATCCAATACGCTGCCGTCGTCTCTCCCAGGGCCAAAATGAGCCCACGGAGATAAAACAAAGGAAATGATCTTTACGTAACACTGTAAAAAACCAGGGATTCGGCATCCCGTTCTGGGCTAGCCGTACGGCTCAATGCGGAGATGACTAATGTTACGTCCCGCTCAGCGGGGGCGGGTCACCACACCACGAGGGCAGCGACCTTGCAGCCCTTGGCCGTCGGGACAGCGAAAACCACAGCGCTCCAGCGGCACCACACCATCCGCATCAACCCGCCTCAATGGGCAGCGTTGCAAATTCGCCGCACCTCTGCCAGAACAGCGGATGTCATGTGGGCACTCTCTCGCCCCGGCTGCCGCGGCAATCCCACCGGATCGCTCACCGCAACATGGCCCTGTCATGTGCAAGAGCTCAACGTCCAGACTCGGCCGGTTTTCCGCCTCGCCGAATTGCAACCCTATCAGAGCAGCCCGTCACGCTGCAGCCACAAGGGGCAACGGAGGGGGTGGTCCTCTGCCGCCTCTGCATGGGGAATTGTTGCTCTCTCCAGGAGGGGAGGGGAAGGGGGGTTCTGGGGACTTTGCGGACCCCTCGATGAATGGACCGTGTGAGTTTCTTCATATTCTCACTGTCCGACGGCATCCATGAAAGCAAATGGCGAGAAAGCCTGTCGGATGCCTGCGTTAGTCAGGCACCGATCACGAACCGTCGTCGCCGTTGAGGCAGGAAATGCCATCGGAAGAGCGAGCGGTGTTGCCCGACGCTCACCAATCAGCGACTTTGCCGAACCTCAAACATCGCCGTCATTGTTTCTCGACCTCCTCGAGTCGTCCGTCCTATGCGGCTCACGCCCCCCGCCCTCTTCCCCTCCCAACAGACAACATGGAAGACCATCCTTCTCTTCTCTTCTTCTCCTGCGCACTACGTCAAGGTCGGGTGGCTGACGAATCGGCTTCATTGCCAGCAAGTATCGGGCGTCGGGTCCCTGCGAGTGTCGGGCATTCGAGCGCCTCTTCTGTTGGCCTCGACCATTGCCTTTTCGGAACACAACATCCTTTCCGGGTCGTACAATACCTGGTTCTGCGCAGCGCCCTTCCCACGTGAGCGAGGCCGCTAGCCATGCCCGCCTCCAGTACACGTGGCTGGCTCGCTGCAACGTTGGGTCGATCAGCGGTGACGCAAGGATTCGGACTCGCACACATCAAGCCGCACAGCCAACGCAAAGTTCTTGACGCAGGAAGAACGAGGGCGTCAGATTTATTGGCCGAGCGTTTCCTCGCCTAGGCCTGTCGAGTGAAGTGAGTGACTGGCTCCCCCTCCATCCGGGCTGGTTGTCAAAAGGATGACGTCCATCCCGCCGAGCTTCCCCATATAACTTGGTCCTTGGTAGTGCGTTGCTAGTGAGCATCCCGCGACCCTGACCCTCGGTGGTGGCGTAACTGCGCCCCTCTAGGACGTCGCGCGCGATTTTAGTGCATCCGCACCTTCGGGTCACCAAAAAAAAATCGTCCAACACTGGACGATCTTGTTCGGGTCCGGCTAGGCGCTCTCCGGTAACCTGGGTCACACTAATTAATGTATCCTTGGGGTCGGGTTGGCGGGCTCGGGGCGACGCCGTGCGGATTACGAAGCCCACACACCCGTGATGAAAGCATCGACCCGGTCCGGCCCCAACCGTGCATGTCTTCGATTCTCGATGCACCCTCTGACCCCGGGGAACACGCGTTGCGTCGGCTGGCCGAGATGCAGAGCTTGCGTCACGTTGGCAGCTCCCGTTTGCCGTTTCGCGTGCCCAAGTTGCAGCAGGCGCAGGCAGAGCAGGCATGAGCGGGAGCTAAGCAATACCAAGGAGAACTCGGCCCCCAGGCTGCCGATCAACTTCGCTAAGGCTTACTGTTGGACGCTGTTTTTAAGCTCGCGACGGCGCCAAACAAAACTGGTTTCGCAAAGAACGCCGCCAGTTCCATCCGGCTCCAGTTCGGCCCAACTCCCCCAGTTTCTCGGATCCAAGCCCCAACACCAAGCGCGCCCACGCCGATTTTAGTCTCGCCGCATTCGCGGAGGGCTAAACTTTAATTCAACCGTACCTCTGCGTTTACAGTGCGCTTGTGTCACGGCCGTGGCTGACTGACAGCATGTGGTCTTGATGCCGTCTGTGGTCCCCGGGGCCTGCTGCTTGCAGTCTGCTTCATCCGTCAACCCGGCCGAGAGCGCCTGGTGTTGGGAGCATCCGCCGGACCCTCCAGAAAGCCGAGAGTCGACTGGCCCGGCGACCACACCCGACTGGACTGCCGCCGCCGTGCCCTCGCTGTTCTTCCCATCACCTCCTCCCTCTGCCCTGGAGGCTGGTGGCAACCAGCCCACCGCTGCTTCTTCCGCCAGACAGGCCCTTGATCCGAAGTGCCTGGCCCCAAGCAATTACCAGATGGAAACAAGGGTGGACAGCGTCCGAACTGCTGCATCAACCCCCCACCACCTTGTCCAATCTCTCCTCCACCTCCTCCTCCCCCCTTCCCATTTCCAACTGCAACCGGGACCCTTGGCGGTTCTGCCACCTGCATCTCTGCATCGCTCAGCATCCATCCTGGTCAGCCAGTTCGAGAGGCGGGCTCGCGGCCCAGCCGCACATGGGCCTTGGGCTGCTCCCCAAAACCTGGGTGGTCCCAGGGGAACGAAGCGAGCAGATCACCGCACTGTACCCCAAACCAGTGCGACCCACCGAGCGCGCAAGGATCCCCCGGACACAAGAAATCCCCTCGCACATCACAGCTGCATGTCGTCGGGGCACATCTTGCCGTTTTCTTGTTGCTACTGCTGCTGCTGCTGCAAGCGCCGCATGAGCTTGACATTCTGCCGCCTGTTTTTCGCGACGGCATTCTCCGGGATGGCATGTCTCCTGTCCTTTGCGCCGCCTTGGTGATGGCAAAGTTCGACTCAACGCCACCTGCTTTTCTGCGGGCGCGAGGGCGCGCCGCTCGTGTGGCCAGTCGTCGGCCTCAGTGGGTGAGTGTGCTCCGTGGTGGTGGTGTGTGGGTGGTGGGAGTCTGTGTGTGTGGCAACCCCTGTTGACGATTTCCTGGCTCGGGAAGGGGACCCCGGCGCAGCCCGACTCCATCGAAGAATACCGCGCAGGCCCGTCCCCATTGTGTCTTCTCCCGCTCCCAGCCAGTCATTTCGCTGCCCCCTCGCCACCCCATCCGCCATGCCCCCAGCGCTCCCACATTCCGCCACCCCAGGACTTTTTTGCCCTCCAGGAGCAGGAGAGGGGAGGTGAAATGCGATCACACGCACGGTCCAGGCGCAGATGCAGGGCCTTCTTTCGGCGAGCTGCTTCCACCCCCCCCGACGGCGAGAAGAACAGAAACCGGCACCGATGCATGCACGCGCATGGTCCCGTCTGTCGTCGTCGACTTCGCATGCCGAGCGCTCCCCGCAAATTCGGCCCAACCTTGAGGGGGGCGCGATACGAAGCCCGCAAGATCCCGAACATTGGCGCCTGGCCTGGTACGCTCCCTCCCCCGCGAGCTCGACGCGCTCGGTTCATGGAAGCCCAGAGGAGCCCATCCCCAGTCGTCGCGACAGAACAGTGTGGGTTCCGCCTCAGGTCATGGACCGCGCGCGAGTCATAACAGTGCAGCGAGGTGGGGCGTTGGGCAGGGGGGCAGGATGGCTCTGGGCAGGCATATCCGCCTGGCTGGTGGCGTCGCAGCACCCTCTCCGCCTGAGATTTTACCATGCAGATCCAGCAGACTAACGCGGTTTGGCTCCCCCACCTCGCAAGCAGCCACCGCACTCGACAGCTGAAGGCGATGCGACGGGTTGGTCTGCAATTCACACAGTACAGGATGGGAAGTCAAGAAGGAGAAAAGTATAAGGGGGGGCGTTTGAAGCTCCATCGCGTACTCCGAGACGTCAGCCAGGTACCCGTCAAGAGCACCGAACATGCTCCCCTCCTTGTCAATATCCGCATTCTGTAAAATTCCGCCGGGGAGGACTGTTCTCAGGTGTACCTGGTCAGTCCCCCCGTCGTCCCGCAGCAGCCAGCTCCAAGGTCAAATGCAGCCGTCCAAGCCTGGAAAACCAGCATGGCGGGAGCGATTACCTGTGGGGTTGCCAAAACGCGTTAGAATTCCCTGCCACTGCTACCCAGTACGGGGGCGGCTGGGCAGGTTGCGCCATTGGATCTTCAGCAATTCCCGGCTGCATGGTACATTCGCTTTGGTCCATGGGTCGGTTTTGGACCTGATACGCAATCACTAAGGAGATAGTCGCAAGTACCGAGTGTGTACATGCGCCGCCTGATCGGGAACGTTTGGGGGTAGAGGGCGGGCGGACGCGGGCGCATGCGAATCGCCTCAACAGGGCCAGACCGCGTTTGCTCCACGCGCGCGAGCTGCCCAGTGGGCCAAAACGAGCGGGAGCGGGAGCGTGGAAGAGGTGTGTCCTGTCGGTGTGTGTGGCTGGCTCGCTCGCCGATTCCCTGAAATGGGGGGGTCCCGGGGCAGCGGCCCTGCAAAACCCACCGGCAGCCGTGGCCCTCTCTCGTCTCGCCAAATTCTCTTTCTGGTCGGTCTGCTCTCTCGGAGTCTCTGGCAGCGATCCCCGCAATCGCCAATTCGCTGGGTCCTCGACTCTTGAAAGCGGCGGGCTCCACTTGTAAAATCAGCCCCTCCTCAAACCAGCGTGGGCGAGTGGGCAAGTCAAGCGCGACGGTGGGCACCCTCTCACCCTCCCCTCCCCTCCCTCGCAGAACCCCCAGACCCCCGGTCTCCATTTGCTCGCCCGAACGAACGACGACCCTGCCCTGTTCCGCACCGCACCTTCGACCCCATCTCACAATTTCCCTCCACCCCCCACTTCAGTTATAAAAATCACCCTCGTTCCCGCACTAAGCCAGATTTTCTCTCTTGCCCAACCCTCGCGACTCCCCCTCGTGCAGCACGCCTCGCACCCCTTCTTCCTCTGCAGCGCGTCGTCGTCAGTCAGTCCCGAGCTCGTGCGAACCATCCGGGCTCCTGCACCAAGAAAAACACGCCGTGCGCCCCAAGTGCTCAACCATCCCGTCGGCTCCCGGGAACTAAGTTTACGTCGCTGCGGCTCTGGTGCTCGACGGCCCACGTTAGCGCGCCCCAGATCGCACGCTAATCGCTTTCGCGGAATTCCGCTGCGCATGCGCTACCTGCGCTACCCCAACACGCCAACAACGAGGCCCGGCCCTTTCTGCTTCGGGCCTGCACCACTAAATTAGTGCTGGTCCCCGGCGTCCACCCTATTATCCTCACCCACCCATCCATCCACCCACCACACCTGGGCCCATACCCACCCCTCCCCCCCCCTTCTCCACAACCACCACCTCGTTGCCGCTGGCAAGACTCCAAATAAACCCCGGGTCCCGCCTCTCACGACTTGAGCCGCCCGGCATCCTTCCCACCGGACCACACTGTGTCGCCAAGGATACATTGACGGTCCTCCCCCCCTCGCTCCTCTCAAGGTCGTTTACATATCACACCCGTCCTTGGACTCTTCCATCCCAAGAGAGACGCGCCGTCGCGTGTCGAACTCCCTCCGCTCCGCCCCCCTGGTCTGGTCTGCTTTGGTCTGCTCTGGTCTGACAGCCGCGTCGCCGTCGCAACCGCGAATCCCCCGCCGCCATCACCCCTTGTCCCGCTCTCCTCCTCTGGACTCGCCTCGACTTTTCTATGGAGCGCGCCGCCCCCGAATACTCGCAGTCAGGTTTGCCTTCGCCCCATCCCAGTGTCGTCGGCGACACCCAGTCTAAGCCGGAACCCGTAGATCCGGCGACTGCTGCCCAGTACGCGACTCAGCAAGAGGCGCGGTCCAGCAGCTACTCCAACTCGGCCACTCCCACCTCGGATTACAGTGTCTACCCGACCACTTCGCGGTCCAGCACTTTCCCCGACATGCAGCGCTCATACCATCCCGTGAGCAACCCTAACGGGGGCAGCGCCGGTATGCCGCAAACACCAACAAGTCCGTCCATGCCTCTGCACGATGGGCACAGCCATCACCACCCCCTGCAGGAGCAGGCCAAGTCTGACACCGCTCTGCCTATAGATCCCTCCATTGCAGGTGCCAGCCCGACATATGCGACTCACAGCCAGTACCCCCCATATGCTCCTCCTCCCCAAGACATGTCTCAAGGCTATCAGCACCCCGGGACCCCGGGCCTGTATTCCCAGCCTCGCCCCGACTGGGGCGGTTACACCCAGCAGCCTGCCGGACACATCACCCCCGGAACGCACATCTTCCACCAGGCTCCCGCGGCGGCACCCGGCCAAGGCCGTCCCCATCAGGTATGCCCATTATCCTCCGCGGGCTTGGCCTCCCAAGAAGCGAGCAAGTAGCGCTAACCAACGCGTGCAGGTCTACAGCTTCGTCCCGATTCCTGGGGCTCAGCAGCACAAGCGGCCCAGGAGGCGGTATGAGGAGATCGAGCGCATGTATAAGTGCGGCTGGCAGGGTTGCGAGAAGGCCTATGGCACTCTCAACCATCTCAACGCGCATGTGACGATGCAGGGGCATGGTACGAAGCGCACTCCTGAAGGTATGGCCCCTCTCCCTCCGGCCCCAACCGCCCCCTCGCCCATCGGCATGCGCTGACCGGCTCAGAATTCAAGGAAATCCGCCGCGAATGGAAGGCCAAGAAGAAGGAGGAGGAGGCGCGCAAGGCTGCTGCTGTGGACGAGGAGCGCCAGCGTCAGGCCGCCGCCGCCGCTCAGAACGGCGGCGCGGACCCGCAAGGCCCCGATGCTGCCCAGCCCCCGACGACCTATGCCGGCGGTGGAACGGTCCAGTTGCCTCCGATCGGCTACCAGCAGGGCCGCTATCCCGGCCCTCCCTCGGCCGGCCTGCAGCAGCAAATGCCGGCGTACGACAACTATCCCAACTACTCGCCGACATCGCCGTATGGCCAGCAGAACCCGCAGATGTACAATCCTCGTAAGTTGAGGTCCCCACATTCTACCTCGGGTTGCACTGTGAGACAAGCGTGCTGACCGCTCTCTGCTTAGACAATGGCGGCCCGCCTCCTGGCCATTAGATGTGGTCGCGTGTCCGAAATTAATTCTGCTCGAGTCCATCTGATCGAGTTGGTGGCCATCTTTGGGCTGCCGCGAGATTAGATGTGATTCGTTTCTTTTTTCTTTTTTTTTCTCTACCTTCTTTCTTTCGTTGCTTTCTCTCGCATATCGATTCCCCGACATTTCTCAACACATTGCATGGAGTCGGCATGGGAAGGCTTGCATCTTGCTCATCGTGGGGGCATGGTTTGAGTTGACTTTCACCATGGGTTTTTGGGCAGTCGGATATACCCCCAAAAGAGAGTGGA
>FTEL01010575.1_pt1 | contig 19143 bp, 13 predicted proteins | sample 1658911 | NCBI WGS metagenome assembly FTEL01 (sample SAMEA3914869, study PRJEB12502) | metagenome | biome: forest; material: soil | place: USA | collected 2012-03-12 | depth 0.1 m
GAGATATAGAAAAAAAAGTGATGTTGAGTGGAGAGAGGACGCGTCGCGTACGAAATTATCGGCTCGCTTATATTATCGGCTCGCTTATCATGCACGTTATCAGAAGGAAGACAAGGAGTCGGGGCACGAGGACCGCGAGCGTTACGCATTCAACTGGGATACGCTGCGGTGGTCCGGCAACGACGATGCCCCGGAGGGCAATGACGGGAGTCAGTGGGAGACCATCCTGGAGATCAGGGAAAAGATAAAGGAATATCGTGGGTTTCTCGTTTCGCCTTTGGCTCGCCTTCAGCCCCGCGAAGAAGAATGGCTGACGCCTATCCTATCAACCTTCAGACGAGGCCTTGCTTCGCCATCGCCGTGTCCTCGAACTACGACAGCCGCTCGCTTCACAGGTCAAAGCGCTAGACGAGTGGATGAAGCGGCCGTCAATGGGCCACGTCTATCTCGCAGGCTCGGACAGCAAGATCTGGAGCCAGCCGAACCTCGAAGACATGGTCACCCTGGCCGCGAACTCGCTGGAGGAGAACTTCACCACCGAATTCACTGTCAAGCTGGTACAACAGTACAACAGACTTGCGGGAAGGCACATACATGTATTGCTACCTACCGGTTCAAGCCCCTCCGCCTTGTGGTATCTTTGCCCCACGCATACATACAGTCGCTAACCCCTGGCATGCAGAAAGAGGAGACCGACGACTTCCTGAGAAACACTATACGATACCGCGACGATGGCGTTTTCCGTGTCTTCAAGACCTTCTCAACCTCAGTGGCTTCTCTCCTTCCGGTAGCCGGCATCGCAATCCTATACGCGATTCAAAGCATGCCTGCTCGACTCGGTGCCATCGCGGGCTTCACTGCCCTATTCTCCTTCTCTCTGAGCTTCATCACCTCAGCAAGCTCCAAAGACATCTTCAGCGCTACTGCCGCGTAGGTTCTGCCACTTATGAGACATACGTAATGATTGTCATTGACAAGACTTGCAGTTTTGCAGCTGTGCTTGTGGTGTTCGTTGGGGCTACAGAGCCAGCGTCCGTGTGACTGACCAAAGGTATGTAACCGTAGGTTAGTATATTACCTTAGATTTGTAGGCATCTACTTAATGAAACACTGGTTTAATGGGACATGCAATAAACTCCGCGATCGAGGGATGATAACGCGTCGTGGCCATTGCATATATGGCTAGTGCTGGCTCTGAATTCCGGCAGCGGATTAGCAATGCAGTCGTTTGCCAGATCAGCATCACCGTGGAACTATCGACGATCTCCGTGGAGAGGTGAGGTCTTTTCGGCTCCTGTAAGGGCACACACATAAACAGACTAATTGGCATCTTCAGACACGTCGTCCACAATAGATTATTCCAGGTAAAATGCCCCTGTGATAGACTACTCTCTAGCTGCCGAGCTCGACCCCGACGTCTTGGCTAGGAGATACGGCCCGTATATCTCTGGGCTTGCGTCTGTGCCCAGACGCGGCCTCCCTTTCCTTCTTCTGAAGCTCTTGGTCTTGAAAATCGGCCCGGGCCTTAGCAAGGCCAATTTCTTCCCTGACCCCATCACCGCACCTCTGAATCATACCAATATCCGACTTGAATTCCTGCTCGACCGAAAACGACTACATCTGATCTTTCTCGGGAACGACCCCTTGCACGGCCTTGATGCTGGAGCTTTCGGATCCTTTGGGAATAAGGGGCAGGGTGGGCTGTCTTGGTTCCCAATGGCTCGGTACGTGTTGTCATTACCAAATTGAATAAACAGATCAAATGCAAAGTATGAGATCCAGACCAAGACAGCTCGGCAGTTCTACCTTAGTTTACATATCATCAGGCGCACAGGGCTCGACTACCGGTCAAGAAGTCGGGCGCCGTCACAGCACGATCTCCTTCAGCTGCCCAAATATTGCCTCGATGAAACGCACGCCAACAAGGATTCCGTTGTCATCGGCGACAACGTCGGCCTGGTCCCCAAAATCGCCGTCCCCATCCAGGCAGGTAAGACATGTCACAACGACCCGGGCATATCTGTCGCCCATCCTGCGCGGCAGCTCGTTCTTAGCCAGTCCAACCAAATAGTCCTTGAAATAGACCCAATGCTTGCCCGTGCCGACAAACTCGTGGCATACGCGGCCATACTCGGGCTCCGCGTCCCCGCCCGAGCGATACACGTACTCGACCAGCGGCTCCCACAGCCCAATCTCAAGCAGACAGACCCCGAGGCTGTAAATGTCGTGCTGCATCTTGTACGCCTCGGCCGGGAACTCGCCCATCCGCTCCGGGTGGCGGTAGATATTGTACGCCCAGTCCTGGTCGCCCGTCAGGCGGGTATCCCCAGCCGCCGACCGGAAGCTCTCGAACCCGATGAGGAAGCTGGTACGTCGGTTGGCGGGAGTAGCGGTGCATGTGCCAGGCTGGGAGGAACGGATGTCACCCTGTGTCTCCTGGAACAAGAGCACCGACTCGGGGCGGATGTTCTTGTGTACAAAGGCGAAGGTGTGCACGTAACTGACCGACGTGGCCAGCTCCTGGGCCAGGCGGACTCGGCGCGACAGCGAGGGCGTGCCGTTCTGCGACAGCAGCAGGGCCCGCAAGCTCTGGAGCCGCGTTGCGTCTATGCCCTCGGGCACGTTGAAGACGAGGTCGAAGCCGGCGAGGTCCAGCTGTCGCGGCGGCGGCTTGAACGCCTGCATGGCGCCCTTGCAGTTGAACAGCCCAAAGGCAAAGGGGTCGGCGCGCCGCAGCTTGAGAGCGAGGTCGCGTACGTCGTTCTGCAGAGCCCGCACGTTCGTCTCGGGCCGGCAGGGCAACGTGTCGAGGATGAACCACCGCGTCCTGGATGGGCTCTGGATGCAGGCCGCCCTTGCTCTGCTAAACGGGATAGCCGTTGTTGTCTCGAAGACGGCGTTTGGCAGGAAAACCGATGGCTGGGTCCCCGTGGGCTGGAGGGCATCTCGGATACCTCCCGTGAGAGAGAGTGGCGATGCCGCCGTGGTCGTGGCTGTGGTTCCTTGTGCTCCGACGGCTGCGTCCGCTGGATGTTGTGTCTGCCGCAGCTTCTTCAGCCTCTCGTCGATCAGGGGGTTGGGATCGCGCATGTTCAGGTCCAGGGCCACCTTGCAGCGTCCCTGCCACGCTTCGAGATCCTGGATGGCGGCATCCAACACGGTGTGACTCCAAGCGTATTTGGCGCCCCTGGCTCGGCGGCGGAAGTGCAAGAAGCCAGGACGGGCATCCGAGCATGGATCCTGCAGTTTTTGGACCTGTACAACAGTGAGGTCCAGCTTCCGCGCAAGGACGGCCAGGCTATCGTCGAAAATCCTTCGGATCTCGTCGTTCAGGACCGGATGGAGCATCTCGACGAGCTGCAGCTGGGCCGACGTGTTCATCCAGCACAGCTCGACCATGGTGACCCTGTCTGCAAGCTCCGCGTCTGCGTCCCTCCATCTCTGGCAGAAATCCACCAGAGCCTTGCCATACCTGCGTCCGTGGAATTGTTGATGAGTTCTGCAAGAAACGCTACGCAAGGAGAGGCGGGATGTCCTACTTGTAGCAAGCCTCCACCCCGTTGATTATGCTCATCGGATCCATTAGAAATGGCAAGGTCGGTTTTTCGTTGCTGGTATAGAGACAGGGTAAGGCCGATTTTGCGTTGCTGGTATGGAGACAGAGAGACCACGAGAAGGAGGTGCCATGCGTGCGATTTATTTATCAACACACCCAAGCCAATCTGCCTTGCAGCCAGAGGCGCAGCACGTTCCCCCTCCGCCTCTTCCCCCAATGAGGCCGCCATCCCGCCCACCATTTCCTCAGCTTGCATCCTCCCCTCTAACCCCTCTTTTTCGCGTCTCTCCAGCCCCTCCCCCCCGGCCAAGTCTCTCTTCTTTCCCGCCGTTACCATTCTCTGGTATTTCTTCCCATGCGTCAGCGCGCTATCCGAAATGGACCGCGATCTGGAGGGCATCGACGATTCAGAGCTCTGTGTTAAACTCTCCAACGACGGCCGCCTTGTTTACCACGTCCGCGAAATCCCAGACCCGCAGGCCAAGCTCCATCAGCTTCAGGTCGAAGAAATATGGAAGCAGGATGACGCAAGTGGCAGCAACCTCCTGGGCCGTGGGAGCTTCGGAAGCGTCTATAAGGAGACGTGCATACATGATATTAGGGGAGCACAACTGGGCCGGTTCCGTGCCGTCAAGGTGATAGAACGGGGGGCCCAAGTTACCAAGGCGTACTACAGGGAGGAATTGAAGGCGTTGGCCAAATTCTCAGCCCCGAGGGTGAGTGAGTTCAGGTTGATCCGGAGCGGTTGCAAACGTCCAGGTCGATAAACACGCGCACTGACAGCCACGCTTTCTACAGTATCGTTCATGGTTTGTTGAGTTTTTTGGCTGGTATGAGGCCATAGATTGCGTGTTCATCAACATGGAACACCTTGAACACCGAGACCTCCAGCGCTACCTCGACAGACGGTTCTCGGAACGCGAGACCAACCGAATCGCATCCCAGGTGGCCAAAGGACTTGGATTCATGCACCAGAACAATTTCATCCACCGTGATCTGAAGCCAGCAGTAAGTGCCTACCCCTAGTATCCCCGCCCCGGTTCAACACTCGTGGATTCACCGTAGACTGATGCAAGGACGAAGAACCTCCTTGTCGTCGAGAAGCCGCCAGAGAAGGAGTGGTGGGTCAAGATCAGCGACTTCGGCATCAGCAAGCGATCTACCGACGGGCGACTGGCCTACTCGACCGTGAACATCGGCACCCAGGAATACATGGCGCCCGAGGTTCGCTTCTTCACGCCAAGGCACGAGGGCGACAAGGCCTCGTACACGGTTGCGGCTGACATGTGGAGCCTCGGGGCCATCTGCGTCCGCCTGATCACGGCCAAGCCGGCCTTTGACCTGAGGGGGCTCCTTGGATATTTTGATCACGGGGCGAGATTCGATCCTGAGGATGCACTTGCCGGCGACGGAACAACCCAGGAGGGCCGTGATTTTGTCAGGGCAATCATGGATCGGGATCCGAAGCTTCGGCCGCTGGCCCACGAGGCGATCGAGCATGCTTGGATGGCACTCAGCTGGCGGCGGTCACCGGGGGCGCCGAACTCTGAACCCGTGTAAGTGGTTACCAGTTACATTAACAGGAAACAGCCTTGCAGTTGCTGACGACGCCGGTGTAGGGTCCCGAGTCCTGAGCTCGCCGACGAGTACCGCGCGACTGCGCAATGGGACACAGGGGTCGTTGTCGAACCATCTGCTAGAGCGAGCCACAGCCGTCAGGTGAGCCAGGAACATGGCGAGTGGGACCGCACCTCGGAGGGCAAGAAGCGCGATATGCTTGATGGCAAGAGCGCAATCACAGCCATCCGCGTCGATAAGCCCAAGTCAACAGCAGGAGTCAAAGACATACGGCTCGCGTCCGGTTCGGGCGACGGGACAGTCAAGATCTGGGATCCGGCGACCGGTCAGTGCGTATCGATACTGAAGGGCCATAGCAAGCCCGTCTCGTCAGTGGTCTGGTCGTACGATACGGCCCGGCTCGCGTCCGGCTCGGACGACAGGACAGTCAAGATCTGGGATCCAGCGACCGGCCAGTGCGTATCGACGCTGAAGAGCCATAGCGGTCCCGTCTCGTCAGTGGCTTGGTCGCGCGATGCGGCCCGGCTCGCGTCCGGTTCGTATGACGAGACAGTCAAGATCTGGGATCCGGCGACCGGCCAGTGCGTATCGACGCTGAAGGGCCATGGCGATTCCGTCTTGTCAGTGGCCTGGTCGTACGATACGGCCTGGCTCGCGTCCGGCTCGGACGACAGGACAGTCAAGATCTGGGATCCAGCGACCGGCCAGTGCGTGTCGACACTGAAGGGCTATAGCGATCCCGTCTTGTCAGTAGCTTGGTCGTATCGGTAGAATTTCATGTTATAAAGAGCGAGCGTTTATATTCTCCCTTCTACGATAAGTTTATATAGAATGTAACTTAATTTTAACTTTTATACTTTATAGTATAATGTTATCTTTTATAGTTATCTTTCATATCTTTACTAAACTTGAGGGACCGGGAGAAGCGACTACTTTATCCTAACTTTGATTTTGCCACCCGTGTAACTCGCCACCTATTGACTTGCCACATACTAATTCGCTCTATACCGTCTTGGAACTATCACGCAATACGAATTGCCACAGTATATTTGTCAGAGGCCTGCTGTCACGAAGACAAGTCTCTCGTAAGAATCCTCATCCATGGCACTGAACGAAGACGGTCTCTGTTGCGAACTAGCCCCGAAGGAGAGGCGTCTCCTCCAAGCAAAACTGATCCTTGCCCCTTCTTCCTGTCTGCTTCCGGGGCGTCGGCTCTCTAAATACAATATGCCCCGATGGCATGCCTTGTTCTTTCTCCCCTGGGCCATCCTGGCTGGGTGCAACCGGGTCTCGAGTCTGATGCGAAACCGAGTCTGATGCGGGACAGGCGCAGGGTGCTGACACATGGTTCATTAACTTGTGCCCTTTGACGCAACCAGTCTCTCGGTTTGGCCTCGGCGGCGGATGGCGGCCCGTGCGGCCTTGCCCAACGCTGACAATGTTGACGGCTACCAACTCAAATCCGTCATTCCTTTGTGTCAAAAGGCTGGGCCGTACGCGCGATTGGCTGCTGTGCCGGACACCTGAACGGCTCTGCGGCGCTCAGCGTTTTCTTGAACGGACAGCACTAACAGAGGAAAAGAGGCGCCCATTTTTGGGTCCCGGGACCCCCTGGTTTTTGACCACTCTTTTCCGAAAACATAAGCTTTTGGCCGCCGGATCAGTACTCAGGTCGGTGACGACTGGGGAATCCCCGGTGTTGTATGTTTTTGCCCCTATTCCCTTTTTGCGCTGGGTGTCTCCACCACAACCACGATGTCCACACAACGTTTTGGGTCACACAAGCTGGACACAACCCACATTCTCACCATCATCACTTGACTGAGCCACGAAACGAATCAAATAAGCCCTGTTCTGTCCTGTACATACGGTACTTTACAACCTGGCGCCGGCCTGCTATGCCCATCCAAACATCCCACCACCACCGCAACCAACCCATCCCGTCCGTCCCATTGAATTCCCTCCCAACCAACCAACCCAACGCGCCCGGCGCCAACGCATCCGTTCCCCAAACTGAAGTTGGCAATCAGAGAAACAAGATCAAACGCCCCCAAGATGCAGCAGACCCGGCCGACCTCGTGAATAGAAACACACAATACAGACACACACAGACACACCCATACCCATCCACACCCTCGCTCGCGCCGCGGCCCATTACCCCAGCCATATCCGTACAGACGCCGACAACACCACCCTCCCGCTTGCATGCTCCCAAGATCCATCCAGCCAATATCCACCACAAAAATAACAAACACAAAACTCCAAACACACGCATGTATCCTCTCCCCTTTCTTTTCTTCCCCTTTTCTTTTCTTCCCTCCCCCCAGAAGGAGCCCCCCTAATGATGATGCTCCCCCTTCACCCTTCACAAACCCACTCCGCAAAAACGCACCACCTCGCCGTCCGATCCGCCAGCACCAGCCCGCGCCACACCCCCCTCTCCGAGCACTTGATGATCGTCTCCCACACCCCGCCGTCGCCGGCCTCTTCCTCGGCCGCCATCGCGCCAACCGCCGGCGAGGCTGGACCCCGCCCGCCACCTAGCACTCCCCCAATGCCGCGGCGCTCCTCCTTGCGCATCAGCCGGAGGATCTTGCCGCCTGGTGTTTGGATGGCGAGTTTAGCTGGTTTTTTGGCGGAGCTGGCACCGCCGGGGCCGCCGGCGGCTGACATGGCCGTCGTGCTGGCGTTGGAGCCGGCGGCGCTGCTGACCATGCTCATTGCGCTGCTGGGGCGGGCGAAGGGGATCGGGGAGGCGCTGCCTGGGTTCTGGCTTGGGTTGTTTGCGGCGGGGCCGACGGCGCTGGGGTGCTGGCGGATGGCAAAGACGAACGTGTTGTTGAGCGCGAGGCGCTGGCACTGCGGCTGGACGACGTAGATGTCGTGGCGCTGGGCGTGCGGGGTGGGGTGGCGCGTGACGAACTCGTAGGCGGGGTTCTCGCCGGTGTGGATGATGGGGAGGGCGAAGGCAAGCGGGTGCGGGATGTCCTTGATGCTGTGCATCAGGCCGCGCTTGCCGGCGTAGACTTTGAGGACGCCGGTGCCCTCGTCGCCCGGGAGGAGGGCCTTGATGGTGTACCGCTTGACGCCGCCGAACCATTCGGCCTGGGCGAGCGCGCGTTTGCGCAGCGTGTCGCCCGACTCGAAGCAGTCGCCGTCCGCGTCGCGCGAGTAGCTGCGGACTTCGACCTCGGCGGCGACTTCGACGTCGAAGGGGACGCTGAACTTGACGTGCACCATCTCGAGGTCCTCGATTCGTGTGAGGGAGGTGTTGTAGTCGACCATCTCGAGCCCGTTCTTGAAGTACGGCGGACAGGCGCAGGGGAGGTTGAGGAGGACCTCGTGGGCTACCGGCGGGCACATGTGCTGCTGCTCGTGGTGTTCGGGGATGTGCGTCCAGCACAGCTCGCTGGGGCGGGCCAGGAACCACCAGGGGTCGGCCGACGAGTTGTTGTAGCTCGAGTAGAGGATCCTCCGCGGGTTTGATGCGCTGGCCAGGCAGCAGTCCATCATGCGCCATTCGTTGTCGACCAGCACCGCATTCCACCAGTGGTTGGCGCGAGGCATGATGTTGACTTCGGGGATCTCTCCCGGGGTTTTGAGGTAGCCGCGGACAATCTCGCAGGTCAAGCCAACGGCGGCGCACATCTCCAGAACGAGGGTGGCGTACTCCTCGGCGCTGGCCCGCTTCGTCTGGAGAACCCGTCTGGTGTCGATCGGGCCGTCAAAGTCCTCCTCCCAGGCGATCTTCTCCGCCACCCATGTAAAGATGGAGCGGAGACGCTGAACGTCGCTGCGGTAAGGCCGGCAGACGTACGTGGTCGCCAACGTGATTGGTGTGGTGCTCGGAGGCAGGTTCGCCAGGAAGCGTGAGTTCTTATCGACCTGGCTGAGGTTGATGGCGTTGAAGTTGACCGGCTCGGCGACGGGCATGCCGTCAGCTCCCTCGTCGCCGTCGATGCTGCTGTACAGCTCGTCCACGGGATCTAGCGCCGGGTAGTCCATCATTTGACACCGCTCTCTCCTCTCCAAGAGTTCGTTCTGGCTCAGTGAGTTGGACCGGTTCACGTCGCGCCGTACTTGGACCCAGTCGACGCCGCCGCCACCACCGAGGCCCATCTCCCTCCCGGGCTCCCGCCCCGGCTTGCTAAACAGGGGTCCAGAGAGAGCAGCCATGGCAGGAGTCGATCGACCAGATGGTGATTGCGAAGAGGACGTTGCAGTGGCGATGCTGCCCCGGGTGCTGGCCACGCCGGTCTTGGCCGACTCGAGAATCCGCTTGATGAAGTTCTGCTTCTTGGGTTTGGGCTGGACGAGGCCCCCAATCGCGGGCATGGCATCCTCGTGGAAGCCCATCTGTGACCTGGACCGCTGCTCGCCGGATGCGTGGCTACTATGATACGTGATGCCGGTGAAGGGCGTCTCGGGTCGGTCGAGGTCGAGATCGCGCATGCCGAGAGCGCTCTGAGCCCTACTCCGATTCTTCCTCGCCATGCTGCCGGCGCTCGTGGCGCTGATGCCTCCTGCTGACACGCCGCTCATCAGACTCCGATCGGTACTCTGGGTTGTTGACGAGCTGTTGGTCGAATTGGTCTTGGTGGTGAAGGTCCGGCCCAACGCCTGCCGGCTGATCTCGTACGCCGACTTTTTGTGCCGTACTTTCTGCTCGGGCTGTCCGTGAATGTCCATCGAGGACTTGGGCCGCTCAAACAGGTGGCCTCGTTTTGGAGGCGGAGGCGGCGCTTCCTCGCTCTCGTCGACCACGCTGGCATTGTGCTGCTGCATCGTCCTCAGCCGCGACTCCATCCTCTCGACGTAGTTGCTGAGCTGGCCACGCGGCTGTTCTTGGTAACTGTCCTGCTGCGTCGGCTCTTGTGAGGATTCGGCACTCCCGCTGTATGTCTCGTACCCTTCGTCGGCATGGAGCGGGATGCCCGTCGCGGTTTGAGGCTGGTGCTGCTGGTCTCGCTTCTTTCTCGACAAGTGATGCACCATGTCAAACGATTCGGGCGACCAAGGGTCCAACTCGGGCTCCGGCAGTTCCGTTTCCCTGCCAGCTCCCAGCGCATCAAGTTGCTCCATCACATCGTCCATAGCCTCCCTCAATGGGGACGGCGTCAATCCTCCAGGCGACGGAGGGCACGGCGATGGCATCCTGGGAGTGTGATAGCCGGTCTCGGGAGGCTCGTACGACGCGCTGGGCTGTTGTTGGTGGGATTGGTACCCATAGGATGGGTCGGAATGCTCTCGGACCAAAGCAGACGGTTCTCTCGACAGGCCTCCGTAGTATCCCTCGTCATACGACGCATTAGGTCCATGGCGCGCGAGCTTGGAACGGTGGGGAGGCGGCGGGGGCGGCGGGGGCGAGTCTCCCCGGTGCGGTCCCGGCCTGTAGTTATCGCCGGTGTCCAGACTCAGGTGGTATGCGTGCTGGCGGGACTGGGGCGGGCGGTATGGCCTGTATGATGGAGTGGGTGAGGGTGCCCTGGAGTCAAAGCTAGGCGCTCGCGAAGGCGAAGCATCCCTCACGAGGTGACTTGGTGATCGTGACGGGGAAGGGTCTCGGGCGGCATAGTGTGGAATCTGTGCTGCAGGGGAAGCGTCTCGCGAGCCGTAGTTGGGGATATGGGCGGGTGAGGTCTCGCGGCCATAATGCTGCATCTGGTGCGCAGGGGATGTGTCTCTGGCGATGAAGCTCGGCGCTCTTGTGGGAGAGGCATCTCGAGCAATGTGACTGGGAGCTCGCGAGGGAGAAGGATCTCGGACAATCTGACTCGGTCCGCGTAACGGCGAAGGGTCTCGGACAGCCTGGCTCGGTCCGCGTAACGGCGAAGGCCCTCGTCCGGGATCAGCGCTGGGAGATGGGCTGCCGTGATCGAAGGAATTCCCCGAAGCCTCGCGAGATCGAGACGGGCTCGCCTTAACCGCCTCAACCGGGTCTTGCGGCTTCACCCCATTCTTCCATGTCTCGGGTATCTTCGCTGTCGTGTAGTGCGGCGCCTTGGCATAAGCCTCGAAGGGTTTCCGAAAGGTCTTGGACTTTTGAGGCGTGCCCCTGGGACTCGGGGTGTTGCTGTTTGGGAGGGGGCTGACGGATCGTGTGGTCGGCCTGAAGTTGTCGGGCAGGACCTCGACGAAGTTGGAGGGGAAGACGCCGACCGCTCTCCTGTCGCGAAACAACCTGCCGGTCCACCACGAGCCATCGCCCGCGTTGAGGCACTCGATGAGGTCTCCTTCGATGAAGCCGAGGTCGCGCTTGGACTGGAGGGCGGGCGGGCGCAGCTAGTCAGTATGGTTCGCAGCAGCAGCATTGGCGGCGGCGCAGAGGAAGCAAACAAACGCACCTCTCCTCCCCACGAGTAGACTGCCCGCACCCAGCAGGGGAAGCGGGTGGGCAGTGGCGGCGGCGCCAAAACCATTGTTGTGACTGTGATTGTTGTTGTTCCCGATGCTGCGGTTAGGGTTTGGTGTTGTGGCGCTCCCTTGGGGCGCGAGTCCAAACACGGGTCTCTTTGTTCGCCGTGTCGGACCCCTTTGTCGCCCGACTGGGAATATTCGTAGAGTCGCAGCGGCTACGATCCCCCAACACGAAGGAAGCAGCTATGCCGGCACCAGGCTCAGGAACGAGTGTGGAGTTGCGAGAGGCGATCCATGCACGCGCAGGCGAGATGAGCGACGGGCAGGGAGTCGGGCACACGGCGCAAACAGTCGGCGGCAGTGTTGTGGCCTGGCGAGTAACTATCCCCCCCACAGCTCGTGGATCGCGGCGGCAGAGGAGTACGGAGTGTGCGAGTGGAAAACGAGGGACAATCGGCGACTCTCGGTCAGTCGAGACTCGGTCAGTGAAGGAAACCCGCCAGTCGGATGCTTGTTGGTCGGGCGGTAGGCGAGACACCGGTGACGATACTGGCAGTTAGCTGGCCGCCAGACAGATAGCGTGGGCTTTAGCAGCTGGCGGTCATTATTTTGTGTGGCCGTCAGGGGGAGGGGGTCCGGCGGCTCGCACCAAGCAACACCAAGGGGAGGTGCTCGGTGAGGGCAGGCCCAAGCTCCCGCGCGCCAGACAACAGTTGCGAGGGGCAACGGGACCCGCCCCCACTTACCCCAATCGGGGGCCAGGGAGGGGTGCCCTGCATGCTGTGGGGCCCCGATTGGCCTGCCCAGGCAGAGGTGCGGCTGACATCAGGGCAATCGTGCAGCACCGCAGCAGCGCTGTGTCGCATGCCGTCACTGGCTGTCGCATCACCTGCTGTCGCATCGCAGTGGTGTGCGCACCAGTGGTGTTGTAGTTCCAGCTGCATCTTCGTATTGTTGCTCTGCATGCGCATGCACATTTACAGTGCCCAGTTCACGACTGACTCGAAACCTCCCGATTCTTGCTCTAGCTGTGAAAAACGAGACAGTGCCTAGCTTCATTGTTTTTTTTCTTGTCCTTGGTGCTGACTGGTGGTTTCACGCCGACCACGAGCGGTGAGCCTTGTTCAGCTCCCCACTGCGCGCGCTCCCTGGCTGCTGGCTATCCAAAGTAAACAATGGCCCGTGCTCTGTCCCCCCTCAACCCCAGCTCCCCCAACACCCGGACAACCACAGCACCCTGCTTGTGCTCGGCGGCTCAGTTTCATAATTAGCACCAGCCTGGACCGATCCTAACGGTCAAACGGTTTCTGGCCTTGCAGCAGCCAGGAATCCATCGCCAACTTTGCGCGCCTTGCTCCAGGTTTCGCTGCCGCTGTTCTGTTGCTGCCCTGATCGCGACAACATCATCGTGGTCCCCCCCCGTCGATCTCCGCTCGTTGGGCTACTACGGACTACCTGGCTAGCCTACTTTACTTGTAGCTGGCTCCTGGGTCCCCCTCTCTGCCCCTCTGCCCCTCGGCCCCATCGACTGCTTGCTCGACTCCACCCATCTCGTCCGGCGTCGCTGGACTGTCGCATCATCCCGCTGCCATGCCTGCGTCTCGCCACCACCAGTCCTCGCCAACAAAGACGGCAATGGCTGACGAAGGAGTCGTAAACCGCTACCAGGTGCTGGAGGAGCTCGGACGTGAGTCGCGACACCATGCGAAGCTGGGGTGTGGGTGGAAAGACGAGACTGGGGCTAACTGACTGTCTGCGCAGGCGGCAGCTTTGGCGTCGTGTACAAGGGCATCGACAAGTCGACAGGCGAGACGGTCGCCATCAAGCATGTGAGTGCCGCCCTCGCATTAACAACGGATTCTATAAGGGCGACGAACGCTGACTAGCAAACCGCGGGTAGATCGACCTCGAATCGAGCGAAGACGACATCCAGGAAATCCAGCAAGAGATCTCGGTGCTCAGCACCTGCGCCAGCAGCTATGTCACACAATACAAGGCCAGCTTCCTGCGCGGCCACAAGCTGTGGATCGTCATGGAGTATCTCGGTGGCGGATCTTGCCTCGACCTGGTATGTCTCGATGCGACGCAGAAGACAAGTCATGGCCCTTCAAATCGGTCCTCGCTAACCCGTCGCAGCTGAAATCAGGCATCTTCAACGAAGTCCAGATCGCCATCATCTGCCGCGAACTCCTCCTCGGCCTCGAATACCTCCACTCCGAGGGCAAGATCCACCGCGACATCAAGGCCGCCAACGTGCTGCTGTCCGAGAAGGGCAAGGTCAAGCTCGCCGACTTTGGCGTCGCCGCCCAGCTCACCTACATGAAGTCCCAGCGCAACACCTTTGTCGGCACCCCCTTCTGGATGGCCCCCGAGGTCATCCAGCAGGCCGGCTACGACTTCAAGGCCGACATCTGGTCGCTGGGCATCACCGCCATCGAGCTGGCCCTCGGCGAGCCCCCGCACGCCAGCCTCCACCCCATGAAGGTGCTCTTCCACATCCCCAAGAACGCCCCGCCGAGGCTCGAGGGCAAGTTCAGCAAGGAATTCAAGGACTTTGTCGCCCACTGCCTCGTCAAAGACCCCGACTTCCGCCCGACCGCCAAGGAGCTCCTCAAGCACCGCTTCATCCGCCAGGCCGGCAAGGTCGAAGCCCTGCAGGAGCTGATCCAGCGCAAGCGGAATGCCGACGCCAGGGCCGACCATGCGAAGCACCCTGTCTACTACCAGGAGACCCTGCACAACATCTCCCCCAAGGACGAGGCCGACGAGTGGGTCTTTGACACAGTCAAGTCGATCGTCCCGCGAAGAGGCACCGTCCGGTCCAGGAAACCGTCGTCCGCCTTTGGGGTCGAGGACGCGATGCGCAAGCTGGACCTCAAAGACGGCCCCCTCCAGCCCACCACCCCGGGAACGGTGCGCAAGGCGACGGCGGTGCGGCGCAACCCTTCCTCCGCCTCGCGCCAGAGCTCGCGCCAAAACTCCATGATCCGCCACGTCTCCAACGGCTCCCCGCGCGCGTCACTCGGCCCGAAACGCCCCCTCCAGCCCGACATGTCCTTCGGCAACTCGGGCTCCACCATGCGCCTCTTCCGCCGCGTCCCCTCAGACGGCTCCAACTCGGGCTACCTAGGCTCGTCCCCGCCCGAGTTCGCCAACGAGAACCTCCCCCCGCCGGCCTACCACTCCCCCGTCGAGCCCAACAGCAAGGAAGCCATGCTCGGCCGCCGCCTCTACAACAAGGCTCTCGAGCCCTGCCTCGACGAGCTCCACGCCCAAACCGCCGCCTCCTCCAAGCGCGAGGCCCTCGCCCGCATCTCGGACGCCTTCGCCTTCCTCGACGCCGTCGACCCCGAAGGCGCATACCACCTCCTCCGCAGCTTCGTCTCCACCGTCTCCCACGACGCCAAGCTCAGCAACGCCTTCCTCCCCCAACCCCCCTCATCCTCCTCAAAGTCCCAAACCCCCACCGAGCCCGCTCCTACCCAACAACAACAACAACCGCAACAAGGCACGGTCCTAATCCGCTCCCGCGCCGGTGCCCCGCCCCCCTCAACCGCCACCTCCGCGGCGGCACCACCCCCGACCCCCCCCGTCTCAGCCGCCAGCCCCTCCAAACTAATCCTCGCCCAAGACAACCCCTACCTCCTGAGCCACCACCGCCGCCGCGGCAGCATGCTCCCGCAGCAGCCGTCGGCCGACGGATCCCGCTCCCCCGAGCGGTCACCCGACAGGGAGAGGGAGCGCGACAGGGACAGGGAGCGGGAGAGAGAACGGGAAAGGGAAAAGGAAAAGATGGCTGCGCTCGAGGCGCGGTTCCCGGGGCGACAGGCCGTGCCGGGCATGGAGCACTGTAAGGCGCTGTCGGATCTGTTGTATGCGAGGTGGACGGATGGGTTGAGGGCTAGGTGGGGGGTTATGGCGGGGGCGTGAGCGTGGCCTGGGACAGGAGGTGACGGGTGGGTGAGTGTGGTGGTGAATACCCGAGAGAAGAAGACATGTGCCCGGTGTTGATGCTGCTGGGTTGTTGGGTGGTGTTTGGGGTGTCTGGCTTGATGGGAGAGGATGTGGGACATCAGGAAGGCATGATGTCATGCCGATGCATCCACATCTGGCTTTACGCTTTGCTTTCGCATACTTGGTTGTTTGCTGGTGTTGGACGGGCGAGCGCCCGTCACTCTCCGTTGCTTTTTCCCCTGCTTTCTGTCTCTTTTGCTCTCTGGGCTCATTACACGGTGTCTTCTGGTATGGTGGTCGATTTTGATGCATGTATGGATGGGAAGACACAAGGTTGGGCTGTCGGGTCACCTCGACGGTTGCCCAAGGCATAACAACACACATACAACGGTTTGCACACAACTGGCACCTTCTGTCGGACGGATCGTCGATGCATGGATAATGAAGGTTGGTGGGGGTTAGCTGGCCTGGCTGTATGTCATTGCTTTTATGCGCTTCATGTCGTCGTGTTCTTCGAGGACTCTCTGTAATGCGAAGGGATGTTTGGGGGTCGCTCGGAGGGGTGTTCTTCGGGGTAGGAACGGCATTGCATATTGTAATATCTTGTTATTTGTAGCTTCGCAGCTTCTTGATCATTGTTTGCCTGGGGGAAGAAGGGGCCGCGAAATTTCAAGGTCTCCTCGACCAGTCGGCGTGGGAATACAAGCTGCATCCCCAAACAAGACACAGCTCCAAGTGTGGCGTGAGTGACTGCGGTTTCATGATTTCATCTCAATCCAATGGCCAGTCTCAAGAAACCCTTGCCCAGAGAGCTCGGTGTGTCCACCAGCCCTGTGCTCCTGGTTTCCTGACGCCGTGGTATCCTGGTCCTTCCCGCCTTGCCCTCATACATACAAACACGTGGCTCCTTGCCCCCTCCATTGCTAGACCTCCGGCGGGCTTGCTGGCTCTGACATCGGGGCCGGCGCCTCGTCGGGCGGCTTCTCCTTGCTGAGCGCGAGCTTTATCCTCCAGTTCATGAACTCATCCGTGATTATGCTGCCGTGTCCCGCCTCCTCGACCATGGAGAGCTCAATGTCTCTCGACCCCTTCGACCGCCTTATCCGCCAGACACCATCATCACCGACGGAAGCACGAAGCCCTGCAAGACGAGGGTTAGCATTTGGCGTTAGCCGGGCTCGGAAAGGGGAAAGGGCGGTGGTTAGATCTCACACTCGAGGAAGAGGCTGGCAAACTTGATGCAGACATTGCCGTCCCAGTTGACCAGGTTCCTGCTTTGTACTTCGTGGGGAATCTTCCTTGTCTCCAAGTTCATCAAGGAGTCGAGGATACCCGTGTCGGTCCGAAACCCAACTATGATGTTGGGCACGCCGAGGAGGAAGGACTGGATCCAGTACTTCATAAGTTTCCTGTCGAATCTGAGCTGGTCCTGGTGGGTGCGGATCTTGGCGCTCGTCTTGAGCTCAACCCAGTTGATCGGGTCTCCTTGTGTCGCGGGTTTTGAGTCCCAGACTGTAATGGCGAGAGAGGGTCAGGCGTCTAATCTTGTACGGGTTTCTTCATGGGAAACGGCCAAATAGGCCTTGCTTACTGGCGTCAACCTCGCCGCCCAGGCAGACTATCGTGTTTCCAAACCCGGTCCGGACGATGGAGCAGTATTGCTCCTCATTGCTGACGATTTCCTTATCGCGGTTTTCGATGTAGTCTCTGGATGTCTCGGCCCACGGCCTCGGCAGGGTGCTCAGAGTTTCGAATTTGTAACCTGCAAAGATGTTAGTCCGGGTTGGATATCGTACATGAGGATGGAAGTAGAGCACATACCCCAGTATTGCATCTCGGAATTAGGGATACCGCGCCTGTGGTGTTGTTGGCGGGCCTTATCCTGCTGGTCCTGCTGCATCCTGAAGTTATGGTGTTCTTCGATGAAGCTTCGGCACTGTCAGCCTGGCAACTCGGAGACAAACCGCGGTGGTGTGCGGGCATATGTGTGGCCGTCCTTACATGGCATCCTTGAACATGGTTAGCAGGATACATCTACTAGGCAAATATCATTGCGGTTGCATACCCGGTAGCGTGTTACAGACATCTCAAATCTGTACGAGGGGGCGGGGGGGGCTTAGCACTACGTTCTTGAGCATCAAGGGTGTCCAGTTTGTCTCACGGTGAATCGTCATAGGGTGCGGCCATGATCTGTCGGCTGTCAGCAGGGGTGGCCCACACACTTTGGGAGATGAGAGGCATACCTTGGTCAACATGCCACGCCAGGTGATGATGTGGGCATCAATTGGCTCGCCGGTCGTTTGCTCATGGCTCGCGATGGTCTTGAGGAGACTGTCGAGATGCTCGTCCACCGTGTCGTCGTGCTTGATGAAGTTGTCCAGGCCGTTCGACAGGCTCGTGCCCAGGTCTGGTTGGTAGTACCACTTCATGGACGAGTCTCCCAGGCTGTATTCATGGTTGGCATCATATGAGAAGCATGCGAACTCCTGAGACGAGACGGGCAAGCCAGCATTTGGTGTTAGCTGGCATATGAGTCGAAGTCGACTGCGACTGAGAGTCTAACGAGCTTGAATGGCGCTCTCTCACCTTTGGGCGCTTGACAGCCACGGGGTGCTCTCTATCGGCGTAGGCCGAGGCGACTGGAAACCTGAGGGCCATGTGGATGGAGCTGGGGATGGTGCGTTGGGGGAGGTTGGTGATGGGTCGAGTGCTGCAGAGCCGTGTTAGTTGGCGCCCTCATTCACCCTGCGTCCAATGGGTACCAGCAAGATGCGCAGGATATGTGCCTGCATCAAAGCCCAATGGAGGCGGCCTTGCTTTCCAGCTGTATCGCGAGAGCCCGACAGTGAGTGAGAGGATCCGGGGGTGGATGGCCAGGGCTCCTTGGCATCCTGTCTTCGACATTCGGTGGTCTGTCCTTGGTTGTTGTGAGCTTGTCTCGAGAAGTGGGGCCTCGAGGTGAGAGGGAGAGGACAAGGGCAGGACACCCCGGTCCTGCAAGGGCTTGGCGGGAACTTGGCACGGCTTGACTCCCCCAGACGCAAATGACACAGCGCAGCGGCTCCACTCAGTTGGGTCCTGCAGTGCTGCTGTGGATGGGCTGCAGCGCGTTTCACCCAGCACCTGGCCAGCCTGAACCGCTGCAACTCGCTCAGGAACCACTTGTCGTCCTCCACCAAACTGGCGGTACGTACTCCACACACAGTGCATGCCAACCCACAACCACCACGACAACCCTCCATCTGCAACTGCCACATCTCGTCAAGCTGCCCGTTGACCGGAGCCTGCGACGCCAACCCCCCCTCGAGCTCGAACCAGCCGACGACTTCCCCCACACTACCTACATCCAACGACGCCCTCCGACTTCCCTGGGCCCTCATTCGAACTGCCCCGCGCCCAATTGCCGTCTGGTGCGGCGAGGTGGTGCCGACCTTCGAGAATGACGAGCGAATCCATCCGATAGCGACGCGCCGGTTCTCAAGATCCCACCATGTCCAACCGTTACGGCCAGTCGTACCGCTCCAACGGCGGCGGCGGCGGTGGTTACGGCAACCTCGGCCCCGCCCGCCAGGACGATGAGTACGATCCCTACGGCGAGGGCTACGGCAGCGACCGCTATGCGCCCCCTCCCCGCCAGAGGAACCCTCCTCCCCAGTCCTCCTCTCGTCCCCCTCTCGCCGCCGTGCGCAGCGCAGGCC
>FTEL01003381.1_pt1 | contig 19139 bp, 12 predicted proteins | sample 1658911 | NCBI WGS metagenome assembly FTEL01 (sample SAMEA3914869, study PRJEB12502) | metagenome | biome: forest; material: soil | place: USA | collected 2012-03-12 | depth 0.1 m
AAAAAATAGACCCCCCGGGGGGGGGGGGGGGGGCGGGGGGGGGGGGGGGGGGGGGGGGGGGCGCAGGTCGCACAGACCCCCAAGACAGGTCTGTGCATAACGCAAGACCAACCAGTCCCGTCTTGGGGTCCTTCTGAACCGTTCGACAAACAATCGCAAGCACAGCATGGCTGAGTCGTTTTGCAAGAGAAGGATGAGGAAACATGAAAACAGGACCGGAAACAGGCGGCCCGTTCAAATTCATTCATGCAGAAAGCGTCTAGGGTGACGAGGGGCTCCCCGCCAACGGAACCAACTTATACCCTGGGCATGTGTAAACAGAGATTATCAGACGAACCGCACAAGCCTGATCAATATGGCCGGGCTGGACGATCGCCGCCAATCCCGTCCAATCACATACCTTTTTTGATCAAATCACTGAATCCGATTCGTGGAAAAATGTGTTTGCGTCCCGTCTCGCATGCACATCGACTTCTGCCTCATGAGTGCCCCTTGAGGCACCACGACGTGTTCCTGGTTGGAGAAACAGGTCTGTAGGCTTCCACGACGGTTTCATCTAACTATTCGACGGACACAAGCCTCTGGGTTCTCAGAAGGCATCCAGTACGAGTGTCATGCCGGGTCCTAGCACGTTGACACAGCGCCGACCGCCCAGCAAACGGAAGGCCCTGACACGATGATGCAGGGGCTCGTGGGTTTGCCAGCCAACTTGCGGAGATGATTTCTGACATGTGTGCTGCAATCCCGGTATTTCAGGCTTTGGTCTCTGGTTTGTGTCGTTGGCATCGGTGCGCTCCCTGTTTGGTCACTGGCGTGATGGTAATATCTGACACCGCGAGACGCCTGTAGTCGGTCTGGGACGGCCAGGAGCGAGCTAGCTGCGATCGAGCTGGCGGGAGATCTGATAAGACAGGGGCAAGCCGATCGATGATCAACGGCCACTCAAATGAAACGAAAGGATCCGGCCAGCTCCTGCCTATGCGGGCTTCCAGTGAGACACAGTGCCTGGACAGGTAGGTTGACTCAAGGGCCTCCTGGTCAGAAGCTTGCCAGGCGAGTTGCCGTGGACTAGCCCATCGAAGCCGACGGCCAAGTGCATTGTTTGTTGACGAACGTTCTGCTCTCTCTGGACTGTTTGCGCTCTCCTGTCGCCGGCAAGAAGGTGAGGTGCTCTGCCACACATTGCCGGAGCGGCCATGGACGAGCTAAGAAACCGTTTCCTTAGTGGCTGGGTACTCAGCTCGGCCAGCGACGCCCTCTGCATGACTCGCTGGATGCTGGGGGGTCTGCCGGGCGCTAAATCCCGGCAAGCGCGAGAGTTGATTGATCCCTCTCAACAATCTTCCCTGCGCACCTCACTCTGCGCCGCCGTACCCGCCGCTCGCTCCTGCATCAGCTCCCTATAGCCGCCCGCTCACTTTTCACGTCTCATTTCCAGGCTAATGCCCTTGAATCCCGAGCCATGGGCCGCGTCTGCGCCGACTGCAACCGCGACCTCCCGCGGACGTCGTACACGACAAACCAGTGGTCTAAGGGCCAGGGGCTGTCGCGGTGCGCGAGCTGCGTCCACGGCCACCATTCCGACGTCCCCGCGGGCGCCGAGCTCTCGGGCGCCGGTCGCTACAATCTCTCGGAGCGTGCTTTATTCCCCGACCACGCGTTGGACAACCCGTTCTCCTCCGGCTCATTCCGCTGGGTGGCGAGGGGGAACTACGAGGGCGGCTCCCGCCACGGCCAGGCTTGCGTGCTGAAGTGGTTCAAGACGGGCGAGGTGTTTGAGCACGATTACTTCACGCTCGACATTAAGGCGTCGGCCAAGGCGTTGGAGATCGTCAACTACTTCAACCAGCTCAACATCGTCGACAAGGCCGTCAAGATCAACGTGCCCGCCGTCTGGGTGTTCGACCAATATTCGGGGCATCGGGCTGGCCAGAAGGCACTGTGCGAGCCCTTCATCCAAAACTACCAAAAGTTCAACAGCAACACGGGCTGGGCCGACGAGTCGCGGCCGTGGGCCCGCGCCATGCAGGCCCTGAGCCGTACGTGTCCCTCAGCACACTCCTATCTGATCTTCCTCCCATCGCCCTTCCCCCTTTCTGGCCTTCCCCTCCAACGCTCCCAACTGCACAACCCCGCGGACGGACAGCAGCTAACACCACCACTACCCCCCACAGACTTCAGCTACCACGTCACCCGCGGCAACCACGTCCTCTGCGACCTCCAAGGCGGCATCTACCAGCACGAGGTCGTGCTCTCGGACCCGGTCATCCTCTCGCGCGACGCCGAGTACGGCGTCACCGACCTCGGCCCGGAGGGCATCAGCTCCTTCTTCAGCCAGCACGGGTGCAACAGCTACTGCCGGCCCAACTGGACGCGGCCGGCCAACCCGGTCCGGCACTTCCTCCCTGTCGCCGGGACAACCATGATCCAGCGGGATGTGCCGACCGCGGGGTCGAGGCCGGCTGGGACGCGGTTTTATGGTTGAGGGAGGGGGTCGTGATGGGGATTTGGGTTGACATGAATGGGAACTTGGAGGAGGGGGACCGGGGATGGCTGGGGCCGGATTTTAGGGGGGTGGGCTTTGCTGTGAACCATAAAACCTCGAGGACATCCATAATGGTCCCATCAAAAAGGCCAAAATGGAAACACGTCCCCACATCTCCGCTGACAACTGTGAGATTCGAACTCACGCCTCTTGCGAGAACGCATTGCCGCCCCGTTTCAGAGGAAGGATGATCCTTGAGTGCGTCGCCTTAGACCGCTCGGCCAAGTTGCCTTAATATCCACTAAGGCTGCGGCATCGCGGCAGAAGGGCAGCACGGAATGGTCGAGGATGGTACTTGCAATGGGGACGACAGGGAGAGATGCTGAATTGCAAACTGCAGGTACCTAGTTCATACAGCCCGTGAAAGAAAGGCAAGGTAAGGCATAGCCAGGAACCCCTAGTTATTAACTGGAATTTGAAGCGCTTTGTAGATTGAGCTGTTCTCGTCAACTCATAGCTTAGGAGGGAGGGTAATGAGATGTACGACACTAGATACACCCTGGGGTTGAAATAGTGCTCGGCCAGGTTCAACCCCTGATCCCTGTTCCTCGGATGTGCCAGCTTAGACCACTCGGCCAAAACTTTGTCTTTGAACTCGAACTCGTCTTGGCATTGCCAGCTCCAGTCGGGAATCGACAAACTAGAAGCACGGAATCCAACCATTGCCGTCGATACCTGTTGTAATTCCGGGCTAGAGCCTTAAAGAGATGGGTTTTGCCTCTCTGTTTCAAACCTTATCCCCTTTTCATGGACCATGGCAGCTTCAAACTTCGACATGACTGCAGATCACAGAACACAAATAACTATGTTGCAGGACAGAGTGAAAGCATTAGAGGTATTCATTCATTATCTGTCCGAAAAACCAAGTCCATCACGGTATCGCTTGATCTCGCAGCTAACTTATATCCCTTCCCTCTGCCCGTCACAGCCCCTCTCTCCTCAGAAAAGCCATAACCGCCTGCCCGTCCACTCCTCCCCCGTCGCCAACTCCCCATTGCCTCACCTTATTAACCGCCTTTTGTACCTCCTCCCAGGCGTCCATCACCTCTCTCTCCTCCACCGTCATCTCCGCCACCCCCTCCGCCCTCCCCCACGGAAACGTAAACTTATATGGAACTGAAATAACCCCTACTGTCAGCGCAGCCCAATCCCTGGTTGGCTTGGATTGGTGCCTTTCCGGTCACACCGACAGCGTGTCCACCGTGCCGTGCTACTTGACCGGTAGGCCTTCCGTGCGTGTTCACGCCAACCACAGCATCACCTGCCTGGAGGTCCTAGGGGGCATAATTACCTCAGGAACCTGGTTTTCTATGGCATCTGCTCTCCTGCAGCGGTTGAGTCATCGACCTGCTTGTTGTCGACCGGCGGCTATCTTTAGGCCGAATGTCTGCAATGCAAGCATGCACGTCCTCCACCATGTCGTTAGGGTTTTAGCTTGTTGTCGATGTGGCCGTGGGTGATCGTGGGCTTGTGCCTCCTCTCGAGGTGAACTCAGTATGTACTGTGTTCTCGCCAGCAGGGGCTCTTCGGTCGCAGCTCCGCAGTCAGACCTGGGCATGATCGGCGGGGGTAACTGTAAGTGCCTAAGTGGGTTTCCACTAACTGGGTAAATACCTGGATCCACGGTCGAATCGGGTCTGGGTCAAATCCTCCAGGTGTCAGATGGGATCGTTGCGCCCTGTTTTCGTGCGCATTAGCGGCGAACAGACCTGGTGCCTTGGGCCGATAGCGAGGGTGGCTAACGCGGAGCCGGACGCTTTGATACAATAATCGCTTCCACAGCACCAATCCATGTCTCTGAGGGTTTCTCGGCTGATTGACAGTCGCGATTTAACCTGGTTAGCTGGGGGTTTGTCCCTGTTTTCCAAGCGAGAGCGTCTCAATAAATCGGACCAACAACCAGTCTTGTGCTTCCAATGTCCACCCCACGTTACCTCAACTGGTTCCATCATACCTCCACCCGAAGAGGAGGGACTGGTCATGGCTTTGCTCCCCCAGTACAGAAATGCACTCATCGCCATCTGGATACTGTTTGGAGCCGCGACAATATTTCTTGGCCTGCGCATCTACTGCAAGATCTCGAAGCGGAAGCGGCTCCTCCGAGACGATTGGATTCTGATTGCTTCATGGATAAGTCGAAGTCCTCCTCATTTAACCCTTAAATGCTCTCTACAAACAGGGAAGATCCTGACGCTGTCTGCCCTTGCATGTGCATTTCAAGGTCTTCCTGCCCCTCAGCGCCATCCTCAACACCCACAATGAGTTCCTCAGCGCGGGCGACTATTTCGCGAATCTCAACACCATTACGTTGATCCAACAGATCATCACCACGTTCGAAATCACCAGCCAGTCGTGGAGCAAGATTTCTTTTGCGTTTACGCTCTTATCGATCGCAGACGGTTGGATCAGGCTGTTCCTCTGGTTCGCCATTGTTGGCATCAACGTCGCATTCGGCCTCGGCGGCTTGTTCAACTGGATTGGCTGCTCGCCGCTTGAGAAGATGTGGAAACCACTGGTGCCCGGCACATGTTGGGACCCGTGGATCAACATTCGACTTGTAGTCTTCATCGGCAGTAAGCACCTAGCCTCAGCTGAAAGTATTGGTACGGATTGTACTGACTCTGGTGTAATGTAGTCTTTGGTGGCTTGATGGATTTCTGCTTTGCTCTGCTGCCGTGGAAGATCCTTTGGGGTGTCCAGATGAAGAAAGTCGAGAAACTCGGCGTTGGCATTGCCATGAGCGGGGGAATTGCGTAAGTGACCCTTGACTGAGATGACCATGATGCAACTCTCAGACTAACAAAGCTTCGAGTGCTGGCATTTGTTCGATCTTTCGAGGTTTTAATATTCGTGTGTTGGCGAACACTGAGAACGGTAACTCTCCCTTCTTCATTCGCCCACCCTGACATGTTGAGGTTGACATGAAACAGCGGACTGGTCCAAGTTTATGATTTGGGCTAACGCTGAGCCCGCTGTAACCATCATCGCGGCTTCCATCCCTACTTTGCGTGTGCTTCTTCGGGACACCTTTTTTCCAAGCGGAGCTACCTTTCCGGATCCAAGAGGAGCGCCGATATTCACCTCAGCACCTTGGAGGACAACAATGCCCCTAGAGTTCGGCCCTTCCATATGGCAGACGACGAGGAGAGCGGCAAGGGTATCTTCAACGCAACACCCCGGCTCGATACACGTTAAGTTAGGGCAGTGGTAAGGGGCCACGCAAGCACTGTGTTCAAAAAAAAAGAACATCAAAAACCGTTCCCGAGCGCTTGCTCGGGGGCATCGTCAAAACAGCCAATACTACCACCGTTTGAAAGCCCTCGGAAAACCCTATCTAACGATACCGGGTGCAGCCGCACGCGGCTTGTTGTGCGACCGCAGCCGGTGTTGAGAAGGGGGAGGTTCGGGGGGATGCCGACGGCGGGGAAAAATCCTGCAGCGGGGCCTGCCCCGCCCCTCGGAAGGTTCCAACCAATCAGGACGACAGACGAAATGGACGACGATGACGATATGGGAGAGGACTAGAGCGACGAGGACAGCGACGACGACGAGGGCGTTGAGAACCCACTTCAGGGGCAGGGGGGAGAGGTCCTTACGGGGATTTTAATCGACCTCGTACGGCGTGAGGACAGAAATAAGGCATACCTAATCATCGACGAGTTTGTCAGGAGACTGAACAGGATAGAAAAGAGGGAGATAAAACAGAGACTGCAAAAGGCTATTAGGGAGGCGGTAACGGAGGAGGTAAAAAAGGCCGTCGAGGGCCTAAAGGAGGAGGTCCGGGGGATCGGGAAGGAGATCCGGGAGGCCGGGGATACCTTGAAGAAGGGAGGTTCCCGGGCAGGGGGCCCGGACCCAGGCCCGAGGACTTAGGCCGAGGCTATAGCCAGGGAACCCCCGAAGAAGGCTGTCCCGGCCCGGCTCGGGAAGGAGGTTTTGATCCGGGGGACAATAGAGCCGTCATTGACCCGGAGGTCTTACCAAGAGATTATTCAGGCAGTAAATGGGGTCTCGGAAAGGAAAGGAGCGATTGCGGCTAGGAAGCTCCCGAGCGGGGACGTAGTTATCACGTTCCAGGACTCGGTAACGAAGGAATGGTATAATGGAAAGAAGGGATAGATTAAAAAAGCCTTTAGGGGGACTGTAAGGGAGGCAAAGAGAACCTTCGCAGTCCTAGTCAAAGGGGTCCGGAAAGGGGACTTGATAGGGGTTACAGAGGCCGAATTCGGGCAGGGACTCGGGCTTAGCTCGGTTGACCGGGCTAAGTTCCGGATCCCGACTATCGAGGGCGTTATAAGAGCAACGGTTCTAGTCACGTTAACTAGCCAGGAAGAGGTAAAGCGAGCCTACGAGGAGGGAGTAGTCTGGCAGGCCTAAATGCTAACCTACGAGCCATACTGGCCTGTTTTACAGGCTACCTAGTACTACCGGTGCTAGGGTTAGGGTTATACCCAACGGTTCTACAAGAAGGATTCGCTCTGCCCACGTTATGGTACAGGGGCTCACGGGGAGGGAGGGAGGGCTAGGGAGGCCCTCTGCCCGACCCACGACAATAAGGTTCCGTTCAGGTACGCGAGCTACGTAGGGAAGTACCCGGCCTGGGTACGTTGGTACTCAGATACAGTCAAAGCCCGGGGTACAGCAAGGGAGGTATATATTTTCCGGCCAAGGACCTTCGAGCTAGCCAGCCAGCCGAGCCAACAACAATAACAACAACAGCGGGAGCGACAACAGCGGTTCCGGAATATTACATTCCACGGGGTAGGGGAAGCCAACGACGACGGCTTCCAAGAAGCAGGAACAAGGAAACGGCCCCGGGGACGACCCCCCGGTATGACTGTTACCCAGGAGGAGGCTGCGAGGGATCGGAGGCAGGGAAAGCTGACCTTTGCGAAGAGGGTTAAAGAGAGCCGAGCCGAGGGCCAAGGAGAGGGCCTCGACGAGGTGATGGAGGGGACAGGGGGATAGGAGGCCCCCTTCGACCAGTAGTATGAAGAAAGCCAAGCGATGGACCTAGTCAAGGACGGTACAGGTTTTTAGTCCGGCCGGGTAACCGGTACGGTTTTCCTGTATAACTAGATAGTAGCTGGACCGGCATTACCCCTAGAGGGTAGCAGCGGTGTAAGAACAATAAATAAATAAATAAGCACTGTGTTCAGCCGTGCGGTCCGAAACGTCGGTGCAAGGACGAGGGATCTGCAGGGAGCCGTCTGGCATTGGCGAGGGATTGAAACATGGGTGGCGCCCCTTCGCTGAAACTCCCAGCAGCCTTGCCAGGCCCGCCAGAAGACCTGCCAGGATTAGGATCACAGGGGGAGAGGAGGCCATCTTGACTGGTTCCGTAGGCATGGAGCACTTTGCAGATTGATTGGGTTTAAATTTCGACCTCAGAGGGCAGGACAGTCCCTGCTGAAAAGAAAGCTCAAATTCTTGCATTTTGACAAGCTTGGCATACAGCCAGAGGTCTTGCATTCATGCAACAGTCCCAAACATTGCCCTCAAGGGAGTTCCCAACGAAAGAACAGAGTAGAAGAGAATGAAGTTCGAGACAGTGATGCCGAGAGAGAGATGTTAAGCGATGCGTTCCTCGAGGCTGGTGCGAGAGGAAGCTGAGACGGGTGAGGAGCTCAGCTCAGTCGACTGCCTTGTGCGGCCGACCCCTCACCATAAATGCATGCATGGCCGTCCCATCATGATCGTGAGGCTTTTTTTTTTCCTTTGGGAAGTTCAGCGTCTGGAGCAGGAGTGGTTCTGGGACGCCGCCTCAGGTCATGATGAAGCACGCAGCCACGCACTGCAGTGCCGCTTTGCGCTCCTGGTGACTCAGCATTTTGGCCTGAGGCATCTAGGGCGAGTAGCTGCAGTAGTACTGGTTACATCTCCGACACTGCCTGATCGGTTGCATTTTCTCCTCTGCATCCAAAAACGCCGAGTTAGCACCTTGATGACGTCTCGCTCTCTGCGCCCAAAATTTACCAACTTGACGAGACATCCGGGGTGGGCTCCTTCGCTACAGCAATTGCATCGCAGCATCCAAACCAGCGGCCAACGAGCCGCCCTCGCCGCAGGTGTCGTCTCCACGTCCAACACATTCCCGCACCAATACCAAGCACGCTGCTTCTCCCGCGCAGCCATGGCAGCACATCTATTCACCGATGCGCAGAGGGACAGCATCCTGGCGCACAACGACGCGCGGCGCAAGGCGCTCGGCGAGATCCCCGAGTATGACGCCGGCCGCGTCGGCGAGGCGCTGGCGGCGGTGTACCGCGCTCACCCGGTCGACGACGACCTCCGCGCGGCCTTCTCGAGGATCACCGCGATCGGTGCCGGCAACCCGCTCGGCCTGGTCGAGGAGGCCACCAACTGCCGTCTCCTCCGGCCCGGCGCGCCCTGGGGTTCCGTCGTGTACCGCACCTCGTACGGCGACGACGCCGCCTGGGAGCGCATGCTCGCGCGGATCGGGGAGGTGGCCAGGACCAGTCTCGAGGACGCGTTCCGGCCGGACCTGCTGGCGCTGCACCAGCTGGTGGTGATGGACGACCGCGCGCGGTTCGAGGACGCGACGCCCGACCTGGTGCGCGGGCATTTCCGGAAGTGGGCGGTGGAGGAGCTGGGGCGCCATTGGAGGGAGCCGCCGATGCCGGAGGACAAGGTCGGCGAAGCCGGGATCGACGACGAAGTGGTTTCCTGCGCGGGCACGCGATACAACTTCTGCCTGTTGGTCGACGACATATGTCTGGAGTCGCTCGACAAGATGTGGTCCCCGGTGGTGAAGCTGGTCCGGAGGAGCTGGGTGCCTTACGGGGAGGAAGAGTTGGACGACTTGCGAGGGGAGGAGGAGGAGGATGACGAGGATAATCCGGGCTGGGAAGGCGGGGTGACGAACAACGAGTTCGAGGACGTCGGCTGGATGTATGGGTACGTGACCGACTACGTGAGCCTTCAGAACAGGCTGCACGATGAGGGAAATTTCGCCGACGACTACATGCGGCCGCCTCTGATGCAATTCCTGGACGGGTTCCACGATGCGCCGGGGTCCTGGCGACGTGTCGAGGAGCCATCTGATGTGCAATAACTAATCTTATGTTTTTCACCTGTACTACACATATCTGTTAGGTCGTGGTCGTCCGGGCATATCGGCATCAGGAGCGTGCATGGGTAGAGTAATTTTGGCTGTCACGGACCATTCCACCGGGCACCAATATTGTGCAGGATCGCGGGTGCGGCATGGCAACTCGAGAAGCAGAGACATTAGTAGAATCTCTTCGCCATCACTCTCCCTCAGCGGGCTCTTGTATCGGTCCGGCCTTCCGCCACCTGGCCGTTTGCACCAAATAAGGAACATGTAAATAGGGTGCGACGGGTCAAGACCGGTGCCCATATCGCTCTCTCTATCCTATCCAATCTACCTAAGTAGCTATCCGCACGTTACGGCCCGCGACAGGTTCTCCGGAAATACCAGCGCAAGGTTTATGGTGGAAACGCTCTCACAAGTCACTAATTCTCTGATATATGTATACACAACCGTCCAAGCAGATCATCCTCCACCTCAGACTCTCCCTCCAGCCGGTGCGATAAAGGAAAACGGATGCCCGACCCTTTTTGATGCGAACACCCAAACCTGCATGTGCCAACGGCCATTGCCGCGGGAGGGCCGCAGCGTGTCCAGCCTTCGCTATTGCACCGTGTTTATTGTCTGCCATTGGAGGGTGTCCGCCGCCTTGTTGCCGAAATATGTAGCCGTGTACGCCAGAGAGGCGAGATGACTGCCGGCTGCCGGAGTGGCCGGCATCTTGGACGCGACATAGGCGGCGGCGTCGCAGACGAATAGAATTGCCTTGTCACTGACAGCTTGATGGTAAGCCGGCCAGAACTCGTCAAAGATGTCCTTGATCCCTTTGAGTTCGGGCATGTGACTGTCCATGTTCGTGATCTCCTGCTGGATAGCTGCGAAAGAGCTCCGCGCGAGGGTCTCGGCCCCCGCGTCGTTGAGGTATTTGAAGACGGCGAAGACCTGCCAAGCCGGCCGGCCGTCAGCACACCCGGACCCGATTATTAAGCCACTCGTCGGGGCAAGGGGGGGGGGATAGACTTACGTTCTGGAGCACGGCCTCGATTGCCTTGGCGGCCTTGGCATCGCCGCTCAGCGCCTTCTTGACCGCATCTTCAAGGGTCTTCTGGGCCATCGGATTTTCCAAGCTGAAGAGCTTGCCCTTCACCCAGTTGACGTTGCCTTCGATAAGGAGAAGGTTTTGCATGTTTCCATAGTCGCCAAGCACCGTCATCAGTCGATCGGAAGGTGAGTTCACTGGGGGTACGTAGCTGCTCGGCACGTACGTGGCACCCACGACCGAGTCAAAGTATCCATTCAGCGCTGTGCCAGCCGCGTAGAGCTTGTTCCACCCGGCAGCGATGTTGTCCTCGGTGAGCGGGGTTGACTTGATAAGCTGGCTGACGCCGATGCCGCCCCGTGGCAGAACGCCGGTGAATGCCGTTTCCAGCAGCTTTTTGGGGAATTGAACCTCGTAGAAGTGCTCCGTCTGGAACCCAGTCTTGGCCAGATTCTGGACTGACTTGAACACGAGAGTGGCGTCAGTGCAGACCTGGCTGGCTTTTCTGGATGATAGGGTCAGCTTTTAAGTCTCTCGGATAGGCGGGACGGGCGTTTTGCCACTCACTGAAAGCCACCCTGGAGGAGCATTGCGGCGAACCCGCTGGACTGGCGGAAGAGATAGTTGCGCTTGTTGCCGGGCGGGTACGGGCGCGAGTTCCAGCTGACCGTTTTCGTGAGCATCTGGAGACTGATCTGCCTCGGCAGGCCGGGCCTGTTGGTGTTGCTGCCGGCACGCGCCTCAAGGAACTCGTACTCGAGCTCGTCCTCCTCGTCGATGTACGTCCGCCGGCGCATGTCGCTGTCGGCGGCTCCTGGTACGTCGGCAAGCCCGTCGCTGCAAATGCTTGCATCGTAGTCACATGGATCATAGTCGCAAATCTCCTCTTCCAGATTGTCGGCATTGGGTGTGCAGCAGAGCGACTTCTCGCGATACCAGGCGCAGCCGCTGTAGCTATCGCCGCGATCGTTGGTCCACAGCGTCACCTCGGACGCGGCGCACGTGTTGTCGGCGCAGTCGCCCTGGCCGACCCAGTGGCAGTTCGTGAGGGGCATCGGCTTGTTCTTCTTGCAGCAGTAGTTGTAGCCGTTGCAGAAGACGGTGGCCCAGCCCCAGCGGTCGTAAGCATGCGCCACGCTCTCCTCGTCGTCAGCGCAGCTGTCGCCGCAATGATCGTTCCAGTGGCAGTCCGCGGTCAGGCTGTCGAACAGGGCGGCCTTGCAGCAGAACGCCTTGGTTCCGCGGTTGCACTTGCTGGTCGCGCTCGACTCGCCTGGTGTTCCTCCCCAGCTGGACGTCGTGACCTTGACCTCGCCGTCGTGGCATCGCCCGTTGCAGTCCTTACCGCCGCCGCGCCACATGCAATCTGTCATGCCGGACGTCTTCGGACAGCAGATGATGCGGCCGCAAAGGGAATCGGGCGTGCCGCTGCAGTCGATGCCGTCTCTGTCTGCCCCGACCTTGACGTAGCCAGCGTCGCACATCTGGCGGAATTGGCTCCCTTCCACGTAGCAATTGTGGCCAAGGCTGGCGTCAACCTGATCTATCGGGATTGTTACATTTCTTTTGCCGATGTTGGTTTTGTTGGTAAGCGCCTTGTGCGCCGTAAGGTCGTAGTCGTCTTGCGAGAGAGTCGGACGTGTTAGCGCTATTAGGTGCAGAACAGAAGAGAGCCAATAAACTAAGAAAATACCACTCACCCAAGTCGGACGCCCAGATAAGGGAACCTGAGAAGCCTACGCCGTTCGCCCATTTGATCTTGTCGGCAAAAGTGTCGGCGTCATCGAACGAGATCCACTGGTCGTTGTCCCATGTCATATACTTGACTGCTGCGGCTTTGTCGTACACGGGTGTCAAGCCTCGCTTCTTGTTTTTGCTCATGATGTCCTGGATCTCGTAGTGGGCGAGATCTGGCAAGGCATTGCAGTTAGTACATCGTATCCTGCGCCGACGAGGCTCGTACGGCAGTAGGATTTAAACTAAATTGGCTCCAACTCACATCCACTGGTCGCAGTGCATACGCCAGCTTTCGCACCGCCGCTGAATGGGCAGCCGGGTGTGTTGCAGTTAGGGTCTGCCAGAGTGAAAGCTCTGCCGTAGAAGCCGAAGCCGAGGGCAATCTTGGATGGAGGGATATTGACACGCCAGAAGAGCTCGACAGCAAGCTTGATCTCGGTCAGGTTTGTGTGGCCCTGGACAATAGATCCGATGGGATTATTACCGTCCCAGACGCCGTGCAGGTCGTAGGACATCTAGAGAGTCATGTATGTCAGCAGTGTCGATCAGATTGTCGCAGTGATGGCCACTTGGGCGCGCGATGTAAAGCGACGGTGGAAGGCATGGCTCACAAGATTGATCCAGTCAGCGTATTTAACCATGCTAGGAAGGTCGAACCAGCGCAAGTACCAAAAGGACGAGGGGGCGGTGAATGTGATGCCGAGCTTGCGGCCGGAGCCATCGAATGTGCTCCGTAATGTCTGGAGTAGCAGCACGTAGTTCTTGGTGTCGGCTGTGGTGCCGCCCCGATCAGAGGCACCGGGGTATTCCCAGTCAATGTCGACGCCATCGTACCCGTAGGTATTCAGAAACTTGAGCACGTTGGTGGCAAACGTCTGGCGGTTGGCGGCACTGCTTGCGATGTTCCCAAAGACAGGCTGCGTCGTCGTCCCGTTATCGGAGAAAGTCCAACCGCCGAGACTCACAAAGAGCTCCAAGTTCGGGTTCCTGAGCTTCAGGTCGGCGACATCCTGAAAGACGCGGACAGGAGTGGCAGCATCCATGGTGGTGATCTCGAAGGAGGTGGGGTGGATGTAGGCGAATGCATAGTTCAGGTGGGTGAGGGCGTCCGCTGTGGGTGCGCTGTTAGTTCATGCGGCCGTCGTGTTCCATACGTCGAGCAAGCGCCCGGAATGTGTCATAACATACCTGGAATATCGGTCGCGGCGGTCGGATGACATTTCGACACATCATTCCACGCCTCGTAGTAACCGATAACTGCCGTTTGTCAGGCCATGCGCGATAAGTTATGCAAGCGCGGCGCGACAGTATACACTCACCCTTTGACAGTGCGTTGCCAGCAGACGCGCCTCCGGGTGGCTTTGGATGTTCAACACAGTGCGACTGGCAATTTCCTGTGCAAAAGTCTAATGGCCGGGGAGAGAGCGTCAGCTGTTCTGGCTCACAAGGCACAGGAAAGGGTGAGTGGGCACGGATTAAGGAGCTGGTACTACTGACCCGTTGTGGTGCCGCAGAACCCGAATTCCGAGCAACAGGTGTTGAGGGGGCAAGTTTTGTTAGCCGGAAGTGCATCCTTCCCACACTCAGCATGGGCGTCACAGTTGCTAGTACATCCATCACCACAGTAGGTCGATCCGTAACCACACCATCCAGACGCTAGACCGAGTCGTCAGTACGTCTGCTTGTGAAGGACAAGAGATGAGAATCAGGAACGCAAGACGTACCGCCACAGCAAGCGCCGTTGGAGCAGGGTTCTGCCCGATGATGGGATTGTTAGCCACGTGCGTTGTGTAGCACAGGTACAGGCTGGGGAGGGAGACAGACTTCCGGGTCCGCACGTATAGTCGTCCCGTCTCAGCAGCTCGGCCGGTGCGGTGTATCGGCGTTCACGGCGTTCCAAGGCAGAGAACCTTCCCCCGGCGGTGCGGTGATGCGCACGATGGTGATGGTCATGGCTTGCCAGGGAGTGGCCTAGCAAGGCGCTAAGCACAAAGTGGGAGAACTTCATCGTGCCGGGGCCGGAATCAACCTCGGAGGCTGCAGTGCTCGGTGCCCACGCAAGTCATGTCTTGTCGGCATGGGATAAGAAGGAGAAATGCGGCTTGGTACTATTAGTATTTCTTTTCAGCCCGCGCGGAGCCTGGACCGGGCCTGTGTCGACAGATGCGCGTCCCGATTCCGAGTCAGCGCTGGCTACTACTACATTACTCCATCAGATCTCAGGGGTCCCTCGGCGCATCCCCAAGAACCAATGCTAGCGCCTATGAAATGAACGGGGTTTCTGATCCTCCGGACGAGAACCCGGAATTCAGGCGCATCTTCGCAGGTCCGATGTAACCGTGATCTGAAAATTCTACTCGGTAGTCTCAGCTGGCTCTAGAACACGGCATCACTCGGTTGCGCCATTAACAACACCAAAACCCCCAAGAACCAATGTTCGCGCCCCCTGGCCCATGCTTCCGCCTGTGAAATGGACGGGGTTTCTGATCCTCCGGACGAGAACCCGGAATTCAGGCACATCTTCGCAGGTCCGATGTAACCGTGATCTGAAAATTCTACTCGGTAGTCTCCGCTGGCTCGAGAACACGGCATCCCTCGTGTCGAGGCATAGCTCCGTAGGATTCTCAAAAGAAATTGCACGTACTAGATAGAGTACCAGATTGTACGTTTCCGTTTCATTCTCGCGCGTCTTTCCGAATCAAGCAATGACTCGAGATCTCTCGGTCTCTGGTCTCGATATCTGACCAACCTTCCCGCCGCCCCTCTCTCCGATACCTACTTGCCGTTGGGGTGAGGTAGTCACCAGCTTCTTCTGTGTCGTTTCTCCCCCTTTTTCGTTCCTACTCCCTCTCGCGTTGCGTCCGCGTCTCAAAGCCTGTCCGCGCCGGTTGATGACGGCACCACCACCATGTTCGAATCAACTGTCCTGACTGCGCTGCTGTTCGGCTTCCACGCAGCGACGGCTCAACAGTTCCAAGATCACGTCTACCCCTACGACCTACTAGGGCTAAGCAGTCCGTGTTTTGCTGCAATCAACACCACAGTGGAATCATGCCCTGGTTGGCTTGCCCCGTTCGCCGGCATGTGAGTACCCTGTATCAGTAGAAACTACCAGGGGTGGACGCCGGCCCGTTTTGTTGACTGCGTCTAATTTGTCCCATACCTTCAGCAACGCAGCCAGTTTCGAACTCCTGGCAGATGCCGAGCTACAGTCTCTATGCGGGAGCACTTGCCAAGCCGACCTCACGAGCCTGAGAAAGACAGTGGTGGCCGCCTGCACCGCGGCCGAAGATGTCGTAGTTCCGGACAACGTTGCGTACCCAGGTAGGTTCGGCTACGGCGAGCGCCGTCATAGCACTCGCACATGTCATCCTACTACCGGTGCCCTAACTCTGCTACCTACTAGCTACATTCTTCATTGATCGCTTTCTCTACGCGGCCGGCCTGTCGTGCCTCAAAGATGCGTGAGTTGACGGTTTTAGACCGACATCCGCTCGTCTCGTCACTGCAAACTCGGAACTGACCAGCAACGGCAGGGCCACTGGCACGTACTGCGATACCATCGTCGCAGGCTGGCTGAACCAAACCACTCCGTACACCAAGGACCAAAACTGCTCCGACTGCTCGATCGCAATCCAGGCGAAGCAACTCGCCTCGCCCTTTGGCTATGACGATGAAGCAGCATCCGCCTTCGCCTCGACCACGTCGAGCTGTGCGGCCAACGTGTACACATATGCGACGCCCACCGTTTACGCCCTCAACACCACCACCGGCGCTCCACCCATGCCCACCTGTACCACCGGCAGCACCTACGTCATCCAGACGGGCGACACGTGCAACTCCATTGCCGGGGCACAGGGCGTCGCCACGGAAGCCTTGGTGAGCCTGAACGGAATCGACCTGGGCTGCAACTTGATGCCACCCGTCGGCACCTCGCTCTGTCTCCCACCGCCCTGCACGACCTACCAGCTCGACATTGGCGACACGTGCGACTCCATCACGACCGCACAGAGCATCACCCTCGGCCAGTTCCTTGCCTGGAACCCCCCCGTCAGCGCGTCGTGCCAAAATCTCCAAGCCTTGCGAGGCATGTTCCTCTGCGTCAGCTCGCCCGTCGGGACGATCAGCGTGTCATTGGGCAACGTCGCCACTACCGAGGCGCCCATCCCCACCAACACGCAGGGACAGTCCACCACGCCGTGCGGAGGGTGGTACACTGTAGTCGCGGATGACACATGCGCGTCCATCTCGATCGCCAACAGCATCACGCTGGACGACTTCTACTTCCTCAACCCCCAGGTAGACACGGTCAGCTGCAACAACCTGTGGCTCAACTACGCCTACTGCGTCAAGGCCGTCGGCAACATCCAGACGTACCCGGGCTACCCGGTGGTGGTGCCCTCGACGACCTTCACTCGTCCCCCGCCCCCCACCGAGACCCCTGAGCCCGTCTACAGCCTCCCCCCTCTCAACCCCCAAGCTCCCGGGACTATCCAGGGCTGCGCCTACTACGATAACGGCTATTCGGCCAGCATCGCGGCCCAGCTTCCCGGCGCCAACACGTGCGCCCGCCGGGCCAACGCTGTGGGCGTCACGGTGGACCAGCTGATTGAGTGGAACCCGAGTCTGGATTCGGCCGATTGCCTCCTTTTGCCGGATTATAGCTACTGCTTGATCAAGGATGACATCGCCACTACGACTGGTACGTGAAGACTCCTATGTAACCCGGGATCCCGACAGCGAGTCGCAAAAGACCGTAGACTAACCAGACCGCACCTTCGACAGCGCCACCGTCGACCACTACCTCGTCGCCTCCCGCCAGCACCTCAGGGACGCCGCCACCGCCGGCCGAGACGCAGACCGGAGCGGCGGCGGACTGCACGAAGTGGTATGTCGTGCAGAGCGGCGACGGCTGCTGGGCCATCGCGGACACCAACGGCATCTCGCTAGATGACTTTTACAAGTGGAATCCCGGTGTCGGCTCCAACTGCGAGACCTTGTGGCTCGGCTACGCGGTCTGTGTGGGAGTCTAGAGGAGTGGCAGTAAATTTGGGCCCTTGCACACTTAGATGGTGGTAATTACATACCTTGTCAGCTAGACACCGATGGTGGGAGGATGCTATTAGTAGTACCCGGTCAAAGGTAGGCGGTATTTTGACAACACGCTGAGAGTACCCACGTGTTTATCGTGTCGGAACGGAAGCCCGTTGCTAATACCGCGAGCTGTGGCGTAGACACGTGCCACCATAACTCACCAGAATCCATCGATTTCGCTGCTTCGTCACATCCCTGTTTGCCTGCGTTAAGATCCTTTCTTATACCTAGCGTTCTCTCTCGGATTGCCCTGTCTTTTATCATTGAGTACCTTGCCATGACACCCGCTGCCCTATTATAGCCCCTCTCTTCTCAGAAAAGCTATAACTGCCTGGCCATCGACTCCTCCCCCGTCGCTAACTCCCCATTGCCTCACCTTATTAACCGCCTTTTGTACCTCCTCCCAGGCGTCCATCACCTCTCTCTCCTCCACCGTCATCTCCTCCACCCCGTCCGCCCTCCCCCACGGAACCTCATTCCCAACGCACCGCGCCCACTTCCCCCTGAACTCAGAATCCACGTCACTCGGCGGCGGCGGCAGCTTCCCGGTCGTGACATAATCCCTTACCACCTTTGCGGTACAAATTGACGCGGTGGAAATAGTGCAATGGCCCTGGGAGATTTGCTCGAGAAACCCGGCGCCCTTGAACTTGAGAGCCATCTTGACGCCAGCGCGGAGTGGGGTGACGGGGTCGTACGTGTTGGACAGGAAGAGGATGGGGTGGGCGGTCTCGATCTGGCGGTCGGCGCCGTCGCCCGGGAAGGAGGACCAAGGCTCGGACGGCGCGGCGTCGCCGGCGGGTATATCCCAGCCATTGCACTGCAGCATGAGGCCCATCCAGATGTCGGCGAACTGCGAGGTGGCGGCCATGGCCTCGTAGGCGGAGGTGAGCTCGGGGATAGTCATATTGACCTGGAATTGTCAGTTACGTCTTGTCAACCTCGAGGGGAGGGGAATGGGAGCGAGGCACCCACCGGCAGCGTCTTATCCCCGCACATAATCGCCCTCTGCGCGTCATTCAGCATCACCATGACCACAGGGTTGCCCGTGACGCTGCACACCAACTCGGCGTCCCCAAACAGCGCCGCCAACTCGTCATACCTCCTCTCCCAGACCTGATCCAGCAACCTCGCCAGCACGGGAAACCCCTGTACCGGCTTGTACAGCACGCTAAACACGACCAATTTCACCCACGCCTCCCTGATGACCACCGGAAAGAAATACTCCGGGTGCGTAAACACCGCCGGTTCCTCCCTCAACCTGCCCATCAACCCTTCATACCTCTCCTTCACCTCCCTCGGCCCATCCCCCCGCCGATAGAACGCGCACCTGTCCTTGGCGAGCGCACAAAACCAAAAGAACTCCCCCAGCACCTTATCCGCATCCACCAAACTCTCCTTCCACACATCCCCCTCGTAAAGCTCGGCGTCCACCACCCCGTCCAGCAACAGCCTCCCCACCCGGCCCGGAAACATCCTCGCAAACACGGCCCCGAGATACGTCCCGTACGAGAACCCCCAATACACCAGCCTCCCCTCCCCGTCATACCCCCCGACCCCCCCGGCTTGCTCCTCGGCAGCAGCAGCAGCAACCCACTCCCCCCAGGCGTCGACGATGCGCAGCATGTCGCGCGCGACGTTCCTCGTCCCGG
>FTEL01003977.1_pt1 | contig 19106 bp, 18 predicted proteins | sample 1658911 | NCBI WGS metagenome assembly FTEL01 (sample SAMEA3914869, study PRJEB12502) | metagenome | biome: forest; material: soil | place: USA | collected 2012-03-12 | depth 0.1 m
GGCCATGGAGGGGGGGGGCTGTTGGTTCCACCACGACAGCCACGCGAGAAGTGGGTGATTGGCGGGATGTCAGGCATGTCTCCATCAGACGAACTTCGTCTCTTTTCTTGCCGGCTGCAGGGGAGGGGAAACAAGGGCAATCCCTGGAACTGGCAGGGCGGGTGCAGGAGGGGGCATGAAGATTTTATTATGGTACTCGAAAGCTGCATTGCCGGTGTTGGCTTGGCCTCGTTGGTGTTGGTCTTGGGGCCGGCTCGACCTCGATGGGCTCGTAGAGGTGGCCTGATTTCCTCCTCCCCATGTCTACCTCCGTCCAGTTTTGCCCCCAAGTCCTCCGCTGTTTCCGAGGAGAAACTCCGAGTCTTCGTCCTCTAGCAAAGCTAGACCCAGCGCGTGACGAGGCTAATGACTGACCGCTGCAGGAAGAGAACAACGCGCGTAGTCGCTGAGACGCTGGCCAAGAAGGAGAAAAGATCAGCAAATGTGGACCGAAACCGGCCGCCAGGTTCCTGGATGACGAACGCTTACTGAAAAGTCATCTTGTTCCGCAGGACTCCAACCTTTTGCATCTCCACCTCGACCACGTCGCCGTCCTGCAAGAAGCGCTTGGGCTTGCGGAAGGCCCCAACCCCCGCCGCCGTGCCCGTCATGACGGCCGTGCCCGCGGGGATAGTGGTGCCTGGGGTCCAGTGTGAGTCAAAGCAAACGGGCATTACCATCCTGAACCGAGGATGTTGGGCTTACCTTGGCTCATGTGGCTAAGGATCGTCTCGGGCGAGAAGATCATGTCCTTCCGAAACTCGGCGGTCTGACAAACCTCACCGTTGACCCTCGTGACGACCGTCAAGGGCGCGCCGGCAAACACCTCGGGACTGATAAGCGCCGGACCGATGGGAGCGAACTTGTCAAAGGCCTTGGCAAAGAAGAACTGGCCGGCCGAGTTCTGCGGAAGCTGGAAGAGCCGGCAGGAGAGGTCGTTACCGACGGTGTAGCCCAGGATGTAGTTCTTTGCTTGTTTGGGCGTGAGGTCCCGGCATTCTTTGGAGGTGACGAAGACGAGCTCGCCCTGAAGGGGACGTTGGTTAACACGGTCCACTTCTGGACGGCAACTCCATCCCGGTTACTCACCTCATAGTCTGGCAAGCTCTTAGCACAAAAGTCGTTTATGGGGATGGCTTCATCGGGATGGGCGATAGATGCGGCTGGTTTCGTCCACAGAGGAGGATATGCTGGGATGGTGAGCTGTAGTTTGGGAGTCGTCCATCGGTCACATGTCAGCCAGGTATCTCATCGCCATGATCGTGCCAGAACAAGGTAATGATCAAGTCCACTTACACCGGCTTCCTTGGCATGGCTGCGGTAGTTGAGCCCCACGCAGTATATCGGGATCCCATCGTGGGGAAGCGGCGCCAGCAGCTGCCCGACATGGTGGTTAGATGTTTGCTTTTTCCGCCCACATTCAGCCCCGTTCGACGGGGGTCCGGTGGGCTAAGACACCTTGCTGCTTCCGAGTCACCTCGGGGTGCACAATGGGATAAGCCGCATACCCTCTTCACCGTCGCCGCCCTCCCGCCCGTTTTGTTGATGAGATCAACGACTGATTTGAAGGCATCCAGCTTCGTTCCCAGTGGCGGCAGTCGATCCCCGTTGAGCCCAATGTCGGCGAAGTAAGTTGCTCCCCCGTCTTCTTCGCTTTCAAAGCGGATGAGTCGCTCAAAAGACATGTCGGCAACCTGTAATTGGTTCAGGAGAGAGTAATGCAAGAAAGTGTCAAAATTATCCCAGACTAGGACGGTCCATGATAACCCGAGGGTGAGGAGGTTATAAGTCGCGGGGAGCTGAATGCCATGTCGTGATTGGTTCATGACTGCTTGTCCAGGGGGTGCCAAACAAGGGGCTCGGAGGATCCTTCGGGAAATTTGCGAGCTCTCCAAGATCAGAGGACATTCCGAACAACATGACGACGCCGTGGCTCAGCCCTGGAAACACTGCCATCAGCTTCAAATGCATGGAAGAGCCGAGGTAGATTGTGATACCTTGGTTGGCAGCCCATATACACTCCAACCCTGGAAAGTTCGTTCGTTGGCGGGTAACCTGATGACCGGGGCCCCGGTCAAAATCCATAACTTCACCACCAAACGACGTATTTTCATGCGGAAAAAAGAGTTGGGAAAAGTCAATCCGTCTCCCTCCTTCTCGAATCTCTTTTTTCTTTCTTTTAAAGTCGTTGTTTGGCTGTTGAGTTGGAGGTTCTTGAATCTCGGACCAGGGCCCCTGTCAAAAGTCTCGCGCCAACAAACAAACCAGGGTTGAACTGTATTATCATTTTTTATGTCAGTTTTGTCTTCAGCCGCTGGCTTCGGAAACACTGTGACTGTGAGACCTTGGGGAGTGGGCCCGGCTGGACAAATGATTTGCCAACCTGGCCGAGGATAAGTTTCCCCACACTCCTCTCGGAGGAACTTCGTCACCTCCTTTCTCGCTGCCAATACTCCGAAGTTCCATCTCTGCCTCCATCTCTCGCGCCCACGCCCCCGCAATATCGGCCATGCAGGACCACTCGCCCTCCGGAGAACCGCCTGATGCCGGTATGGACGCCGGGGGCATGCATCTCGCTTGGCCATCGCCCGGCCCGCAGCAAGCCGAGAGGCAGACGCAGGGCCTGAGCGGCGACGACACCGGGCCATCACTGAACCGGGTGTGCGACACCTGTATCCGGTAAACGAGCACTCCGCCTCATAATTATTTGGCTTGTTCAATGCTGTGATGTTGATGTCAAGGGCTGAACAATATGTTTTTTTGCAGAAAGAAAGTCAAATGTAATATCGGGACCCTCAGGACTCGGCACAGACCGCTGACTGACTCGTCCTGCTTGGCCTCATTTGTGTAATTAGGTGACCTTGTCCGGCCGACATGCTCATACTGCTCTCTCCGTGGCTACGCCTGCAACTATTCCTCGGCCAAACGCAGGCCGGGGCCAGCGCGCGGTTCACGGCGCGGTTCGCGACGGGCACCACGAGCTGTTGGGAACACCCACCCCCCTGAGGCATCTACAGGAGAGAGTGCATGGTCATCAAGATCCGTCGCTTCATCGCCCCTTGCTGTTGCTCCTGCTGCCGAAGAGATTGCGACCCCTGAATCCGTCGCGTCCCACCAGCCGAGCGCAACTCACTCCGCATCACACCAGGATGTGACGCGCGGGGCTCTTGATAACCTGGCTCGATTCAATATCCTGCCACAGGAAGCCGAACACCTGTACGTCACATCCATTTCAGTACTTTTGTAACTGGGTAACTATCAATGAATACTTTTTGCTGACAGTCCTCGTGTTTGGCGTACAGCCTGCAGCAATTCCTCGTCACCATCCACGGAAGTGTCCCCATCTTCCCGCCAGATCGGTTCCTCGCCAGCGCCAGAAACTCTGAATACAGTAACGATCTTGTATTCACCCTGGTTCTGATCACGGCCAAGTTGACGAGCTTCAAATTCGCCTCGAGAGACTTCGACCTTGACTCCCGCATCGACCTCATGCTTAGTTCAGGGTCGGTGGAACAGGACATGTGTGACGACTCCCAGTCGCTCGATCAGTTCCGCAAGGCCTGTCTGCTCGCCTTCTACGAATTCCACCAGTTCCCGGGGCAGCAGGCTTGGATGCGAGTTGGAAGACTCACACGCCTGGCTTATTGGAGAGGACTTGACCGTCTGGATGGGCCCAGACACTTTCAGGCTCAGTCCCTCGGTTGGGGCGGCGCGAGCGAGGATCAGCTCGAGGAGTGGCGGCTTGTGTGGTGGTTCATCTTCCGACTGGACGCGTACGTCAATCTCTCGTCCGGCACACCGTATCTGATCGACGAGAGATGCGTGAGGACTCGCCTGCTGGGTGGTCAACAGCTGCCAGGTGGCCACCCGGAGCAGCAGGCGCCTCCACAACCAGATCTTTTCTTGCCATCTCGCCCAAACGATCTCTGGCGGCTTGTCTCAGCCGTGACATCGGGCCCTCCTGGGGCACTTCTTCCAAACCTCCACGTCATCACATCCACAGCTACTCGTCAAGTCGGCCGGGCGTTGCAACTGCACATGATGATGCTGATGCCCACACATGACATTCCCCCCAGCCTCGCCGAGGCCGAGGGGTGCATCACAGCGTTGCGGCTCTCTCTGCCAGCGAATTACCTCAACCCGACGCGAAATGCATTCCTCGGAGAGTCACACGACGACCACAACGCCCGGCTTGTTACGGTCCTTCATCTCTTCGTCTGCCGCCTCCTCCTCGCCATCATCAAATGCGCCTCTCTGGACCAGGGAGACGATGTGTGGTTGAGCAACTGGCAGAAGGTGCTTGCGGCGTGCCAGGATATCGCGTCTATGGCTGAGCAGTGGAACAGCACGTTCTCGCTCAGCGTTGATCCGGCGGTGTGTATCATCGTCTTTACGGCGCTCATATTTATTGACCTTCAAAGCAAGTTCGCCGGCGTCGGGGCGAATAATCCAACTCTACATGCCAGCCTTGAGCACTGCGAGGTGATCCTCTTGCTGCTTCTCGAGCAGTTTGCAGGTGTTTGGACACTTCCCAGGCTGTTGATACGTGAGTCGGCACCAAAACCCGATGCTACCAACGTGTCCACCAAGGACTAACATGCATGTACAATAACAGTCTCGTTCAAGGGCTTCCAGGCATCAAGCACCGGCCCACTCGACCGCCGTCACATTCAGTCCATCCTCTTGCGGTTCGAATCGCCATTGCATCCTCGGTGGCTGGAGTTTCTCTCCTCAGCCCAGCCAGATCTCCAGACCCAGTTGCCCGCCATGTAGACACAATGATCAATACCTCTATCACTACATTCCTTGCTATGTATTAACGCTTCATCGGATACAACCAGCTCATCCTCCCCATCATCGGCTCTTCACCCGCAACAAAATCCAACACCCGCCCCTTCCGCAGCTCAGGGCTAATCACAAACCTGAGCATCAAATCCTCCATAAACTTTGGCACAATCACCCATCTCGAGAGCAAATAATACCCCGCGTTTGCCCATGCGTGCATCCTCGTCTCCTGCCCCGACCTCACCGCATCCACCGACATCGAACACTCGCTGCTCTTCCTCACCTTTTCATACCCCTCAAACACCCCCTTAATCCCCTCCTCTCCCAACTCTCCGCCCCCCTTTTCAAGCGCCGCCCGCAGCATATTAACCAGCACCACAACATCCTGCACCCCGTTATTAAACCCCAAACCAAGATGCGTCGTGAACTTGTGGCACGCGTCCCCCACCAGCACCGACCTGCCCAAACTCCACCGGCTCGCGATACCCTCGCCTAGGTCGGTCAAACCCGCACCCAGCATGGTGGGCCACACATCTTTCACCTTCACGCCCTTGTCCGTCAGTGGGAAATCCATGAATTCGGCCGCCACGGCTTGAATATCCGCGTCGGTGTACCGGCTGCGGGCGGTGGTGGGGCCGTTGGGGAGTTTCCTGTACAGGAAGAACCAGGAGCGGGTGTGCCCGCTGAGGTACATGATGGCCTTGTCCTTGGCCTGGATGTCGTACCCCAGTCCGGCCGGGGAGGGCGTTGGGAAGGCGCCGAAGAGGAGCTGGTAGGTCGCCGGGAAGGGGTTGGGGGCGTCGGTCCAGGGGATGGGGGGGTTGGCTTCCAATGCGGCGGTGCGGAGGAGAGAACGGGTTGTGCTGTGGACGCCGTCGGCGCCGATGAGGATCGTGCCGTGGTGGGTTGTGCCGTCGGTGCAGGTTACGGTGATGCCTGTGGGGTGGGGGGTGATGGTGGAGAGGGCTTTGTTGGTGAGGATTTTGGAGGAGGCGGAGGGGGCCAGGCCGGCGTAGAGCGCGGAGACGACGTCGGCGCGGTGGATGGTTGTGGCGCCGTAACCGTGGCTGTGGGGGGTGTTAGTTGGGGGAGGTGAAGGGTGGAAAAGGGGAGGCGTACTTCTCGCGCAGCCGGGTGTATCGCGTTCCCTCCTTGAACACATGGCCATCGGCTGTGAGGGACAAGTGATGGACGAGCTCGCTGCCGGCGGTGAGGAGAGGTTCGAGGATACCAAACTGCTTCATCACGCGGAAAGTGTGCGGGTACACGACAAGGCTGGCGCCCTGGTCCTCGACGATGCTGGACCGGCGCTCGAGGAGGATAAAGTCAATGCCCGCGAGGTGGAGGGCATGGGCGGCCGTCAGCCCGATGGGCCCGCCGCCCACGATGACGACTTTGAAGTCGCTGGTCTTCGTCTCACTGACCATGGCTGCGGAGGTTGCTGGATGTTCCGTGTACTCGATGTCGTCACAGCCTTTTAATGATATTCCCGCCCCTCGGCTCGCCTGGACCCCTGCGGGACGAGTTCAGCTTGTTCACGTCATTTTAAGACCTGAAGCGAGGCAAGGGGACCACGGCCACCTCAAAGGGCTGGAAGATTGAATGGTCCCCTGCTCGAAGTCAAGTGCAGCCATGACGGCGAGCATGGGTATGTGTGGGGGCTGGAGGAAACGCCGAAAGGGGTCACTCCTTAGCTTCGGAGCAACTTTTGGGGGTTGGTTCGGAGGATCTACTTGATGCCCCACAACACCGGCTCGACAGGAGGGGAACCGGGGCAATTCACGACCAAAAGGTTTCAGTGGATTTATGCTCTCAAACAAATCGAGTCAATATTTCTAGTTTGGTTTTCCCTTCCGCTGTTGCTCTTCTCCTGCTTCTGTGTTAGTTCGCTTAACACCTTGTCCACTTACACACTGATACTCTCAACCCAAACCAACAAATCACGATGGCTTCAGCGAGTGCTCCGTTGCGCCTCCCCTGCGGGCTGGTGCTCAAGAACCGGCTCATCAAGTCGGCCATGTCGGAGAAGATGGCCGTCAACGACCAGCCAACCGCTGCCCACCAACGTCTTTACGGCCGCTGGGCGCAGGGCGGATGGGCTGCCTTGATCACTGGTATGTACTTCTCTCATACGCATTGCCGAGGCCCCTCCTGACAACTCTCCGCATTCAGGCAACATCATGGTCGACGAGATGCACCTAGGTTCCCCTGGGGACGTCGTAGTCACAGGAACCGACTCAGCTGTCATCGAGGCGTGGAAACCGTGGACGCGGAGCGCGCAGGCGCAAGGCTGCCGTGTCTTTGCCCAGCTGTGAGTGCAACTCAAGGACACCGAAATTCTCCTTCCGGGCAAATTACTCACATGTTCGCAGGAGCCATCCCGGTCGCCAGTCCCCAATTGGTGCTGGCAAAAGGGGCGTGATGTGCAAGACGATAGCTCCGAGCGCCGTTCCTCTCAACATTGGCGACGGCTGGATCGCCTGCGTGGCGCGGTCCCTCATCTTCGGCACGCCCAAGGCGATGACGGGCGGCCAGATCGACAATGTGATTGCGCAGTTTACCCGTGCTGCAAAGCTGGCGTCCCAGGCTGGGTTTGATGGTGTTGAGATACACGCTGGGCGTAAGTTACCACGGATCTGACATAACTCTTCCTTCATAGAGTGGGCTGACATGACGACAGACGGCTTCCTCCTCTCCCAATTCCTCTCAGCCTCAAGCAACCAGCGCACCGACGAGTTTGGCGGCTCTCCGGAGCGCCGCGCTGAGCTCGTGGTCCGGATCGTGCGCTCCGTTCGCGCGGCGGTGCCTGTGTCCTTCTGCGTAGGAGTCAAGATCAACTCCGCGGATCATATGAACCCAGGTGGCTTTGACGACATGTTGCGGCAGATGGCGCTCATTGAGAAGGAGAGGCCAGACTATGTCCAGCTTACTGGCGGGTCGTTTGAGGATCCTCAGGTTTGTTTTCTACTCCTGGCAACGATGATGGGAAGGCCATGAGTTCTCACACCTTGAATAGATGCTCAGCACCAAAAACTCTCTTCCCCGGCCGGGCACATCAGCCCGGACTGCAGCACGCGAGGGCTTCTTCCTCGACTCGGCCCGTGAGATCCGCCGCAGGTTCCCCGACCTCGTGCTGGTAGTCACGGGAGGGTTCCGGAGCCGCGGCGGAGTGGTCAAAGCACTCGAAGAGGGGGCGTGCGATGCCGTTGGGCTTGGGAGACCTGCTGTTGCGTTCCCGGAACTGCCTAGCAAGATTGTGCTCAACGACAAGTTGCCAGATGAGGAGGCCAGGTTTGATGTTGAGCCGGCGCCCGCTGTGCCCGGGTGGATTGCGAGCAGGATCCGTTCGGTTGGTGCTGGAGCAGAGACTGTGAGTCTGACTGATGCCTTATTTTTGCCCCCATGCCCCCTGTTTTGATGCTGACTGTTGATATTAGAAACACTTCGCATCTCTGATGCAAAACCTTTGATTCTTGTATGACGTAATGTTTGTTGTGTAAAGATAGGTATCGAGAGTTTGGGTAGCCGTTTTATAAATAGACCGTTTGAAGATGTGCAGTGTTGTCTCGGACCGATGTTCTTCTAATTCTTGTCAGGTTGCTGCAGCCCAGCCTTCGCCTCGTTTGATACACTCCAACCCTGGAAAGTTCGTTGGCGGTAACCTGATGGCTGGGGCCCCGGTCAAAATTCGCAACTTCACAACCAAACAACGACTCTAACAGAAAGAAAAAAGAGACTCGAGAAGGAAAACAAGAAAAAGGAGATTCGGAAAGTCAATTTGTTTTCCTTCTCGAATCTCTTTCTTCTTTCCGTTAAAGTCGTTGTTTGGCTGTTGAGTTAAAGGTTCTTGAATCATGGACTAATTAGGCCCCTCTCAAAAATCTCGCGCCAACAAACAAACAAACCAGGGCTGAACTGTACTGTCTTGGACCGAGGCTCTTCCAATTCTTGCGGGGCTGTTCTGGCCAGCCTCTGCGTCATGTTTGATAGGCAGGGGGTGGCGTCGGCTGCTCGCATTCTTGACCCCTTGGAGTCATTGCCACTGCATTTCGCACCTGGAAGCTGATTCGGAACTCTTCCGTGTTGTGTGCTACCTACATAGAGAGTACTAGGTACTGGGGCGATCGGGGCTGGCTGTTGCGCTCAGGCCCGCCCGTGCACAAACAAAGATACTCCGAGCCATCCAAGATGCTCCGAAGTGGCAGCTGGCCTCTGAGGGGCCAACATTTCCTCCGAGCCCCCCCGCCCCCGACGCCTGGGCCATGCGATCTGAGGTTCTACGGCGGCCGAGCACCGAGACATATGCAGGTGTTATAAACTACACATTCCGTTATCTTTGTTTGACTTTCATCTCCGTTGTCACAACATGATCGTTTCCATCACGCGCACAGACCTCATGGCCGCTTACTCTTAAGAATGTCCATCATCTTCAAGCTCCTCTTTTCCATCCTCACCAAACTACCACGGCCCATCCGCGAAGCCATCATGCCCGACATGCTGATCCCCCCGATCGCCAACGACCCGGCCAAGGTGCAACTGGCCCGGCCGTCGCACGTCTACTTTGAGCACCCCGACTTGGACACATTCCGGCGGTTTGCGAAGGACTTTGGATTTGTTGAGGAGCGGGTGACCAAGGACAAGGTCTACTTCCGTGGCTACGGAAAGGACCCGTACGTCTACGTGGCGTCCAAAAGCAAGGACGGCAAACCGCGGTTCAAGGGCGGCGCGTTTGTGGCTCTGTCCGAGGAGGAGTTTGACAAGGCCGCCAAGCTCGAGGGCGCCGTCATCGGTTCTTTGAAGGACGCTCCCGGCGGCGGAAGGATCATCACCTTCAACCGGCCGGACAACACCTTCTTCTACGTCGTGTACGGCCAGCAAGAGCGGGAGACCAGCCCCGAAGAGCCTACCGCGACGCACGACCAGCAGGGCCCGTTCAACACGGCGTTTGATAAGCCGCGGAAAGGTGAGTACATCCCGTCTACGTCGACAGATCACATCATCTGACAACTGCCCAGGCCGTTTCCAGCGCTACCACCCCGGCCCGGCGCTCGTCCACAAGCTCGGCCACTTCGGCTACGTGGTCCCCGACTTCGACCGCGAGCTGGCCTGGTACACGACCAACTTCAACTTTGTCCCGTCCAACGTGCTCTTCCACTGGGACTTCTCCAATATGGACGTGCTCACTTTCTGTCACCTCGATCTCGGCGAGACCTACACCGACCACCACAGCTTGTTCATGCAGCGCGCCGAGCCGCATGTCAAGAAGGCGTTTGTGCACCACACGTCGTTTGAGGTGGCCGATTTCGACACGCAGCTGATTGGACATGATTGGTTGGCGAAGGAGGGGTGGAAGAGCGTGTGGGGAGTGGGAAGGCATGTGTTGGGGAGCCAGATCTTTGACTACTGGGCTGATCCGAGCGGGTTCAAGATTGAGCACTACGCGGACGGGGATCTGGTGAATCGGGACGTGCCGACGGAGAGGGAGGTGGTTGGGCCGTTTTCGGTCTGGGGGCCGGAGGTGCCCAAGGACTTCGCTGGCAAGGGGCCGGAGCAGGATTGAGAGGGGTTTGTCGGGGTTCGAACAGGATTGAAAGGAGGGGAATGTGAGGGTTCGAAGAGGACTGGGTTTCGATCCTGCAGAGGCGATCAACGATGGTGCCCTGTTTGGTTCTCCTTGGCAGGGCGGCTATGGGCATGTACAAGCCGTCTGCCGGCACACAATTCCGAGGGACTGGGGAGTATCTGACGTGTGAAGTCTTGGAATATCAAAATGATTGGGTCGTGGCTGGGCTGGAACCAATGATGTGAGATCCTTCGTCAGCCCCTGGCCCTCCTCCGCTGCTGTACAGGTCATACAATGCAGCCATGTCCCGCTCTCACCCAAGCGGGCAAGGTGGCGGGGCGATGCTGACGCGAAAACAATTTGGATGCCCCCAGGATTTGTGAGGTTTGTCTGCCTCTGAATATCTCCAGAGGAGCGTCTCGACACTCCTCTCTTGTTCTAGGTATCACGGGTACTCTTAGCACTTGCTCAGGTCTGCCCAAGTTGGAAACAGGCCAAGCAGAACTGAGTTCGCCCTCGGGCCTACCCCTGAGCTGACTCGCGCGATACCCCGCACGCAGCCAACTTGACGTCCATCCGACTCTTCCACGATGACGCTCTTCACCACCGACCTGACCACCATGGACCTCACCCCAGGCGGCTGGGCTCTCGCGGCCTTAGCCGCCTTTCTCCTCGCCTACCTCATATCCGCGGTTCTCGCCTGGAACCGCCTCCGGCACTTCCCCGGCCCATTCCTTGGCTCCTTCTCCTACCTCTGGATAATCCGCACCTCGTACAGCGGCCAGATGGGCCAGCGCTTCCACCAGGCCCAAACCGCTTACGACAGCAGCGGCAACGGCACGACAACCACAATCCGCATCGGCCCCAACGAGCTCCTGACCAGCGACCCCTCCGCCATCCGCCGCGCGAACGCCGCCCGCACCCTCTACCGCCGCTCCGCCTGGTACAAAATGAGCACCGTCGACCCTTACGACGACGCGATGCTCAACGTCCTGGACGGGGCCACGCACGACCGCATCAAGGCGCAGACTGCGCCCGGGTACGCGGGCAAGGATAACCCGGGGTTGGAGGGGGAGGTGGATAGCGTGCTGGGGGAGATGGTGGGGAGGATAAGGGAGAAGTATGCGAATAGAAAGAGCGGAGGGGGTGAGGGGAAGCCGCTGTTTGATTTGGCGAGTATGGCGCAGTATTTTACACTGGATTCGATTTCAAAGGTGGCGTTTGGGGAGGAGTTTGGGTTGGTCAGGGCGGAGAGGGATGTGTATGGGCATATTGGGATGTTGTATAAGATGGCGCCGGCGGCGGTGACGATTGCCGCGGTGCCTTATTTTAGGGCTGTGATGGGCTCAAAGGTGGTTTTGGCGCTGTTGGGGCCGAAGACGACTGATAAGAGGGGGTTTGGGCCGATGCTTGCGTGGGTGTTTGCTGTCTTTTTCTGAGGCGCCGTTGTCAAGCTGACTCGTGGTAGGATGGGCAAGCGGATTGTTGAGAAGCGGTTCACCCCAGATGCCAAAGACCAGAACGACATGCTGGTACGCTCCCTCCATCACCACCTTTACTGGCACAGACACTTACCTCCCCCCAGGGCTCTTTCATCCGGCACGGCCTCACCCAACGCCAATGCGAGACGGAAGCGCTCGTCCAAATCAGTGAGTGCATGTCTATCAGATGCTGATCCTCAGCATGAAGCTCACACCCCTCCTCGCCTTCAGTCGCCGGTTCGGACACTACTGCGACAACCATCCGCGCCACCTTCCTCTACCTAATGAGCACCCCCCGCGCATACCGTGCCCTCCAAGCCGAGATCAACGCTGGCATCGCGTCAGGCGCCATCTCCACCCCCATCTCCAACGCAGAGGCCAACGAACTCCCCTACCTCCAGGGCGTCATCCTCGAAGGGCTACGCCTACACCCGCCGTTTACCGGCCTGCCGTTCAAGGTCGTCCCGCCCGAGGGGGACGTCATGGACGGGCGGCGGGTGCCCGGGGGCACGCTGGTGGCGCCGAACTTTGCGGCGACGGGGCGGCACCGGGAGGTGTTTGGGGAGGACGCGGACGTGTTCCGGCCTGAGAGGTGGATCGAGGCTGAGCCGGGACGGCGCATGGAGATGAGGAGGGTGGCGGAGATGGTGTTTGGGTATGGGCGGTGGGGGTGCGCGGGGAAGATGATTGCGTTTTTGGAGCTGAACAAGGTGTTTGTGGAGGTGAGTCTCAGTTTTGTTTTGGTGTCCTTCTCTGGTCCCTTATCTCTCCGTCTTTCAGAGGTTCGTCGTTGACCATCCATGGTGTATCAAGCTCCTCCGTCACTTTGACTTCCAGCTCATCAACCCAACGCAGCCATGGGAGAGCGTCAACTACAACTTGTATCTGCAGCGCAACATGTGGGTGGCTGTCTCGCTGCGGGAGGGCCAGAGCTGAGATGCTCCAAGGCCGCGTTTCTAACCTCGTTTCTAACCTCGTTTCTCAACTCGTTTCTCAACTCGTCTCTCACCTCGTTTCTCACCAGGGCACGTCTCCTGGGCAGCGACCAGTTGGAAACCTTGAGGGAAATCAAAACTGATGCATTCTCACTAAGCAACTCCTCATTCTCTATCATTGAAGAAGCCTCCTCTCCTAGCCGCCTCGGGCAGCTCAGCGGGCTGTCTTTTGCCTCCGTTACTCGCCCTCCACAGCATCTGAGCCTGTTCACACCATTTAAAGTGTTTCAAAAAGGACTCGCGCGTATAGACCTTCTCGCGTGCGTCGTATGCCCGTCGCTTGCCCTTGGAGCCGATGATGTATTTCTCGAGCGCGAGATGACACCCCGCGCACGATACTCCGTTCTCGACGCTGCCGGTTTCCCGGTCGTAAATAAGGAAGTGCGCATGAGCCCATGAAGTTTAACCGGGGCTTTCGTGCCAGTGTTGCTGGTGCGTTATCCTGTCGCTGTCGAGCGGAAACCAATCGGACATGGTGGAGGGAAACCACTGTGACGCGATACCCGGACGGGGATTGCCTCAGCGTGTAGATTCCTGGCAGGGTTTTGAAGGACTTTGACTTTAGGAGTCCCCGTTCTGCCTCGGTCAAGCGCGATCGGCTCACAGCACCGGCGAGAGTCTGCACCTGGGTCTCGGGAGCCCGCCGGAGGCAAACGAAGCAACACCGAATCCAAGTCAAGAGAGAGATGAATCCGCCGAATTCGCCGCAGAGCGTGCAAGCCTTGGTGCATAGCGCACGGAAGACGTCGTGCAGGGAAATACCGGTCGTGAGTCGTGTTCGTAACAAGGCGCGGAGAAGGTTGAGTCCATGGGCAACCACCAGGTGATATTGGTTGAGAGAGTGGACAGCCCGTCTCGCACTGAGATTTGCCTGCCGGAAGCGGGAGAGAGAGAATATGTCCAGACGTAAGAGGACATCGTGTAAGAGTTCAAGGGGGAGCCGGCCGAGGGGTCCGAGTCCCGCGCCGGCAGCCCGCGGGAAGGGTGTTGCCAGTGACTCGCGAACATCAGCGTGTGCCCGGGGCGAGAACCAAATGACGGAGCGGCAGAAGTCTTTGCAATGGTAGGCGGCCGTCCGAACAATGGCGTCTGCCTCGTCCTGCCTGAAAGGGAACTCCAGAGCGATGCCCAAGTGGCAGACTCAGGTTAAAGTTAGCCATCGCCGGCATGTTTGTTGGAGTTTGTCGGTGTTTGCCGGCCAAGCTTGCGGGAAGAGGGGAAGAGGCTAAGAGAAGTATGGACCTTGTGATATATACTGTGTAGAATGCAGTTACCAACAGTTCCGAGCACGTCTCAGGCAGTTGCTCCCGTCCAACTGGACGCGTTTGCGGCCCTCCTGTTCCACGCCCGCGCAGATTGCCAGACTCAGCTGGCGAGCAGATCCCGCCTCGCCATTGGGCAAATAGGCGCTTGCCAGGGGTGATTTGCATCTCATGCAGAAGTGTGCATTGTTGGCAACTGTTGGGTTGCCGATTGGCACGCTCGGACCAGGGTCGTTTTATGCGAAGGCTGGAGACTGGGCCGCCTCAAGAACGACCTGGTCTCCTCCTCGCTTGCCTAGGTTGCCAGCGTAGTTATTCCCTCTTTCCGTGTCACGTCGCACGACGAGTGCCTAGACTCGGAACTCAACGACGACCATGGCAACCGACGCTGTACAGTACGACCCGCTATACCGGGGCGGCGGTGACGATCACGGGGAGAAGTTCGACGCCACCAAGTCCGCCGCGCTGTGGACAGAGGCTCCCCTCGATCACCATGACAGCGACGAGACCCCGCCCGTCGGTATGCCGCCGCCGCCGCCGTCGTCGTCGAACCCGCTCTCGGAATGGAAGCTGGAGCTCTTTGGCCTCGCCTTCAGCATCGGGTGCATGGCCAGCATCATCGCCATCCTCTCGACGTACCAGGACCGGCCGCAGGCCGACTGGCGCGGCGGGGCCCTCACCATCACGGGCACTCTCGCTGTCTTCTCGACGGCGGCCAACTTGTCCGCCGCCCTTGCCGTGGGCGCGTGCATCAGCCAGTACAAGTGGCTGCACTTCAAGAGGATGCCGCGGAGCCTGACGGACCTGGACCTGCTCGAGGAGGCGAGCCGCGGGCCGCTCGGGTCGCTGCTGCTGCTGGTGAAGCAGCCGATGGGCTTGGCGAGCATCGGTGCCGCTGTGACTCTGCTGGCCTTGGGTGTAAGTAACAAGGGTTGATTGTTTGTGCATTTGAAGTTTCTTTGTAGCTGACCGTTTTTGGCAGTTCGACGTTTTCATCCAGCAGACGGTCTCGTTTGAGCCGCGCGATGTTTCCCAGGACGATGGCAAGGCCCTGCTTGGGCTGGCACACGTCTACGACAGCGGCGCCAAGCCGGTTACTCTTTTGGGTACCATCATGAATGTCGCGCGTGAGTCCCTCGCTGCTTACCTACCCCGAGTCCCGAGTTGTGGCTAATACAATACATACCCCTTGGCGCCTGGCAGCTTCCACCGTGGACTTGTCGATGCAGGGCGCCGTGTTCCGCGGGCTGTACAACCTCGGATCGCCCTCGGTCTTCAACTGCACCTCTTCCAGGTGCCAGTGGAACGACACGTATTACTCGCTCGGCTTTACCAGCTCGTGCGCCGACGTGACCCAGGCGAGCATCCGCCTCCACCCCAACGCGTCGGAAACCTGGAACCCGAACTCGAAAGGGCGGCGGCAAGAGGACATGGTCCTCACCACTCCCGGCGGCGTCGAGCTGAACGCGCCCTTTTCGTTCACGTCGTGGCAAACAGTCGTCAGCGTCAACACCACCAGGATCGGAACGAACAGCCAGAACGTCGGCAACGGGTCGTCGGTTAGTCCCGAGCTCATCCGCGTCGGGGTGTTCAGAACGCCGGTCGACAATGTCAACTTCACCATCACGCCCGCGAACATGACTATTTTCGAGTGCGACCTCGCGCTGTCCGCCTACAAGTACGCGAACCTGTCGTCTTCGGGCCAGAACCTGACGATGGGCACCCGGGAAGCCATCGGGCTGGGCACGGGCATCGCCACGCTGCGTGACAGCAATACGGGCGCCGGGCACATCACCTTCACCCCGGCGGGCCTCCCCCCGATGACCATCTCGGGCTCGGACATGGCGGCGCTGCAGCTGCTCTTCTCGTCGACGCGCTTCACGGGCAGCATCTACGAGGGGCTCAGCGGGCAGCCGGACCAAGGCACGGGCGACACATTCCGGTCGGGCGACATCGGACAGACGATGGCGGCCATGGTGGACAGCATGACGAACCAGCTGCGGTCGACGTACAACGTCACGGCCATCGGGCAGAGCCTCAACTCGGTGGTGTTTATCGAGGTCGACTGGCCGTGGATCACGCTGCCGCTGGTGGTGCAGGCCATCGCGATCGCCTTCACCGTCGCCGTCGTTGTCCTGAGCACGAGGACGGCGGGGTTGCCGCTGTGGAAGTCGTCGACCATGGCGCTGCTGACGTACGATGTGCGGTTCCGCGACGACGACGAGGATGACGTGGGCCGGCTGGGGACGGGCATCCGGAGCACCAAGGAGCTGGAGGCGCTGGCCAAGTCGTGGAAGGCCAAGCTGGAGGTGGCCGAGGGGAAGTGAGGGAGATGGGAAGGTGACTGACTGTGTACAATTACCAGCATGGCGTAAGGACGGGCTTTGGAATGGATTTCTTTGCATCTCTTGGCTTGGACTCACTGACATGTTTTTCGTCATGCATCGCCCGAGATTTTGACCATTTTTGCAGGCAGTACCCAAATGAGATTCCTGGACCCGTCGGCCCCTCTGCCCGAGATCTCGACCGCCATCGCAACTCCAGAATTCCCACTGGGTGGCCTGAACCTGACTGAGCCTTGGCCTGTGGCTGCGCCATGTGCTTTTCTCCATCGGCTTCTTCCCGCCCGCGCCTGAAAATCCAGGATCCCGATCGGCGGGCGATGGGCAAGGAACCGCTCAAAAATTCAGGGAACAGGGAAACGCGCAAGGAATTCCCGGGCGAGCCAAGGCCCCAGACACATGTTGCACCCGGATAGCGAACCTTGACGAACACGGCGGGAGGCCCTCGATCGGCGGGGGTCCAGGGGGACGCTATAGGGGCGCTAGGCTAGAACAGGGATGGCTCGCGTCGCAGAACCGGGGCCACCCCGCTCTGTGTGCCCCCAAAGCGGTCCCAAGTCTTCCCAGGCCTGGCACGCCGGTTCGTGCGGGCACTGCGAGGGGGGGGCGGGCTAGCCCGTTTCTGGCCTAGGCGCCAAGCCCAGGTTCCACAGTGTGGCTGGCCGTACCTGCGTCTTCGGGACCCCTGGTGCCCCTTTTACCCCTTCATTCCCCAGTGGCTCTCGGCGGCCCCAAGTCCGTTCTTTCCAGTCGGTGTCGTCGTCGCGCCGTCGAACCCTCCGCGCCGCCCTCAACCCTCTGTCGAGGCCACTAACCCAAGTCTCTCCCTCACTAAACGGTCCGACCCCGTCTCAACTTGACACTGCCTGCTGCTGCACCGTTGCACCGTTGCACTCTGCTCCCAGCAGTGAGTTAGCGTCTCCGCGTGTCCCAGTCCACTCCTTTCCACCAAAAAAGGACCACCACACTCCTTTCTTCCTCCTCTCTGCTTCCCCGACCGGAGCATCGACGAGTGGAATAATCGCCTCGCCGTCGTCGTGCGAACCGCGCTCTTTTTGGTTCGCCCCGACGCACAAGTCTCTCTCTACCTGTTTTTGTTTCTGCCTCTCTCTCTCTTCGTCACTCCCTCCATCTCTGCGAGCATCAATCACCATTAGTCCTGGCGACGACCTGACCTGACCTGACCTGACCTGACCTGACCTGACCTGACCTGACCTGACCTGACCCGCGATCACCGACCACCGACCGACCTCAGACCACCACCCTGACCGCAGACAGCGACACGACCCGAAAACACACACTCATTCCAGACACCACACACACCACCACAGCAGCGACCCTCACACGAAAACAACCCACACACACAGTCACCACCATGTGGCTGCCATCTCTCCAGCCCGCGGCCCTCGCGCTGCTCGCCGCCACCCTCGTCCGCCATGCCGCCGCCCAGGTCACCACCCCCTGCTTCCCCATGAACAAGACGTGCCCGGCCGACCCCGCCCTCGGCATGGACATGACCTTCAACTTCAACGTCACCCCCAAGTTCGAGGTCTGGGAGACCCAGGTCGGCCCCGTCACCTGGGACAACGACAACGGCGCCGGCCTGCGCATCACCAAGCAGGGCGACTCGCCCACCATCCGCACAAAGTTCTACTACTTCTGGGGCCGCACCGAGATCATCATGAAGGCCGCCCGCGGCACCGGCATCATCAGCTCCGTCATGATGCTGAGCGACAACCTCGACGAGATCGACTGGGAGTTCCTCGGCGGCGACCCCACCACCGTCCAGACAAACTACTACGGCAAGGGCGTCATCCCCAACAACACCAACGGCCGCACCCACAACGTGCCCGGCAACGCCCAGGACGACTACCACAACTACACCACCGTGTGGACCAAGGAGCAGCTCGACTTCTACATTGACGGCAACAAGGTCCGCACCCTGCTCGCCAAGGACGCCAACAACACGTACTACTACCCGCAGACCCCCATGCGCCTGTCGCTCGGCATCTGGGCCGGCGGCGACCCCAGCATGCCCAAGGGCACCCGCGAGTGGGCCGGCGGCGACACCGACTACAGCAAGGGGCCGTTCGAGATGTTTGTCAAGGCCGCCCACGTCCAGGATGGCAGCACCGGCAAGGAGTACCTGTACACGGACAAGACGGGCTCGTGGCAGAGCGTCAAGGTGGTTGAGTAAGCCGCCCCCCCTTCTTCCCTCCTTCGTTCCAGACCCTAGGTGAACAGCAATACTGACCCCCCCGCGCAGAGGTAACTCGACCATCAAAGAAGTCATCAACGCCCCGCCCGCCAAGTCCCTCGCGGACAAGTGGAACGACCTCCCCAGCGGCGCCAAGATCGCCGTCTACGCCTCGGCCGGTGGCGTCGGCGCCCTCCTCCTCATCTCCGCCATAGTCTACTGCATCCGCCAGCGCCGCCGCGGCGCCCGCGAGGCCGCCGCCGCCGAGGAGCGCGCCCAGGCCGAGCGCCTCGAGCTCGAGCGCTTCAAGAAGGCCGGTGTCGACCCCGACTCCTTCGCCTCCGCCGCCGCCGAGTACAACGCCAAGGAAATGCGCCGCGACGGCCTCACCGACGTCGACTCCTACTCCATCCCCCCCTCCCCGTCCCTCACACCCATGAAC
>FTEL01003603.1_pt1 | contig 19075 bp, 22 predicted proteins | sample 1658911 | NCBI WGS metagenome assembly FTEL01 (sample SAMEA3914869, study PRJEB12502) | metagenome | biome: forest; material: soil | place: USA | collected 2012-03-12 | depth 0.1 m
GCAGCGGCATCAGTAGCAGCCACACCAGCGGCATCAGTGGTAGCCACCACACCCGCGACATCAGTGGTAGCAGCCACACCCGCGGCATCCGTCGTGGCAGCCACATCTGCAACAGCAGTCGTTGAAGCAGCAGCCGCAGCTGCCACAGCAGCAGCTTTGCCCTTCCCCTTGCCCTTTCCCTTGCCCTTGCCTTTGCCCTTCCCCTTTCCCTTTCCCTTGCCTTTTCCCTTGCCCTTGCCCTTGCCTTGCCGCTTCACACGGCTGTGGAACGTGTCCTCCTCCTCATCGTCATCCTCCTCGGCCTCGACGGCGGTGGTGTCGATGACTGTGGGAGTGTCGGCTGGGGCGGCGGGGGCAGTGAGGTGGCGCGCTGGAAGGACGGAGGTTTTGAACGTTGTGACGGCTGTTCGGTTGTTAGAGTTCGCCTTCTTTTGGGTTCGGAGGAAGGGAGAAGCTTACCGGCTACACCGTTGTGGCGGTCTTGGAGTTGAAAGGCCGAGGCAGAGGAGCCCAGGAGGAGGATGGGGGCAATGTAAGTCAGGAAGGAGGTTGTGAAATGCATTTTGGTGGGATTTTGGAGTTGGTTGCCGGAACCAGTATTCAATTAAATGAATGGATAAAAAACACTGGATGTCTGAAGACGAGACGGTTGCGAAACGAAGGCACAGCACAGCTGGCTAGTTGGTGGTTGAAAGACCGGAAAGAAGACAGATGGACGCTGGATGAAGGAACAATAGCAAAGCCAGACTTCTCGCCAAGAGAGAAGGTCTATTTTAACTACATATTTTAACTTTTAAGCGTGGTACCTGTTCCAGGAATTCAGCGCAGGCCTAGATGCGTCTGTGCTGGGGTCAGATGGAAGTGGCAAGACGGAACACCATATGAAGCTTACCCCTGTTTCACCATGAGTAGTACACTGCTGGGTTACCGCCGTGGCGATGGTGGTCAAAAGACACCTCGATTGAGACAGGGAAACCCTGCAGCGCAGTGGTTGGCAGCGCTCGGATGAGCGAGCCACCGTGCACTTGAAACGAGGGGGCAGCCCCCGTCACAACTGAGCACCGGCGATACGCTGTGAAGCAGGCATGTGGAAATAACAAAAAGTCTAAAACCTTGATTCGACATTGCTCAAACCAAATAGCCACGTGTAAATCTGATTCGTGGGTTTAGGAGGAGGCAGCTCTTTGAAGTCAAGGTTAGGTACCTAGGCTGTGCCTGGAACAGAGCCATCGTTTCTTCCCCTGACCACACGTCAATCACACACATCACGATATCCTTGTATACCAGGTACTTGGGTTGTTGACCTGGCATTCTGTTTCTCAGTAGCATGAACTGTAGCAATCATAGCGCCAGGAACGGCGATCCTGTGACAATCTGCACGCGCGTGTTTTCGCACATTTGCCCATAAAGATTGTCTGTCTGTTCGGAGGGTCAAGGACTATAGCTACAAGGACAAGAGACCATAAGCCGTTGTTGTTGTTGGGAGGGCCAAAACGAAACGTGTTCCGGACGTGGTAGTTCAACGTCTACCCTGAGAACAACAGGGAATGCATGTCGACATGCCGGCCTGCTCTACAGAGCCGACGCCTGGCCTCCTCTCTAGATTCCATATGCACCGCTCTACCAAATAGTGGTACGGCCGAGCCTCACGAATACTGAAACACGCGCAGCTTTAGCCATGAGGCGGTGGAGTGGACTTTGGCAAGGCGAAGGGGGTGGAGGTAATGACCTGGCGCTTGATGTACAAGGCGGGTATTGTGCTAGTTTCCACAGTGGACGTGATGTCGGCAAATGTCGCGCCGAAGGAGGCGAAGGAAAGGTGGCAGTCGGTCAGGATTTAGCGCTGTGAGAAGGAGCGGTAGTGGTAGAAGAGGAAGTTGATTCAGGCTGGGGAGTGGACGTCGGAGAGCTGCCGGACTAGGCGCTAAGCGAATGGCGGGGGCATAGAATTACTGGCATTCGACTGCAACTCTGTGGTTTCGTTTTATCGAAGGTTCCTGCGCTTCGCCACGACAATCCTTGCAGTTGGCATGTTCAAACGCCCTATACCCTTAACCAGTGCTAGTCCCAGAAACAAATACAATAAGAACTGTTGCGTACCTATAGGGTGACAAGTTAGCTGTCGCGTCGAGTTGGAAAACGAAGGAAAAAACTGTTGACGAACGTTGCTCCGGCGAGGATCAACTCCATTGTCCTCGATTTGGTCAACACGGAGAGTACAAGGAGGTACGTTATGGTGCAACCTATAACGACCAAGATGCGAATCGAGATGGTGCTGATGATGTTGCAGATACCGACAGGCACTAGCAAGAGAAATGTGATCAAGAGAAGCAGTAGTGCCCTAGCGCAGAGCTGAATCAATGGGCCGGAATAGATGTAGACATTCGGATCGTCCGACACGTCGTGAAAACGGTCCTATAACGCAATGCATGAGCCCGGCCCTGATACTAGTCACTTCGGTATATAGTAATGTGGTCCGGATTACCTTCCGGAAATTCGGCCAGAGTCGGATGAGCCTATTTTCCACCCAGGTTTCAAGCTGCAACACGGCGTTGTCGGCAGCAGGAGTTAGGGACACCAGCTCTCCGCGATGCGCCAGATACGCACTCTCCTCTTCGGCCAGACAGCCGTTGCCATCTAGCCAATTTTGCAGGCTTTCAACATCTCGTGGCTGAGCGGGACTGAGAGCCAGCATCCGGCGCGTTCTTTCGGAGAATTGGTCTAGTTGTCAATTGTAGTGTTTTTAGCAGCGAAGTCAGCACTAGCATCTTGGTTCGTTCTCACCATAATCGGCAAGTCTGGATTCGATTTCAGAGAGCACAGACTCTCGTTTCGAGTTTCCATCACATCGGCTTGCCCCGAGAAAGAGAGGGCATTTCTCCTCTTGGTCAATCTCGTCCAGTTCCGCTTCGAGCACAGAGAGCCGGTCCTGTTTTAGCAGAAGCAGCCGTGATCGCAACCTGGTAAAGCGTCTACATATGACATATGGGTCATAAGCAGCCAAGAGCGCAGTAAAACGAGGGTATCCGGGTCTGTATTCCTCAACTACCCCCGTTTCCTCCATGTCAGTGGGAGGGGGCTCCAAGAAGGATCAAGGGCGATAGCGGTATTCTGCTTACGCTTTCTGCGATGTGCCTTTGGTGCCGCAGCCGTACTAGAATTCGGGTATTGGTACATCGGCAGAGAAAGTGTCGCCATCTCTGTCTCTTACGGCGTTTTCCTCTGCAGCGGTGGGGGTGGCGGCGATGCCAAGGCCAATCATGGATCTTTGGGAAGTTGGAGAGACAGCCCCGACATGGGTGCAGCGTTGGGCATTGGGCGCCCTTATACCCTCTCGGTGAGGCCTCACATTCCATGCACTGCCACACCCGGCTCGCAGCCTTCTACCATAAGCAGCGTTGGCATTTAACTCCCCCTCTAAAACGCCGGCGATTGTCTGCACACTGCCCCCTTCTGTACCGTTGATTTCCACTCACTGCTGCCGTTAGGTGGCTCCACGTTGCTAGGACCTGACAATCCCCCTCTGTCGCTGTTGGCAACATGGCGGCTTCAGGAAAGTGAGCGGGCAGGAATTTATTCCGTCATCGGTACGGTTCGGTTCGGTGTTGACGTCTACCTAAACAGCCCCAAGATTGTCTTTGACGAGAAAGACGAGCGCCCCATTGTGCTCCCCTACTCCGAGGCAGGTATTACGTTACGCATACGTTTCTGCCGTTCATGGCTTACCATAGTGCCTCATCAGAAGCCAAAGTTCAAAGTCGGAACCAAAGTCTATCTTCACAAGGATGGAACTCGCGAGGGTCCTTATGTCGTTGCAACCGCTGCCGCGGGGAAGGTGACCCTTTGTCTGGCAAATGGCGAGCTTGTGAGGAATGGCGAGGAGATTGATGAGGACTACGTGGACCTCTGACTTGAGGTTGGGACCAGGCACCTCACCTGACCCCATGCCTGCGGCTCGCCGAACACGTGCGATTTAACCCCTCACTTGTCGTTGCTAATCGGACGATTTGAGTCTTTTTTTCCTTTCTTTTCCACCGCTGGTCGCCACGCTGCAGCAGTTCAAGCCCGCCTCTGCTATGGACAGTCAACCCCAGACTGTCGCTCATTACGCCATATTGATTGGCATCGATGATTACCCACATTCGCCTTTAGAGGGCTGCGTGCGGGATGTTCATCTTGCCAAAACCCATCTCGAGAGCATCTTACGCGATGCTGTCCAGATCCAAATGATTACCGCAAGCCAGACCGATGGACACCAGCCCAAACCAGCCACGCCTCCGGCGCCATGGCCCAGCTACGGCAATGTCGTTTCTGCCTTTGAAGGGACCACCTCCCAAGCAAGAGCCGGGGATTTTGTGTACATCCACTACTCGGGGCATGGCACCCGAAAGCCACCGAGCGGCAAATTCTCAAATACCTCGACGGGAGACGTAGCCCTGGCCCTCCTCGCCCGAACGGAGGACTCGGAGGAGACGCGAGTGACATATCTATGGGGATACGACCTGGCGCGGCTGCTGAAGGCCATGGTCGATAAAGGGCTGGTAGTCACCCTCGTTCTGGACTGTTGCTTCTCTGCGAGTGTCTACCGCCATGACGACCTCGAAGATGGAGGCATCCGGTTCATCCCGTACGATGACGAGATTGGGTTGAACCATCTCCCTTGCCCACAAGAGAGCTCGTCGGTGAGCATCGGCTCAGCATACCGCGACGCCTCCGCACTTCCCAACTGGCTCATCGATCCAGATCGGTACGCCATCCTCGCCGCGTGCGGCCCCAATGAAGTAGCCAGGGAGCCTGAGGTTAACGGCCAGCGCCGTGGACTCCTGTCATTTTTCCTCCTCGAGGGGATCAAGAGCCTCGGTCTCACAAGGAGTCACATTGACATCTACAACTACCTGCGCACGAGAATGCGCGCTTCTGGGTTGCGTCGGCAGAATCCTTGGCGATCTGGGAATCCAAATCAAGCCTTCTTCGGTCGAACCAGCCAGGGCAGCAGCACAACAAGGTCAACTCCGGTGGTGATGACCGTTAAAAACACTCTTGAGCTCCAGGCCGGCCATGCACACGGTGTACGTGACGGCGATCAGTTTATATTGCATGCTTTGGACTTTGCTGGAGCTGGCCCTGGATCACCCAAACAGCCTTTGACGCTGATATCGAAGGTTACCCGGACACGAGCTCTGACATCGGATCTGGAACTGCTCGACCCGCCATCCGCTCTCGATCAGACAGGTTGGATGGCGCATCCCATCACTCGACTCTCGCTTCAAAATTTTCCCATACGTCTTCCATCAGACGTTCCAGATCGGGATGAATTGGTTGCGGCCCTTCAGGATCGGTCGCTTGGCGTTGTGGACACTGGCAACACTCCCTTCGCGTTCGAGGTGGTGTTTGATATCGAGACCGGGGCATACCGAATTCTCCGTGAATCGGGCGAGGAGGTCATCCACTTGCCTCGAGAGCAAACCAGCGCCAGCCATGCTGCCGACATCTCGGAGCACCTGGCCCGATATCGTCTAGCCAGGAGTCTCGTCAACGAAGCACCGGTGGACTCTTTTACCGAGTCCTATCAGGTCTCCATCCGAAGCAGGGGCAAAGATTACGGCCCGGGCGCCGAGCTACAAGTGAGACATGCTACGACGGCAATGTTGGTGGTGAAAAACCGTGGGCAAGACATGATTTACGTGTATGTGTACAACTGCGGTTCTTCGTGGCAAGTGGAAAATGTGTGCTGGGCAACATACAACGCAGTCATGCCACGGAACGAAAGAGAGCGGTGTACAGGCACGTGGACGTTGGAATTGGAAATGATGCTCCCGGACGAGATGAAGAGAGAAGGATCTTCGTGTGAGGATGTGATCAAGGTCATCATCACCTCCCGGCCAACCTCGTTCGACTTGTTGGAGTTGCCAAGATTACGCGGATTTTCCAAAGCAAGCAACCCCGAGAGAACGGACCACATGGGCGACGGTCCAGAGAATTGGGCTGTGGTGGACTTTCACATCCGCACCTGGTTGTAGCAGGTATATAACTAGGTAGAGAAGAAGATTCGTTCCTAACCTGACGTCGGGCTGTGAAGCAAAACGGGCGGGGGAAGCAACTCAAAAGAAAAGAGGTAGGGGGGAAGGAATAAAAAAGAAAAGAAAAAAAAAAAGAAAAAAAAAAGGAGGAAAGGGGTGTTGGCCACCATGGTGGCCTGTGCACAAGGTCTGTGGGCGATGTGGGGTCCCGTTCCACCCACGGCAGGTCTCCACCCCCATCATCACCATCACACTATCCTTCGGGAGGGGAGGAAAGGAGAAAGAAGGAAAACAGCATCATCATCATCAAACGCCATAATGCACATAGGGAGCCCAGACAGCAACCAGGCCACGACCCGCATCATAAGGGCGCACGTCTCGTGTCGCGCCCGTGTCGGCCGGCTCCCTTTCCGGCTCAGGCTTGTCCTTCCTCGCAAGAATGGCGTCGACGTCCCGGTCGCGAAGCCAGCGCGACGCGTCATGAAGCCCGCGGCAGACGGACGAGTCAGTCGCGCCGCCGGCATGGATGGTCTCGTACGTGATGCGCGCGACATCGATGCAAACCTCGTCCAGAACCTCCCATAGGGTGCCGACCACGTGGCGGAAGCCGGCGAGCTGGAAGGCGCTCATCAGGTGGATGCTCTCGTCGACTGATGTCTCGGCGCGCACCCGGCCTGTGCCGCAAGCCGAGAGATAAGCGAGGAAGGGCGCCCCCGGCGCCAGGTTCAGCTCCAGGAGCTCGGCGACGCGGAGTACGCCGTCGGCTAGCAATAGGCGGCTGTTCGCCGCGTTGGATGTGTCGGTGGCGCCGTGGCCGGCGAAGTGGAAGACGCGGCAGGCCCGCAGGCGCTGCGAGACGTCCTGCTTGCGGCCAGCCGTGGAGACGGGCCGCAGCGCCATGGACTCGCAGACGTCCCGCACCACGGCCACCTCTCTGATCGCGAACGGGAGCGCGTCCTTTGCTCCGGGCGTGTGCTCCATAGCGACGAGAAGGGCTTCGTCGTCGCCCGTGGCCGCGGAAAGGGGAGGGCGAAGCGGTCGCCGCTGGCCGTGCACAAGGGCTCTGATGGACGAAGCGTACGAAGACATAGCCCTGTCGAGCACCGTTTCGGCTGAGCGGGCTCTGTGTAGGCCCGCAGCATGCAGCGGGAACTTGCTCAGCGGGCCCGTGGGAATCCACCATACGTGGGGCAGGGCGTCGTCGGAGGGTGGGGGTTGGGTGAAACCCAAGGCGTCGAGGATCGGTTGTGCGACCTTGTACCAAAGCCACTCGAGAACCTCATGCCTCCCGAGGTTGCCTTCCCACGCTTTGTCTTGGATGTCCTGCTTAGACAGGTCGGGCAGGTGAAGGGCCCGCAACCGGTGCGTCTCCACAATCAGCGCGTCGCAGCGGAACTGGCTGACGTTGACGACGATAACCGGGCCGCACCGGGCGGCGGCTCTCATGTCCGCCTCGCTGGGCGGGCGCAAGAAATCGTGAAACTCGGGCAGGCCCTGGATCCTGGCCAACAGCCCGTCAAACTCCTTACTCGCCTCGTAGCGTCGGCGCGCCCAGGCCCGCGAAGACGCGTCGAGAACCTTGCCACCCTCTAGCTGCGGCTTCAGTGGGGCGCTGGCTTCGAGCTCGTCTCGGACGCGCACAAAGTGCTCGGCAAGTTCGGGGTCCATTTCCCGCAACCTCAGCATGTCAGCCCGCAGCTCCTCCAGCGATGCCCCGAGCACGCCGCGACCCTGCTCAAGGAGGCACAGCGCGGCTAGTGGCGTTTTGCCTGCCTGCAGCGCCACCGCGGCCGCATCTGAGGCGAGACCGACCACTTGGCTGAGTGCGTGGATCCTATCCGCGTTTCGGAGCGAGCGCGATGATAGCCTTGGAACGAGAGCTACTGAAATACTTGCCGCCTCGTAGGCTTGTTGCCAGTCTGAAGTGACGCCGAGGATGCTTTTACCGGCCAATATTCGGCTAATAGTATGCGAGTTTCCCTGCAGTAGAGCCGCTTGAAGATGGTCGATGGCGTGTTGGAGGTCCTCTGGCCTTGCCGTCTTTGTCTGTCGAAGGATGAGTTGGTCCCCGAGGTTCGTAAGCAGCGCTGACCGGTCCGGATGTTCCGCTGGCATGTCCTTGACGGCTTGCTCGAGATATGCGATACCTTCTTCCAGATCGGCCATCTTTTTTGTTCTCAGATACAGGTTGCCGAGCTCATCCCCAAGGTTATTCCAGAACTTGGCCTGGTACGGATGGCCTGGCGGCGTCGCATCAACCGCTTTCCGTGCAAACAGGATGGCTTCCTCGAGATCGGAGATTTGGTTGGTGTTCGAGTATTTGCGTCCAAGCGATATTGCCAAGATATCGAATTGCACTATCCGGGCTGGATGGTCGTCTGGAATGTAGCCTAGCGCTTGTTGCAGGAGTCGAATAGCTTCTTCAAGATCGCCTTCGGTCTTTGTCATGGACCATTTATCGCTGAGGTGTGCGCCAAGATTGGTGAGCAGGAGTGGAAATTGCAGATGGCTTTGTGGGGTGGCTTTGACCGCTTGGCGGAGAAGTTGGATGGCCTCTTCGAGATCGGCAAGAGCTCCGATTCTCGAGTGTCGATCGCCGAGTAGGGCTCCCAGGTTGGAGTGATATGTCGCCATTTCTGGGTGGTCTTCTCGGGTCGCGTCAACTGCCTTTCGTAAATGCTGTATAGCGGCGTCGAGGTCGGCGACGGCTCCCGTCCTCAAGTATCGTTCACCAAGTTGGAGCCCTAGGTTGTTCAGGTACCCCGGCTCTTCAGGGTCATTGTCTGGAGATGTGAGGACTGCTTCTCTGAGGAGTCGGATACTTTTTTCCAAGTCAGCTTCCGTGTTATTTGTCGAGTATCGCAGGCCAACATGCCACCCTAGGTTACTAAGCACCATTGCGCGGAGTGGGTGGCCGTCCAGTGTGATAGCCTCAGCTTGCGTCAAATATCGAATAGCATCATCAATTTTGGTGGTGTCGCCTGTTATCGAGTAGTTCTGGCCGAGCCGAAGTCCAAGGTTGTTCAACAGCCCTGGATAATCCGGGTGGTTGTCTGTTGCCGCTCCAAGTGCTCGCCTCGCCCACCGAGTAGCTTCTTCGAGGTCACGCACGTCATTTTCGAGCGAATATCGACTTTCTAGGATCTCTCCGAGTTGGTTTACGCACGATACCCAGTTCGGGTGTTGTTCTGGAACTGTATGGATCGCTAGCTTCGAGACTCGAATGGCTTCTTCAAAGTCGGCGGCGGCGTGTGTTCTTTTGTATCTCACTCCCAATAGGCGTCCAAGGTTAAACCAGGACGCGCCCGGCTCCAGGTTGCCGCTTAGACTCGCTGCTTGGTTCAAGGCCCGTTCGGCCTCTTCAAAATCGGCCGGCACTCCGTCCACTGAGTATCGCTCGCCGAGTCGGATCCCGAGGTTATTCAGAGCCTTTGATCGCTCTGGAGGATCCAGCGTTGCATCAACCGCCTGCCTTGAGATCTGGATAGCTTCACCAAGGTCTGCAATCACACCCGTTTCCGAGTATTGTTCGAAGAGGACATGCCCAAGGCCTGTCAACAGCTCCGACCGCGTCGGATGCCCTTCAGACGCTTCACGGAGTTGTTGCCTTAAATGCTCAATAACTTCTTGGAGGCCGATTTCTGGGATCGAGTCCGATGCATCCTCCCATGAGCTGTCATCATCACCATCGTCTTTGCTGGACTACTGTCTCATTAGAATAGAGCTAAGATGTGCGGCAGTGTCAAGATGCCCATACCATATTTTTGCCAAAGTCCACGGATAAGTTGGACGGGGTGCAGCTTTCGTCGAGAACGCGCGTGACCTAGGCAAGAGAATGAGAAGTGCTACGTCTCCGCAGGGCCGTTTGTTGGAATCAGTCTGTTCTGACTCGCGTCACAAAGATGGTAGACAGCCGAAGGTTGAAGCTGACGTGAGAGGGGGTACTGTCGTCGTCCCTGCCGACCCCGCACTGTCACTGCAGACTGGTCATCCGTTCGGCTTACCGCATTGGTGGGTGAGCCGACCGGAACGTTTATGAGGCGTCGGAGCGCGGGCACTCCGGACCAGTGATATAGTATTTTTCACAGCGTGGGCGGCCAATAACGCGGGACCGCAAGTGGCCCAGGTGCTCAGTGGGGGCCAATGTCAAGGATTGAGCAAGTGTTCGAAATGGTCACGAGGGAAATTGTAGGCTCTCTGAGCATGGAGATGCTCAGGACGCTCAAGGCCGGAACTGTAGCGGTAATGGAGTCGTTGGTGACGGAGTCGTTGCCCGGGATGCTCAGGGCTCAGGGGTTGGGGTTAGCCGAGAGTCGCCGAAGCCCCTGCATGTCACAGCAACACTAAGAAGTCTGAGCACGCTGGGCGATGCTGTATAGGTAGTTACTCATTCTGAAGGAGCTCTACGTCAGTTGTCAATACAAATCACTGGATCGAAACATCCCTTTTGAGGACCTCTTGGCTTCCCCGAGTCTATCTAGGAATCCGTTGACCACCGCAAGCGCCTTTTAGAGAGGCTAGGCGGCAGTTTTGACAATTCGTCATACAGGAACGTCGGACATCACAAACACCAACAACCTCAATCAACTGCGTGCTAAATCCCCTACCTGTGTCCCATCTGAACGCAGCTCTTCAAAGACCTAACAATCTAACGACTTCATCACAGCAACATTGTAAACGACGACGATAAAAACAACCATCATCAACAACAAGGCAATGCCAAATATGACGAGCGGCATTCTGCGAGACAATTGCGGGACCGAGACAAACCGACAGACGGGAGCCTCCCGGGTCTCAGATGCCGGCATATCTGCCACGCCCACGGAGGCAGGATGGTTCTTGCGTCTCAGATTTGGGACGCGCCGTGTCTTGGTAATTTCCCGGCGAGACTGGCGTCATTTTTTGGATGGTTTGGTTACGCTGATGCAGATCTGCTGGTCGGTGGCTTTCATGAGGCGTAGGCTGGAGGATGATAAACAGCTGAGTGTGGGAAGACCTTGGGCCGAAAAGAGGACACGTCCAACGAAAGGTCGTAAAGGTTGAGTATCCCAGCCCCTCGGGCTTGTGTCGGTGGGTGAGAGAATTGGAGACATAGAGGACTGTCTGGGGCCTGATGTAAGACTTGGCCGGGCCTCTCGAAGCCAACATTTGATTCACAACGCAACCGGGAATCCCATTGGTACAGAAGTCCAGTAACTAATGCTATCACCTCAACGTGGTACAACAGACCAGGGGGTTTCACGGTGTGCCTTTTAGGAGAGCCGGCGGATGATGTCGGGAGACTTTGGGTCCAGTTCCCTTGGACGGAGGAGTGTTGGTTAGGGCTGGAGGTTGCAGGAGAAACAACATCACGCGTCGACCCCAAACTTAAAAAGCAAAGATCTGCGAGGAAGCATGGTTGTCAAGCACAGGCGATGGTCAACTATGCAACGAGGCGGGGAGTGGCTCTCTCTCATTGGAAGAATGGACACCGACTGAGCGCCAGGATGACAACTTTTGTGCTCGAAATGTTGCGATGCAAATCATCGGGCTTTGGCAAGCCACTGTGACTTGTCACTTTCAGGAGTTCAGCTGACACCAGAGTCGGTTGGCTGCTTCCCAGCTCAGGCGATGCCGGAACCGAGTCGACAACTTGCAGACTTCTCTGTGGTTTGTTGTCAACCAACAGAGCTTGATTCCGTGGCAGAGACGTCACGACAGACATCCCGAGAGCTCGAAACAAGGGCAGTGGGACGTCCAAGCTGAGGCGTCGCCGCCAACTCTCCTCGGCTGGGTGTCTTTTATAAAACTCGAGGCCTGAGAAGCAATTACCACGGCAGTGGCAGCAGCCCTTGCTCTCGCCTCCCTGCCGAGCGGAGGTGAGACACTGGGAATGTTGCGTCGTGTCAGCCTTATCGCCTGGGGAGGTTGGGAGGCCTGCAGTTTTTCCAACTCGGCACGATCAGGTCGGTCCAGAGCTCGCTGATCGTTACCATGTCGAGAACTGCAGATAAAATTTTCTTGCATGCGTTACACAGTCCAGGATGGAAGAGGGCGGTTCTTGGTTCCGTCGGGCTGCGTCAGAGCTGAGGCCGGCCAGGTACCGGAAGAAGAAACAATCTAAGGGCCGGCGGATGGACGCTTCCCCGCAGTCCCAATGTGACAGGGACCAATTGTTTGCCGGGTTGCCGGAATGAGGCCGTTATGGCTGATGCTGCTGAGCGCAAGGCTGCACTTCTGGTTGGTCCGTCAGGGGTGCCGCGTCGGGGGGACGCAGGAAGCGTCGGATCTGAGATTGTGTTCATTGGATCCGTGCAGTCAATAAATTCGCCCTTGCTTGCGCTAGAAAGGAGGCGTTAAGTCGGGAGATGAAGCTCCAACAAGCCGAAGCAGGTTAGCGTCAACGTCACGAGTTCTTCCCGTCGGGAGGCGTCTCAGAATGCGGTGAGCGTTTCTGGTCCTCCAACTTGGTCAGATTTCACTCTCGGGTATCGCGTCTCTTGTGGCGTCTAATCAGGACATCATCCGAGCCCCGAGGCCCAGTCTCTGCAAGTGGCGGGCGGAAGACGACTCGAATGGATTATCTGACATCTGAGAGGCGGTCCTAACCTGGAGACCGCTACAAAATAACATATCCCGCATGCACGAGAGGTTGATGTTGCTCAAGCAGGATTCAAGGTCATTCCTCTCCACAAAACAAACACATTTTTAGAACGTGGGGCCTCGAGTGAGACACAGCCGGAACCGGAGCCAGCTGTCGGCTCCCGCATGGACATGCCTGGACCATGTTCCTTTTCTCGCCCAGCCGGCCTGAGTCTCGGGATCGGGTGCAGGTTCGCTCTCGGTTACCTCCGCCCGACGGTGGACTGCTGCAGGAAGCGACGGCAGCTGGAAGCGTCTCGGAGATAACCTTTGAGCTACGCACGGGCATCTGTTTAAACATTGCGGTTGATCCAGCCTCGAGATGCAGGTGACGCGGGCTAGACATGCACGTATACGTTCAGAAAGTGGTTGGAGATCGACACTGCACACGCTGTGGATTTCTTTTTGACAGCCGTTGGGGTGACCTTACGCCCGGACCAAACTGCCTGGCTAGATGGAGAGAAAGTACACATCGGCTTGCCATCGTGCTCGCCGCCACCGGCTGAGGCCCAAGTCACCGCCTTCGCCCGGTAACCGGGTCGGCTGCACCGTCCCGCCTCGTAAAATGCACTCAAACGCTAACAGAACAAACGCGGGAGGCACGCCGCCGTGGCCACTGAGACAATGAAGCCAAACTGCGGCTGAGACGCACTCAGAGAGGTTGAGCCCGAGCTCGGCGAGCGGGAAGGCTTCACCTGACGAGAACGGTGTTCGAGTTGTCCATGACTATGAATAAGGGGCGAAAACGGGAAGCGAGAAGGTGTATATAAACCCCCTTTGTCTCCTCCCATTCAGGCTCACTCCTTCTTCATCATCCAGCAACCAGAACAACTCAGCCCACTCCTCCAAACCAAAAACCAAACCCATCTTCTCAACCCTTCATCCACTCCCAAAAGCAACCACCAAAATGCAGTTCTCCAACATCGTCACCGCCCTGGCCCTCGCTATGACCGCCACGGCCCTCCCCGCGGAGAACGTCAACCTCCTAGCCGAGCGCACTAACAACCCGCAGCCAACCTGCCAGAACGGCAACCAGCAGCCCGTGTGCTGCAACGGCCTGCTCGGCTTGCTCGGCTGCGCCGTCAACATCCTCGGCGGCACCTGCTCGGGCTCGTCCTACTGCTGCACCACCAACGCGGCTCCGGTACGCTTGCCTCGAGAACATGTTGTCAAGCGTAGAGGCTAATCGTGACTAGGGCACCCTCCTCAACATCCAGCTGCTCAACTGCCTGCACCTTTGAACAGCGTGCGACATGAGTACTCGGCGAGGCGGTGGTGGCTGGGCTGCTGTCAATATTGTTTTGGTCTAGCGCTTTCTGTCTTGCAAACGGGTATTTGGGGTGTCGAGAGTGGGCGAAAATCCGGGGTGCTGGTTCTGGCGGGCCTTGGATGGCTTCTCTTTGACGGATGGATGATATGGTATTGCTTGCTCAGGTCCGGGGCGTTCAAGCCCCTTCGTAAATGACCCAATCTGTTGCCGGCGGCTTGACATGCTCCAATGACACGAGAATGGTGCTGCAAATGCTGGTATCGAGTGGGTGCTAGTGCTACTTGGGTTCCTTTTTCCTTGGAGGCGAAGAACGCTCTCCGCTCAGTTGTGTGCATTGTATTAGCGCAGACCCTCTGCCCTCCAGCCCCAACTGGCCTCGATATACGCATAGTCCACAATGCACCCCCTGATGTTACATGGAGATCTTTGATCTAACTTCAAGGTTGGGGTTTGAATGCAGGGAATTTGTGCAAAGATCAACGTACGTATATATATTGGTGTGGTAGAAACCCCGCCAAAAGAATACGGTATCTGGATGTGATGTTAAGCACGCTTCGAAGCACGGGATGTCGCGTTGGACCTCTCTCATCCCGGACTTTCCCCTTTCCGACCTCTCCCTGCACATGCTCCTGTCGTTCCTTAATGTCGCCGTCCGACTCGGCTGTTCTCGTAGGCTTGACCTCGGGGCATGTCTTGTGCCAATGCAGCGAAACAGTAATGCTGTGGTTGCTGGGATCGAGCCACAAACTAAACCGAACCATTATTATTCCGTCCAGAGGGCCAGACTCGTTTGAGCAGCTAGCACTCGCATACATACAGTTTCCGAAGGGGATCCTGGTTTCCTAAAACCCCCACAATATTGTCTTATTTTCTTACTTCTCTGCTTTCTTCTCTGCAGATTCTCATGGGTGAGTAGTATCAGGAGCAAGCCGGCTTGAAGGCCATTCTCAAGTGCCCAATGTCCTAACGTTATCCTCGGCAGCTGTGGCGTGCTTACCCGGCCAGGTGTGAAGCTGCCCCTGTGGCAATCCGTGCATGGCAGCATCTCTGTACGATGTTCTTCCCATTGCTCACATCAGAAGATGAAACCACAAACTGGTGTATGAGAGAAGGGAAACCACCCAAGGCATGCTAGTCCCGGCTACACGGCACTGATCAAGACCAGCGCGATGGAGAAGCCGTGCACGCCCCAGGGCTTGTCAGTTTAATTTCCGGTTATGACAACTGCCCAGACTTTAAGCGCAGCTGAGCCTAGCTGAGGTGAGGCAATAACGTTAAAATTAATCAGGGGTGTGGACCCTGTGCCGATTATTCGCCGCAATGTGGACGGGCTCGACGGGGAAAGATCGACGTGGGTACCGCTCGGGGGTTGAATCTGGGCCTCAGCTGAGCCAATATTGCATGTGCGCTGGTCTGATTGGGCTTCGCGCCAAGAGCTGGGCCTTTGAGGACGAGGCCCAGCCCAGCAGCGTCATCCGTATCCGGCATAGTAGCCTGTCTCGAACCTGTCTCTCTGGCATGGCCTCCACCGATCGAGACTTCCAAGTGGAAAGGGTAAGGTGTGCTGTGACCAAGAGAAGTTATATGCGTGCCGGCGTAGGATTGTGCCAGAGGATGTTCGTTTTTAGAGTTCCTGCTTGAAACAAAAACTCTTTGTGGGCCGAGATGGAAATGCTGGATTCTTTTCGAGAGAATGTGTGCGTGTGCGTGTGCGTGTGCGAGTGCGTGTTTGTTGTGGAAGTGAAAAGTGGAGAGAAGAGAGAGCCGCCTGCGCCTCCCGGTGCCCCTTGCCTGGTACCAAATCCGACCTAGGTTGGCCGGTGTCCGGGGTATTTTACACGCGTGGCCTAGACGCGGGATGTTCCCAGTTCCCTCGGGACGGTTTCCAATAGCTCGGGCGCGCGACACGCAACACTAATAATAAAGCAACCGACATGGTCCCATGTATGGGCCATCGCGGACGTTGGCTTGTATAAATCCAAGATGGCTCTCCCGTCTCCCCTTTCCTCCGACTAGATATCCAGCAGCACACTCTTTTATTCATCTTGAGGTATCTTAGCCTCGCCACGCTCCTTTTGAGTCTTGGTTGTGTCCCACCTGTATCCTCTCTTTCCCCCACATCCGTGTCGAAGTTGGCTATCATGGCTCGCGGTCTTCGCTCGCTCGCCCTCCTGGGCCTCGCCGCTCTCCCGGCCGCCCTTGCTGACGTGACGTGCGTCGACAACGCCAGCGACCAAGCCGCCTACACCGCTGCCAATGGCGACGAGTTCACCATCATGTGCGGCGTCGACTATGCCGGCGGCGATCTCGCGGCCACGAACACGGACACGTTCGCCGAGTGCATCGAGGCCTGCTCCACCACCACCGGGTGCATCGACGTCAGCTACGCCGCCCCGTCCTGCTACATGAAGAAGGCCGTCAACGACCTCATCGAAGACAGGGCCTGGGTCTGGACCGCCAAGCAGGTGCTCGCGACCCCCCCGCTCTCTTGCAACAACAACCTCAGCGACGGCCTGACGTACCACGGCTTCACCATCACCTGCAGCAAGGACTACGCCGGCGGTGATCTGATGGGCATCAGCACCGCTTCTTTCGAGGAGTGCATCGACGCCTGCGACGCCAACGCCGAGTGCGTCAACGTCGCCTACGTCTACGGCGCCTGCTATCTCAAGAGCGTGCAGATGCCTGCTGTCGACAGCACGGCGGTGTGGGGCGCCGTCCGCAATGCCCCCTCCACCCCGACGGGCTGCGAGATCACCAGCGCCATCTACGGCGTGAACGACGTCACCAGCTACGCCATCACCAACTGGCAGGCGGGCGACAACATCGAGATCGACACCGACGCCATCATCGGCAACGCGTACTCCCCGTCCCAAGACCCCTTGTACGGCTCGTCCAAGTCCATCTTCGTCCTGTACGCATGCGGCAGCGAGACGCGCTCGTGGGTCGGCGCCGACGGCACGGGCAGCTACACCCTCTCTCCGGGCGACATCTCAGCGCAGCCCTCGTCCAGCGCGGTGGTGCCCGGCTGGCTCGCGCCCAACGGCAACACATGGATCACCGTCGTCGAGGTCGCCTACGGGCTGGAGCAGAGCCGCGACCCGGTGGCCTGGGACACGATTTACGACAACGCGTGGAACAACGAGGGGATCTCGATCGTGAACGAGCTCTTTGGCGACTCGTGGTACGGCGTCGTCAAGACTGGCGTCATTTGGTACAGGGACAACACGGCCGGCGCCAACGGCCCTCTGCGCTTTGTGGCGGGCGTCGAAAACTCGGCCGTCACCCTCCCGGGCCCCAACAGCGGCCTTGGCAAGCGCCGGCTTGTGGGCCGTCATTTCCGCCGTTGATCCAACTATAGCGGCACGCGAGGTCGAGACGGCCTCGAGTTTACGTGGCGGCGGTGACGTGGGGGCGATGGACAGCTCGCAATGAATGACGAATGTGTTCTCGTTCTCGGCGGCCTTTTCTGTAATAATTTTAAAATAATCAACGCTCGCCTCCACAGAGATGGCGCACAACATTTCGCTCCTGTCGTTCCCTACCCTCATGTGTAGATGCTCTTCTCACGAATAAATGGGGCCCTTATTCCTCGGGCTCGCCAATCGCAGAACGCAACTGCTCCAGCTCGCTGTCCCCAATGCCCATATCCGCCGATTCCCTGTCCCAAAACGTCAGCTTCCCAAAACCACACCAGTAAAGGAACCAACCACCCAAAACTCACCCCTCCCCATCATCCTCCCCATTTTCATCATCATCATCATCCACCACCACAACAGGGTCACCCTTCGTCCTACTCCCAGATGCAGCAGCCCCCGCCCTCCTCCTCACCCTCTTCTCCCCGCCCCCCTCCCCTCCAACACTCCCATCCTTCCGCGGCCTCCCGGACCGCTTCCCGACCGTCGGCGTCTTCTTCTTGAGCGCGTACTTGATCTGGTGGATCGAGTAGCCCGTGACGCGGCGGATTTCCGAGGGGCCCATGCGCGCGTCGCGCGAGAGGGTTTGGATGCGGACGAGGTCGTCGGGTTTGAGCTGGGTGCGGCCTGCTGTGCCGGGGGGGCGGCCGCCTGTTTGGGTTGTCTGTTGAGGTGGTTGTTGGGGGGTTTGGGGCTGGGTTGGAGGTGTTTGTTGGGGGGGTTGGGGAGGGGTTGGGAGTGTGAGTGGGACGGGTGCTGGTGTTGGCAATGAGAGTGCTGGTGTTGATGCTGGTGTTTCTGTTGCTGGTGGTATTGAGGGTTCCATTTTGGTGGTTGTGATGTGGTCTGTTGCGTGTGGTGTGGACGATGTTGAAGGTGAGACCGAAACACGGAGTTGAGGTGAAGTTGAGAGAGACGTGGCCTGATTGGCTACAGGAAGGTGGGAGAGTGTGGTGTGGGGCGTGCTGCGGGGGAGGAGAACTTTTTTTCTGGGGTTCCAGGGTCCCACAATGCATTCCAGGTTCCATCCATCCCCAGAAATAATATCCCAAAACATCCACTTCGGAAGAATCCATCAAGGAATCAATCATCAATTAATTCATGCTCGCTACTCGTTGACCATGCCCATGTAATCCACATTTGGCCACAGCCTCAAACCCTTATTTCCACCCCCAATTCCATCTCCATCCCCAGACACGACCACTCTCTCCCCCGATGCAACCACTCCCGCCGCGGCCGCACTCACGGCCCATGCCCTCTCGAGCCCCATCGCCATCTCCCTGGTGATCCCCAACCGCGGCACCTCCCCCGGCCTCAGGACCCGCGTCATGACCTCAGCCCACCTCCACGGCTCCCCGATCCCCTCAGGCGCACCATTGAAGTACTCCCACCCGGCAACCCCGCCAATCTCGCCGTACCGCCTCCGCAACACCTCCACCGTCCGCCCCAGCACCTCATGTCTCACAAACCCTCCGCCCCCATTCCCCGGATGCGTCAGCTGCCCGACCACCACCCTTCTCGGATCCCACCCGCTCGCCACCACCCGGTCAAACACACCCGTGCTCCCCATGTCCCCGAACCCATTGTAGAACTGGGCATTGTAGAACCCGATTCTCCTCCCCGCCATCCTTTCCAACACACTGTAATTAAACCCACTCAAGTTCCATCCACCCACCAGCGCGCTCGCAACCGGCGCAAAGGTAATCACAAACCCCGGTCCAAAGTCGGCGTACAACCGCTCCACAAGC
>FTEL01003116.1_pt1 | contig 19060 bp, 18 predicted proteins | sample 1658911 | NCBI WGS metagenome assembly FTEL01 (sample SAMEA3914869, study PRJEB12502) | metagenome | biome: forest; material: soil | place: USA | collected 2012-03-12 | depth 0.1 m
CCCAAGAGCTGGTCTCGCCAATCTTCCCCTGATAGCAAGCTCGACCCCCCGCTCCATTTGGCAACTTGTCCAGACTTCAAACTCGACAAGCGTCGGACCCAGGGCATGACGGCTGGCTGCGAGGAGACGACTTGTCCACTCAGAAAGCTCCAGGTCAACAAAAGCCACCTCTTCTGCGCTTGATTTTCGTCCGAGAGTGGCTTGCGTGTGCCAGCACCGCCCAAGGACCGATCCCCAGCAGAGATTTCAGGAGCGAGCCCCAAGATCAGCCTTCCACCCCTCGCCTGCTCGCCAGGGCCGGGTGCCATCGAAGTGTCTCCGCACGACTTCGCTTGGATCATCCGCAAAGCAACACAAAAAACGCCATCATGGACCGCCATACGCCCCCGTCCCCGACGCCGACAAAAGCAGAACCGATGCCGTCGTGGTTCAACGAACTGCTCCAACACAACTCGTCAGCGCCTTACCCTGGGGAACCGATCCCCACGACGGAGTCCATCCCAGCGCACTTGCAACCAGGGTCAAGGTATGGGACACCCGGGCCCCAACTGCAGCACTCGCAAGGAATCGAAGCGCCCATGGTGTACCAACACGGCGGAGCCGGCGGTGATCTGGTGAGGAGAACACATCGTAGGCGGCGGGCGTTCAGGCGGCTAACCTGTTACCAGCAACCCTATCACCAACCGGCGGCATATGCACAGCATGGCAGCCCTTATGGGCCCGTCCCGGAGGTAAGTCGTCAGAACCCGGACCAGATCAAGCCACACGAGTACTAACTCGGGTCGCTCAGTCGCGCCAGCCATACCACACACCGGCAACTTCGCCGCCAACGCCGTCGCGGAGGTCAGAGGGGGTTGCCAGCCGAAACAGCAACCGCCGGACCCAGGTTGGCTCAAAAGCCCTCGCCCCCCGGAGCAAGGGCGTCACGAAGCCGACTCCAAAGAAGAAAAAGGACCGGTCGAAGCCAGCGAAGGACATGCCGCCAATGGTAAAGCCGATCAGCGAGCTAACCCAAAAGTCGGTAATACCGGTTGTCGACATCGAGACGTACGTACACCGATCGTCGGAGGTGCGCCGGCTGGAAATCGAGACGGGGAAGAACCCAGGCAAGATCAAGAGGCCGATGAACGCTTTCATGCTGTACCGAAAGGCGTACCAGTCGCGGGCCAAGGAGTGGGCGGACCAGTACAACCACCAAGTCGTGTCCCAGGTGTGCGGCAAGAGCTGGCCGTTGGAGCCGGAAGAGCTGCGGCAGCAGTTCAAGACATGGGCCGAGATCGAGCGGGACAACCACCACAAGGCGCATCCCAACTACAAGTTTGCGCCGTCCAAGCCGTCCAAGGCCCCTAAGACTGAAGGGGGCGCCGACGACCGCAGCGATGCTTCGGAGCTTGGGGATATGGAAAATGAGTGGCTCAGCGGGGCGGGTTCGCACCACATGAGGTCCGCGACGCACACACCGGGAGCCGACAGCGACTACATCTCGAGCCGGGCCTTGTACGCGGCAACGCACCCGCACCAGCACCAACTGGCGGGGCTGCAAGCGATGAACATGCTGCACCACACCAGGTCGGCTGCCAGCCTCGACTTCCACTCGGGCAAGGGACTCCCCGCGGTCTACGACCACCGAGTCCTGGCAGCGCAGTACAGCGAGCCGCCGATGCGCAACCCGCAGCAGAGGCACTTGCACCACGGCGCGGTCGACGACATGCTTGTGCGCCGGACGCCGTCGCCCAGCTTGGCGTTCCAACAGCATCACGCCGGACTGCACGGGCAGTACGACCTCGGCCAGTACCATATCAAGGTCGAGCAGCAACCGATCCCGCCCCAGCCCCAGCAGCAGCCCCAGCAGCAGCAGCAGCAGCACCGCCCGCAGCAACACCAGAGCCAGCACTTCGAGCACCGCATCGACCCCTCGCTCATGCCGCACGACGACGCCCTGTTCAACACTACCGACTTCAACACCCTCCCGGGCATGTTCGCGGGCGACCTCGGCGTGACGCAGCAGACCTGGCCGACGACGCAGCTCGCGGCGGTCGACCCCGTTGCCGACAGCCAGTTCTCACACGTCTACACGGGCCTCGACCAGACGCTCTCCGTCGCGGACCAGACACTGTCTGTCAACGAGACAGAGCAGTTCATGAACCGCGCCGACCAGTGGATTATCGAGGCAACGGCCGAGACGGGCGAGTTCGAGCCAGTGGCGGGCTGGTCGGCGATCGTCCCGAAGGTCGAGCCGTGAGCGCTGGGTGAGGAAGACGAAGGGGGAGGGAGGATGATGATCGAGTGGAACCGGTGACAAAAAGAGGACGACGAAGACGAAAGAAAAAAAGACACACAATGTGTATACACACAATGGCATTTGTAGATGCATCTCGCTTGAGATATCATGGACAGGGGCGTTCACACGCGGTTGGGGGCGGGTGGAAGGACGGGACTGGAACAGGGAGGCCGACTTTGCACGGAGTTTGGGGTTGCATCCGGGCAGGTTTCTGGACAAGTGCATCATCTTTTTGAAGGGGAAACAAGACACACGGCGTTGGGGATTTGGGATACAGAAACGGAGGAAGACTTAGCCATTTATCTATCCTCGCATCACTTCTCTGCAACCCGTGATTCAAAGCTTGCTTCTTAGTTAATGTTGATTTCATGGGCCTGCCTGCCTGCCACTGGCACCTGGGTGGCTGGCTGGCTTGCAGTTTTGGCTTGTGTTCCACCGCGAAGCAAACAATGCCTTTGTGCAGGAACCCGCGGCCCACAGAGGCCTTTGTTTGATATAGAAGTGGGCGGTCATTGTCGAAGAAGCTCTTGAGAGGAGTCAGTTGATGTAGCGCCAGAAACACCATGATATGATCAGGGGGTCGGGAAATAAAACCAGGAGTGAATGAGGGCAAAAAGACGGCTGAAGTCGCGAGTCTCTGGCTTGGTCTTGAAATGGTCGTTGACTTAGGTACATACATGCATATCAACAGAGTTGGAGCCTGTGTTCCATGCATAACCACGCTTTAGTTGCATATTTTGACGCTATCTGGTTCGAGGCGCGTTGGCTGGCTTGGCAAAGCAGCGCAACCCGCAGCTCGTTTGTGTCCACCTGCCCGTCGTCATCAGGAGCTTACCTCCAGCCAACTTCACCACCCAGAAACCAGCCGACAAACCGTTTGCCCAATGACGCTACTATCCAAAACCACCACCGCTTTTGGCGGCCTTTTGCTTGCCCACGCGTGAGGACCCCCCTCCTCTTTGGCTCCTGAAAGCCCCGTGCTCTGACCACAAGCTCCGTCCAGCTGCTACTCTGCCCGGGAGCACACCACACTACAGTCCCTCCGCGCTGCGACCGCCGCCACCCTTACCTCGTCCCCAGCCGCGGCTGCTTCTCTACCAGTGGACATCGTCATCGAAACCATCATCTCGACTCTCATCATCCTCCTCGGGCTAGTCCTGACAACCCGTCCCTTGCGCCCCCTGGAGTGGCGCGTCTGGGCTGGCAAGATCGAGAGGGAGGGCGAGGAGGGCTTCACAGACAGCTCTGGGGTGCCGGAGAAGGGTTTTATGGGCAACCCATTTAGCGTGTTGGAATCGCGGCCAAACTTTGTGGACATCCGGAAGCAGCGGCGGGAGTTCGCCGAATGGGTTCAAAAGGGGACGGCCCAGCAATGATGATGGCCCGAGAGGTGGTATTTGAGGGGCTACAAGACAATACCTAAATAATACCAGAATCCATTCGATTACTCTCAGGTTGGACTGCCATCATTTGCCTGCCCGGGTAGGATTGCAGTTTCCAAGAGAAACACAAATTCTGTTTCCCCGCCTGGGTGTCCGCGCGCCGCTCCTTCCCTTCACTGCTCTGGCCAGGCCCGGGTAACAACCCTACCTCCTACCACTTTCACTCCCTCCCCATCTTTCCCCTCTTTCTGGTTTTGTGTGCCCTACCATCAACTGCCCTGCTTTCAACCACTGGGTGCGTTGACAGCTGTGCGTTTCTTCTCTGGAGCAGCACGGGGTACCGGAGTCTCGTTTCATCAGGCCCTTTGTGAGCTTGACGCACTTGGTGGTCACTCTACCTCAACCTCTCCGTCGGGGTGCACAGCACAGCATTGGCAGTCCCCGGCGCGAAATCCATACCCCCAGAAACCTGGTGGTCGTTCAGCCTTCGGAACCGGATTTATCTACCTCACATCCGGTATGACAGTTCCCCGAGTTGCCCTGCCTAGCCGACCGACCTACATATTCTCAGAAGAGACTGGCTAACCGTCGCCGCACTGATCCCACAGTCTCTCCAAACCACCGCCACCATGCCGGTTGACGGCAGCGCCCGCAGCGTCTACTCGGCGGCTTCCCATTTGTTGTCGCCCCGGAGCCTTGACTCGTCGTCTCCAGCTCCATCTGCCTCACAGTCGGCCTCGTCATCACGCTCCGCGACGCCCCTCCTGCCGTCGAATCGGCCCTATTCGTCATTGTATCCGTCTTCTCGGCATTCGGGCGATGGGCTCTTTCACCCATCCGGCGTTTCGCTTCGTGCTCCGTTGACTCGTATGCCACGCGGGACCGTCCATCCCGAAGCTACAGCCCAACTACCAAGCTCACTGGCAACCTCCCCGGCGCTCGAGGGAAGGTACCACGGAAACTCAAGCACGGCCTCTACCCCTTGTGGTTTGTCTCGATCTTCCTCTCTGGCCGCCTCGACGCCCCGCCCTCGCAATGGCTTTCGGGGAGAATCCGAACCACTCTCTTCAGCCGGCACGCCACCATATCACTACGGAGTCGACTCTCCGGCACCATCCTTGGCCGGCCGGGGGGCATCTGGAAACCGGAGGGCATCCAGCTGGACAAGCGACGAGCGTGGCAGAAACCACAGTCTGGATATTTTCAGCGAGGTGATACTGGCCTTCGACGTGGACAAAGATGGGAATGTCGGCTGCGCTTATTACGTTGCAATGGACGAGTCCCTGGTACTCGAGGAGGACATTCCCATGGGTGGCCTCGAGGCCGTCGACACTCTCCTGCTCCAAGTCCAGCCGACGTCAGTCATCATCCCGAACAGGGCACCAGGGGAGTTGATCGAGTTGCTTGAGCGCGATGCTCACAAGTTCGACGACAACGGAGGATCGAATGCACAGCGAGGGGCCTACATTCTACGGCACACTGTCTCTGCGCAATTCGATTACGAGGCGGCGAAAGAGGCACTGGCAAGAGTCGATCTTGGGGACTCCCAGCCTGACCCTGTTCGGGTTGTACCAGCAGAAGAGGGCTCAGCACAATCCTTTCAGTCTTCCCTGCACAACAAGCTCGTGCGCCTCTCGGAAACCATCAATCTGGACAGCCGCCTGGCCGTTGGGTGCGCAGGCGCAGTTCTCAACGACTTGGACAAACGACGGACGACCGAAGATGCGTCCCCAGACGAAGAAGAAGATGGCGTGACGTTCCGGGTGAAGTCCATCGAGATGAATACCTGCGACAGCACACTGCTCCTCAACGCAGACGCCTTGATATCTCTGCAAATCCTCCGGTCGGAGCCACATCCCAATCCGCAGACCCGCTCCTCAGACAAAGAGGCCCTCTCAGTCACGGGTCTTCTCCTAGCCCTCGCCTCAAGCGCTCAAGGGAAACGGAGACTCCGCCAGATCCTCCTTCGGCCGACTGCCAACCTTTCCGTGCTTGATGAGCGGCATAAGAGCATCGAGGTCCTGCTCCAGGCGGACAATTGCGAAATTGCAAAGACCATGCGAAAGCTTCTCCGGAAGCTCAAGAACACCAAAACCCTGCTTCTCCATGTCAGGATGGGAGTGGACCGAATTCGGGGCCAGTTATCCGTCAGGGTTGGGGATTGGAAGGCACTGTTGAGGTTTGCAATGGCCACCGCCCAGTTGAAGCAGGCGATTCGTGGCTTGAGGGGGGCATCGGGGATTGGAACTTTCTCCAGAGTAAGCCTCGAATCCAAGCCAAGTCTATGTGGTTGCTAACACGGACAGATATCTGACGAGATCGATATCAACCGATTCTTCTATATCGGCGACGTCATCATCCAGACCATCGACTTTCAACTGTCCCAGGAGAGCGGCCGCACCGAGATTCTCCCAGGAGCCAGTGAGCACCTGGACGAACTACGACAAGAACTAACGGACATCTGCGAGATGCTTCCTGAGCTCAAGGAGTCTGTGGTTCGACAGATACCCCCCAGGGCTGCCGAATACATCCGCTACTGCACCATCATGCCTGACTTAGGGTTTTTGACTGCAGTTAGCATGGATCCTGAAACAGGGGAAGGGATTTACCATGGCCAGGATCTCCACGACGACGAGTGGACGATGGTTTTCTTCAGCCGCGATATTGTGTATTACAAAAACCGACTCATGCTGGATCTCGACTCCCAGTACGGAGATCTGCCCTCGCGCATCACCAGTCAGTTTGAGCCTCCTGCATTTTAAAACGAGCAGTGAGACTAACTCGGAGTGCAGATGAGGAAATAACAGTGATGATGGGGCTTGCTGCTGGAGTCATGGACCATGAAGAAGCCATCCTGGGCGCAGCTGAACTCTTTGGAGAGCTCGACAGCATGCTTGCACTTGCCTTGGCTGCAGAGAAGTACAACTGGGTGGCTCCCACAATGACCTGCTCAAATGTCCTCGACATTGTCGGCGGACGCCACCCACTGCAAGAGCTTCTCGTGCCATCGTTCATCCCCAATGACTGCACCTTGGCCGGAGGCTATGGCAGGGGTGTGTGGGACGACCCCAACGCGGACCGGGGACCGTCGATGCTCATCCTCACTGGGCCAAACAGCTCGGGCAAGAGCGTTTACATGAAGCAAGTTGCCCTTATCGTCTACCTGGCACATACTGGGAGCTATGTGCCAGTCACACGCGCTACGATCGGACTGACAGACCAGATTCTCACCCGCATCTCCACCCGGGAGACGGTCGCTGACGATGAGAGCGCTTTCATGGTGGACTTGAAACAAGCCGCATATGCGATGAATTTTGGAACCCGGCGGAGCCTGTTTGTCATTGACGAGTTCGGCAAAGGCACCTCAGCGGAAAGCGGCGCCGCTCTCTTTGGAGCATACCTCGATTTCCTCCTGCAACTCGGCAGTGAAAAGCCCAAGGTCCTCGCTGGCACTCACTTCCACGAGATATTTGAACACGGCATCCTGGAACCATCGAAGGACCTGGCGTTTGCGCACCTGGACACCCACGTCGACATGGATGCCGAGGACCCACGCGACAAAGTCACATTCCTTTACCGTCTGCTCCCTGGAAGAGACACCCGGAGCCTGGGAATTCTGTGCGCGGCGGCCCATGACATGCCGGAGGACATGGTCCGCAGGGCCTTGGAGATCATGGCTTTGCAGGAAAACAACGAGGATTTGGCGATTGCCCTCGCTGAGGTGTCTGAGGAGGAGAAGCAACGCCTGGCGGAGGCAGAGCTCATTACCAGGAGGTTTTTGGCGTGGGACATCCCAACCGAGGGGCCTGAGCTGGACAATATTCGGGAAACGCTGGAGGCCATCCTGAGAATCGAGTGAAAGCCCTCCCCCCCACCCCCTTTTTTTGTTTCCTTTGTTTCCGCCCCTGCCTATTTGTTTCTTTTCTTTTTGCAGTCACTTACATCCGGAGGAAGAGGGCACTCTTGGCATGTTGTTCGCAATTAGGGAGACGGCATGTTAACGGTGCCGAGGGAGTGCAGCAGCGCTCTCACTTCTGTTTCCACCTCTTAGTTTATGCAATTACGTTTGGAGGACAGGGGTAATGCGTGTCATGTTGCTCAGAATCTCTAGGGAGACGGCTCTTACCTGTTGCCAAGGGCGAAAAGCTGTTCGTTTCCTTTTCCGCTTATTATTTCCCTTCTTTTTGCGGTGACTTACATGTGGAGGAGGGAGGGGGTTGCTCGTCACGCTTCGCAGAATCTCTAGCGAGAGGACTTGTTAACTATTTTTAAGGGACAAAAGTGCTTCAATATTGATGATGTACACCACACAGCCCATCCTTGGTGGGATTCTGTTTGCTAAATAAATCTTTCCTCCTCCTCCGCTAAATATTATCCATTCCATCAGGGTATCTGGATGACCAAATCAAAAAACCAAACCAGCCACAACCTCGTACACGCCCATGGGCTCTGAATCGAACCACACCACGAGGGGGCATCCCATTACATAATACACATTTGGACCTCATCGCCCCGTTGTCCAAGCTTCGCTTCGTTCCCACCCCATTCACCTCACCAAATCCCGTCACCTCGCAGCGAGCATGGCAATGATAGCCAGCGGCAGACCCAAAAGAGAAAGAAGAGGCCTGACGGCTGATCCCGCGGAGCTGCCCGAACCACCAAAGGGGTTGGAGGCGTCCGAGTTGGAGTTGGAGGATGCTCGGGTTGAGGTAGAGGTGAGCTGGGTGGCGGGGGACGGCGCGGCAACGCGCGTGGGCGCGGCTGTGGTCTCTTCTGCCGAGGAGGAGGACTCGTCGGTGCTCTCGTCGTCGGCGGAGGAGCTGGACGAGGATTTGGCGGACGAGGTTGTCGTCGAATGCGACGTCTGTGCCGGCTTGGAGGTGGTGGCCGGGGCGGAGGTCGTCTTGGGAGGAGGGGTGGGCGCAGCGGGTGAGGAAGAGGAGGTGGTGAGGGGCGTGAGCTTGGAGATGTAGCTGCTTGCGAGGCTCTCGGCGGCCTTGAGCTTGGAGCTGGGGATGTCGCGGTGGCTGTCTTCGCAGCCGGACTCGATGGGGCTCAGGAAGGCGTACTCAAACTCGCGGAGGTCGGCCTTGCAGTTGAAGAAGAGGCAGGACACGACCGAGTCGAGGAGGATACTCCGCGCCTCGCTGCAGACGCACTTGGTGTTGGTGGGGCTGCAACCGGAGGACTGGACGCAGTTGGCCGCGCACGCAGAGAAGTCGAAGCTTGCCTGGGCGGGGGTGGCCAAGGAGAGGAGGGCGGCTGCGCCGACGAGGGCGAGCCGGAGGTGCTTGACGAAGACCATTTTTTATCTTGCCTCGACAGTTTTGACGTGGTAGGACGAGGAAGATGTCCGGTCAGCGGCGAGGTGGGAGGAGGTTAAGAGGTGGTGGTGGTAGTTGGATGGGCTCAGGGGTCGTTGCGCCACATGGAGGGAGGGAGCCGCGAGGAGCGGCGCGCTCTGGGGAACATGGCAGAAATAGCCTTCCGCGTTTCCCGGCGAGCCGCGGCGTGGTGCTGGCGTTGTCGATCGAGGCCCCTTGTCATTTGGGGAAGTCCCCTGTGGTCCCTTTCTGAAACACCATGGGCCAGGGGGCGGGCAAGGGTTAGCGCGCTCTCACTGGGTCGTCGCCAAAGAACCCCTAAACGCTCAGCCAATCGAGAGCCTGTTATGGCGTCGGCCAAGGCCTCTCAGCCCACAACGGCAAGCCAGAGCCGGTGTGCTGACAGAAGCGGAAAGCTTGTCTCCTCAGAGAAACTGATTCCCGCAGTCCGGGAACATTCACACAGACCTGAGATGAAGTCGCAACATTCACAATTGTATGTAGAAATACGACTTCGCTTCCGCGAGTGATTAACTTGGTACCAACAGCACACGGAGTAACTGCCTAGGTCGGGAGCTCAGCGATGTCTTCCCGGTTAAATCACCCCCCATGGCTTGACCCCTGCCCGCCCCTCGAGCTCGTCTGTTCAGAAAAGCACGCGAAACCTTATTCGGACCCCACGCTCGAATTCGGGTTGGGCTGAATTAATGATTGAACCAGGGCCCGCACGGCAAGGGTTTGTTGGCCAGCCAGTCGGCTTTCTTGGCCGAGAGTGACCTTGACTGTGCTCGTTGGGAGGGGTGCTTATCGATAAAACTGTTCTCTCTCGATAAGTTCCAAATTGTGGATGGGATTTGGAATTTGGGCGGGACACGCCATCGACCCTCCAACGTCGCACGCCTCGAAATTCGGTCGCACCCTCGGACCCCTCCTTCATCCTCCGTACAAGATGGCGCCGACCAAGCCGAAAAAGAAGTCCTCCAAAGACAAGGCGAGGGACCGAGCCCGAGCCAAAGCAGCCGCCACGCAAAGTTCAAACGTCAACCCACGAGAGCTCCTCGCGCAAGCCACCGCCTTTCTTGAAGCAGGCGACCCCGAGACTGCAGCGAAGATAGCCCTCGTGGCCTACGAACACATTGGCGAGAAAGGGCGACAAGCCGGCGCCGCCCTGTCACTCCTTGGCCAGATCCACGTCGAACTGGGCGAGGTCGACACTGCCCGCGCTTTCTTCACAGCAGCGGTCGCGACCGACGAAGACGGGTCCCTTCCGGAAGACATTGGCGGCGGCCCCGAAAAGTTCTTGTGGCTGGCGCAGCTCAGCGAGGATGGCGGCCAGGACAGCGTCGCGTGGTTCGAGCGGGGCGCCGCGGCCTTGCGCTCCCAAATCCAGTCCCTCACCGAGTCGCTCGAGTCACGGCCCTTGACCCGCGACGTCCAGGAAGCAGTCATCGCCGAAAAGCGGAAGCGCCTTGCAGAAACACTCAGCGCCGTTGTGGAGGTGTACATGACGGATCTCAGCTGGGAGGAGGACGCGGAACAACGGTGCGAGGCGCTCATCACCGAAGCAACCATGCTCGCCCCCGAGTCCGCCGAGACATGGCAAACCGTCGCCAACGTCCGGATCTCGCAAGCAAGGACGGAAGAGGCCCAAGAAGCGTTGAAGCGGAGCTTGGGGTTGTGGGCAGATCTTGCGCCGGAGGATCCTGCAGTTCCGCCCTTCCCTACCCGGGTCAGTTTGGCCAGGCTGCTGATCGAGGTGGAAATGGAGAAGCAAGCGATGGAGGTCGCTGAGCGCCTAATAGCGGAGGATGATCGGAGTGTTGAGGTTTTGTACCTGGGCGGATATGCCAGGTATTTGGTGGGGGAGAAGCTGAAAGGCCAGGCCCAGTCTGCGGACGTCGAGGCGTGGAAGAATTCCTGGCGGTCCTCGAGGAAATGGCTCACACAATGCCTGAAAGTCTTTGGGCAGGAGGAGTACGAGGACGAAAGGTTAGGGGAGCATGCACAGGATTTGCTCAAATCTATCACGGCGGAACTGGGTGAGCCGGCCGAGGATGGCGAGGACGCTTGGGAAGATACCGATGATGAGGAGGATGAGTGGGAGGGTCTGGACGATGATGAGGATATGGAGATGAAGTAACGAACAGATCCATGCGGGATGTCTTTGTCTGGTGATGTAACGGGAGTATGGCCAAAGAAAACGCCATCCACGAATCCAGGGCGTTTTGGTCGGAAAACTCATGTCACGGTTTAGATGCATAGGTATTAGGAAAAGGAATGGGTTTTGACTTGGCCAGCCCACCCGGCGCTGGAGCTCTCGGAATCAATGACTGCTTCAATCCAATATGTCAAAGTGGGAGAGGGATGAACGCATTGGGGCGAGGAAGAGAGGGGGCTTTTTTAGTTATCGCCGACTTTGAGCCTTTGTAGGTCCTCGGCTGGTGCGCCGTCCTCGTCAACCTCCTCCTGGCCCGCAGTGGCAAGACCACGTTCCCACAACTGCTTTCCGGAGAGCTTTACAGGCTCTTTTATCCGGGCCTTCTTCATCTCGGCCGCTCTCTCCTCCTCCTCCCTGACCCGTGCCTCCTCCATTTCCTTCAAGAACCCTTCACGCCACTTGAGGAAGGTCTCTCGATTGACCGGGGTGCCATGGAACTTCTTGTTCTCCTCCCGCTCAGCTTCCAGGACCGCCTCCTCATGCGCCTTCGCCGCAGCTTCTCTGCGCTCCACCGCGAGTTGCTCGGCCGCTTCCTTCACGGCAGAGACGAGAGTAAATACCATGGCCATGCCCAGGTTTTCTTCCACGGCGGCTTCTAGCTCTTGGAGCAGCCGTTCTTTGTCTTCGGCGATGTTCAGATATTGGTGAGGTGTTGAGTTTTGGGGTGCAGCAAGCTCTAGCAATGGTGCCTTGTCTGGGTAGTCTTCAGGGTACCGCACGGTCAATAGCATAACCGGCGGCTCGGCGTCATCGTCTGGGATGTCAAGGGTGATCGATATCCTGTATTCGGTCTCGGATATGTCTACAAGACGAAAGCGCCCGTTAGCCCAGAATCAACGTGAGCAAGATCGAAGCAGCGCTCCTTCGCACCTGTGATTTCCTCGGGGAAAATGGAGTCGAGGACCTCCCGTTCCTCGATCTGCTCCTCACGCCCCATCTTGAAACGTTTGCGGATGGCGATTGGAAATTTTGAGTGTATGCAAGGCTCGTTGGCGAACGGGCAGACTCGATCGCACAGCAACTGGGAGTTGAGGGGCAGCCTGTGGTGGTGCCTGTGCAGGAACTTGGTGGGGTTGACAGGGACCCCTGTTGCTGCTAGCCTCACCGCTCGGCAGAAACAGGGATCTGACGCCTGTCCTCCAGAAAAAAAATCAGGACCAGGCGCAGGCGTGTTTGGTCTTCGTTCGCATCAACACTCTGGAAACCATTGTGCAAAACACGTCTTCCACAATGGCGCCCAAATTCTCCTCACCCGCGTCCTCGGCGAAAAGAAAGGCGTCATCGAGCGACAAGCACGGTGACGGCAACCGCTTCAAGAAGCCCAGGACCTTTGACGGCCCAAAGCGTCGGAAATTCGGCGACGATGAGGAGGCCGGCTCAGACGACTCGGCCAACAACGGCGCCGAATTGAAGCGCGGGAACCAGGCCCGGGGATCGGGCAAGCCGTGGGAGAATGGAAAGGCTTCAGGAGCGCCGGCGAACCAAAGTATGCTCTCTTACCCTCGGCAGACAGAGAATCTCGGCCCTGACAATCCTCCCCAGCCCAGACCTCTCGCGAAGCACACGCAAAGCAGAAACAATTGGCACAAGAACGCAAGGCTGCTAAGCCGCTGGCAGACGAGGTGCAGCGGACCAAGAAGCTGTGGGAAAAGCTGCGGCGCAAGTCGCATGTGCCCAAGGACGAGCGCCAACAGCTTGTGGACGAGTTGTACGGCATTATCACGGGCCGTATCAAGGACTTCGTCCTGAAGCATGACGCTGTCCGCGCCGTCCAGACCGCCATCAAGTACTCGACCCCCGCCCAACGGAAGATGATTGCAAAGGAGCTGCAAGGCACCTACGTGCAGCTGGCCGAGAGCAGATACGCCAAGTTCCTCATCGGGAAGCTTCTCGTCCAGAACGACAACGAGATCCGCGACCTCATCGTCCCCGAATTTTACGGCAAAGTGCGGAAACTCATCAACCACCCGGAGGCTTCCTGGATCCTGGACGACATTTACCGCGGAGTGGCCACAAACGAGCAGAAGGCCTACATGCTGCGGGAATGGTACGGCCCGGAATTCGCCCTCTTCAAACCCGAGAAGGGCGTTGAGGTCACGGCGGATCTCGCCAAGATCCTCGCGGAGGAACCGAGCAAGCGCGGGCCCGTCATGAAGAACCTCTTCGACATGACCAATGGTCTTGTTCAGAAGAAGATGACGGGCTTTACGATGCTACATGATGCCATGCTGCAGTACTTCCTCAGCCTCAAGCCTGAGAGCGAGGAGCTCAAGGAGTTTGTCGAGGTTGTCAAGGAGGATGAGAACGGCGACCTGCTCAAGAACATGGCGTTTACCAAATCGGGGGCCCGGCTTGTGTGCTTGCTCTTGGCCAACGGGACTGCGAAGGACCGCAAGCAGATCATCAAGACGTACAAGGACACGTTCCAACTCATGTGCGGCGACAATCACGCCCATATGATCCTCCTGACGGCCTACGATGTCATCGACGACACTGTGTTGACCGCCAAGACGATTTTCCCCGAGATTCTAGGGAAGAACGAGGAGAAGGACATCGAGAACATTACCTTCCTGGCCAACGATCTCAACGCCCGCATCACAGTCTGCTACCTTTTCGAGGGGCAATCAAAATCGCTTTTCCCCGCCAGTCATTCCTACGACCTGGAGCTTCTAGCCGAGATTCACGAGATCCGCACGAAGACGAGCAAGAAGGAAGCCGATATCCGGCGGAAAGAATTGGTGGCGGCCATGTCCCCACCCTTGCTTGCGGCGGTTGCGACCTCGCCGGCCGAGCTTGTGTCCACGTCGTTTGGGTGCCAGTTCGTTGCGGACGTCCTGCTGTCGGCAACCGGCGACAAGACGGCTGCGCTGGAAGCAATTGCCTCGGCCGCGGCTGGCGACCCGACACCAGAGCTGGCTGAGGATGCTGATCCCTTGTACCCTCCCCCGCCGCACATTTCTCTGACGCCGCATGGCGGCAAGATGTTCAAGGCTCTCATCGCGGGCGGCAGGTTTGATAAAGCTGCCGGCGCCGTGAAGAGGGTTGATCCGCCACTCAACTTCGCCGATTATCTCTACCCGGTCATCAAGGATCATGTTGTGAAGTGGGCAACGGGCCCGAGTTCGTTTACTGTCCTGGGATTGCTCGAGGCCCCTGATTTCTCCTCCAAGGAGCTGCTGAAGACCTTGCGTTCGGACAAGAAGACTCTCGAAGCGGCGGCGACTGGTGACGCTGCCGGTGAGGCTGGCAAGGGTGAAGGCAAGAAGTCGAAGTCGAAGGGCAAGGGAGCGCAGGCGGAGAAGGGCAAGACTGGGGGGAACCAGGGAGCGAAGCTGCTCCTTGAGAAGCTCAACGCATAGGATAGCGGGGATTGGCGAATGGAGTTGGCATTCACACAAAATCAGCCCAGATGTTGAGTCATTAGACAGCGTTGAGGAACGAGCTGCATATCATTTGTTCGATTATTTTTGGGTTACGTAGAGATAATATATGATCGGGCACTTCCCGAGCTCATACTCCCGTTTCCCACATTCCCGTTGTGGGACACTTTTCATGAAGCCGGGGTGAAGCCTAAGGACTTGGCAGAAGTTCGGTATGTGATCCTCACACCACTTGTATCTCCTCTTAAGGAGCCTGGGGAGGAAAAGTTGGCACCCGAGTCCCCCGATGGTGCTTGGCTGGTCATCCCGACCCGGGTTCGATGTTGCCTGCTGCTTGATCTCTTTCCCGCCTCATCCTTAAGCTGAGCTCGACCCTCGACTTGTTCCGAAGTGGCAGATTGCGGTCCATTGGACTTGTGAGCGGGATAAAACCGGCACGAACATGCGAAGGCTGAACGGTAAGTCTGAGCGCGGAGCCAACGGGGGGGCCTGAAGGAGGCTGGTATTGATCTGGGACGGTCAAACTCAAAGGGGTTCGGGATGTGGGAGGGATGACCCTCGGACCAGAGTGAACATCCCGACGCTCAACACGGAGGTGAGACTGATCCTTGGCATGTCAACAATACTCGAGGTTGCAAACCGAATCTATGTGTGTTTTCAGAACCAGTTTGAGAGAGCCAGAAGCTCCTCGGGTATTACAGCCAAACAAATAATAACACACCTAAATCCATCTTTAAAGCCATTGTGCGCCATGCCATGCAGGTTTTCTCTCTCTGTCTCTCTCACTCTGCCACCATGACCGCATCATCCCAAAACAAACCGGGATATATGCGGAGACATTTCCTCGACTCCGAGACCCAGATTCCCAGCTCCCAATTCTTTCCCATAAACAACCCTTGAGGGCCTAAGTCCGGCTGGTTCAAGTGCTCATGAGCTTGGCCATCTCGTCGAGCAGCTCCTGGAGCTCCTCGTCGCTGATCTTGTCGGCTAGGGAGAGGATGAGGGTCTTGCACTCGTCGGCGCTGTCGCAGCAAAGGGAGCCTGTGACCGTAGGAAGCAAGTAATCCGTCAGCATATGCAATTCTCTCGAGGAGAAAAACAAGAACAAGGCAAAAAAACCGACCAATCTGCGCCCTCTCAAACTTTGTCAGCTCCTTGTGCGCGCTCAGCAGCCGCTCGACGGCCTCGACGTTCTCCTTCTGCTTGAACCGCGCGAACGCGTCCAGGTAGTCGAGCGTCTTGTTGAGCACGTCGGTCTCGTTGCGGTCCTTGCGGTCCTTGCGCCGCTTCGTCATGAGCGCGTTGATGACGAGCGACGCCTCCGACAGCGTCAGCGTGTCGACTCCCTCGAACTCGCCCAGCTTGAGCACCGCCCCGGCCTCCTCCTCGCCCGGCGGCGGCGGCTTGGACCGGGCCGTCGGCGCGTGGTTCTGGTCCGACATTGTGCGTGAGGCGGGAGTGAGTCGTCGCGCTGCTTTCGAGGGCTCAGTGTAGGGTTCGTAGGCTGCAGCCCTGAAATCCGTGCCGGTGCCTGGAGAAATACCGGACGCGAGGCGGCTAGAGCGTCGTCGTCGCGGGAGCGGTGGGATGACGGAGGAGGAAATTCCGTATTTGGGGAGGCTTTTGGTGGGCCGCGTGCTCGAGACGGGGGGTGTTGCGTTGGGGGGGTCTTATTTTATCTTGCTGGCGACTTTGTGAGGTCGGTTTTGGGGAGCGAGACGTCGGCTGGGGGTCTGCACTTCAACTTGCGTCGAGTCTTGGCAGCACGGACGCCAAGACTAAAAATGTGGACCAGGGTTGGGATGCCTGGATCGTCGTCAATGTGGGGGGGATTCCTGGTCCACGCGGGGCAGTGCGGCTCAACACCATGGTGGGGTTGCCCAGGCGGTCTGTTGCCTGTTGCACACGTGAACACCACCACTTTCCAATTCCCAAAAGCTGTACCTAGGTAGAACTTGGATAGCACCATTCAAAATGACGATGCGATCCTCTCAGAAGCCGGCAAACCAATAACCACAGCTCGAGAATACACTTCGCACCTCCCAGCAATATTTTGGCTGGGACCTTGTAGATGTTGGTGACGGAAAGGATTGGGACCAGGTCTCGTTAACGGTCCAGTGGAATGCATGCTACCTCTAGCCTGTCTTTGCTATCTTGGCCATGCGCAGTGTCTGCCCCTTGCGACAATGTCTACCGACTGCCCCTACCGCGCCCCCGCCCTAGGTACATCGTGATGGCCTCGAGGGCCCGGCAAGGAACGTACAACAAGAATCCCTGGCCGAAACCAGCCGCCTCCCAGTACGAGGGCTGCCGCCCTGCCGGACCCCTACTACAATGCCCTGCCCTTCCTTCGCGGATTTTGCCTAGTTGACTTCCTCCCCCAAATCCACCCTGCCCTTCGGCCAATTAACCGTCGGCGCGGTCAGTCGGGGCATGACAAACGCTTGAAAATAGACCCGAAAGGTCCTCGAGTGACAGCATGGCAGAGTCCCATGGGGCTGTGTAGAAACCATGACAGCGTGCCTGCCCTCGAAATCCGCTGCAGCACCGCAGGCCTGCGAAGGAAGGCCGCATGGGAACCCTGCCTAGCTGTGACTCGGCCATGTAGATAGAGGATCTCCTCTACAAGGCGGAGAAGACAAAGAGCTGGAGATGGTCGTTAGCGAGACTGTATGGAGAGAGAGCCGGCCGCGGGATACGGCGGTCAAAGACGGGGTTCTTACGTTATTAGTCGCGGCAATCGCGATGCTGTCTTCGAAGGGATGCCAGCTCATGTGCAGGATCTTCTTGTTGAAGTCGATCTGGTCCGCGTCCGTCTCCTTGCGCATCCTCTGTCCCTGACCCGGCGCAGCAGGGCTGCCCGCCCTCGAACCACCCTTCTTGCCATTCGCGGTCGGGCTCGTGGCTGAGTTGATGGGTGTCGGCACCCCAACCTTCTTTGCCTTGAAGGCCGACTTGTCTGCCTGCAAGACCACCTCCACCTCCTGCTCTGGATCTGACGGGTAGATCATGAAGTTGTTGTTGTAGCTTCCTGTCATGACGTTCTTGCCGTCACCCGAAAACACAACCTCGAACTTGTCAAAGATGCTGTCATTCTCGTATGTGTCGCAGAGCCTGGGCCTGAGGTGCTCGTGGATCGGGATCGTCTTGATCGGCTGCCTCTCCATGTTCACATCCCAAATCTTGACTGTCAGGTAGTCGCGCGACAAGATGTAGCGGCCGTCGTACGAGAAACGGACGTCCGAGATTGACGAGATGATCTCTGAAAAGAAGGACCTCGAGGAGGGATCCTCTTCCTGCTCAAACACTGCACACAAGTCAGCCGCGGGCCGATGACGCAGATGGGCGGTTTACAGAGAAAAGGGAACACTCACTCTTGGCATGTTGATCGCACAGGGCGCTCTCCCGCATGTCGGCCAGCTTGATGGTTCCCTTGGAGCTAGCGTACATGAACCAGTTGCAGCTCATGGGGTGGAACTCGGCGGCCGTGATGACCTCGGTCAGCTCCTCCATGTTCGCCGGCTTGATGTCGACAATGTTGAAGCTCTGGTCCTGGATGTTGAGGTTCCACAGGTTGATACGCAAGTCGTCACTGCTGATGAAGGTCTCCCCATCGCTGTTGACCGAGATGCTGTTGATGTGGTAGGCGTGTGCGTTGGCATACGTCCGTCGGGGCACGGCGGCCACCACGGTGTCGTGGTGGGTCAGCCTGGGAAGCTTGAGGTCACTGGCATTGCGAAACTGTGCGCTTGGGATGGCGCGCGGGGCTCCGCCTCCGCCGGCTATGTTTGCCGGCGTCAGGTCGTGGGAGAGGTTGTTCTCTGCCACGACTTTGAGAGACTTCTCGAACACCTTCCACAGTTTGATAGTCTTGTCGTTTGTCGACAGCAGGTAGTGGGAAGCATTCTGCCGCCGGCACCACTTGATCTTGTTGATCTTCTCCTCTATCTCAAGCGACTTGAGATAGTCGAACTCGGGCTCGTGCGACTGGAACTCGGTATGGAACTTGTATTCGCAAGTCTTTTTCTGTCCGACGTGTCAGCAGCGGCCGGCACGCGACAGAGGCAAGAGCGGAAGGGGCAGAGGGAGGGGCATAAATCCTGGACTAACTGTTTCGTTGCGTTCGAAGAGAACGACACGACCGCCCTTGTCGCCGGTTGCCAGGTAGTTTCCCGTGTGATCGAACTCGACGGTGGAGATGATATCGGCTGCAGTAAGCAGAGGTCAGTATGGGCCAGTTGGAATCGGTCGTGGCTGTTGTGTTGCGACACAGCTTCGGACGACAAGCAGTGCTGGGGGACCAAGGTGTTGCTGGCGTACCTTCCGTGATGTCCTCCACGTCTCCCTTATCGCCGAAGCACCTGTAATCCTGTGGTCAGCTTGCCCAAGACACGGCATGTTGGGGGGGAAGAAGGGAGGGGGGGGGGTAGGCTCTTCTGCTGCGTCCTCGTCCGCCCCGCGGAGGCGGGGCGCCC
>FTEL01002682.1_pt1 | contig 19035 bp, 19 predicted proteins | sample 1658911 | NCBI WGS metagenome assembly FTEL01 (sample SAMEA3914869, study PRJEB12502) | metagenome | biome: forest; material: soil | place: USA | collected 2012-03-12 | depth 0.1 m
CTTCAAATACTGGTCCATGCCCGCACTTCCGCTAGCCTGCGACTCCACCTCCCTCACAGTCACCCTCTCCGCGCGCGACACCGCCACCCTCCTCACCACGACCTCCTCGTCCCTCTCGGCAGAACCAATGGACATCCTGGTCTCCTCCCTCACGCACTCCTTCCGCTATGTCTTCCGCGACCGCTCCCCGCCGACAATCTACCGCTACTCGCACGGCCGGGAGCCGCTTGATGACGGGGCGACGGATCCGTCCGCGACGGTCGGGTGGTTTACGACGCTCTCGCCGCTGCATGTGGCTGTCAGGAAGAGGGAGGGGGATAGTATCAGTGTTTTGCAGCGCACGGTGGCGGCGCGGAAGGCGATGGGGGAGAATGCCAGGGGGTTCTGGGAGGCGAGGTATCTGAGGGGGGATGGGGAGAGGGTGCTGGGGGGACTGGATGGGATGGAGGTAACGGTTAATTATCTGGGTGTGGCGGACGCGCAGGGGAGGAGTGGGAATGGGGAAGAAGATGGGGGGTTGTTTGATATGAGTCGGGCGGTGGAAGGGGGGTTGGGGGCTGAGGGGCACGAAGTGAAGGGTTTCTCGCTGTTTTCGATCACGGCTGAGGTGAGGGGGGGCAAGTTGGGGGTTGTGTGCTCGTGGAGTAAGAAGATGAAGAGGCAGGGGGGGATTCGGAGGTGGTTTTTTGAGTATGGGAATGCGTTGAGAGATGTGGCGCATCAGGTGCGGAAAAGGGAGGCCGGGAGGGGGTAGGAGTGTGTGGATTTCCTTTATTGGTGGAGGGCGTTGAAAAGGGGGAACGGAGTTAAGTTGTTTTGGATATGTCATACAGTCTCAGTCTTTCCTTGAGTCTTCAGTTCCAGTAATTAGCAGCGTTTTTTCTTCTGCTTGATACCTTCTATAAAATAAGATATGGAATAACTACGCGAGTTCTTCACATAGCCTGCCTGTTTCCCAGCCCGGGATGAGGACTCGTCAGTTAACCACCCCCCGTGTGACCATCTTCATCTCGCACGCGCCCTCAGGCGGTAATTGATGCCATGACTAACTTCTTACGCAAAAGCCTCAGCTTTCATTGACTCACTCCATGCCTGATCCACCAGTTCAGGGCCACGTACCTTTTTTTATTCTCGCATGACAGCTTGTCCCATATCCGCTACCAGTCTGCAAGCATATCTTTCGTAGCCTGCTTCCGGGCGGCCTTGACAGTAACAACTCTGCCCACCTTTCCAGACAGTAGCCCGCCGGCCAGCGCTGGCGGGTAATTGAGATACGCCGCGAGCATCTCCGGAGGCACCCCTTCACCTGATGCGCGGCTGTCCTCGAGTCAGCTCCGTTTTCCTCGCAACTGCACGAACCACGTACATACCTGCCATCTTCACTTGCTGCCACTCCTGACCTCGGATGGTACTGCATCTCGATCGGGTGGGCTCTAGAGTCGCCAAGATAGGGGAGAGCGTGAAATTTGTCAATGAAGCTTGCGGAAGAAAGAGGAGAGGATGGGCTTCTCTGTCCGATGGAGAGTGCTCCCTAGGCTCACTTGCACGGCCATGAAGCCTTTATACTCAACATAATCTTTCATCTTCGTGCCGTAAGAGCGAGGACACAACAGCGTCCTCACAACAACGTCCTCGCACTCGAGATGGACGCCGCGAGCGTTGAAAGCAAAACCTGCGGCCATGTGCTCAGCCATAGCCTCAGCGCGCAGCGCTACCCCCGGCCTCGTTTTCGATTGGGCCGCGCCCATGCACATTGCACCTTGAAGACGCGCTGCGTCTTCCGCCGTCCGGCGGCGTTGGGAGCGGTCACGTGTGGTTCGCAACAGAAAAGAAGAAGGCTACTTCGCCAGAATTTTCGCGAGGCAAGCAGCGACCCTCCCAACCCAATCTATCGCCAAGTCTAGATTTGAGAGCTGCAACAGCTCTCGACCAACACTATTGAGGATCTGGACCCGCTTGCGGCAGTCGATCCAAACATTGACTGGTCTGGTCACGACCCCCTGAGCGCCAGCATGGATCTCGTTTGGCTCGCGGACGACGATCTCCTGGATGATAAACGCCCTTGTAAGAAAATTTTCCAGCAGTTGTCTCTCAAATACGGAACTTCAATATTGCACGTCGTTTGAGGTGTATGCTGCCCACCACCTGCGAGTCACTGATACGGTAGTCGATCTTGACGCGGCAGGGACTCGCATTTCCGACACCACGCTCTGGGAGCCGGATGATGAGCGTCCGTTGCCTTCCAAGAAGGGTCGTCCGACAGCCGACGACCATGAGTGTCCGTTGTCTTCCAAGGATCGTCCGAGAGACGACGACGATGAGCGTCCGTTGCCCTCCAAGAAGCGTGCGAGAGACGACGACGACGATCCAACCTTCGATTCGCCGCGGCCGTTCAAGAAGCTCAAGCTGGCAGAAAAGCCTTCGACACACAACAGCAAACGAGAGTTCGCTTGCCCGTTCTGGAAGTTCGACCCGTACAGCCATCCACGCTGCATCGCTTGCCGACTCGGGAGGATACGAGACGTCAAACAGCACTTGAGCAGACAGCATCACCCCTTGTTTTACTGTCCCCGATGTTTTCGGGTCTTCGACGCCAACATAGAGCTGCAAAACCACCTGCAAGCAGACGAGTATTGCAGTCCTGCCCGCGAGCAACACCCTCCCTTTCTTACCACCGAGCAATCGTGGCTCCTGGCAAGGAGATCGGATCCCAAGGTGCCAGCGGAGGAGTCTTGGTTCCGAATATACGACATGCTGTTTCCTGGTCAGCACCGGCCATTATCAGGCTTTGTGGATAAACCCCCTTGGAGTTCCGAGATCGACAAATTTCGGTCATTTTGCACCTTCTCTGGGCCCGGGATCATTCAAGATGCCCTATCTCGATTTGAGCATGACAGTGACATCATGTCGATTGCGAGTCTCACCACCACCATCACGCCAGCCATCATGACCGCTGCATTCGACCAATTGACCAGCCGTTGGATCAGCCAGAGATTTCCCAGCCACAGTTCCAGGGATTCAGGGCTTGGGTCATCCAGTGATTCCAGGTTGTCCGGTAGCAAGCTGGCCCGTGACGGCACGCCTTGTCCTTCCGACTCATCCGGCTTTGGCGGTAAGGAGACTTGCTTCAAAGTAAAGAACGTACGTGATAGTTGACTTTGGCGGCTCTCGAGAAGATGACGACTGGAACGAAACCACGTGGTCACCAAAGGAAGATTCCTTGATCGTTGAGCTCTCTGGGAGTGGTGTCCAGCCCGACGACATCTCTGAATACCTCCCCGGCCGCAGCCCTGTCAGCTGTCGCCGCCGTTACCTGGAGCTTCATGCCGCATGGAGCGAAGAGCTGAAGAACAAGTCCAAGATTGTCTCTGTTCCAACCGCCGACGGGCCTCCCCTCCGCGGCGATGAACCAGGGCCAAACGCCATCCCGCCCGCTTTAACCACTCCTGGGGGATCGCCTTCAGCCTCTGATGGTACGGAATGCATTTCCCTGGGCGACCCTCGCAGCGAGATGTCAGATCAATCCTGGTTTGACGATATCGCTCTCAGCGGTGCGCCTCGGTTTCCCGCCGTCGAGTCAGCCGCCGTCAGTCGACTGATGGACGCCTACGGTGCTTGGTCGCAACAGACACTTGCCCCTGAATCATCACCAACAGAGAACACATCTTCAACATCTAACAGCTCCGGTTCTGGCTCAGGCTCCCTCCCACCATCAGCCGAGACTTCGTCCAGTTCTACGACACAGACCCCGCAAGCTGCCCCTGGGAAAGATGGCACCACGGGAAAACGAGGGCGGGGTGAAGATGACCCCAAGAAACAGCGAGAGCCAAAACGCAAGCGCGTCGAGGAGGGGGGATTACTACTCGCCTGTCCGTTCCAGAAACGACACCACCCAAAGCACTTCTTCTGCGGGAAGGAGAGGACGATTCGCGGCTTCAGAACCATCGCCTACCTCAAGGAGCACATCCGCCGGTGCCACATTCGGTCCCCCACCATCCATTGCCCCTTTTGTAAGGCCGATTTTGAGGATGATGCGAAACTGAGAGAGCATCTGAAGCAGTCTATGGCAACAGGGTCCTCCTGCGAGGAGCGTCCGTATCCCGATGAGACGATGCTGCCCTGGAGCAAAGACCTGATGACCGCCATCTCAACGAGGGTCGACAGCTCGTTAACTCTTCCTGCGCAGTGGTTTAGTGTGTGGAAAATTATCTTTCCGGACCTTGAACCACCCGCGAGCTGTTGGGTGGACGGTATTGTATGCCGGCATGTTCTGGACCTACAGGAGTTCGTGTCGACTGAGGGAGAAAGTCTGGTATATTACTCCCGCTTACCGCCCAGTGAAGGAGGGAATCTTTGTGGGCTAACTCCTGTTTCTCTTCGCTACTTAGGTCAACGAAATCATTCGCGCGAACGGCCTGGTTCCGGACGAATGGGACATCGCCCAGCCATCCGGCGACCTCATTCGAAGCCCGGAACAGCTCAGAGCGGTTCTTCAGCGTATCTGCAGTCTCTTCGCCGAGCAGATGTTCGCGCGCCGGGCATGCACGCGTCGGCAGGACTTGGCTTGCTGCAACGAAAACGACGGCTCCAGTCGTGGAAAGGGCAAAGAGACGGCGAGTTCACGGACCACTGGCAGCGCCGCAACATCGACCGTGATGCTAGCAGAATCATTAGCACCGGCTGCAGCGGCTGAGCAACAGGCCCGGGACGCCATTCCTGATCCCGGTGAAAGTTCAACTCGGGGCCATGACATTTCGTTCCCCCAAGGCCAAACCCTTCAACCGGCTGATGCTCCCCAGTCTGATCACTCGAGCGGAGGCGATGGAATCGAGTCGGGCACGCTGGGCCATGACCACAACCCGTTTCCGCCTGATGCCCCCGGGCTTGAAAGCTCAACCTCGAGCGGAGGGATTGAAATCGACTTGGATTTTGGCTACAGCCAAAATCCATTCCCGGATGGTGGTCTTGAGTTGGGAAGTTCGAGCTTGGGTGGAGGGGGTGACATCGACTTCAGCTTCCTCGAGGTTGAGTTGAGGAGGACCGAATCAATGCCACTGGGCAGCTCGATTCTGGATTCTCTCAGCGGGGAGACTAACGTATTTGATAAGCGAGTGAGACAGATAAGCGAGTGAGACACTTTTGCACGCGACGTACTACCTCTACCCTCAACGCCATTTTTCTCATCCACCCAACATGTCTCCTTCCTCAAATAAAGCAAGGATAACCTTGGCCATTGAAGCTCTTGAAAATAACGAAAATCTAAGCCTACGAGAGGCAGCGAAGATCTATAACGTCAGCCATACAACCCTCGGACGACGACGCGTCGGCAAGCCTACACGATGCGATATTCCAGCTAACTCACGCAATCTAACGGATCTGGAGGAGGAGACGATAGTTCAGTATATCCTTGAGCTAGATGTACGTACATTTCCTCCTAGGTTGTCTGGGGTGGAAGATATAGCTAACTATCTACGATGCGAACGCAATATGCCCCCTGTCGGTAAACGCTAGGCACATAACTTTATCAAACGCAAGGAAGAGCTTTATACGCGTTAGACGCGTAAATACGACTACTAGAGGGCCAAGTACAAGGATCCAAAGGTTATTAGCGAGTAGTTTACCCTCGTACGGAATATCAAGGCTAAGTACGGCATCCTAGACGATAATACCTATAACTTCGACAAGACTAGGTTTATAATGGGCATTATCTTCGCAGGTATAGTAGTTACGACCTCGGACAGCGCCATGAGAGCTACCACTCGACCGAATTCGAGCTCTATTACCAGTAAAACAATATTATTACGCTCTATATACCTCCGTATTCTTTATACCTCCTCTAACCACTCGATATTAGCTGCTTTAGGCCACTAAAGCAGGCGTACGGTCGCCAGGTTAAAGACTTAATACGGATACATATCAACTATATTAGCAAGCTCGAGTTCCTCTGCTCCTTTCGCGAGGCCTTCTTTACCTCTATTACTGAGAAGAATATCCAGGGCGGCTTCATAGGGGCTAGCCTTATACCGTTCGATCCAGAGAGAGTGCTTTCTAAGCTGGATGTCAAGCTTCGTACACTAATACCCCTAACCTCACGGCCTAGTACTCCCCAACCTTAGGTCTTCCAGATACCCTATAACCCCCGAGAAGCCGACTCGCAGTTAACGCTCATTAAGACTCGTATTGCCAACCATCAAAACAGCTCCCCGACCTCGATATTAGCTACTATTAACCAGCTTGCCAAGGGTACAATAGCTATAATGCACGAGGTAGCTCTTCTTCGGTCAGAGGTCTCTTCGCTCCGTAAGGCTAACGAGTCACTAAGCAAGCGCCGGAGAGCCAAAAAAACACGTATACGGCTTAGAGGATCACTTGCTGTACAGGATGCATACGATCTACTGGATCAGACGGCCGTAGGTGAGGAGAGAGTACAAGAAACGCAGCCAGATAGGGGTAGTACAGGGGGGGTTCGTACGAGGGTTCGGTGCTATGGTGTGTGTGGCAAGCCTGGCCATAATGCTCGCACTTGCCAGGAGGCTGGAGAAGCATCTGATTTAGCTGTTTCTGATGTAATTATAGTTGGTTCTTAGTGTTAATACGGTACAATTGAGGATATTGTTTGGAGAGTGGTATAGAGTGTCTCACTCGCTTATCTATCTCACTCGCTTATCAAATACGTTAATTAGATAAATTCCGTGTTAGACGTATTCAACAGGTTCCCTGCATCTCCTCTGCCGGAATCACTCCGAAGCCCCCTAGAAAGTTGGCGGGGGGAAGATACCGACATGTGTGATGCAAGCCCCTACCCTATGTCAGACCAGGTCGTTGCCAAGGCCATCCACCTGGACAACTGGCCAGTGAAGGTATCACTAACCTTCCAGCCGCAGGCAGGTTCTATTAGTCTAGAGCGCTAGCTACTAGAGAGAAGGATCTATTTATAACCTACTAGGTTAAGAGGAGGGCCTAGGGAGCCTATAGCTTTATCCTTAACTTTCTCCTTTCTCTCTCTCCAAGTTGAGATCTTCGATTATACCTGGAGTTCTCTCTCGGATTGCCCTGTCTTCTATCATTAAGTGCCCTGCCGTAATAGAGTTCTCTCTCGGATTGCCCCGTCTTCTATTATTGAATGCCCTACCGTGATATCCCCGACCTCGCCGTCTCATCGACTGCAACAGCAGCCAAAAACTCGACCTCCTCCTCACTACCCACCTCCTCCCCCCACCCCCTGCGCCACGCTTGCACACATATCCCGCCATCTGGCATCCCACACCACTGCACACTACTCTTCCACGTACCATCCAACTCTAAGTCCGGCTTCGCGACCTCCTTACCCCCCGCCCCCGCACTCGCTTCCCACAGCCGCGCCGAGTACCGCTCCTCCCATGCAAACACATCGATCCCGCCCTGCGCGACCAGACCACCGAAGCAGTTCGGCCCCCATGCCTCCTTGGTGGAGCCTGATCTAGACGGCCCGGTTAAGTCGAGCTTCATGTGCTCGAGCCAAAAGCGCGCCTGTGTCTCCGAGTAGGGTTGCACACTGGGGTGGGTCGCGCACAGGCGCGCGGTCGTCGCCTCAAGGGTGTTGAGGGCTATGCTGGTGAACGTCTCAAGTGGGAGGGACGACAGCTGTCTGCGGCGGGTGCGCGCGACGCCATATGCCCAGCGTGGGAGTTTCGTGGCGTGCGGGCCGGCAGCGGAGGGGAGATTCGGGCGCGGCTGCCCGAGCGGGGAGGAGGAGTCGGGCAGGTCTTGGAGGTTGGGGAGGCGGTAGAAGCGTGCTGTTGTCGGGTGCGCGAGGAAGGCGGGAGTATAGTAGACGCGCCATGCTGCGGGGTGGAGGAGGTCGGCGTGCGTGGCGTAAAAGGCAGTGAAGTCGGAAGGGGATGGGAAGTCGCTGGTAAGTTGAGCAGAGGAGCGGCAGATAGCTGCGGCGAGCTGGGCAAGGTAGAAGATATCTAGGGTGCTTTATCATACCTGTCAGTTCGCTCGTTCTTCCTTGTCTTTTATCAGGCAAAGTATAGTATTAGGGGAATTATAAACTTACCGATTAAACCTCAGCTCCCCTTTACCAAACGACCACCCATTCGCGTGTAGTTTCTCCACAACATCAAATACACCGTTGCCCTCCCAGAGCCCCTCATCCAGATAGTTGAATGCTATCTGCAACACTTGATCGTGGCAGTGTATGGCCACTGTACCGCTTTCGGTGTCCGTGAGGGGTTCTTTAACGCTCATGGCGAAAGGCCTTGATGAGTCCTGAAGCGGTGACGTCTCTCCTCAAAAAACAACACCCAAAACACATACTCATACTCCGACAGCTGGGACCGTCAACACGTACCACAGCACAAGGAAAAGTGCGGATTGCTCCGCGAGTAGAAACTCAGTTGATGATCCGAGACATATGCCCGTCTGACCACACAAAACAGGAGTATGCTCCCGCAGCCTGAGTTACTATGCAAGGGGAGTGGTTGAACGAGTTGATTGCTGGTAGGCTTGGTAGCGTCAATTTTAGTTGCCCATCGAAAAGGGGCGAGGAGGCTGAGCTCCCTCAAAGTGCTAGCCTCTGGACATAACGGAAAAACAAAAACCCCGGCTCCACTTCGGCTGCCCAGAGGGCCATGGTACGAAGGCATCTCCCTGAACTACATACTATTTCGACTCCGCGCCCTCACTTTACCAGATAATAAGGGAGGGGACGAAACTTATTCATGATTAACTACACCACGAGCATTTCCCGTTTCGTTGCCATTGATCCCAGCCAATCACAACATCAGGAGTGAAAGGTGTGGGGTGGTGCAGGGGTCCCACCAATAGGCGCCCAAGGAAACCGGAAAAAAGAGAAAACGAGAGAACAGGAAAAAAAAAAGGAGAAAGAAAAGAAAAGAAGAAACCGAGGCGCTCCCAGCCTCTCTCCCCTGGCTGCTCTTTGTCCGATTTCATTTGCCTGACAAACCGCTACCAATCTCCCACACCATCCCACCTCTCTTTCTTTTTTCCCCTCCCTTTGACTCCCCACTCTATATCTCGCAACCTCCCTCCTAATCGGTCCATTCTCAATTTCTTCCTCCTCATTTTCCGAAATCAATCAATGGGAAAGAGGGCCATTACTGCCACTTTGAATCCCCGACCAGCCATTCTCGCACATCATCATTCCCACTGGTATCTCATCGCGTAGCGGTCGCGCCACCTCCGCCTCCCCATCATTCATGGCTCCAGCATCGAAGCGGGCATTGCACACCGACGGAGTGGTATGTTGAGCCCCACGGATGCTTTCTCGCGCGCCCGCATTTCTTCTTTTGGTGCTATTTTCTAGTTCCAATCTCTGTCCGGCCATGCCATCATGAGTTGCAACCCAGGCGTCTCGCGGGATTGCGCTGACCAGTTGCGCAGGAATCAGTCCGGGCACCAGACTCTGGATCAGCACTGCACAACAGCATCACAGTAGCCGCGGAGACCACTGCGCCTGCAAGCCGTGCGGGAAGCGAGCCCGGCTCCGCGCACTCCAGCCCGGACAGGATGGCGCAAGGCTTTAACCACCTCTCCAAATCCGGCATCCCAGGTGGTGTTGGCAGGGGCGGGAGGGACGGCGGGGAGACCAGAGACGAGAAAGATCACAGCAACGGAGACCTGCCGCCCCCTCCTGCGGTCCGTCCACCAGCCCGCGACCACTACCACGAGTATGAATTCTCGGACCTCGACGAGATCACGGTTCGGCAACTGAATGAAGACATCCTTGCGTACCGATACGACCTCGACTATTGCAAGGCGCAGCTCGAGGAAGTCGAGCTGACGCCCCAGGAGACTCGCACGCTGCAGCTGCGGACACTCGACCTTGGCCATCAGATACGGCACTGCACGCACCGTATCGAGACAATCAAGGCGCAAACGCGCAAACACTCTGTCCGCTACCAGCATTACGGCACCGGAGCCTCGAATCATTCCAGCCACGCCAGCAAGCCCAACGGCAACGTCAAACGGAACCACGCGGTCGACATGGTTGCAGTCATGCACACGCCCGCCACTCAAGGCGACAAGCGCCCAGCCCCAGAAGACGGCAGCTACGGGACCGCGAAGCGTCCGAAACTGGCATCGCCAGACTTTGACGGATTGGGTGGCGGTTCGGAGGACGGCGTCACGACGCTACAGCGCCTGGGGTTTTGGAAATGTCGTCTTTGCTCGGCGCCCAAGTACCTTCTGGCTGGAGCTGGCCGGTCACCCGCCGCACCGTGCAAGTGGCCCCTGAAAGACATCTCGAAGATGATAACCCACTTCACCGAAATGCATTCTGAGCACACGGCGAACGAGCGTTGCGTCGAGTTAGGCGCAGCACTCACGCAGAATCGTACGTCTGGCCCCCATGCCCCCAAGATGCCTCGTTCGAAGGCTGATAACTGACACGGACTGCTAGGCGGCCCGTTTGAATACTGGCTTCGGAGAACGCGCTCGCAGAACATCAGCGACGGCAGTGTGATCGAGGATTGCCTTGCCATCCTCCTCGACGGTGGCATGCCCGATCTTCTTCGGCGCCACAGCCGGGCGGCGGCGGGAATGCTGGTCCCCTGACTGAACGGGACGGCTCGAGCACATTGGGTGCGGAACCGTCGCCTCTTGCTATGTGCCTCTCGGTTCAATGCGTTGGGTTTGTATCTTTGCTTGATTTACATTGCATCTCCAGATAGGCAGAAGTGGTGGGCGGGACGTTGGGTGATGAAACCGAGAGGGGGGCTGTCGTAGCTCACGGGCATCGGGATCATGGAATTCGGCGAGGGCTTTTAGTATTGACCAAGAGACAATGTCTTGCATTGCCGATAAGCCGCACACATGCTCATGCCATTCTGGGCCGCGGGAATTCAGCGAGTGACCATTGGCAAGGCATGCCAGCCTGGGTGTCTCATGGACCACAACCCAAGGGAACTTTCGTCCATGCCTCGAGACAGCCACCCGGGCTTGCCAAGTGGCCCGAGACACAACGAGAGCTCGAGAAGTTGAGACAAGCAAGAGCCGATCGGGCTCCGGGATTTCCTTGCCGGTTGCTGTGTCGTGCAGACGGCCAATCATAGCACCACTACTCCGCAATGTCTGTCAAGACCCTCCGATTCTCTGCAGCAAGGGCTCTCTGAGTTTGCTTGTTGCGTCGGCGTTACGGATCCGTATCCCCCCAGTACCCGGCTGCTCGCATGCACGGCTATCCGCCTCTCGGCGATCTCTCCAGCTCTGTTCCGAGGACGATAATGACCCAAATCAGTTTCCTTTTCCATAATTCGTCGTCGGGCCGATAGCTTGTGCGGGGTAAGAGAAGCGGGGGACATAGTTACAGGTAACAAGGGAGACTGCTCGAAACTGACAGCTGGAGGCTGAGTGACCAGTGCTTGGGCAATTTGCTTTTTTTCTCCTCTTGCCGGCCCCTCTCTGGCCCCTCTCTGCGCCCCTCTCTGCGCCTCTCTCACACTCGCTGCCACTCGCTCGCCCTTTCTGCGCCAACCTCACGGAACGGGTAGTGGCGGCCGAGTAACCTGAGACCCGTGACCTTTTGTACTACTACCGTCCTAGCAATCATCAGTGAAGCCGACATCCGAACCCGTACATCGCCGGCGTCCGACTGAGACAGCCGTCGCGCTCGTGACATTACACAGCGTCGACGACCTTGGCAAGTGGGTGCAACCCGATTTTGTTGCCAAACCTCACCCGAGGCGCTTCGGAGTATTAATTGGTATATTTTAGCAGACTTGGGGCCCTGTCTTCTTCCTCTCTGCGGTACCACCCCGCCTCACCTGAAGTGTTTTGCCGCCCTCCAGCTCCTCACCCCGCAGATACTCTTATCTGGGTACTCCGACCCGACTGCCTTCGCCATGCCAGCTTCTCAGGATTCCAGTCTCTCGGCGCCTGCTGGCGATGGTGGGCATCCGATGAGTACCAGCGCGGGTGTGCGAGAACTCCCTCGATCGGGCTCCCATCCGCTTGGGCCCCTCACGGCCCAGGAAATCTCGCAGAGCGCTGGGCTTATCCGGCGATGCTGGCCCGACACGGTGGATTGCCACTTCAAGGTGGTCACGCTCCTCGAGCCGGCCAAGGCAGACCTTGCCCCATACCTTGCTGCTGAGCGAGCCAACCTGGTGGCCAAAGAAATAGATCGGCGGGCGTTTTTCGTTTATTACCTCCGGGGCACGGTCAGTCGTCGAGCATCCCTTCATTCTTTCCATGCTTGGTAGCCTCGGCACCAGCGGAATCTAGAATTACTGACTGGCTATGATTCCAGCACAACCTTCACGAGGCGGTCGTAAACCTCAGTACTAATAAGGTAGAAGCCAACGCCAGGCTGGGACCCTTCACGCATGCGAACGGCGATGGGGAGGAAATCGTCGCCGTAGAAAAAGCGTTGTTGGCACATCCGGCTGTCCAGGCCGAGATCGCAATGCTCCAACTGCCGCCAGGGTCGGTGGTCGTGGCGGATCCCTGGATCTACGGTGAGAAGAACCGTTGGTATAGGCCCGCGCGTTGTTGCTTGCGTCTAATGAATCCTGTTGCGAAGGCTCCGATGGCGTCAAGGAGGGCAGCTTCTACGACGACAAGCGTGTCATGCAATGCTTCCTCTACATGCGAGACCCTCAAAATCCGTCTGAGCCCGACAGTTGCCACTACGCCTTTCCGCTTCCCATCTCGCCCGTCATGGACCCCGCCACGATGGAGCTCGTCCGCATCGACATGCTGCCCACCGGGCTGGAGAGCCAGGCTGGGCCGCTCGCGCCCTGGCAGCCGACCAGTGCCAACGAGTACATCCCCGAAGCCCAGACGTTGCGTGCCGGCCTGAAGCCCCTGCACGTGTCGCAGCCGGAGGGGGCTTCGTTCTCGGTCGAGGCCTTTTCCGACCTGGGCCGCCTGGTCAGATGGCAGAAGTGGGACTTCAAGGTCGGCTTCAACCAGCGGGAGGGCATGGTCCTGTACGACGTGCACTACGACAACAAGCCCCTCTTCTACCGGCTGAGCCTCTCGGACATGTCGATCCCCTACGCGGACCCACGGCATCCCTTCCACAGGAAGGCGGCCTTCGACCTCGGGGACGCCGGGGCGGGCATTATGGCCAACAACCTGCAGCTGGGCTGCGACTGTCTCGGCAGCATCTACTACATCAGTGGAGTCCTCGCCGACGGCAGAGGCGAGCCGGTGGACATGCCCAACGTGATATGCGTGCACGAGCAGGACGCGGGGATCCTGTGGAAGCACACCAACTACCGGACCAACCGCGCCGTGGTGGTGCGGAACCGCGAGCTGGTGCTGCAGAGCATCCTCACGGTGAGCAACTACGAGTACATCCTGTCCTTTGTGTTCAACATGGCGGGCGACGTCGCGTACGAGGGGCGGGCGACCGGGATCCTGTCGACGCAGCCCGTCGACGTCGGGCTCACCACGACGCCGCATCCGTTCGGCACCGTCGTGCACCCGGGCGTGCTCGGCGGCTTCCACCAGCACTTCTTCAGCCTCCGGGTCGACCCCATGGTGGCGGGCCACGGCAACGCGGTCGTGTACGACGAGGCGGTGGCGCTGGAGCGGGACGCGACGGTCAACCCGCACGGGGTGGGCTACACGGTGCGCAGGACCGAGGTGGGCACGTCTGGTGGGTTCGACCTGGACGCGGGCCGGAACCGCACGTTCAAGGTGGTCAACCCGTCGGTGTGCAACCCTGTCAACGGGGCGGCGGTAGGGTACAAGGTGGTGGTGCCGCCCATGCAGGGCATCCTCGCCGACAGGGACAGCTTCCACTACCGGCGGGCCGAGTTCGCCGACCGCAGCATCTACGTGACGCGCTACGCCGAGGGCGAGCTGTACGCGGGCGGGCTCTACACGAACCAGAGCCGGGGCGGGCAGGGCGTGCGCAGTTGGGCCGGGCGCCGAGACAGCCTCGCGGGCGGCGACCCGGTCGTGTGGGTGCAGTTCGGCATCAACCACATCCCGCGCGTCGAGGACTTTCCCGTCATGCCGGCCGAGACGCTGCGTGTGACGCTGCGGCCCGTCAACTTCTTCGACCGGAATCCCGCCATCGACGTGCCGCCGAGCCGGCAGGAGGTGAACTGCAGTGTTCGCCTGGACGGACCCGAAGCAGCTGGCCGCGCGCAGGAGGGAGAAAAGGAGAAAGCAGGGTCCTGCTGTGCAACTCGTGGGGTGAGGTAAGATGATTGTTGATCTGCCTGAGCGGGGCGTTATGCGTCGCGGGGTTGGGATGAGGGCGGAGGGTGTGCTTGGGGGGGTGGTGGAAGGCATTGGCGCCATGAAGATGGGAAATACAAGGGGGAAACGCGGACTGCTGTTTACCACCAAGTTGCTTGAACCGAGAATGGAGTCGTTTATTCCTCGTCTTCCATCATTGCTCGACAGTGAGAACCTGGGCAGAGAATGTCCATGCTGGTCTCGGCTCTCAGGCTTCGCTGTGGAGTTGCTTGGCTGTGGGCAAGCCACTCCATTGTTTGCCAAAGGAGCGACTGCTTGGCGTTCCTGCCTGCGACGTCATCTCTGGATTGCTGCTTGGGTCATGCAACCCACAATAACACGTGCGTCCCTCAACAAGCTCGAGAACAGACAAAGAACCCCCCCCCCCCCCAAAGACACCATCCAAACGGCCGCCGTCTTCCACGGGCAAACTATCAGTATCCGGCACCATCCGACCGCCAGGGGACGCGCTGCACTCCGAGCAACCCAGGGATAGAGAAGCCCCACTCTTCGTCGCCGACAGGATCGGGACCGCAACCACACCGCGACGCGCTCGGAAGCCAGGTGACACCATCCACTGGAGCCCTTCCTGGCTTGGTCGCTGGCAACAGGAACTACGCTCGCCCGCCTGCTCTTCCATACATACACCCAACACCCACCACGTCGCTTTGCTTCCATACCACGGTACACGATGGCGTCGCAGCCGCCGCAGCCGTCGCACACCCCTCACCCGATCCTCATCAATCTCCCACAGCCGCCATCGAGCCCGGGGACTGGTACCCCGTCTGACATGCCGTGAGTTTGCTTGCAGCCCAACCCGTGCGAGACCAGCCCGTGCTGGCCGGGCCGTTCTGACCACACCCCCTTGATATCAGCGGCACTCCGACGAGCACAACGACATCCCTCTCGGCATTGTCCACCACTGCCATCAAGGACGGCCAACGCGGCACGCTCCAGTACCGGGGCCACCACCACCATCACCACCACCACAGTCCCTCGGTCAACAGTCTCGAAGCCGAGCGCGCCGACCGCATCAGCCGCCTCACAGGGCTGTCGGGCGTCCGAGGCTCGCCAGCCGGGCCCCCGTACCGCAATGCCAACCTCCCCCCATACCCGGCCCCGACACCGTCCACCGTCCCCGCTATCCCGCCCGCAGGCGCCGCAGGGCTCACGCCGGCGTACTTCGACGCGGCCGGACAGCCAGTCGCCGCTACAAAAATGAGCACCGTCGGCTCGGCCAGCGCGACCGAGAGCATCGCGAGCACCGAAGTTGGGGGGGAGCGGTTCAACCTGGGCGACTATCGCGACGAGGACATGCTTACCGAGCTCGACTCCATCAGCGCAAGCGGTTACATGGGGGCCGATGCCATGGATGAGGATCTGGACAACTTGACCTCACACAGCCTCGGCGGGTTTGAGGACCACATGTCGGACGACGGCAACGCCAGCCTGGTTGACTTTGGTGAGGGCGCTGGCAGCACGCTCTCGGGCCCAATTTACCAGCGCCGGCCGCCGACCTCATTGCAAGGCAACACGGCCGCCTCTGCCGCCACGGCTTATTCAGCTCCGGAAGGGGGCAACCCGGCCGTCGCCGACGGCGCACCATGGTCGTCCAACGCTCCGCCGCAGAGCGGTCTCGCGGCCGGGGGGCGGAGAGACTTCGCGGCACACCCCTCGGAGCGTGAAACTGGTTCCGACACCCCCGTCAGTCAGTCGGCGGTGCGCGAGCGGTGCGAGGCCCGCATGATGGACGGTGTGGCGCTGGACCAAACGGCACCACTATTCGCGACGGCGCCCGTTGTGGGAGGAGGAGGAGACCATGACGTCTTCCTCGACACTACCACATCTGGACCTGTCCCGATCCAGCCCGGCGCCGCCGCGGGCGCCGCTATCCGCCACCACCCGCAACACCCACATCCTCCCCACAGCCAGCAAGGTTTTCTCCCGTCCCAACTCCCGGGCCTACCATCGGCGGCCCGCGGCACGGCCGAGCGTATTCTTGGCGAAGACAACACGGGCGAAGGGGCCAGTGTACGCGACGACCCAGCCTCGCGAGGGGTGCCGGGGGAGCAGTCCAGCGATTAGGTGGCACGCCGTCAGCCGCTTTGGTTATACATCCTCACCGTCCCATACCGGGTAAGTCAAGACTGCTGCCGGCCCCCCCCCTCTCAGACGGCGGTCCACCCCCTTCCGCCTCTGCCCACCCGCCCTGATCTTCCCTCCCCCGGTCTTGATTGCCTGTTTTTCCGCGCGTGGATCCGGTGCAAACAATTGTGTCCGGTTTCTGTTCATTCGTGTGCGTGCTCTCTGGGGTTGGAAGTCTTTTCGCTCCAGTCCATCCGGGTATGGCGGTGGTCATTCGTCCTATTTCAGACATGTATCTCAGGGATACCTTGTTTTGTTTGCTGGAGGGCTTTTCCTATATCATCACCCGCGCAGTCGCCTTTGCAGCGGCCCAGAGAGGTTTATTTAGCCCAGGTAACGTAAAATACAAAGCAACATGGCAGGTGAGCCTCGGTGCTCATGTTTCTGCCGGGCATCGATTGGTGAAGCCTACAGGCTGGTGACACAAAAATCAGCAGGGCAAGCTACCTAGGCTTCGAAAACTACCTAACATTCCCACGCTGGCCCTTGTGCCCGCCCACCACCCCCCACAGACACACACACCTTCCTTCCGAATCCCACAGTGCGTTTAGCAAGTCACTACCATAATCGAAGCGACTCCTCCACAAGTTAACGGCGTTGCCTGGCTCTATACGCTGGTATGGTTGCGGGAATGTCATCCATGTCATCCATGTCGCTGCTGCTCACACTCCAAGCCTTCCCACTCATCTGTGGGCTCTGCGGCACACCACCATTGAGCAACTTGGCCCGCTTGGCATTTGTTTCCGACGCCTCCTGGGTGTTGGAAGTCCTCCGCTTCTTCTTCGATCCAACCTCCCCCATGTCGTCGCCCCCATGAGCCACATATCCGGTGGGCCACCGCTTCGCCAGAACCGACCGCTGAGAAGGACGAGGCAGGCCTTCTTCCTCCTGCTGCTGGAGCACACCCGCCGTCGTCGCCTTCGTGTGGACGCTCGCTCTCCGCTCGCGTCCCCCCACTCGAGGAGGGTCGGCTTCCGCCGCGCTGGGTGGGTGCGGCACCGGCTCGGGACTCTGCTCTTTTCCGGGTTGCTGCTCAGCTCCCTCTTCGTTGGACGAGACACGAAGCTGCGTGGTTGTTTGATCTTCCATCCCCGTATCCATCACTTGAGGCTCCGCCTGGCTCTCAGTCGGTGGGATGTCCGCGGTGGCGGCGGCGGTCGTTTTTCGTTGCGTACGCGGTCGTTTTGGGCGTGGCTCAGCGGACGCGGCGGGGGGGCTGGTCGCGCGGGCTTGTTGTTGAAGTGTCGAGGGAGTGGGGTGTGAGGACGACGATGGCCGATCGGCTGCCTTGTCCTTTCGCCCTCGTTTTCTAACAGAACTGGCCGTTCCGTCGACGCGATCGTCTTCCGGTCCCCCCCCAACTTCGCCAGATTTCTCGGCCCCAAAACCGCCTTCCCTCTCGTACATTTCGCACAGATGGAGCGCGCAATCGAGTGTTGTCTTCCCTTCCCAGTCCGGAACAGATTGTCGCAGCCGTCCCCACGCGACGACAAGCGCCTGGCGCTCGTACCGGTCGTCAAAAGTGACATTGACGATCTTGGTCCAATTGATGTCGGCATCCGACTCGACTGCGGAGTCGCGGACCGCGCGTATCAGAACGTACTTGACGTCCGCGGTGAGCTTTCGGAGATCCCGACGAGACTTGTCCAGACTCCGCGAGTTTCCCTGAGGGAGCACTGTGGGGACCTCGTCGGGGAGGGGGTCTGCTGCGCGCATCCTCTTCCATTTCTCCATGCACTGCAGCCGTGACCTGGTGTGACCCATGGCTTCGCTGATCTGAAGCCAGTTGATGAGAGTCTCGGGGGACTTTTTGCTGTCGGCGCCCGGTCCCTGCCTGATCTGGTTGACGGAGTTTTCCACCAACGTTCGGAAGCGAGCTTCCTCGTCCTTTGACCATGCGTCGGTCTTGACGGTCTCGCGGCACACCAAGTAGTTCCTCCATCGGTCACGGACGTCTTTTTGGTAGCGGTTGATCAAGCCTGCGATATGACTCCATTTCTTCCCGTGCTTCTCTATCAGGTCAAGTAGCTCATCGTCTTGCACCGGGGTCCACGTGCCGCGACCCGCAAAGTTGTGGAAGCGTTGCCTGGTCCAGCTCATTAGCTTCTTCCGTGGGCGGGACGGACAGGCGTCCTGGATTGATGCCCATAGCTGGCGATGGATCGCTTGGGTGCTGTTCCGGGGGTTGTCGTGGATCACACGGTTCATGTCCTCCTGGGACAGGCCCTCGGCGTCCCGGACGCGATCGACCGCTCTTGTGATCTGGTTTTGTTCGGTTCTCGAAAGCGGACCGGATCGGTACTGTGACTTCCCAGTCGATCTCTCATCATTCGAGCCTGCGGCGTCCGCGACGGCATCTGCTCGCTCGTCGGGCTTCTTGCGCTTCCGACGTGGGGTTCGAGTTGGCTTCGCTGGCGTGGCCGATTTAGCGCCCCTGGAGCGCCCCGGGGAGGCGGCGTCGTTGAGAGGCAGTTCCGCAAAAGCATTTGCATTTTGTTCCTCCTGGAGGCTGAAAGAAGGCCGTTTCACCTTCCTCTTGGAGCGCCGGCGGGTCTCGGGGGTCTGCGCAGAGGGTTCGGCAGGAGCTGGGGTTGGTGCAGGAACATGGTTGACAGGTTCGTCCTGGTCTGCATTGTCGTTGTTCGCGACAGGTTCGTCCTGGTCTGCATTGTCGTTGTTCGCGACAGGTTC
>FTEL01010810.1_pt1 | contig 19015 bp, 16 predicted proteins | sample 1658911 | NCBI WGS metagenome assembly FTEL01 (sample SAMEA3914869, study PRJEB12502) | metagenome | biome: forest; material: soil | place: USA | collected 2012-03-12 | depth 0.1 m
GGCTGGGCGGGCGGGGGAGATGCCACGGCATGGGGGGGTTCCTCAGCGAGCCCCGCGACGGTTTGTGGTGTAAAAGGGCGCGAGTACGCCACGGAAGCCGGCCGGGGGTGCGCTTGACCTTCCTGGCGCTCTTGTTCCCGTCGCAAGCTCGACCCGCTGGCTCGGCTGGTGACCGAGGGCCGAGGGCTGGGAGGAGCGGGATATTGGTATCCCCGGGAGGCAGGGCGGTCGGCGTCGTGGTCGGCCATGGCTGGTTTGTTCGTATTCCGCAGAGGCAGCAGGCTTGTTGGCGGATTAGGCGCCGGTCAAGGGCGAGGGTGGTGCCACGATGGAATTTCGATGACAGAACGAGTGTTGAGCGTAAGCTGCGGATGCTGCGGGCGCATGGAACAGAGTGAGGCTGCGGCGAGGGGTCGCATGTTGCGCGTTCGGTGATGCGGCTCGGCTTCGTTGCGGTGGGCGGGCAAGGGGGAGTTCCGGATCGTGGGGCTGCAGCTCGGGCGAGCAACCACCGGGGACCGCCTCTGCCTGCTTGGGATGGAGTGGATGAGGGGTAGGTTGACAAGGTTACCAGCGGCGTGTGAGCTTGGGTCGCTGTCTGCGCTGTCTGTTTGTTGTCTGCGCAGGGATGCCTGGCAGCGGACGACGTGCTTGGACTTTATCTTATCGCAGCTGATTCCGTGCCTGGTCTCCAAAACACGTCACGCCTCGCACCACAGTGTCTGGGATGCCCGTGTAAGTGGGCTATTAGTACAAAAGCAGCTGCCTGACAGAACGCATTGCCCCGGTTACTGGGCCCAGGCGAACTGGCTACCTAGATAAATTTCCAGTCCTCCAGTCCTTGTTTTTCTGCTGTTTTTTTTTTCCACGCCATGCCCAGCAAGTCGGGCAACCAGTCCTCATCTCGTGGCTTGAACCCTGCCTTGTCCAGCTACATGCAGAGGCCATCAAGTTAGAAAACATTTTCCCCTGACACCCGGGTTTGTGAATTTCACCTCTTACTATGTATTGCCACGTCTTGTTCATGTCCTGGGTCCCCAATCAGCGCCTCGCTGCTGCTGTCCTGGTGGATGGGTCTGGATGCTCGGAGGGCACGGGGACCAACGACCAGCTTAGACATCAGGAGGAGCTTGTGAGGTATCCATGGAGATCTCGTTTGGTTGCTCAGTCCACTCAAATTCTAAACCACCATCGTGTCAGAAAGGAGTGCGGAGTGAGGGGACGGACGCGACTTGCTCTGCCGGCACATGGGGCATTGCCCCTTGGCGGAGTCTTGTTTTATCCACTCCAGGATGCAGTGCTGCTCCAAGTCAGCTACGAGGAGTGAAGAAGCGGTTGGACGGCGCAAACCATGTGAAAATTATGCCCGCATTTCCCAGACACTTAAAAGTATGGTCAGCTGTCGCCAGAACACGGTACTGCGCATGCGCCCTATGGAGGGGGGACAGGTGAGGACTTACACAGGGGACAATCATCGCCAGGGTATTTGCAGGTTGGACATGTACCGTCGAAGTGGACCTGGCAGATGCCGCAGACGTCATCCTCGGGGATATCCCATCGCCAGGTCGCGACGGCGTTCCACTTCTTGATCTTGACCTTCATTTAGCCGGCTGCGAGGGCAAAAGGGGCAACGGGGTTTGGCCTGGTGGATGATACTGTCGGGGCGTTCTGTTCGGGCTGTTGACTTTGAAGGGGGGCTGCTGTAGGGATCCCCGCCAAGCCGCTCTCCAGGCGCGCCTGCGTTCCACCAGCGGGCGCTATCTCGCTTATCAGCGGTGAACAGACCATGGCGTAATGGTGGCCCAAGCTCCCCCCCCAAAGCCCGCCTGAATTTCTTGTCTGGGAGCTGGTGCCCCCTCACCACCATCCACCGACCCCCGCGGATCTGGCATGGACAAAGGAGGTCGGCCATAAACCCAACGCCCCCCGCGCCGAGTCGAGGCTGTTCCGGGAATCCCTTGATACTCTGTTTCCGGTTCAAACTCCGGCGCGCACGCCAATTGGACCGTGTCCTGCCTCTGGGGGGTTTTGGGAGCACACAACCACGTCCCCTTCTCCACAATGGCCTCGATCGCCGCCCTCCACCCGCTGCGGGTATCGCTCTCGCAGCGCGGCTCCCAGCACACATACCGCGGCGCCACTCGTGCTCTCCCGGCCCGTTTCGCAGGCGCCGCCTTTGGGGCTCGCCGCTCCTTCTCCAGCTATCTCGTCTCGCCCCAAGAGCTTGCCGACGCTCTCAAGAAAAGCCCGCCGTCGCCCATCTCGTCCGAGCCGCGCGTGATCCCGCTCTGCGCCTCGTGGTTCATGCCCAATGACGCCCAAGGCCGCACCGGCATCCAGGTTTTCCGCGACACGCGCATACCCAAGGCCCGCTTCTTCGACTTGGACAAGGTCATCGACAAGCGCAGCCCATACCCCCACATGCTGCCGAGCCCGAAACACTTCGCCGAGGCCATGAGCGAGCTGGGCATCCGCCACGAGGACACGGTAGTGGTTTACGACAGCCAAGAGTTGGGCATCTTCAGCGCGCCGCGAGTCGGGTGGACCATGAAGGTGTTTGGCCACCCCAAGGTGCACATCCTCAACAACTTCAGGTTATGGGTTGAGCAGGGTTTTCCAACCGAGTCGGGGAATGTGTGGACGGTCGAATGCGGCACGTACCCGATTCCCGAGATGGATGAAGCTAAGGTTGCGCACTTTGAGGAGGTCAGGGAAGTCGCCCAGGATTACAACAAGGAGGGCGCCGAGGGCATCCAGGTGTTGGATGCCAGGTCGTACGGCCGTTGGTCCGGGAAAGACCCAGAGCCGCGGCCCGGCTTGCCATCGGGGCATCTTCCCGGCTCCATCAATATCCCTTTTGACGCGGTCCTGGACCCCACGTCGAAAGCGTTCCTCCCCGCAGACAAGCTGAAGGAGGTGTTTGTGAGCAAGGGCGTTGACCCCGAGAAGCCCATCATCTCCAGCTGCGGCACCGGCGTTACGGCTTGCATCCTCGAAACTGCGCTGAACGAGGCACAGTACGGGTCACCGGAGAAGAGGAAGGTCTACGATGGCAGCTGGACGTAAGTGTGATGCGACTTGGAAATAGTTATGTGCTGGGATTGGTGGACCTTGCTGACCGTACTCTCAGGGAATGGGCACAACGAGTCAAACCCTCAGAGTCACTCATCCAATCAGAAGAGTGACGACGTCCCGCAATCTTCCGCTGCCCAAGGAAGGGCGATTAACACGCGGCACTCGAATGCCTGCGTTCAGCTCTGGTGTTGATGTACGATTTGCCTACGGGTCACTGGGGTCTTGCCAAAGTATTGTGCTATGGCTGCTTGCAGTAAGACAACTCGCGGCCCGTGTCGTACCCCCGTGTTCCGACGGGGGCTCAGGGGAGACAAATTCATGGATTGCATGGTGTTCGGGGCGTTTGGATTGGGGAGTATGGAGACTGTGTATGTACGTCAAGCAAGCATTGGCGAGGTGTGTTCAAGCGATCGATTTCCGGAGGTCTGACCCCCTGAGCCCCTAAACCCAAGCCCCTGAGGCAAGAAACGCCAGCCTGGACAACACCCAACTCAATTTGTTTCTGAACCACATCTCATCACCGCACGTGCTAGCCCACTCGGCATCCCCAGGTCCCGTTGCTCTGTGGGTTTGTGGCTTCCCTGGCCCTCTTCAGCTTGGCTCTGGCCCCATCCCACTGCCTCGACCTCGCCGCATCCCCCTAGGCAGCGAATACCTTGTGCTTGTCAAAAAACTCCACGATCCACTGAGCCATCTGCTCCTCGTTCGTCTCGAGAGCAAAATGGCCTGCATCCAGCCACCGCGTCTCGAGCTTTGCCACATCCTTCCTGAACGCCTCTGCTCCGGGCGCCACGAAGATCTCGTCCTTCTTCCCCCACGCCGCCAGCACGGGCACCCGTGACGACCGCAGGTACTCTTGGAACTGCGGGTACAGCTTCACGTTCGAGCCGTAGTCGTGGAACAGGTCCAGCTGGATCTCCTTGTTGCCCGGCCGGTCCATGAGCGCCTGGTCGAGATAGAACGCTTCGGGCTGGACCGACTCGGGGTGCGGGTGCCCGTTCTGGTACTGCCACTGCGTGGCCGGCAGCTCGAGGAGAGGGCTCAGGGCGTCGCGGTCCGACTGGGCGCCGCTCGCCCACAGCTTCTCGAGCTGAGACCAGAAGGACTGGCCGAGGCCTTCTTCGTATGCGTTGCCGTTTTGGGAGATGATGGCCGCGATGGCGTCCGGACGGGAGAGGGCGAATCGGAAACCGGTTGGGGCGCCGTAGTCAAAGATGTAAATCGCAAAATGGGTCAGGGAGAGGGCGTCGACGAAGGCGCCAAAGGTCTGGGCGAGGTTGGCGAAGGTGAATATGTAGTTGCGCTCCGCTGGGACGGTGGTGAAGCCGAAGCCGGGGAGGTCGGGGGCCACGACGCGGTAACGGGTTGCGAGGAGGGGGATTAGGTTGCGGAACATGTGCGAGGAAGAGGGGAAACCATGGAGCAAGACCACGGTGGGAGCATCAGCGGGGCCAGCTGTGCGGTAGAAGACGTTGATTCCGTCAGCCTTGACGGTTGCGACCTTGGTGACGTGTTGCGCGGTTGCCATTGTGTCAAGTGTAGCTCGTGCTTGGGTTCCGACTTTGTGAGAACGGGTGGACTGGTTTGATCTGAGGGCTGATGTGTTGCGTTCCTGTCTTGGGTCGTATTTATCTCGGACTGCTTGTCGTTGCTCGTATGGAACATCACGTTGGGGCGGGTTGCCGCACTCTTATATATCTCTCTCGTCAAGCCGTTACGCACTTCTCCGGAGTTCCCATGTTGTCATCACACCCCGGAGCTCTGGGGGGGCGTGTCATATTCCCCGCGAAGAATGCCTCAAGTCCACGCCCTAAACTTGACTGACAAGGTACATTCCAAATACCTGCGCGGCCGACGAAATTTAAATGACATGGGTTGGTGGTGGGAAGCCCAGTGTTTCTGTTCCGCTCCCCAACCACATCATTACTAATGGTCGTCGAGCATCGCTCAGACCAGGATGCCATGGATTATTTGATTAGTCGGAGCGGCGCCCTTTGTGAGACCAGCAACACACAATACGTCACAACATGGGATTCATCTAACGCCATTAGGCGAATTGGATTCCACATACCACGACCTCTGGATCGTTCTGCTCATGAATCAAGGGGTGGAAGTGGCTGGGACGGGATGCTTCTTTTGCCTGAGATGTCAGTTTGACTTGCTCGCTGGTCTCACCCAAGACCAGCTGTAAGCCGGGCGTCGCCAACGGAGTTGTCGAACGGAATGCTAGAAACGGCCCGCACTTAAGATCATCCCCGAGACAACACGTTGATATTTGCTTTGGTACTAATGCTCTCGTACAATACTCCGGTGGCCGCCATTCTGAGCTGCAATGCACCGAGCTGGAGCTCAGCAGGCGCCAGCCAGGCAGTACTCCTTTTTGATAAGATCGGCGAGCTAAAGGGAAAGAGCAGGTTAGCTTGCGGGATGGCGCCCCAGGGATCGGTGGATCATGCGATGGACTTACCCTCTCGGCAGAGGCATACACAGTCGCCATGGGCGCGCCGGAGAGCTGGAACGGCCAAGCGCTGATGTCTGCAACGCGGAGTCCCTGGACGCCGTACACCTTCTGCTCACTTGAGACAACGCCGCCCAATTCCAGGGGCATCATGGCGGCCGTGCAACACTGATGAGCGTTGGAAGGATTAATCTGGTCGCGCATGACAGCGGCAATCTGCTCGTCCGTGGTGAGTTGCGCACCGAAGGGGCTGGCCTCGGTCGGCCCTAGTGCTTGCATCGGGGCCGCGGCGAACAGCTGGCGGTTCTTGCGGAACAGCGCCGTGTAGACGGCGACATCTGTCGGGTCGGTGCCCGTGCGGAAGTCGATGAGCGGGTTCGCTAGGGGATCGGTCGAGTTGATGGTGACTGTGCCGCGGCTCAGCGGCTTCAGGTGGTAGACCAAGGCGGAATCGGAAGTGCCCCAGTGGACGGTGCCAACTCCGACGTTGGCGTTGGCAAGCTGCTTCAGTAGGGCGGTACGCTGGGCCTTGTAGCCCGCCAGGACTGTTGCGTCAACCCCAGCCGGCAACGAGTCGGCAGGGTTACGTGCTTTGGCCGCTGCGATGATCTGCTGGTAGGATGGGGTAGTCCTCTGGAGTGAAAGCACGCCGATGTTGCTGCTGAGGCTGCTGACAAGGGTGTAGGCACTCGGCTTGGACGCATCGTAGAGGGAACGCTGCTCAGCGTTGTATGTGGCGTTGGTGAGAAGGGAGCCGTAGTTGGGGACCACATTGGCGGTAACTGAACAAGACAAGGTGTGTAAGTTCAGGGTGAAGTTCGAGCAGATACTACCTGGGACGCGTTACTCACAGGTATACGGTACGGATAGAGTGGGCTGGTCCTGTAGGTTCTGCCCGACACCGGGGAGATCGGCCACGACAGGAATGCCGAACTTCTGGAGCAGCGACTTGCGGCCAATGCCGGATAGCTGGAGGATCTTTGGGGTGCCAAAACCACCCGCGGACAGAATGACCTCCTTGGATGCGTACACAGTGGAAGGCGTAGTGGCGCTCGTTGCCGTTGTCGACAAATAGCTGACCCCGATGGCAGTCTTACCCCTGAAGATAACCTTGGCAACCACGTTCGAGGTGAGAAGATGATAATTCGGCCTGACGTCCTTGACTCGGTCGTAGTGATTTATCCTCGCGTGGTTCCTGGTCATCGTTTTGGCGTCCAGAGCCGAAGGGATCCAGAAAACACCTGTCCTAGGTTGATTAGTCGGCGTTTCCCAGAGTGACTGCCTTAGACCCGGCGACTCACCCTGCTTGCTTCCGCCCAGAGGGTCTTTGACCGGAGGGAGGCCCACCGCGTTGGCGGCGTTCCACCAATTCGCTGGCACAAAATCAGCATCGACTGTCCCGAGTTTTATAAAAGACCGTCTGGGTCCGGTGTTACTCACCACTCCCGGGGAAAAAGTAGTTGGGATACGAATACTGGACCGGGCCGGAGTGGCCCCGGACAGAATCATCCCACGAGATGTTGCCCGCTGCGGCCAATGCAGCACTTGGAGCCGTGAAGTTTTCGGCCTGATGTTGGCATGCGGGTTAGCTGTCTGCGGTTCGGGCTGCTGATTGCCCATGGGAGGAGGGTTGCTGCCACAAAAGAACGTGTGTATGACCTTCTTGAAATAGGGGAGCATGTTTTGCCAACTCCAGCCCGAATTTCCGAGCGCACCCCAGGCATCGTAGTCATCCACGTCGCCCCTTTATTCCGGCCGTGTCAGAATTGCGAGACCCGAAGAAGACGCATCGCTGTTGTCAGGAGTGGCTGTGTGTGACGCACCTCAAATACACCATGGCGTTGATGGTACTGCCGCCACCGACTACCTGGGCCGTAATAGCCCCAATGGTCCTGTTGTTCAGTCCGACCTGAGGGACCGTGGTAAGACCGGGCCAGAAGTAGTAGTAGGGGGCATAAGCGCCAGGCACGAGGATGCCATCTTGACCAGCGTCAAGAGGGCCAGCCTCCACAACCAGGACGGTCACTTGATAAGGGAGTGGCGTGTTAGCACAGGCACATCGCCATTGGACCCTCCTATGCGAAGCGGGCTGGACTTACCATTTGGATCCTCGGTCAAGCGGTCGGCGAGAGTAAGTCCAGCAATACCGCCACCAGCGATGATGAAGGTGTAGTTGGAGAGCAGGGTCTGACGAGTAACCACGGTGGCGTGCCGGGCGGCCACCGACTCGGCCGGGGCAGCCGCAGACAAGGCTGCCGAGGCGAGCAACGCTCCGAAGAGGGACGACTGCGAGAATCGCATCTTGGGTGGATTTGTTTGGTGATCACGGAGATTACCCCTGAGGTCCTTAGGAAGGACGCCTGAGGAAGCGACTGCCTCTTATCGTTGAGTCAACCCTTCCCCCCATCCCTGCCCGGTAGTCCAACAAACCCGGTCCGGCAACAACATGCAGGATGTTGAAAGGCGGAGAGGTTCATGGCATGTTATTGCAGCGTTACATTCGCTCGGATCTCCCCTGGCTTCCCGCTCATGGGTACCCGGCGAGTCGGCATCAGGAACGAAAACCATGTTGTTAACCAATAACCATGTCGTTAACCATGTCGTTGTCTGCATGGTCCACCAGCTGACGCCATGTTTAGTCGGATATGGACACCCGAATTGGCCCCCATGACAGTCCCAGGGGAGGGGAGGTTGCGTGAGCTGGCCAGGCAACCTGGCCACCACCCCAGGTGGCGGGGTCCGGCAGGCTTCCCCTGAAATGAAACGGAAATAAGCCGACTGGTCAACGCGGCCGGACCTTCCGCGGGGGTGGGGGCCATGTGGTGTTCAAGACTCCTGTCAGCGGCAATGAGAGGCATCGTGCCGTCCTCGACGTCTTGAAGCAACGTGTGGGTCGTCCATGTCGGAAGGTCGGAGAGTGACCTGGAGAGTTAAGGCTGCTGATGTGGTGCCATGAATAGCCCGCAGTGGTCTATGGCATCACCTGCAGACAGAGATTCTTGGAAAGCCAATGACGAGATCGACACAGCCGCACGAAAAGGGCGCTGTCGGTGAGATATTGAAGAACCAGCGTCCATTTCCCCGCAATAGGTGCAGTTCCAGGGTCTAGGCCGCATACCGACGTTGACGTACTCCGTAAGCATATTAATTCGCGCAACACGCGCGGGTCATGTGCCTCATGCAGGCGCGGTAGGTATTCCACTAACCGCAGAACGGGAGACGCGGGTTCGGAGTTGCATGGCTGACCCGCGAAGCCTCGAGACTATTCAATTGTGAGTCCATATCATAACTCATCCTTGGCCCTCATATACTTCGCCAGACCCTCACTGAGAGCGGTAAAGTGCTCAAAGAGGGGGGCGTCCTCGCCGAGGCCCCAGGCAAATACACCTCCCAAGCCTCTCTTGCCCAAGATCAGAGGGAACTTGCGAGCAATGGCGCCGGGCGTATCAAACGTCCACCAGAGGGCCTCCTGCGCGTCCCAGTAGTAATACCCTCCCTGTTGATCGTCATAAACACCGTGCTCTTGGGCTCTTGCGAACGACTCGGCCACCTCTTCGGGAACCGAGTCGTGCCAGGAGAAGCCACCACCACGCCCGAGGTCTCCTCCGGTGACGGGATCCTCAAGCTGAAGGGTCGGGCAGCCGACGGGCGAGGAGACGGCGCACTCATCGCGTTGGGTCTTGAAGTACTTTGTGTAGAAAGCAAAACCGAGGTTGAGCTTCTGCACATCCGCCCCGGCAGAAACGTAGGCATCGACGGCTTCGAGGCTCAGCATGACTCCGGTGTGGTGCTTCGTCACTGTGTCGCGGCGGTTCATCAGGTCATATGTCATGACGTTAAGAAAGTCGACACTTTGCATGATGCGTGGGACAGTCTCGGGCGTGAAGGCGAGCATGTCGCGCGTCAGGCCCGGCACGGCGGCCGAGATGGTCTTGCTCGGCCCGAGGGCGGCACGCAGTTCTGCAAGCAGGAGAGGGTAGGCGCCGATTTCCCAGGTTTTGGCGGAGTTCGGGACCTGCTTGTAGTCTTCGCCGTTGCCACTACGGTCAATGTTAGCCTGGCGGAATTTCCTTGGCTGCTCCCCCGCCGAGATTGGACTCACCCCGGATACTCCCAATCGACGTCAACACCGTCGGCGCCCGTCGCGGCTACCATGCTGGCCACATTCTCGGCGAACCGCTTGCGAGTTTCATCATTTAGGGCGGCGGCTGAGAAGCCTAGTGTATCTCCCCAGCCGCCAATGGCAACCATGATCTTGGTCTGTTCAGGGAACTTGGCTCGGACCTCGTCAACAGTCATGAACAAGGGCCAGTCCGTTCTTCCAGGTTCGTTGAAGAGGTCCGACTTCATGAAGGCCACGGCAACGTGTGTTACGTGCTGCAGTTGCCTTACTGGAGGCGCAATAGGGTGTTGACTGCGGATGCCCAAGTGAGAGAGGGTTAGTCCATGAATTAAGCTATGGTGTCTGAGTGCCCTGGTTGCTCACCCTGTGAAGTACATGATGCAGCGCAGGTCCTGTGCTGCCGTCAAGTTGACAGCCATGCCAAGAGACACGCAAAGCAACAGCGCCAAAAATAAACCTCCAAATGAGGCCATCCTGGCAGCTTGGATGGTGAAAGTGAACGCGAAGAGGAGGAGCCAACCCTGGCTTGCCCCTTAGGATCTCCAAAGGATGCTTGTCCGGGTTAGTTATCCCTCGACGCACTTCCCCAACAGTTCGCGGGCTGGGTGCCCACGACGATGTGCTGAGGGGAGGGAGGTGTCGTCGCAGCTCAAGAGGCACATGGAGCGGGAGTAGAGAGTGGAAGTGGAGCTAAGGTCGCCATGAACGGCATTGGGGGAACGCCATCTCGAGTTCTTGTGGAGACGCCGAGCGGCGGGCCTTGGGGTCATCCGCCGCTAAGCCAAGTTCGGCAATATTCTACCTCAAGCCTCTTCCAGGTTTCGTGGCCACCTGTCTCCCTTTCTGTTCATGATGCCAATTGACAGGATATGAGAATCTAAATACGTTTCCTCTGTTTCCTCATGCCCCCTCGAGACTCACCGGTAGGCGGTTGCGGGGTTTTAACCAAGTGCAAGCAACGGCATCTTGGTGTGGATGAGATTGGGCTAGTGCACATTGGGAAATATCCTGGCCAAGCTGCTGGTGCTCTGGAAATTTTTTGGCGATTGGCCAGTCCGGCCAAGCTCCGTTGCTCACTCAACATTTGATGCAGGTCCCAGACCGAGTCTTCAACTTAACAGCTGCATGTGCTAAGTTCAAAGTTACTCATTTTGATTTTCTGCATCAATTGAGGCATTCAAGACGGCCGGCATGAGCTGATTGAGCCTACGACTGTTGCAGCGACATTCGAGAGGCCTCGCGCCATGCTGGAGAACCTCTGCACCCTCCCGCTCTCTGCGGACCTGTTCACCCAGGTCCTGCACCCAAACCAACCTCTCCTTACCGTCGGCCTGTCGAACGGCCGTGTCGAGAGTTTCCGCTTGCCCAGCGAAGACGACGACGGGAATGGCGACAATGCCACCACGAGCAGCGGCAGGGGCTTGATCAAGAGCGTGTGGAGCACCCATCGCCACAAGGGGAGCTGTCGCTACCTGGCCTACAGCCACGACGGCGAATGTGAGTGAGACCGAGTCCCCAGCTGGGGCCTTGTGCGGAGTCTGACCAAGTCCCACGGCTGACAACTGCCATCGCAGCCCTCTACTCGGCCGGCACCGACTCTGTGGTCAAGCACTTCTCCCCCGAAACAGGCATTGTCGTCTCCAAGATCGGCCTCCCTCCACGCAACACCGCCACCAGCACCACCGATTGCCCGGCCATCATCCACGTCCTATCCCCGCAGACACTCCTTCTCGGTACCGACTCGGGCGGGCTCTACATCTTCGATCTCCGCGAGAACGGCAGCCTGAACCCCAAGCCCGTTCGGAAGCACGTACCACACGCCGACTACATCTCGAGCATCACTCCTCTGCCCGCGTCCACTGAGAGCACGTCGGGTTTCCCCAAGCAATGGGTGTCAACCGGTGGCACGACACTCGCCGTGACAGATCTCCGAGCCGGGATAGTCGCGACTTCGGAGGACCAGGAGGACGAACTGCTGTGCTCTACCATCATCCCAACCGGCCTGGGCCCCAAGCGCATGCGGAACAATGCCGTCGTGGCTGTCGGTACTGGTGGCGGCATCCTGACTCTTTGGGACCGCGGTGCATGGGACGACCAACAGGAGCGCATCTATGTTGCCGGTGGAAAGACGAAGCGCGATGGCGACAGTCTCGACGCCATTGTTCGCGTCCCAGATGAGCTCGGGTGGGGGAAGAAGGTTGTTGTTGGTGTCGGCGATGGCAGCATGGCCATTGTCGATCTGAAGCAGCGGGACGTGCAAGCTGTGCTCAAGCACGACGATATTGAAGGCGTCGCTGCCTTGACCTTCGACTACCAGAACCGCTTGATTAGTGGTGGCGGGAGAACAGTCAAGGTTTGGGCAGAATCCAGTGCCGAGGGGCTCGAGGAGGAAGAGGAGGAAGCGGTGCACGCAGCTACCGCGATCAAGAGGTCTGCGGATACCGACTCGGACTCGGACGGGGACGACAGCGAGAGCGAGGAGGAGCGTCCGAGGAAGCAGACGAAAAAGAAGCAGAAGAAGGGCAAGGGCGCCCAGCGGGGTGCCGCCGCTTTCCCAGGTCTGGATTAAAGCGACCGGCCGTGGTTACAGGACCACGTCACGCATTGCCCGTGGATGCCATTCGTGCTGGCTGTGCACGACTCCAACTGCACTGCTCGTTCGGGGCTCACACACACTGCGATTGTTCTCGGGGCATCTGGCCCGCCTCTCCACTTCGGCACCGTTTTCGCAACTCGACCAAAAGGTTGTCAACCTGTGGCACGTTGGCACCGTCACAAAATACAGGGAACTGAGACAGACCACATAACCGACACCAGGTACATCCCGAAATGCCTGGCCCAGGACTGACGGTACCCTGTCCTACCTGGGCGAATACGCCAGCCCCATGACATGGGGTTGGGGAAGAACCTCACCAGTTCTGAAAAAGAGTGTGTCATTATTGAACCCCACAGGGGCGTGTATAAAAGCTACGGCGGCTTTCAAGGCATCGGGTCCCATGCTCTGAGCGGATCGAGTTCGAGGCATCGCGTTTTGCTCCAACGGCGTCTGCGCGGCCCCTGTTCTGCTCCCCCTTCTTGACTTCAACCCTCATCAACCAAGACGGGGTTTGGGTTTCCTCGCCAGACAAACAGAGGTCAATGGAACATGACTCATCACTCATATATTTCTACCCCGACTCCGATTCCCTCATACCTATCACGCGCCCGGACGGGTGTAATCAAGCTCCCTCACCCGGCGCCACACCTCCCTGACTGTGCGTTCTTGCCCTTCTCGTCCCGACTCGGTATCCGACGCTCCTGCAGGTCTTTTCATGGCCAAGTCAGCTACCATGCTCGGGTGTGGCACGCGTCGGTCAGCGTTGTACTAACCGTATCGCAAGATAAAGGCGGCTACCGAGTCCGACGTCTGGAATCTCTGCCGTGAGCGGGTCTTCGGGGGGGTTTGCTGTTGTTATCAGGCCACCGGCTTCCTGGAGTATGGCAATTCCAGCGGCGACATCCCTTTGTTTGACGTCAGCGTCCTTAAATCATCGCCGTCGAGTCCGGACAAGACTCACCATTCCCAACACCCTCCCTCCCACCAAATGTCAAAGGCCCCCATCGCGGTGTACGCCAGGTCCATGGTTGCACTTGTTGCCAAAATAGTTAGAACATCAAGACGTCCAGAAATGCGAGCAGCAGGACTGCCAACATACCTCCCCAAACTCCTCACGCCATGCACCATGCCCCCCTTCCCCCCTCTCCCCCCAACCTCAGCCGCCATATTCAAGAAGCTGTCAACCTTCCGCGACAAATTCCCACCCGGCACATCCCTCCGGTCCTTGCCCCACTCGCACGAGAAGACGCAGCCGCCGGGCGCGTTGGCGGGCATAGGCGGCACCGGGCTCCGCACGAGCGGCAGCCGCTGCGTTTCGTTGAGCCACGCGCCGCGGCCGCGGCACGACGTGAAGAGCTGGCGCAGGAAGGGCGCGTAGATGACGCCGATGGTGGGCCGGCCGCCCACGATGAAGGCGATGGAGACGCAGAACATGGGGAACAGGTGCGTGTAGTTGACCGTGCCGTCGAGCGGGTCCACGCACCAGGTCGGGGCGGAGGGGGGGATCAGGTAGGCCCGCGAGGAGCCTTTGGAGTACGTCTCTTCGCCGATGAATCTGGTGGGGGGCGAGGGGGGTTAGTTGTTGTGACGAGGTGGGAGGAACAAGGGGGGCCAAGGGTGAGGGAGACTTGGGGTTGGCGTACACATGGTCGGGATATTTTTGGTTGATGGAGGTTTTGATAAAGGCCTCAACGTCTGTTGGCAGAGTTAGCGGACTGGTCTGGCGAGTTACACTGACACGGTCATGGAACCGCTGCCTTGCCTTCGTCCGTCTTGGTCACAATGTCTACCGCGCTATCCTTCTCGGCGAATGACTGTGTGTTATCGCCATTGCCGTTGAACCTGGACTCGGCAGCCTCGAGGAGGAGTTTCCCCGCATCCTTTCCGAGTTGGACGGCAAAGGCGTAGATGCCATCCAGCTCCGCGTCTGTGATCTCTACCGCCATGGTCGACGAATACAAGCTAAATTCTGGGCGGGTTTATGACAAACTGGTTCCTACGACGACCTGTAGGTTGCTAGGAACAAGAGAGGTTTCCTGCAAGAGACGTCTCAAATAATGTAAGGCCCAGGAACGGGGAACCCGTGCCTGATTCGTGACCGGCCGTTATCTCTCCGCTGCGCAGGGAGCCGCTGGAAACCGAGCCCGATCGGCCATAATTCCGCCCTCCGTCGACCCCGGGTGCCCATGCGGTCTGTCCGGGGTGCGCATCCTGTTTCGCCCCAGAGCCCCGCTTCCCCAGATACGGGGGCGAGGCGCGAGGGGATGCCATCCCCATTTGTGCTGGGTGGCGGAGCGGCCAGGCGTCTTATGACCTTTCAGAGGTCTGACTTATGCAACCTCGACAGGTTCTACCCCATCAGACTTTGCCTTCCCACTGGGCGTCAAGGATCCGTTCTTGATGTCATGAGATATCCGGCCGCCGCCCGGGAGAGCCTTCATCCAGAGGTGGAGGAGCGGGTGGGGCCGAGTCCCGCGCGGCCCAGAACCCGGAAGAGGGGGTCGCATGCACACCGGATGAATGCTTCTCAGTAGTTCCTGGTACGGAGTATGCGTTTTGGGAAGCTTCCGCGAAGCTATGCTGTCGGGGGCAGGATGGCGAGGCAGCGGCCGAGCTGCTGCAGCAAACCCCGGCGCTGGAGTGGGATGGATGGATGAGACCCGGGAATGGCGGATTGCCTTCAACACCCGGAGAGTCGGGAATTGTCGATGGAATTGTCAAAAGGACAGCTAAATAGAGTCTTATAAGCCCGCAATTGGCAATACTTATACGCAAACGCTCAATTACACTGCCCCCAACATCATCGTTTGTTATTGTTTGTTTTACCCCTGACTGAACCCCTGAAACCACCACACCACACCATCAAAAACCACACCACACCATCAAAAACCACACCACACCTTCACCATGACCCGCCACATCCTCCTCATCAACGGCCCCAACCTCAACCTCCTGGGCAAGCGCGAGCCGCACATCTACGGCTCAACCACCCTCGACGACGTGGTATCCCAAGCCCAGGCGCAGGCCGAGTCCCTCGGCGTCACCCTCTCAACCTTCCAGTCCAACCACGAAGGCGCCATCGTGGACCGCATCCAGGAGGTCGCCGGCTGGGGACCCAACGTGTCGCCAGACAGCCCCCCGCAAAAGAAGGTGTCGGCCATCATCATCAACCCCGGTGCGCTGACACACACGAGCGTTGCGGTTCGGGACGCGTTGTTGGCGGTTGATGTCCCGTTTGTGGAGCTGCATGTGTCCAACGTCCATGCGAGGGAACCGTGGAGGAAGCACAGTTACTTCACCGACAAGGCGGTGGCGATGATTTGCGGGATGGGAGTGTATGGGTATACGGCGGCGTTGGAGTTTGCGGCGAGGCATATCAAGGTTAAGGAGGAGGGCGGGAATTAGGATGGGCTGAGGAGTTAGGGATCGAAAAGTAATATAATAATATCACTTGTCACACGTTGCCCATGGGTGTTGGTGTTTGTATGCGAGTTATTTGTGTGAATTGTCATCGTGTTTAGGAATCTCCATGTCCCACCCCCAAACGCTGCTCTCCAACATCAATCTTTGGTACACGCTCACCCAAGACATACATTGATCGTAAACTTGTCACTACCTTGCCCCTGACCCAATGCGCTCAACGCCGGAAACATGAGAAGTGCAAAGCCCGTGAAGCAAACCCGCCACCATCCCCTTCAACGCCGAAAAACCAAGCGACGACCCCTTTTCTACAAGGAGGCAAATACCCTCTCCACCCGATGCTTAGGCTTGTCCACTAGTCCCAAGTCCTTGCGCAACTTGGCCCACGAGACGGCTCCCCGCCGGGCAAGCTCCTCGGGAACCTCGGGCCCCTCGTCGGCCATGCGGCGGTTGAACAGCTCCAGACTGACCCAGCCCTCGAAGCCGAGACCATGGAAAAACGCGGCGGCGATCTCCTTGACGGGCAGGTAAGCGCCGCGGTCTTGCTCGCCGTAGAATAGCCTGCAGTTCCGCGACCAGCTCATGCGAGCGGGCTGGTCTGCGTTGTAGAAGGGATGCCCGGGCACCAGGGGGGCGTCGAGGCGCTCGGCATCGACGACTTGGACGTAAAAGACTTTCTTGACGTCGACCTGGGAAACCAAGCGGGCGACGGAGTCGTGCACAGCTTGCTCCGCGTTCTCAGTGCATCCCGAGGCAACGGCCGGGTCGGCGTAGATGCGACCGGCGATGTTGAAGGTGTCGAGGCACATGCCAAAGTTGGGGCGGTCGACGAGCTGGACCACCTCCCAGCAGCGTTCCCACGTGTCGACGCGGGTGCTCCAGCACAGGCTCTCGTACGCGAAGCGGATGGGGGGGTTCGCGCGCAGGCCCATGTCGGCCACCTTGCGCAGGTCCGCCACGATCACCTCCAGGTCGTCCGACACCTGGGGCGCGGGCAAAAAGTTGGCGGGAATCTGGATGATGTCGGTGCGGAGCTCGTTGGCCAGTTGGAACCAGAACTCGAGCTGCTCGAGGCGGCGATCATGCTCGTCCCGGTCCAGGAGACCATCATAGTGGCTGAAGGGCTGGAGGCAGACAATCTCGATGCCCCGTTCCTGGCACATGCGGTAGATCTGGTTGGCGGCGGCGATCTGGAGCCACTTGGGGAGGCCGACGGGGGACGGCCGCATGCCCGACAGCTCCTCGGCCACATCGGCCAGGTCCTCGAAGAAGAGCTCGATGCCCTTGTAGCCGTGCTTCTTGGCCGCGTTCATTTTGGCCGCGAAGGTGTGGCCGGCATAGCACCGGCCAAGGGACATGGATGTAATGGCGAGTTTATTCGGCATGGTGAGAGAAGTACGGCGGATGAGAGAGTGCCGGGTAGGATGCGGGCTCGCCGCTCTGATGGGCAAGGAGGGGGGGAAAGGGGGAAAGAAACAGACGGGGAAGTGGCCCGAGTTGAAGGAGGCGGGCTGGTGGATGACGTGAGGGTGGAGGTAGGATGAGGTGCGCTGTAGGAGGGGAAAGGAGTTGACACTGTCGCTGAAATACTGATAGGGCTGGTAAGAGAGGGCTCCGGTGAGTGGACCGAGGGGGAGGCGGGTAGGGGAGATATCTGGAGGAGATAAGTGACGAGGCGGGGAGAGTTCCAACAAGATCGTGGAGCCGGCAACCAGCCCGGTTTAAAAGGTGGGAGTGAGGGATGATAAGGGTAGGTACTCGGGTACTCGGAGGTACCTGGGAAGGGAAGGAGGGACATGACGACACTGGGGCTGCTTGGCCCAGCTTCCACCGCGGGTCTTTGGCGAGGGAAGGACTTGGAGAAGAGGAGGACCGGCCGGGTATGTGTGGACACGGGCATATTGGGCCGCAAGTTTCCTTCCAATCCAAAAGCCACCCTCCACCCAGCACCCGGTATTAGTGACTGCCCGTGCCAACCTGTAAGGAAGCGTCCATGTCCACCGAACACCGTCGGTGTCCCACAAGCGGTATGACGACAACCAGATCCCACATCTCATCTTTGGCCCCTGGCCGAGCTCGCGGGCTTGTGAGCCGGACCTGGCTGCCCGGAGAAAAAAATGCAGCTGGACCGTTATCAAGAGGCTGTCGTGCCGGGGGCGAGTGGTCCACGGCGCCGCCACCCGGCCAGGAAGGCCTTCGGGGCGAGCGAGGGTGCAGCCGGGGGCTGAGGCATCCCAGACACGGCGGGCCATTGGCCATGATCACCGCCTCTTCCAGCTGGGCAGACGGGCAGCGCGAGCAGCGCTTTGAGCGGGCTCCCCTGCAGTGAGCAGGCTGGCGGCGTTCGGCGGTGTACAAGATGGGACTGCCTGTGACACCCGTGCGCAGCTCGGCAGGCAGGGCACCGGCATGGCGCTGGCAGGGTGCAGGCGAGCACGCAGCGACCCCGATTCGCGACCAGGGCCGAAGATAAGCGAGAACGCCGCATGCCGGTCGTCGGCGGCAGAAGAATCATGCAGAAGGATCACCAGCAGGCGCGCCGTGGGACCATGCTTCTTCCCGCCGATCGGTGGTGCTGCGGTGTGCGCGATCGCAACGTTCATCCAGCATTCCACCATCCAGCGCTGCCTTGATCCGTGGTGTGGATGTGTGGTGGTGCGTGTGTGGATGGTGGTGTTGTAACTTGTGGAGGTGCACACTGTGTGAGCTGCGAATCGAAACACACTGTCTCTGCCCTGCGAGCCCTGGTTAAACATTTAGCCAGCCACACCAGGAAAAAAGGGAAAAAAATAAGAAAGCCATTGTTGAGTGGGCCCATCCTTTTGCCTGGTGGACCCATCTCCTTCCTCCCTCCTCCTTCTTCCCTCCTCCCTGCTGCCCCTTCTCTCCACCAGGCTCAACACGGCATCCATGCCCGCGCTCTGCACCACTGCCCTCTGCGCACTTGGTGCTGCGCGCTAAAGACTTTGCAGGTTGGATGCATCTTGTTCCACGTTGCACTGTCGGCCTTGCAGCATCCCGCCCGCCCGGGTCCGCAGGAGGCGTGTCGACCTGAGTGAGTGACCCAGTTGACCCAGTTCTCTCGGCCAGCTCCACTGCTTTCCGGAATCCGAGGCATGCCCAGATAGATCAGCCTGTACTTCCAGCAGCAGGCGAGATGCTGCCGAGTGAGAGCAGCATGTCTTCCATGACTTAAGAACGCCACTGAATGTTGACACCCCAAACGCCCGTCCCCATCGCCAGCCCATCATCACATCCCCAGTCCTCGTGTCTCCCTCATCTCCTCGCCGCATCTCCGCCCCTCTGCGCCCTCTGCCTCTCTGCCCCCCACCCCCTATTCCCC
>FTEL01008331.1_pt1 | contig 19007 bp, 15 predicted proteins | sample 1658911 | NCBI WGS metagenome assembly FTEL01 (sample SAMEA3914869, study PRJEB12502) | metagenome | biome: forest; material: soil | place: USA | collected 2012-03-12 | depth 0.1 m
AGAGACAGGGCGAGGTCATGGCGGGGTTTGTTCCGTGGGGGGAGGAGGAGGCGTGATGGGGACGGGAATTTGTCCTTGGCCTGTGGCCCAGGGAGTAGGATAGGGTCAAGCGAGGGATGAGTAAAAAACTCGAGAGTATGCAAGTTGACATTCTGTCTTCATTCCTGCGGTTTTTTACACATTATGTACAGTTTATCTGTTTCCCTTTCCCTTACCAGTCCGTTCCGACTCAAAAATGGTATCGATGCCCTCCTTTTTCATGTATTTCTTCCCCCCTTTCCCCTTTCCTCCTGTGGCTCAAGCAGACGTCTGCTCCTGAGCCTTGGGGCTGCGCTTGAACAGCGCCTTGACCGCGCCCACACCCTTCCCAATGACCTGGAACAGAGGGCCAAAGCCGAAGGTCATGCCCTTGACACGGGCAGTGTAGATGAAAAAGTAAACGAGCCTGCAATGAAGTAGTCAGCATCGATTCCCACCGCCATAGCATCAACAGATTGCACTCACATCCAGTTGGTGAAGCAAAACACCAAGAAGATGCCAAAGTCCCTCCACTTCTTGTCCGGCGAGATGCCGAGCGTGTGCAGGTACTCAGTGCCGTCAGCGTACGGGCAGTATCCGCAGTCAGCCGTGGCGTTGGGGTTCATGAGGTATCCGCGGCCCGTCTGGCGCACGAAGTCGGCGGCAAACTCGACGCAGGTCTGGCCTGAGGGAGGGTTGAAGTACGCCGCCTCGTTGGGAGCGCAACGCACCGTCTGGCCGGCTAGAGTGGCGGACAGGACGCCCGAGATCCAGTACGAGGAGGGGTTAAGGTAGTACAGCTGGCTAGTGTTAGTTTTGCTGAACTCGATGAAGCAGCGCGACGAGAAGACTCACCCAATACCGCCAAAACACATTCAACTGCGGGTACGGCACCACCACACCGTTGAACAAACAAAAGATGACCAAGAAACACGGCAGGATGTTGCTGATGACCGTGAAGCTCGGCGCCCAAGCGCAGATCCACTGGCCCCAGCTCGACTGGAACAAGAAGAACAACAGCGTCATCAAGAACGCATACCCAGCCGCGGGGGCATCGTACGGCAGACCGGCGGGCAGGTACCACAGCAGCCAGTACAGCACGGCCGCCAACAGCGACCCCGGGATCTCGGATAACACCTCGGCGGTACAAAAGGCGACCCAACCATAGATGCGAGAGGGATGCTCGCGGGCCTCCCACAGGGCGCGGTTGGTGTAGAACTTGGGCAGCACTGCGTTGAGAACCGTGGCGGGGATCACTGGAGAGCACCGTTAGCACGCATGGTCGCCGGCAGGATAGGTACGGAGACTATTCACTGATGATCAAGAACGCCGAGAACACGCGGTTTTGCATATCGGTCGCCGTGTTGCCCAGGTTCCAGAAGGTGAAGCCGTTGAAGATGCCGACGACGGTGGCCGTGAAGAGGCGGCCGTAGATGTACGACGGGCTGCGCCACTGGCGGATGAACATGCGCTTGGTCAAGAGGACCGCCTGGGTGGTGACCGGGGCGGCGAACTCGTGGGGGTGGGTGGCGGCGGCCTCAGGGGCAGTCCCATCAGCAGGAGCAGCAGGAGTTGCCGTAGCCTTAGCACGGTCGGCCTTGAGCTGCTGGATCTCGGCCAGGAGCACCTTGTTCTCGGGGGACGACCGCCACTCGGACGACCAGTTGATGCGGGAGCCGTCGGGGCGGCGCCCGCCCTTGATGGCCGTCTCGAGGAGGAACTCGGCCACATTGCGCCCAGGCGGGCAATGCACACCGCGGTCTCCAAAATACTTGACCACGGCGCTGCCATCCTTGCCGACGGGCCCGAAGTAGATGGTGTTGCCGCCCGGGTTGAGGGCCAGGATCTTGTCGAACTCGTACAGCAGGTCCGACGAGGGCTGGTGAATGGTGCAGATGATGGCCTGGCCGGCGGCGCAGAGCTTGCGTAGGAAGCGCACGATGGACATGGCCGACTGCGCGTCCAGGCCGCTGGTGGGCTCGTCGAGGAAGAGGAGGAGGGAGGGGCGGGCAGCCAGCTCGACACCGATGGTGAGCCGCTTCTTGTGCTCAACACCAAGCGAGCTGATGATGGCGTCCTGGATGCCGTCGAGTTCCAGCAGCTCGATAACCTTGTCGACATACTCGAGCTTCTCCTGGCGGGGGATCTCCCGGTTCTGCCGCAGCAGTGCCGAGAACTCGATGGCCTCGCGAACCGTGGCCGACTCCTCGTGCAGATCCATCTGCTCGACGAAGCCTGTGCTCCGCTGGAAATCGCTGTCGAGCGGCTGGCCATCGACGAGCATGCTGCCGCTGACCACGCCGACCGTCTGGCGCTGGGAGAGGGTGTTGAGTAGCGTCGACTTGCCCGCGCCAGAGGCACCCATTAGCGCCACCATGACACCGGGCTTCGCGTAGCCGCTGACGCCGTTGAGAAGCTTCTTCGGCCCGGCGGGGGTCGGCACAGTGTAGTTCACATCCTCCCAGGTGAAAACGCGTTCACTGTCGGTAAGACCCCTGAAGGCGGCCTCGTCGGCAGTGGTGGCGGTCTCGGCGGTCGACGACGCGGCTTCCGTGGACGACGAATTGCCAGAGACATCCCCCTTCTCCACGTCGGAGGCAGCTGCCGGCTTGGTGTGCTTGGCCGACCGCTTCGTCTTCTTGAAGACGAGGGCACCGCCGCCCTGGCCGCCAAACGAGATGAACTCGGCGGCGAGCATGGTGACAAGTAAATACAACACAGCGAATGCGATGACAACGCCAAAGTTGCGCCAGAGATGGGCCCGGGTGTAGTCGAAGGCGGTCCCGATGTAGGCGTCGCCGCTCACGGTGGTGCTCCCGAGCTCGGCGCCGGCGATGGCGCAGCCCTGGTTCTCGGGCAGGATGCCGGGGCCCTGGGGCACGAGCTGGGCGGGAGCGCAGTCGAGGGTGCGGTGGGAGAACTCGTTAGAGACGACGGCCTCGAAGGAGTAGCTGAGCTGTGGATGGAAGAGGTCATGTGTCAGTAGATGAGGAGCAAGCAGCGGTTATCCGCAGGCACATACCGGATTGATGTACACGCTCCAGCCAAACCAGATCTTCTGATGCAGCAGAATCGGCTTTGAAATGACGTAGCCGGTGTAGATGACGAGCAGGTTAAGCGCCATGCCAGCGAACCGGACAGCATCATCGATCGAGGGCGACATGGAGGCCAACATCCGGTAAAGGGCCGTGATGCAGAACGTGGTGATGTACATGAACAACAGCTGGATGAAGAACTTGCCCGGGTGAAGGTCGAGACCGGCCATAAAGTACAGGATGACACCAAAGACAACAACCTGGGCGATGAGCACGGGAAGATCCACCAAGGCGCGGGCGAGGGTGACGGCACTGGGACGGTAAAAGGCGTACTCGCGGTGGCGGGCGACGATGGCGCGGCCCGAGACGGCCTTCATCAGCTCAGCAAGCTGCAGCCAACCAAGAAAGACAACCGAGAAGAAGATGGCGCCGCCGCGGAGGAAGGCACCGGCCGTGGACGCGGGGGTGTTGTAGAACAACGACCCGACGATGAGCCCGTTGCTGATGATGGTGAAGTACTTGGAGTACAGCTCGGTACGGTCGCCAGCAATCAGCCAGAACTCGCGCTGGGCGCAAGCGAGCACCTGCTTCCAAAAGGGGATGGTGTAGTTGGAGCCCGCGGGGACGCGGCGCGACTTTTGCTCTCGCACGGCCTGCTTGAACTCGCGCATGGCCGCGTGGTCCGTCTCCTCGAGGTACCGCTCAAAGTCCTCGACGTCGGCAAGCAGTCGGCGGTACGCGTCGCTCTCGCGGAACGCCCGCTCGAGCTCCTCCGCTGTTTTGGGGCAGCGGGCCTCCCAGCCGTCGCGGAACTGCCGCGAGCCGGGGTCGCAGATGGAGGTCAGGAAGTCGGCTGTCGTCTGCCGCGGCGGCGCGTAGAAGCCCAGGTCCTCGAAGTAGCGGCGGGCTTCGGAGGCGGGGCCTTGGTATAACATTCGGCCCGAGTCGATGACAAGGACCCTGTCCATGAGCTCATAGATGCCCTCGCCGGCCTGGTAGAGGGTGGTGAGGGTCGTCCGGTCGGATACGTCCGTCATGATGCGCAGCGACTTGGCGTAGTCGAGGGCGGTGGACGCGTCCAGGCCGCGAGTCGAATTGTCCCACGCAACCACAGTGCTCTTGGTGGCGAGAGTCTCGGCGATGCTGACGCGCTTGCGCTCGCCGCCCGACACGCCGCGGACGTAGGCGTTGCCAACGATGGTGTTTTCCGTGTGCTTGATGGCGAACATGCGCAGCAGCGCGTCGATAACCACGGCCACGTCGTCGCGAAGGTGCTTGCGTGTCTTATTCAGCAGTGAAAAGCGGAGCGTCTGGCCGACGGTGAGTGTCGGCAGGTGTTGGTCGTCCTCGGGGTTGTAGACGACCTCGCCACGGTACCGCTGGCGGGCCTCGTCGGCCGGGATGCCGCCATATGAGACATCGCCCTCGACGGCCGCGAACGAATCCCGGTTGTTGGCCATGACCTTGAGGAACGTGCTGCTGCCACTCCCCGGACGGCCCAGTACCATCATCATCTCGCCATGCCGTACCACACCGGTGAAGTCGTGGATCAGAGTACGCAACTCGGGGCCGCCGCCGTGGCCGGTGATGCGAAGGCCCGGAAAGAAGCGGCACAGGATGTGGTAGAGATCGGGACCAAAGGTGCCGAGGATGGCATGCGGGAGGGTGCGGACGAAGGTGGCGCCGCTCGCGACGCCCTTGACCGTGAGATGCTTGAAGACGACGCCCAGCTTCTTGGTCGACTCGCCCGCCGGGGTCCGCTTCTCGAGGTGGCCGTCGCGCATGAACTGCTCCAGGGGGAACTCCTCGCTGTCCTTGCTGCTGGCGCCCTCGTTGTGATCCTCGTCGTCGGAGATGTCGTCCCTCCCGGCTGCCCCGCGGCCCTCCTCCAGTCCGCCCGATGTCGCCGTCCTGGGCCTGCCGCTCGCGCGGGAGGTGATGCGCTTGAAGAGGCTCGTGCCCTTCCTGCTCTTGGCCGACCGCTGCGAGGCGGCGGCCTGTGACCGGGTGGTGGTGAGGCGGGCGCTGAGCTCCTCAAAGTCCTGCATGGCCATGCGCTGGCTGACCGGGCCGCCCATGTCTCGCTCGCCCCATGTTCCCTCGGTGATCTCGACGTCGTCGGCGCCGTCGCCGGCCGGGGCGCCCTCGGCCGGGGTGGGGGATACCTGCGTGGTGGCGCCCGAGCCGCCCGGGCCGTGCTGGGATGGGGACTGTGTCTCGTCCCGGTTATGCAGGGAGTCGGGGACGGTCTCCGACGCCGTCTGGCGCAGAGCCTCCTCCGTTGTGCGGCCCCACATTGTGTGGGTTTGCTTCTCCTTTCTTGCTTTGTCTCGTCGGTGATGGTGCGAGGATTCTGGTTTGAAAACGGTGTTGGGGGTTGGGGGTTGGTGGTTGGGTAGGTTGGTGAGCGGTGTGAAGTCGGCTGAGAATCAACACTGAAGGGCTCCCCCTGGTAGTGGGAGTGGGAGGGGAGTGGGCGAGGGATCGGGAGTGCCAGTGCCCGAGGGCAGCAAGTGTTGAGCGTACGGAATCTCGGTCCAGTCCCAGCACAGCTTACAGTAAGACACTGCTGGCGAAGTGGTTGGTTGTGGTGGTGACACGGCCCGGACGACACCTCGCGGGTTGTCCAAGTCGGGCAAGTAAGCAGCTGAAGTCGCCCACGGGGGGAAGGGCTGAAGTGTGAAGGGAGAAGCCTCGTTGGATGCCCCTGGATGTCGCACACCGATGGTTTTATACATTGGCTGTTGATTTCTCAGCACACATCGTATTCTGTCATACACCTTCTGGGCCGAGAGCAACATCCACCCACCTGGGACGTTGGGCATGCACGGTCAGCATCCCTGGCCTTCTCTTTCTGTTTGTGGATTTCGTTTCGTGTGAATCACAGTCGCGCTGTGCGTCGGAGATGGAGATAAGGGCTGTCGGGGGTCCCCTTGGCCTCAACACGCTACGGCCTGCACCCTGCACCCAGCACCTTTCAGCCTGCCTGCAGACGCCATCTGCGTGGGCTCAAACGAGGACCAGCGGTAAGGGTGGGATGGCTCATGGTGACTTCGTGAGCTTGGCACCCACCCGCTGAGCATCACCCCCCGTCCTGTCCCCTTGTCCTTCCCGACCCTCCCTGTCCATTCAGACCCGCGCCTGCCAACAGGAAGCAAAGGAGGAGGCAGATCTGGCACCGTGCAACGTCACGGTCTACCCAGTAGGGAAAGGAAAGAAACGAGGGCGGGTTGGGCATGTGGAATGTGGAGCGGGATCTCAACAATCTCGCAGCAGACCCCCTGCAGGCGGAGGGAGTACTGACGAATCGAGTGACAAGACTGGGCCGTCGTCATGAATCGGCGTTAGGCATTTAGGGTCCAAGTGCCGCACCTCGACGGCTGCAGGAGCTCTGCCGTCCGCGACGGCGGTGGATCCCCTGGCCCAAATGACGCCGATGGGTTCGTCCGAATTAGAAATCACAGTGTTCCCGCCGCTGCTCTTCTCGCTTGCCGCGCGGTGCGGGATCCATCGAGCGATGAATAAAGGGTCGCGATCGCCAAGGGCCGAAACCCGCGAAGATTGATTGAACTTCAGCGGGCTCGAGATCCAAGCCGAGCGTGCTTCGGAGTTAGGCCTGGGTGCTGACAGGTATCCCTCCGGAAGGTGGTTGATGGCGCCATGCCGCCGACTTATCACTGGCATGAGCTCCCATACCATATCAGCGTTCTGATCTTCTGATCTTGGATGGGATTCTGGATTTCCTGTTGATCGGCGGCTGCTGGAGACGGATGGAGAACAAACAGCTGGGGGGGGAAGAGCTGGGTGACTGGCCCCCACACGTGGAATGGATGGGGCCGATGGGCTTCTTCCGTTGCCTTCTCCCGATGAGAGGCTAAGCGAATCAGGGGCTCGGCTGGCGACCCCGATTGGTCATGAATCAAGATGAAATCATCCTCTGCATCCACGGTGGGGGTAACGCCTGGACCCCTCGAAGGACGCAAACCCCACTTCTCGCTTGCCGATGGAGGTTCGGTTCACTCTCTCACAATGAATCGGCCAGGCACAGGTTGGATGCATGATGGTGCCTTCACGCTGACTCAGTTGGGCCTCTGGTTGGACTCTGTCTGTTATAAAAGATTGTCATGGTCAAGTTGGCTTTATACAGAAGGGAATCGTTGGGTCCAATTACTCAAAGAGAATTCACTGCTTTGCAGTATTGCAAACACAACACGCGATGCACACTCCACTTCTCACGCCACAGATGATGGACAGCAATGCACTCCGTCAAACAACTACGCATAATGGACAACAATGGCTGAGTCAAATGGGGTGTGATGGCGTCTCATTCACAATTCCTCCAACAGCCAACCAGCTATCTAGCTTCAACGACAAGTCAATCAGTCCTTTGACCCTCCACCCCCAAGCTTCATCTTCAACATCTCCCTCAGCGCCGCAACCTCAGCCTCCTGCCGTGCCAGTTGGATCCTCAGATCGTCCCGCTCCTGCTTCACCTCCTTGACCTCATTCTCCAGCTCCTCGATGCGGTCAACCTTCTTCTGACGGTACCGCTTCGCCGCGAGGTTGTTGCGGTACCGCCGCGAGACAACCTCCGGGTCCTCATCTTCAGGCGAGGAAACAGCCGTCCGTTTCTTGGTGATCCTCCCGTCGGCCGTGTGCGTGAGCGAGGCGCCGGCAGGCCGGCGTCCCGGCTTGGAACGCTGGCTCTGCTGTTGTTGCGGCAACTTGAGACCGGGGAAGAAGGCCGCGCCGCCGTCCTCTGGGCTCGGCGGCGTGAGGCATGGAGACTGGAGGAGGGCGGTGGCGGGAGTGTTGGAGAGAGAAGTCTCTGCCGAACTCAAAGTTGGCGCGGGGATCGGCGGACTCGGGAAGTAGTCGTCAAAGAGAGGCGGGACCGTTGCTGTGCCGGCCGCGGCGAACGAGTCGAGGGGCGGGCAGTCGAAGTCGAGGTTGTCGAGCTCGGGCGTGGGGAAGACGGACAGGTCCGGCACGGCTGCAGCCGATGCGAAGACGGGATCGGCGTAGTCGAAGTTGAGATGGGTCAGAAAGTCAAAGTCCTGGTCGAGGGTGATGCGACTAGCATCGCTGAGGCTGGTAGAAGAAGGTTGCGACGAGACGAACGCATGCTGTTCCGGCGGCAGCAGTGGCGTCCATTCTTGCACTATGTAGCGGCGGCCTCTCTAAGGAAGAGGCCGTAAGAGCCCGTGTGGTTGGTTGAGGGGGAAGGGTAAGTTGGCGATGCAACTTGCAAGATGATGAAGAGGAGAGGTGCCTGAGGTGGCGAGGGGCAGCGAGCTGCCTTTTGTACGCGTGACTGGCTGCGGGTTGCGGGAAGCCCGGATAAGGCCACGGCCCCCGTAGCGTAAGCCGCCACCCCTCTTTTCCCCTCGAAATGCTCAGCCCCAGGGGCTGCGCCCCACGATTTCCCCAATTGAGACGCCGGAATCTTGGCTGTCAAGCCCGAGCTTGATGTTGTCGAGTACTCGAGAAGAACATCCATCTCGGCATCCGCTTCTGTCGCGATGACTGCGTTGCCGGTCTGTCACCCCGTTGTCCTTTGAACATTGTTGCAACGGGTCATATCCAAACTGACCGAAACTTCCAACAAAAAGTCATTCACGGCGAGCCAAAGGGGCAGTGCGAACAACACCCCTTGCCGTCGCGCTCCCAGAGGACGCCTCATCCAGAGGCCCTTGTTGTTGCCCGTCTCCCCTTTGCTCGGCCACATACGACCATATCCACAAGAAAACTCGGGATCCCGTCCGCTCTCCCCTCGATAAACTTGTGAGAGCCGAACTAGTACTCAGGTCGGTGACGACTGGGGAATCCTCGGTGTTGTATGTTTTTGTTCTTCCTTGTGTTTTTTGACATGATTCTCTGGGTAGAAGTCATGATGGAGAACCTCAAGACGGAAACACCGTTCTTGAGCTCAACCTTACTTCCGGCTGCACGGGCCTTCTCCAGGTTCTCTTACCTCCATCTCTTGGTGCTTTCGCGGGCCTTCTCCGGGTTCGCGTCCCTCCATCTCTTGTCGTGTTCACGCTGATTCTCAAGATTGCGCTATGCCTTGGCCTTCAGTTCCCCTGGCGTCAGATCGATATTAGGCCCAATCCCCTCCATCAAGGGGTTCTGGATATTGAGGCCACGCCACTCCAACGAATGCCGATCCTAAGGGCATATACCCTCCATGTACAGTATGGAGGGCACAGGAATGGTGATGCATGTGTCTGTGGATGTGGTGTGGTGTCGTGGTGTGTGGGAGGAAAAGGCAGTGGGCTGGCTGGCTGGAAGATATGGTGGGGGCAGGGCACCTGCCCCACCCAACACCATGACATAGCGAGGCTCGCTCGCGGTACAAACGGAGTATACTGTTATGGACTTGGTCTTTGACCAAAGTTGGTGCCTGGGGGCTTTGCCCCAGGCCATGGAGGGCCCGGGGGAGCTCCGGCTTGGCTCCGGCTTGGCTCCGGCCAAGCCCCGGGCTGGGCAATCGGGTGGGAGACGAGGGACCATGGAAAAAAAGGACAGGGTACGGGATTTCCTGTATTGTTCCTCTTTTCTCTCCTTAACTTCAATCAATCACACATCAATCACCTGTCTGCAGCTCGCCACAGGGCTAGATTGTTACATATACGCTCCAGAACGTGTAGATGAATACTGTCTCGAAAAGGCGGTGGAGAGCTCGACACAGGACGGCATCGACAGGTGGTGGTTTAGCGGTCGAGAAGATTACCCCGTGCTGGGTAATCTCAAACCCCGAAACCAGGAGCTCGCGGACCTTCGGAGGGATGTTGACATCGTCCGTATAGTTTCTGAAACGCCCCTTCAATACCGGTTTGCGAGTGTGTACCGCTCCCAGTATACAGGCGCGAATGAACCTCCTCCATCTCCATAAAGAGGAGATATACTCCCCAAGTGCTCTTGGTCGGCTCCATCGCTGACACTTCCTTCAGCTCCTGGAGAGACAGGCTCGCTTGAGATTGGAGCAGCTGGACGAGCTTGGCGGAGACGGCAGGCCGAAACTTCAGGAAGGCATTGGTGATTGCCTGGAGATCGGGGAAGAACCTGTCGAAGAGAGGATTCTTGATGCTCTGTGGTGTGGCGCAAAGTGTATTCCCGGCGAGCTGGCAGAGCACTTGTTCAACTGGAAGGGAAGACATGACGGCAAGGACGAGATGGACTTGTTATTGCTCCTGAGCTTGGGGAGAACGACTCGGGCTTGTTGCTGAGCTCGGGAAGAACGACTCGGGCTTGCTGCTGAGCTTGAGGAGAACGGGCGGGACTTGCTGCTGAGCTTGGGGAGAACGAGTTAGACTTGCTGCTGAGCTTGGGGAGAACGGGCGGGACTTGCTGCCAAGCTCGGGGAGAACGAGCGGGACTTGCTGTTAAGTTTGGGCTGAGCTTGGAGAGAACGGGCTGGACTTGCTGCCAAGCTCGGGGACAACGACTTGGGCTTGCTGCTGAGCTCCGCGAGAACGGGTTGGACTTGCTGCTGAGCTTGGGGAGAACGAGCTGGACTTGCTGTTAAGCTTGGGCTGAGCTTGGAGAGAACGGGCTGGACTTGCTGAGCTTGGAGACGAGCTGGACTTGCTGAGAGCAGATTCGAGCTGCACTTCCGAAGTTGAGGAGCACATCGCTCCCCATCCCTGAGGTAGGCGCAACCAAGGGCAAAACCAAGCACCCACCCCGCAACAAACATGAAATGGAGCAGGCGCTACCTGCTGGAGATCCGGCCATGGCACGACCAGACACGGCCTTCATCATCTCGGCGAGATTGGAGTTGTCGAGGACTCGAAAATAACTTCCATCTCGGCATCTCCTTCTCGCGATGACTGATGGATACTCCCAAGGCGTACAGTTGTGGGTGTTCCATGTTTGCAAAGGGGGCATCGTAAATAGCTTCTGCGACCAGATGCTTCGGGGGTTGACTCCGGAACCTGGGCCCTTTTATTAGAATAAATAACAAGCCTATAACAGGGGCGCAGCAAGCAAAAGCAGAAACCAATATCCGTGTCCGATGGACTTGTCTGGGGAATATCTTTGCGGACCTGGGCGAGGAGAGTTGGCTCACTGGGAGCTGTCCAATCAGACAACAAGGCGGCGACCCATCGGGATTCGCGCCCCGCTCCGCGCATGGCAACCCCCACAACATGGAAGTCAACAAAGCGCCCCGCCGCAGAGCTCCCCAGCCAACATCACAACTTGGAGAACTGTGACGTCGCGAAGCCGCCATCTCCTACCGCAGGAGCGCCGAACCACCATTCCGCTTTCTGAACCGCCTCCAGAGAAAGAACACCACAATGTCGACCTCGACCCCCGCCCCGACATACGCTGATTGTGTCACCTCGCTGCGCACCTCGCTCTCGCTGCTCGAGTCCTCCGTCGCAACCCTCGGCGCGGGCGTGCAAGACTTTCCCCGTCTGGCTTCCGTCCTCAAGACTGTTCGCGTACGTATACCCAACCAAACTTTCATCCGCTTCATTCCCCACCCCAAAACCTGACCCAGATGACTGACGCGAATGGCCCCGCCCGCAGCACTACGAACTAATCCCCCAACCGACCCTCGCGGCCGCCGAGTCCTCCCTGCGCGACGAGATCGGCCCCTTCGTCGCCCTCCTTCTCGACCGCGCAGACAAGCACCTCGACCGCCAGGCGCGCCGCATCGAGACCCTCAAGGCGCGCGCCGAGCTTAATGCTGGTCGGCTCTCGCATTTCCCGTCTGATGCGGATAGTCAGGGCGAGGGGAAGGGAAAGGGGAGGGGGAGTGGGAAGGGCGCCGGTGGTGGTGGTGCTGGGGCGAGGGGACGGCCACTTGGGGGTGGGGAGGCGCTTCGCGCGAAGGTGGTGCGGCAGAGGAAGGAGGCGCTGAAGTATAGCGTGGAGAGGCTGGAGTTGGAGGTGTTACAGAAGGAGAGGGAGTTGAGGGTACGGTTGGAGCAGGCGTGAGGAGGGGGGGCTTTGGAACACGATATCAGCACAGGAGGACCGGGACATGGGAGTAACCAGGGACGCGATCACACACGCGGTGATGGCGGCGCGCCGCGTTTCCTGTTGCCACGCCTAGGGAGGACGTCTTCCAGCATGGGCTCGAGGCGTTGGCCCGCGGACGGTTCTCGTCCCTCACACCATCGGCGACTGGCCCTCCCGCAGAACGGCCGCAGCTCGGGGGCCGAGGGACGATTCCCACGGAATGAGCATCGACGGCGGTAACCCGTTCCCCCGATAGCGACAGGTAACTCTCAAGCCGGTGCCGCAGAAGCATTATGCAAGCTCGCAAGCCCTTGGCGAATGAGCACGGCACACCCACCCGCGGCACTGAGAGGGGCGTCATCAGGGACAAGCGCTATCACAACGACGGCCCGCGGACAGGTGGGCAAGGGCTGACTTTGTTCAAGATCTGGGAGATCTTGCTGGCCCCGGAACCAGGACAGGGGAGGACGGACAGCGGTTGAAGATCAGCTTAGAAATGAAGACTGGGTTGCATCGCTCCACCTTAAACGACCTTGACGTCAAGTTAGAGTTTGCATTTCATGCCAGCACAGCCAAACATAGACTTCCCGAGACCCGGATCTACAAGCGGGTCAGAGGCACCGAGCTGGATTGGCGAGATGCTCCAAGAGTTGCCCGCCCCCCATCTGACACGGATCAGCATTCAAGGCATTGACCTTGTTCACTCTCACAGCATTCACTGGGTCCCGATGTCAATTTCAACACAAATCCTTATTCATCTTACGCGCCCGCTGTCGTACGAGCATGCGAGCCCCCGGAATAACGGCGGAGCCGGAGCGAGCCTGTGCCGAGGACCACGGGCCAGAAAATAGTGTCACATACACAATTGGTACATCGAAATAAACAGGGGCCTCGAGAAGGGAATCCGTAAAAACGAGAAAAGAAACAGTAAAAAAAGGAGGACGGGAAAATGGTGAGAAAGAGAAATACAAAACCCCCAGCCAAGCCAAAGCCAGTCAGACCCGCCCAAAAACGACCACCGTTTTAGACCCTCATCCAACGCAAATCCCAAAGTCAATCCAAGGGCAACTCGCGCGTGCCCGCCGTGTGTTGTGTCACGCTGCCCTGTCGTGTCCCTCGCGGGCATCCGTCGACCACGTGGAGACGGCCTTTCCCGTTCATGTAACGCCGGATGGGGTCGATTCGGTTGTAGGGTATATAGAAAAACGTCATCCAGACGAAGAAAAAAGAGGAGGAAAATGTCAAAATCATCCACATGGTATCATGCGTGTTGCCCTGGCATCGCAAATGCCCGCAGCCCTTATTACCGGCCCAGCTCTCAGCTCATCGCCGAGATCCCAGACTATAATAGGATGAGGTAGTTGCTGGGCGCGATGCCGGTCTCGCCGTTCTCCTTCCGTGCTTGCCACCACCTCCCGCTGACGTCGCTGACCTCGAGGATCTCGTGCTTGGAGAAGGAAATCTCGTTGGCGTCCTCGGGGTTGGCCTCGTAGCTGTAGATCGCCTTCGCCCGGTAGGGGTACTCGGTCGGCGGGACGATTTCAGCATCGGGGTTCCCTGGTTGGGGAGCGCCGGCCTTCGGAGCGGGGGCTGATGTGAACGCCGGAGGGACGGCCGAGTTGCGCATGGTCGAGGTCATGCCACCCACAGGGGACGGGTTCTCGAGCCCATTAAGCTGAGCGGTGTAGATCTGCGGGGGCTGGACCGACGTGGACGTCTCGGGCCTGCGAGTGCCGTAGCCGCCGTTCATGGTCTGGCGATTGGCGGTGGTCGACTCCTTGGAGAGGGCGAACGAATCAATGTACGCGCGGGGAACCGCTGACGGGGCAGAGCCAAAGTAGAAGATCCAGACAATCTAAAGGACAAGAGTCAGCATGGGTCTTTGAACGCAACCCGACCGCCTTATCCGCAAGCACGTACCGTCACCATGGCGAGGAGAATGAAGCCGGCTGCCGAGGCTTCCTTGGCGCCCTGGCTGGTATGGATCAGGCCATTGACGGCGGAGGTCGAGAGGACGAGGCCGCAGCCAAGGTAGCCGACAAGCGCGACATGGTAGGTTTGTGTGCTATCGGACGCGACAACGACAAACACGCCGATGATGACGGCGATGTAAAATACTAACGCCCAGTAGGTGTAGAGGGGGAAGCCGTTGGGGGTTTGGACGTGTGCGAAGATGGTCGCGACGAACGAGATGGTCCATGCGAGCTGCAGAGAACGACGTCAGCATATGAACGGTCTCGCCATCGGCGGTCTTGTCTGCGGACAGCAGACGGCTGGGTCAGGCTTACCGCGGCGATCGAGATGGTCGCGAGAGCAAACGGGTCGCCGATGATGTTCCCGAAGCTCATGCGCTTGCGGCCATACTGGGCCCTCGAGTATTCCATTTTCGTGAGTGACGGGGAACGGAGCGAGCCGTAGTTGGGCATAAGTGCTGGCCAAGGGGCTGCCGGCCGAGAAGATGGCGGCGGTGGTGGTGGAGCGTGGCAATTCAGTGGGTGCAGGCCTGGGCGCCGTGCATGGAACAGCCCGTCGTCTGATGCTGGAGCGCGTCGGGAGCTGCCTCGCGAGCCAAGGGTCCGTCAGGGGCAGCTGCAAGGGGAAACGTGATCGGTGGAGCCCAAAATGCAATCTTCGGATCGATGTCTTGTCTGTCGGACACGGTGTCGCAAGGGACGCTCGGTCGGCCTTGGGTGCTTCGATTGTTGGGCGTTGGTTTGGGGACGAGAAAAAAGAAGGCGGTGCTGAGAGAGGGCGGCTGAGGCTCGTCTCGGAAAACGGCGATGCAATCAAGCGAACGTGCTGAGGCGGATGCAGCGAGTAAAAAAAAAAAGGCTCGATTTGTCGGGAGCCTAAAGGATTGCCGGCGTCCAAACGACAAGTCGTGTGCAAAAAGCGATCTCGGGTGGGAGTCTGCGAGGTTCGTCGCTCCGGATCCGATTCCAATCAATTCCCGACAGTCGCAGAGAGCCCTGGTCGTCCAAGCAGCGCTTGCGCGTCCTGGCTGGGTCGGCGTGTCAGTGTCCTTTTGACTGTCGCAACCGCAGTACCCGCCAGCGTGCTTCAATCGAGGTGATGTGCGATCGGGGTGTCGCGGACAATCGAGGCCGTCGAGGGGGCGGAGTCGGGGGTGGCCAGCGATGGGAAGGAAAGGCGTCGAGGAAGAAGCGAAAGAGGTGAAATCCCGTGCTGGGGCTGGGGGGGGAGAAGGAGGGCGGGCGACGGGGTGGTAAATGGGGGTTAATGCGAGGTGGAGGGTGGGAGGGTGTGTGGAAGGGTGGAAGGGAGGCAGCACAGCCCAGCGAGCCAACTGGGGGTTGCCGAGCGGGAAGGACGGGAGCCCTGAGTGGACGAGGAGTGGACGGGGCCTGCAGGGGAGGGCGGATACGATGGGACTCCAGCCCGCGCAATCCTCAATCGAGAGGGAGGGAGGGGTGGAGCGTGCGCATGCTGTGCCCCCGAGCAGGGAGCCAAGACGCCCATTTGGCTGGCGGGCAGGGCCTCAGCCACGAGTTTGGACGCAGGCCAGCACGCTGCGCGTACTCCTGGGCATTCCTAGCGAGGCGCTCGCATCCAATCCAGTGTGCGTCACTCGCACCCTTCGCTGCAGGGTCTTTTTTTTCTCCTGATCTTGCGGGGGCGGATGACCGATAACACCAGCTCCTGGTGTGTCCGAGGTCTGGAGACTCGACTTGACACGACATGGCCCCGGACGCGTGCCAACAACTGGACAGTGCCGGGCTCGTTGAGAGCAGCGCCGCTGGAGACAGGATGAGAACCAGCGTTGCAGGCACCAGGGCCTGGCCACCTGTGAACAGGGCGGCGGCCGGGGCTGGCAATGCCGTAATGCGGCGATCGTCAGCCCGACCTGCCTTGCAACGGCAGCACACGCATCACTGTGGCAATTACTATGGCATAAAGATGCACTCAAGGGATCGGGGAGCGCAGCCTGGGACTGTTGCGCTGGTGCCTCGGCAAGTGATGAGATGAGAGAAAAAAAAAAGTCGACAGTCGACTCTCCAGGTGTTCCCTGGGTCTGCTGCCAACGCAGTCAGATTCCAGGATGTCGAGAGTGGGGAGAGAGATGGGGAGCCACCAGACGAGACCCTACACTGCTGGGCGCAGACATGGACCACAGCACACCGCGGCTCAGGGAGACAGCGCCTGCGCTGGGCAGGACACACGCCAGCCGTCCGTTGAAGGCCGACGCAAGAGCCCGCAAACCGTTCGATGGAACCTCGTGGGCCTCGAGAAGCGCCGACCAATCGAGCAGATCGATCCGAACAGGAGAAAGGGCTCATTGTCCATCCATTGTTAAGATCCCAGGCCCGATTCCGATTCCCACGGACCCACCCCAAGAACACCCCAAGAAGGCGTTCGCGCTGCGACGGGGTGGAACACGCCCGCAAATCGCCCGGGTTGGGCCAATTTGATTGGGCCAAAGCGCAAGTGGTGTGACCCCTGGCCCCCTGGATCTTGGCGGCCTTCGAACCCTGGCCCCGCTCGTGTGTTTCAAAGTTTCACAGACTCCACACCTTCGTCAACCGACAGGCGGGCGTGTGGGCCCTGCGGTAACCTCGAAACACCATCTCGACGGGCTGAGGGTCGGTGACACGGACATCGCGCGCCGCAAGGAGGGCTGCCTGCCCTGAACCCGTGCTCGCTGCGCCGATCTGGGCCCGTCCGGTCGAGTCTCAGGTGGACATCCGGACGACGGCGGCGAGAAGTAGAGAAACAACGCGCTGAGCCACCAGTTGGCTTCACGAGGCGACTAACTATTGTGCTCCTGCAGAGGATCGTCGCAGTCTGCGGGACGACGCGCGGGGCACTCGATTGCATCGGCGCTGCCCCTCTCTGAGACTGGAGACTGACCTCACCGATCGGCGTTCAGCAACCTGTTCCTGCATTGGAGCATCAACGTGGCTCGGAGCGAGTCCCGAACCTGGGACTCAGTGAGCGCACGACCAAGGAAGAAAAGAAACAGTGTCACGCCATGATCTGCTGCGAGGCTCAAAGCATCGGGACACTCAGTTATGCAAACCCTAAAAAAAAAGTCTGGCCTTCCCAAATTGCCTGCAAGCTGCAAGCTGTGGGAAGGACGCCGTGCCTCAATATCGCCCAGATTGTGTCCAGATTGAGCCCACCATGTTGGTGCCCCACACCTCTCTCAAGTCAATGAACCTCGAAGGCAAAGCCGCCAGTTACCCGTTTCCTGTTGGCCATCCGGTGCAGGCGCCGCTCGGGGCAACAGTGGGAAAATCTCCTTCTCAACGACGGCACTTTTATTCCACACAAGAAGGGGCTGGAACTGTGTGGTGCTTGTGAGGGGAGGTTTTGACGTCCTCCCCCACGCCGATCTATCCCCAGCAAATCCGTCACAAACGCTTGCTCCTGTCGCAGGTGGTTCAATCGCCGCCGCCGCCCCCCCTCGACGTGCTACAATCTGTGCCCCAGTCGATTTCTCCTGCAAGGGCCAGGCTGCCGCTCTCTCTGTCCTCCCTTGTCGGGTTGGTGAGTCGTTTTGGCCATTCTCGAGTTTGCATTGTTTTTGCGTAAGCAAGACCTTAGTGCAACTGTGGCTGGCCGCACAATCCCATCCGGAGAGGATGGGCGAATCCTGGCCGCCGCCGCATCCCCGCGACCTCAACCACAGCCCCCAACCCCAGGTTCTGTGCCGTCCGCCTCTCATCGGACCGAGCTGGCCCGGCCGCTTTTGGCCAGCCACGGCGGGCCAGCAGTCTTGGTTTGAATATGGACGACAGGCCGCCCCGTGGGTCATTCATACTGCCCCGTCCTGATCAAGCCTTTTAGGCAGCTTGGAAGCAGGTCTGGCGAACAGGATTTGCGGCATCTGGATGGGGGGATAAATTGGCCCTTGAAACACGGAGATGTGGGCGCCAGGGTCCGGACGAGAGTCACACAAACGCCAGGTGTCGACTGCAGCTGCTGGATTTACCATCTCTGTCGTGTGGCACGTGTGGCACATGTTTGCTTGCTGCTGTGGACAGGGGTCGGTTTGTACAGACATGCATCCTTCTCCAGCTGTGTGGATGAGAGGCTGGCCCAGCCCGACCTGGAGCTGACCATCATGGGATCGGCCATGGGGTTGCCACAACCGACTTCTTCAACCTCTCTCCTCATGTCCCGCGGCCCCATGGCCCTGGCCCTGCACCCTCCAGCCCGTGTGGGGAGGGTGGCAACAGGTGGGCAGTGTAACCCGCTCGAGACCGCCTTCCCATCCCCTCGGGTGCTGGGCCCGGCCAGGTCTACCCATCCGGCAGTCCTCACCCAGCGATCTGCTTCCAAGATGCCATGGCATCGGTGTGCGGGGCGCGACAGCATGACCGCCACGCGCTCGAGTCTTTCCACCACTACTCTCCCAAGCACGTATCAGGCGATCCGCTGGTGAACGGGCGTTCCAATCCCGTAGCTCGACAGGTATCCCGCGAGCTGGCCCTGAACGGAGCGCTTGGAGTCCAACATCCCCAACACGATGCCACGCGTAGTTATTCCCATCACAAACCCTCCGCCCATCCTCACACATTCTCCGCCTCCGCCCTCGCCCTTGTCACCCTCCTAACCCCTATCTCAACCTTGCTCAGCCTCCCTTCCGCATCCGCCAGCGCCGTTCCATACTTCAACACCCCGCCCTCATACCACGCCCTAACAGCCCTCTCGCTCCGCTCCCTTAGCTCGTCCATCTCCCGCTCCTGCTCCTGCTGCAAAGCTTCCACTGCCCTCAATCGCGGCGCGAGGGCGACTAATTCGGCGCTCTGCTTCGCGTCGGGGATTGGCGTGTCCGAGGTCGCGGCTGTGAGGGCCGAGGCGGTCGAGGGGAAGATGGTTGCGTAGGCGAGGACGGTTGCGCGGACGGCTTCGGGGGAAAGTTGAGTTGGTGGGGACGGGGGGGAGGAGGAGGAAGCGGTGGGGGATTGGAACAGGGTAGGGTGGGATTTATCTAAACGATAGAGAGGGTTAGTTCTGGGG
>FTEL01009582.1_pt1 | contig 18891 bp, 20 predicted proteins | sample 1658911 | NCBI WGS metagenome assembly FTEL01 (sample SAMEA3914869, study PRJEB12502) | metagenome | biome: forest; material: soil | place: USA | collected 2012-03-12 | depth 0.1 m
CCGCCATCCACACCCATGACGCCGCGTCCAAGACCCTCCAACGCGTTAATCATCACGAGGCACCTCAGCGGACTCAATCCCGCCGGGGAAAGGCGGCACGGTGGCGCCTCAACACGCGCAGGGATCCCCCACATTCTCGGCGGGGAAAGGCGGCAGCGCCCCCCGCTTCAGGGGTCAGCAACACGCGACAGGGGCCGCTGACTCCTCCACAGCGCGCTAGCAGTGCCGATATCCATCCTTTCGATGCGGGGCGGCCAGATGGGCGGGTTTGGGGTTCAGCTCCGCATGACGACACGGCGCGGGGAAGGCGAGGATGGGGTGATGGGTTGTGATGGTGGGATTCGGGGTTGGCGGGGTTGAGCGGCGGGTGGGCAGGCGGTTGAATGGGTGCGCGGTTGGGCGGCTGTCACAGTGGGACGGATGCCGCTCCGGTTGCAGAGAGGACCCCGAAGGCCGGTGCGGGCTCGTACAAAAGTCTTGCGGTTCTGGAAAGTTTTGCTGGTGAATTTCCTGCAAGACCGTGACCATCCATCTCAAATCTCAGGACGCTTCCCCTCAGTCCTGTTGTCCCCTCTCCAACTCCAGCCTCTGGTACTTACACACGCCGACTCGCTCACCCACATTCTCTCTCCCCACACATACACCACACTCGCCATCACGATGGGCTCCCTCCCCGAAATCACCGTCGACTCGGTCGAGATTACCGGCTTCGAGGTAATCGACCTCCGTTTCCCGACCAGCCTCGACGGCGTCGGCTCTGATGCCATGCATGTCGGCACCAACGGCTCGCACCCCTACATCCGGCTTCAGACTAACCACCCCGGGCTGGTGGGCGAGGGCATCGTGCGTCTCTCTTCTTTCATTTCTTTTCTCTCTTGTTTCTCTTCTTGTTTCTCTTCTTGCCTCCCTTGTCCTCCCTAAAAACTACTCCACCAATGGCTCCGCTAACCAACCCCCTTGGCTCCAGGCCTTCAGCAACGGCCGCGGCTCCGAGCTCATCACGATGGCCCTCTCCATCTTCGCCAAGCGCGTCGTCAACAAATCCATGTCCACCCTCACCTCCAACATGGGCCTGACCTGGCGGCACATGGTCTCCGATTCCCAATACCGCTGGATCGGTCCCGAAAAGTCCGTCACGCACCTCGCCGTCGCGGGCGTGCTCAACGCGGTCTGGGATCTCTGGGGCAAGATCCTCGGCAAGCCCGTGTGGAAGATCGTGTGCGATATGACGCCGGAGGAGGTGGTGCGGTGTATCGACTTCCGGTATATTACCGATGTGGTAACGCCGGAGGAGGCGGTGGACATGCTGAAGGCGACGGAGAAGGGGAAGGCGGAGAGGATGCGCGAGGCGATGGAAAACAAGGCCGTGCCCGCTTATACAACCAGCCCGGGGTGGATGGCGTTTAGTGGGGAGAAGATGCGGGAGGTGTTGCGGGAGACGATCGAGCAGGGGTTTACCGTGTTCAAGTTCAAGGTTGGGACGAATGTGGAGGCCGATCGGGAGAAGTTGAGGGCTGTTAGGGAGGTGCTGGGGTATGATAAGGGGTATCAGATCATGATTGATGCGAACCAGGTGGGTGCCCCGATTAGGAGGGGGAGAAGTGCATACTGACAAGAACAGGTCTGGAGCGTGCCCGAGGCCATCGAGTACATGAAGCAGCTGGTCGAGTTCAAGCCCGTGTTCATTGAGGGTAAGTGCCCCACTTTTTCTCAGGGGCAACAAAGCAAACCCCTGACTGACCACTCCCACAGAGCCCACCAACCCCGACGACGTCCTCGGCCATGCCGCCATCCGCAAGGCCCTCAAGCCCTACGGCGTGGGCGTTGCCACCGGCGAGGCCGCCCAGAACCGCGTGACCTTCAAGCAGCTCCTGCAGGCGGAAGCGACCGACGTGGCGCAGATCGACGCCGTCCGCCTCGGCAGCGTCAACGAGTGCCTCGCGGTCATGCTCATGGCACTCAAATTCAACGTTCCATGTGTTCCCCACAACGGTACAATGGGTCTTACAGAGCTAACGTCCCACCTGAGCTTGATCGACTACGTCGCCGTCAGTGGCCGGCGCTCCATGCTCGAGTTTGCGGACGGGCCCCGCGAGAATATGAGGCACTCCTCGCAGATTGTGGATGCACATTACGTCACCCCGCTCACGCCGGGGTACAGTATCGGGTATACGGACGAGGCGCTGGAGAAGTATACCTACCCGACGGGGAGTTTCTGGAGGAGCGAGGTGGGGTTGCGGATTATTGACCAGCCGACGGGGGAGTTGTTGTAAAGGGGGTTCTGAGGGTAGGGGGGTTGGAGGGCTGGCGTTAAACTGTGTATTTTATTGGGTATCACGTTGTGTTTGGGTCTGAAGTTTTAGATACAGGCCAGGAATAGCCGCTGTTTTCTTTGCATTTCCTCCATGACCGAGACGACCGTCTCCAGGCTCGAGCCGCGGTAGGCCCACGGCCGCACGTTGTTGACGGCGAGTGTTTGGAGGTCGTCGATGTCGGGCACCAGGTGGCAGAGCGCGGGGTTGCGGGAGGCTAGGGTTAGAACGACAAGGGCACCTAGTGATCTGTGGAGGCTCAGCACGGGTCCAACGATGGCCAGGGGCACAGGTACTTACGAAAGGGAAAAGGTCCAGGTGTACTGGCTCTGCTTGGACAGAATCTCGGACGTGTTGTGCAGGTACGCCCTGCAGCTCTCGATGCACACCCCCGCCTTCTCCAATATCGCGGCATTCGACACATGCTGCAGGTCATGAGTGACGATGTAGAGCACAAACGGCCTGTGGATGATGTGCCTGGCAGCGTAGTACCGGATCCGCAGCACCGTCTCCCTGTCATTTCCGGTGGGCTCCGTGCCGAGCGACGGCCGGAACGGCTCCGGGATGGATTCGTACCACGAGTTGAGCTGCCGGTGCAACTCATCGCACACCGATGTGACTGACGCAATCTCCGCCGCGGAAAATTCGTCGACGGCCGTCAGCGAGGTGGAAGACAGTGACAGCACGCTCTGCTTGCGCGGGTAGAGCGAGTTGTGCACGCGGTTGAGCAGGCGGCGGATGGAGATCTCGGCGAGGTAGGCGGTGGATTGGGACGAGTCGACGCCCGTGAAGCTGGGCAGGCTGGTCTGGTCGATGAGCTGCTGCAGGCCGCTCTGGGGGAGCTCCAGCTCGGCCAGGCGGTCGCATTCCACGAGGAAGCAGGACCAGAAGAGGCGGAGGATGGTCTCGCGCCCTGCCGGGTCGCCATCGCGGGAAGATAACCTGCAGGTGTCAGTAAAACCCCAAGCAAAACACCGACGTTTACAGTTCAACCCTGGGTTCGTTGACGCGAGACTTTTGACACGGGCCCTGGTCCGAGATTCAAGAACCTCCGACTCAACAGCCAAACAACGACTTTAAAAGAAAGAAAAAAGAGATTCGACTTTAAAAGAAAGAAAAAGGAGATTCGACTTTAAAAGAAAGAGAAAAGAGATTTGAGAAGGAGAGAAACGGATTGACTTTTCCCAACTCTTTTCCCACATGAAAATACGTCGTTTGGTGGTGAAGTTGCGGATTTTGACCAGGGCCCCAGTCATCAGGTTACCCGCCAACGAACTTTGAAGGGTTGGAGTGTACACATACCGGCAAAGCTTGAACTGCAGCAGTGACGACGCCGAGTATACCAGCCGCCAGCTTTGCAGCGGGCGGGTGATGTACGCAAAGTACACACTGGCCAGCACCAGCGCCTGTGGCAGCAACAAACTGTAGCTGACAGACCATGACGACATGGAGATCAACGTGGGCAGGGCAGCCTGCATGTATGCCATGCCAGGGGGGTTATCGTGGAACCCCTGAGCGCCAGGCGGGGCCAGTGTTGCCGCACCCATTGCAAACACCACTAGACACAGCACCGACTCGATGCTCCAGGGGTCGGCATAGTAGTTGTCCAGAAAGCCATGGTAGATGCGGTGGAACTCGTCGCGGTCGAGGATCGGATGACAATGATACGCCTCAGCGAAGTAGGCCGAGACAAGACAATCCAGCACCTCGCGGTCCAGCTCGGCCGCGGTTAGGGGGTTCGATGGCCGCGGGCTAGGGTGGGCGGGCAGGTCTGGCGGCAGCGGGTTGCGGGATTCGAGCAGGAAGAAGAGGTCGGGCGGGTACTCGCCGATAAGCTGCTGCATGGGCGGGAGGCGGAGGAGGTAGTTGGAGGAGGTCTTGTGGCCGACGGGGATGGTCAGGGGGGCCAGCTCGGGGTCAGCCACGCCGGATAGCTCGGGCTGCGGGTGGTCGAGGTGGTGAAGGGGTAGGGACCATGATGAGCGAGAGCCAGCGGGCACGGCACCGGCGCCGGCGAGGTCGTGGGAGAGGATGCGGGCGGCTTGGAGGGTGGAAGCCTGGCTGGCTGGGGAGGCGGCAGCGATGGCTGATGCCGACTGGGAGATCAGGGCCTGGATGCCCGTGGCAAGGGTCGAGATGCCCGGCAGGTGGTGCTGCAGCATGGCCTCGATCTCCTGCAGGCGGCCGATGATCTCGCGGCTGCCCCCGCTGGAGTCGATGCGCTGCGAGGGCGTGTCATCGTATTGGCAGTCGACGTCGGCCTCGACGCAGTTGCGGCATGCCGGGCGGGCGGCATCGCAGCGGCGCTTTCTGGGGGAAGGGGGTTAGTGGCTGGACTGGAGTTCCCATGCATGATGACGCCGCCGATGCTCCTCTCGGACCTCAACCCACCTTGGCTCACGACGGAACCAGGCAAAGCAAGAAGAAAGCAGTGGAGTCCCTTACCTGTGGCGGCAAAAGGCGCAGGCCAGTGCCACGCGGCGGCGGTTGAAGCTCATGATCGGCGGCGGGGAGGTGGTGCTGCCATCGGCGGGCCGCCTGTCCGCGTCGCTTTGTGCTTCAAGGTTGTTGGGGATGGCTGGTTGATGCTGCCGCCGCGAGTGCCGGGGTTGTGGGTTAGGTTCAACGCCGATGATGGGGCCGAGGAGGTGCTGGGAGGACGCCATGTGGAGGGCTTCAGGGGTCAGCCTGGTAGCTCACAGCGGGGAAGGGCGCTAACAAAGGGGGCGAGGTCCACTGGGAACAGACCATGCATCCATTCTCGCTGCTTGCTGCGGTTAGAGGCTCTTAGGACTCCCTAAACCGACTGTATGATCTGTTTACTTAGACCGTGTCGAACCGCTTCCGGCTGTGCCCACCTGAAGGTGATGGCAAGAAGAATGAGAATAGAAATGACAAGGGGTGTGACAAGAGAAACGGCAAGAAAAGACTCCGAGCAAGGGCTACAGCAGCAATGATAGTGGTAATGGGTTGTGGGAAAGGTTTCCTCTGGCCTAAAGAGGCTAGATACTGTTAAAGTAAGTGGGAATACTGTCGATTTACATCCCAGCTACTCGTATCCGGCACATCCTCGACTATCATCAACCATCAACACTCATCGACCTCTGCGATTCGATTTCACGTGGATCAGACAAGAGTCGGGAAAAGATGGTGCCGGATTGGTTTTAATTTCTCAGCAACATTAATTACGCTCAACTTGGCATTATCATCGTCAACCTGCTTGTCTTCCGTGGCCCAGCCTCATCCCTGCCGCCGAGCCCATCATCAACACCATCTCCGCCAAAGTCATCTCCTCTCCCGATACTAACTCGGTAGCCCGCTCCACTACACCTCCCCACTGTCCCTCTCGCCCTTCTGCGCCGCGGCGCCCTCGCCAATGCGCCTGGCCTCGGCCTCGACAAACGCCTGCGGCCGCTCGCGCTGCGTCAGCTCGGGCTTGTTGAACACGATGGCGCTCGGGTGCGTCAGGAACAGCTCGTCCATGTCCTCGAGCGTGCGCCGCGCCGTCTCGGGGTACAGGAAGTAGACGACGGGGAAGTAGCCCCAGCAGATGACGGCAAAGATGAGGTAGAACCCCCACTTGAGGTTGTCGACGCCGACCTTGGTGAACTGCGTCACGATGAAGCCGCCCATCCAGTTGGTCGCCGTCGCCGCCGCCGCACCGCGCGTGCGCCATCCGAGCGAGTTGACCTCCGAGTTGTACACCCAGGGGACCTTGGCGAAGCTGGTGCCGTAAAAAAAGTAGTAGAGGAAGAACATGGCCGTCGTGGCGTTGCCCATGACCTTCTTGTCCGCCTGGCCGTTCTGGCCCGCGCGCAGGCACATGGACGCGACGAGGTAGCACGAGCCCATGGTCAGAGAGCCGTAGAGCATCATCCTGCGGGTCGGTAAGTTAGCAAGGTTCATCAAGATCGACAGAGTGGACAACTCACTTTCTCCGCCCAAACCGGTCAATAATCAGGATACAGCACAGCGCAGCACCCAGATAAATCGTCCCGTTAACACCCGTCATCAGCCTCGCCTTCTGCTCGCTGAACCCAACACTCTGCTGCAGCAACGTTGGCAGGTAGTACCCCAGAGCGTTGACGCCCGAGAACTGCTGCATGAACTGTGTGCCGCAGGACAGCAACAGCCTCCTCAAATTCTGCTGCTTATCCCGGAAGGTAAACACGTCCTTGAACGGAGCGCGGTCCTTCCTCTCCTGCGCAATCGCCGTGCGAATGGACAGAAACTCGGCAGTCACCGCCTCATCATCCACCGTCGCATCCTTCCCCTCGAGCCGCGCGATGATGGTAAGGGCCTCGTCCTGCCTGTCCTGCAGCAGCAACCAGCGCGGAGACTCGGGCACGAACAGCAGCGCGATGGAGACGACCACCGGGAAGAACAGCTGGAAGCCGAGCGGGAAGCGCCACTGCAGGGCGCCGCCGCGGAAGAAGAGGCCAAAGTTCATCCAGTTGGCCAGGCAGAAGGCGGCCGTGTTGCAGACGGATTGGACGACGACGAGCTTGCCGCGGACGCGGGGGGGCGAGCATTCAGCTTGGTAGACGGGGCAGGTGGAGGAGGTGAGGCCTGGATGGACGAGATGTTAGATTCCCTCTTTAGTGTCGAAAGGGGGGAAGGGGAGGGAGGGGTTGAGGAGACTCACCCATGCCGAACCCGTTGATGATGCGCCCAACAATCATCTGCGGCAGATGCCACGAGACAATCTGCAGGATGGCACCTACAGCATTGCAGACCAGGCCGAGCGCAATCGTCTTCTTGCGGCCGAGCTTGTCGCCCAGGGTGAAGGCAAAGATGGCGCCGCAGAAGGCACCGAGCTGGAAGATGTCAGATTGATTTCGCCTCCCATTGTCTGCCAAGTCAACGTACCGAGAAACAGCTCGATGTAATACCCGAAATGTTGGCCTTCTTCGTCTCAGGAAAGTAGTGCTTAAAGTCAGACGAGATGAGCACGCCCGAGAAGACGCCCTGGTCGTAGCCGAACCATGACATAGAGGCTGGAACCGTCAGTTTGTGATCATACCCGACACCAAAGGGGAGAACGGAAACATACCCGCATTGACCAAAGTAATGCACGCCAGCAGCCAGTTGCCGCTGAGGTTGTTGAAGAACCCCATGTTGATCAGTTGCGGTCGACAGGCCGATCAAGCTCAGTTGACTCCAGTCGGGTATCTCTGGGGAACAACAAAACAAAAAACGCAGATCAACCCAGAGCAGGACAGGCCGCCTTCATATAGACAAACCGCCCAGCCCAGCCCAGCCCGGTGTGATGGGTGTGTCTCGCTCCCGCAGCCGTGCAAAGACAGTATTAGTGACTTGACCGACGCGCTACGGCTGGCTTGTCATCTGACACCCCGGCATGCGGCAACGAGGGTTCGGTAAGGACGAGGTATCTGTGCGCTTGCCTGTTCGCCTGGTTGGTATTCTCCGCATTCCCGGGACAATGGTTCAAGTTTTGAGTTTGGTTTCTCGGTAACCCGCACAACAAGGGGGAAGGGAGGTGGAGTCGCCTCGCGAGTCCTCCCCATGGGGACCATGCAGCAGGGATGGGTACGAGAGAGGGGATCAGGATCCATGTGGGCCGTCGCCACCCCCTACCACAGTAGCGCGGATCCAGGGGGTGGGATGTGTTGGGGAGAGAATCCGCCGTGCTGGGCTGATAGCGCCGGGATATTGCCGGGATGGAGGCGCTGGGATGAGTGTGATGCGGGTGTGGGCGGCAGAGTGCTTCCGCTGCAAGTTCCCAGCTGCAGGTGTTGTTGTGGAGAGCGGGGAAGCGGGCGGCACGATGCGGGAACAATGTTCGGCGGCGACATCGGGCTTCCGAAGGAGATGCCGGCTGTGGTCTGACTGGTCGAACGAGGTTGGTGGTTCGGCACTCCGAGGCAAACGCGAAGGGAACTTTGGGATTCTAGCTGGGGGCGGACGCACTTCAACCATCCATCACACAACCCCTGCCTTGAACAAGTTGAACGAGCCAAGGAGAGACACAGTCAACCCACCACTTCAGACATCACCATGTGGCAGCAACCGTGCGTGTAGAGCTCCCGCCATTGACCTGCTTACACCTGCTAACCCCAGCAGAACATACGTCCTCGTCACGGGCGCGACGGGCTTCATCGGCGCCCATGTCGTCGACCAGCTGCTCAGCAAGGGCATCAAAGTCCGCGGCGCGACGCGCTCGCTGGCCAAGGGCGAGGCCATGATCCGCGCCCGCCCCCAGTACGCCGGCCAGCTCGACTTCGTCCAGATCGGCGACTTTGACGACATCGCGGGCGACGACTCGAAGCAAGCCGCCATGTTTGAAGAAGCTGTCAAGGGCGTCAACGGGATCATCCACACCGCCAGTGTGCGTCTCCTCGCCTCCTAGAGTCCCATCACCCCCAAACGCACCTCCCCCTTAACCCCTTGAATGCCACTAACACCACCCGTTGGACAGCCCCTAACCTACACAACAACCAACAACGAAACCGAGCTCATCCTCCCCGCCATCGCCGGCGTGCGCGCCATCCTCCTCGCGGCCGCCTCCCAATCCCCCCCCACAATCCGCCGCATAGTCCTCACCTCCTCCTTCGCCTCCGTTATGGACGCCACCCGCACCGCGCCCCCGTACTTCACCTACACCGCGGCCGATTGGAACCCGCTTACCTACGAGGAAGCAGCCGCGCCGACCACCAGCGCGGTGATTGCCTACCGGGGATCGAAGAAATTTGCGGAGTTGGCCGCGTGGGAGTTTATGAAAGAGCGGGAGGGGAAGATTGGGTTTGATCTGGCTACGCTGTGCCCGCCGATGACTTTTGGTCCGGTGGTTCACCCGGTTGAGGACGTCAGCAAGTTGAACGAGTCGAATGCTATGCTCTGGCGGGTGGCGAGCGGGGAGAGCCCGCTGCCTGTTGCGCGGGTGCCGTTTTGGGTGGATGTGCGGGATGTCGCGCAGACGCATGTGGAGGCGTTGATGAGGGAGGAGGCGGGGGGGAAGAGGTTCTTGCCTGCGGCACCGGAGAGGTTTTCGTATGGGATTGCCGCGGGAGTTATTAAGGAGGGGTTTGGGTGGGCGAAGGAGAGTGTGGTGGTGGAGGAGCAGGTGGTGGATGAGAGTCATGGGGTGGATGGAGAGGCGGCGGCGAGGGAGTTGGGGTTGAGGTATAGGAGTTTCAAGGAGACGGTGTTGGAGTTGGTTGGGCAGGCGGCGGGGATGGAAGGGGCGGGTTTGTAGGTTTACGAGGACTGGGATAGATTTGAGGGTCAATATCAATATTCGAGGCAATCGGATTGTGTTTGGCATTGGATTCAAGGCTCAGGTGTGAGGTGTTCTGAGTAGAAGACTCTCGTGTGGTTGATAACAGTCGTCAAGCGGACAACTGAGTCTGGATTCAACCCACAACCCTTTTCCAATGTGTGCCCAAGGCTGTGTCCCTGTTGCTTAGACTCATACCCAAGCCCCCGCCTCTCCAATATTTGTCAATGTTCCGGTCAAACGAGGTGAATACCGTACTTGGAATTGGGACCGACGACTCGCCCCCGGACTTACTGCCGGCATCGGACTACCCTACTGGCGCTTGCCATCCTCAGCCGACCTGGTGATACGTCACAGCTCACCGCCGCGACTCGTCGCAGCGGGGGAAGGCGGCATCGGGGTGCCGCGGCGCCGAGGAAAGAGGGTGGGGGTAGGCGGCAAGTGGTCCGCCATCACAACATGCGGCCAGCACCGGCATCCCACCAGACTGGTAACTAGTGGGTTCTGTCCACCTAGATCGGCAGTTCTAGTCAGGCAATCCGCCCGGCTGGCACGAGGGTAGCATGGATTGCGGAGAAAACTTCAGGCAGAGTGCGATACTAAAGCATGTGCTTGTTGGAGGGGAGGACTTACCCCAACTTCTGTCCTCCCCTCATACCAACATACCAAACCTTGACCCTCATCAGTGACGCCTGGGCAAAGTCAGCATCATCACGCCATCCTCACAATGTATCCCGACACATTCGAAGGCTTCGCCATTCCGGCGGCCGATCAATGGACTCAGCCGCAAAGAATCGAGGTTTGTTTACACCCCCGTGAACCCCTGAGCACCGCCCGGAATCCAAACATTGCTAACACGCACCAAAAACCAGTTCAAACCCAAACCCTTCGGCGACTACGACATCGACGTCAAGATCACATGCTGCGGCGTGTGCGGCTCGGACCTGCACACGGTGACGGGCGGATGGGGGAACAAGAACTGGCCCATCATTCCGGGGCATGGTGGGTGTTAGCCGGGTCGTGCCAGGGAACCACACAGCCGCTGACGGCGAGGCAGAAATCATCGGAACAGCAGTCAAGGTCGGTCCCAAGGTGACCAGCGTCAAGGTGGGCGACCGCGTGGGTGTGGGCGCGCAGATCTCAGCGTGTCTGGACTGCACGCAGTGCAGCGAAGGGAATGAGACGTACTGCAAGAAGCAGCAGGGTGTGTAGAGTCCGCTTGATCTCTCATGCCACAACCGTTTGTGCTGACGGTGCCTGTGCCAGATACCTACAACTCATTCTACCCCGACGGCACGCTCGCCATGGGCGGCTACTCGTCGCACATCCGCGCGCTCGAGCACTTCACCTTCCCAATCCCTGACGCCCTCGAGTCCGAGCTGGCCGCGCCGATGCTCTGCGCCGGCCTGACGGCCTACTCCCCGCTCGTTCGGAACGGCACCGGGCCAGGGAAGAAGGTTGGCATCATCGGAATGTATGTATCCCCTCACAGACTCACAATCTCCTTCCCCCCGGTATCCCCGGCACACAGACAGTCAAACTGGAAAATAACTGACCACCCCCCAGCGGTGGTATCGGCCACTTCGGCATCCTCTTCGCCAAAGCCCTGGGCGCCGAAGTCTGGGCCATCTCCCGCAGCAACTCTAAGCGGGCCGACGCACTCGCGATGGGTGCGGACGGGTTCCTCGCGACCCAGGACCCCTCATGGAACGCCCCGCACGAAATGACCTTTGACATGCTCCTCTGCACGGCCAGCGGCGACGACGGGTTTGACCTGTCGGCGTATCTCAGTCTGCTCAAGGTGCACGGGCGGTTTATCAGTGTGGGCTTGCCGGAGGGAGAGGGGTGGAGGGTGAAGCCGATGTCGTTGCTTGCGAATGGGTGCTTGATTGGGGCTGCCCATCTTGGGAGTAGGAAGGAGACGCTGGAGATGTTGCAGTTGGCCGCGGAGAAGGGGATTAAGAGCTGGGTGGAGAAGATTGAGGTGGGAGAGAAGGGGGTTGCTGAGGCTTGTGAGTGTTGTCCTTTTCGTTCGTTTGAAGAGATGGGTGGCGGACGAAGTGACTGACTTTGGGCCGACTGCAGTGGAACGGCTGCACAACAACGACGTCAAGTACAGGTTTACGCTGGTCAACTACGACAAGCAGTTCCAATAACTGCTGGTGGGAGCAAACGGGGACGGAGGGCGTCAACAGGATGTGATAATGAGACGAAATGCATCGGGGAATGGATCAACGGCAATATGCATGGAAGGATAGAAATGAATGAATCACAGCTGGACCGGGCGGGGGAATAGACGAAATCCAACTCAAGGACACATCCCATGCCCATGGTACCCAAACCCCAAGCTCAGATTGCCGCCGGGATTTACTCTGTGTAGCCGTTCCATGCTAGCGGCTTGACAAACTTGATCCTAGGTAAGCTATCGTAAAGATTGTAAGCGAGCACTGCATGAAAGAGGTCGTACACGGCCAAAGTTAAAGTCATTGGAGGCAACCGCGACAGCGAGTATCGAGACGTCCCGCCAATATTCACCTTGACCTTGCAGACCTCAGGGGAATGACTTACTCCGGATACTCAGCTCGGCCGTCCCCGTGGATGGCGTCCCCCAGGTTATGTTAGCTAGGAGCAGGTGCCCTGCCGCCACCACATCTTCCAGGCAGCCAGCCCACTGCCCTTTCCTCCTATACGCACAGAACAAGATTGAGCCAGCGTTGGCAGATCACCAAAACAGGAGCTACCCAGATTACAATAGGATCCAAGAAGGGCAGAGCTGGCTGGGCTCGGCTCCAGGTTAGCAGCAATCTTTCAGCATGCCACTGCGGGCGTGGAGAGGCCGTCGCCGTCGAAGCGGGCCCAAGGATTTGGTTGGCACGAGGAAGTGATGCACATAATCAATGGCAGCACCAAACCGAAGAATGCCCGCCTCCGCCAGTGAACATGCAATACGGAGGTAGTGATGTTGACTGTCTTTAAAATCTTCAACCACAACCGCTGGATCAACCACCTCCTCCTTGCCCCAGTCCCCACCCACAACAGAAGCATTCACAAAAGTCGTGCCCCACCAAACTTTTAGGGGTTTTTGGACGGTCCGGGACATGAGGCGCCGTAGTCAGGGCTAGTCTCAAAACGCCCCGGCGCCTAGGTCCTGTTGCTGATTCGCCCTTAACCTCGCCGCCTGCATTGCCAAGCTTCTGCTAACGACCAACACACGAAGCTACGCCTCGAGGCTGGCCGCGTCCAAGCGGCCACTGACTTGTGCCGTTTCCTTTGAGCCCGATTTCCCTTCCCCAACCCCTTCGCCCCACGATTGCCAGTGATCGAGCGACCACACGAGGCAGAGCGAAGGTGGAATCACCCGCCACCCCTCCCTCGCCAACGGTCGTCGCAAGCGTGCCCCCCGTCTCGCTGATCCCCGCCCTGCCCAAAGAAGAGAGACGCCCCTGCGGCTGCGTATAGATTTCGCTCGTCGCGCTTCTCGCTTCCACCCCCGATTTCCTCGACGACGCGTTGAAAAAGTCTTGATCTTCGCGCTACGGTTTCCTCTCGTAACGCTCGGGCATTTACAACACCACCCTTGGCCAAAATGGCACCAAACAGACCCCTTCCAGAACGCTATAACCCTCTCCTGACCGATGATGTGCCTACTCGTAAGAAGCTTCCTGACTTGCTGCCTCTCGCCTATTTCCTCGTAGCTAACCATTCCCCCCCCCCGCCCTATAGATAGCGAACTAGTCGGCCGCCGGCGGCTAGGACGAACAGAGTTAACGGCGCATATAGCTGCCGCAGTCCCAGGCAGGGAGGTTGAACCGTCGGCCCTAGGCGCGTTCGATTATACGTTCCTCCGCGTGCCCCTCCCTAAGGGTATCGTATCGGGTATCTTCAAGCCCTCCCCGCCTAGCTACTTTCTTATACGCCGTAGCCAGGACGGCTTCGTCTCCGCCACGGGCATGTTCAAGGCTACGTTCCCCTACGCCGCGCAGGAGCAGGAGGAGGCCGAGCGCAAATACATGAAGTCGCTCCCGTCAACGAGTCATGAGGAGACGGCCGGGAACGTATGGATCCCCCCCGAGCAGGCTCTCGCTCTGGCCGACGAGTACAAGATCGCGCCCTGGATCCGCGCGCTGCTCGACCCCACCGACATCTCGCACAACGCCGGCACCGACAGCGGCCCTCCCGCGAAGATCAGTGCCCTGCTGGATGGCGACTCGTTGAACCAGCTCAACACGCCCGACGCAAAAGCTTTGCTCGACACCATCGACAACCTCAGGGAAATTCACGTCGGCGACATTGTGAATCTGCCGCAGATCATTGTGGTTGGCGACCAGTCTTCGGGCAAGAGTTCTGTACTGGAGGCCATCTCAGGAGTCCAGTTCCCTGTCGACGGCGACTTGTGCACGCGCTTCGCCACCGAGCTCATTCTCCGCCGAGCGCCGGAGACGACGGTCTACGTCAGCATCCAGCTCGCAGATGCCCATGCGGCCCCCGGAGCCCGTGGCGACGCTCTGCGCAAGCCGTTCCAGAGGTCGAGTTTCAACAAGCGCGAGCTGCCCGACATCATTCGGGAGGCCAAGGAGCGGATGGACATCGGGGAGGGTAGCGCCAGGAAATTCTCGAGCGACGTCCTACGCATCGAAATCTCGGCGCCCGACGTCTACTCGCTTACCCTCGTCGACCTGCCGGGCATCTTCCACAGTGCCACGGCCGACCAGAATATGGAAGGCAAGGCTATCGTCGACCAGCTGATCGACGGATATATGCGGCAGCCTAAAAGCATCATCCTAGCCGTCGTGGCCGCCAACAACCAGCTCGCGAACCAACTCGTTCTTGAGAAGACCCAAGCCCACGACGGCAGCCGCGCCCGTACCATTGGTGTGATCACCAAGCCGGATCTTGCCGACCCGGGCTCCGCCAACGAGCGCAAATACCTCGACCTCGCCAAGGGGCGCGAGAGTATGCACAAGCTGGCCCTCGGGTGGTACGTGCTGCGGAACCGGTCCGAGGCGGAGCGGGCGTCCGAGGACGCGGGCGAAAGAGACGCTGTCGAGGACCGCTTCTTCCGCGCCGGCGCGTGGAGCGCCGTCAGCCCTGCTAACCGCGGCGTCGAGAGCCTGCGTAAGAAGCTGAGTAAAGTGCTCCTCGACCACATCAAGACCAGCCTGCCGACGCTGATCGAGGATATCACGGCGAATTTGCGGTCGCGCCAGGAGGCGCGGGACAGGCTAGGCAAGTCGAGGTCGACGCCGGACGAGCTGCGCTTGTATCTGTTGCATATCGCCGCGGACTACCAGCGGCTGGCGCGGGACGCGGTTGGGGGGAGGTATAATGACAAGTTCTTTGGCGGGATCGAGGCGGAGCCTATGAAGCTGCGCGCGAGGCTGCGGAGTCTGAACCGTGCGTTTGGGTTCATTATGGCCAACAGGAGCGGCCGCTACAGGATTGTGCCTGACGCGAGTGATTCCGACGCCGGGGCCGACGGAGACGGCGAAGAGGAGGAGTGCCCCGAGTACCTGCGGGAGGTGGTTGAGGAGTATGGCATCCAATACCCCGAGGTGAAGACCAACAGTGAGGTCGTCGCCGAGCTGCAACACCTGGCCTCGCTTAACCAAGGGTTGGAATTTCCCGGCGAAGCCAACAGCGATCTCGCGCGGCAGTTGTTCAAGGACCAGGCGACGCCATGGCGCGACATTGCGTGGAGACACATCGAGCTTACGCTGGCGGCCAGCCAGGAATTTGCCGAGGGCGCCTTCTACCACATCACTGGGGTGGACGACTCGACCTCGGGGGCTATTGTGAACGACTGCGTGGAGCCCTTCTTCGAAGCCAAGAGAGAGAAGCTGCGAGACAAGCTGGAAGAGCTCCTCCACCCCTACGCCAACGGCTGCGGCATCCCCCCCGAGGACGAGTTCCGCAAGATCATGCGTGGGATTAGGCTCCGGCAGCTCGCTCGTCGAATCGAGGAGCGTTTGAAAAACAGGCCCGAGGGGGCACAGCGGCTGGATATTGAGAACATGCTTCGCGATTTGGACGTTGCTGAAGTTGACAGCTTTGGCAGCGCCAAGGTGCTGGAAATGATGGAGGCCTTTTACGATGTAAGTCAGTCCAATTCGGCGTCGAGGATGGGAGGGAAGGGAGGGAGGGCGCGGGTTGTTCTGATCTGACACACCGCTAGGCCTCGCTCTCAACTTTTACAGACAATGTCATCAACCTCGCAGTCGAGAGATGTCTCGTTTACCCACTGCCGGCCCTTCTTACGTCGGAAAACGTCCACCAAATGACTGTTGAGAAGCTCGAGGAGCTGGCCGCGGAATCACCGGACGTCCGCACGCAGAGAGACGATCTGGAGAAGGAGATCAGGATCCTGAAAGAGGGCCTCCAAAGATGCCAGAGGCACAGGCCACACCTGCGAGGTAGGTTGAGCTGCTCAGACCGAAGCTTCTTTGCAATTCTGACCCTACCTGATCAGCGTCTCTCGCGGTAACCCTGCGTCGTTCCCTCACCGTTGAATCGGGATCGGTTTCGAGTAAGTAGTCCGTCGTACCTAAGCGCCTAGCTGAGCAAGTGGATGCTAATAACAAGCTCCCCTCAACAGGGACCGGCGCCGTATCACGCTCGCCTACGCCCACGGGAGACCCCCTTCCACCACCCCCAGCCGAGAGGGCCATCCAGCTAGCCGCCGCCCCGACGCCAACGCCCCAAGCAGCTCCCACGCAGCCTATCCCCATCGCCGTCACCCAGTCTCCTGCAAACCCTGCCCCTTCGGTCGTGAGTAATAATGGTTCAACTGCTAATCCCTTCGCCATGCCGAGTCACACAAAGCCAGCAATGACCACTTCCCCATGGGCTAGCAAAGGGGGGGCATTTGGCGGGAGCAGCGTCTTCGGGAGTGGTAGCGCCTTCGGCAGCGGTGGTGGATTCGGCAGCGGCTCATCTGGCAGTGGCGGCGCCTTCGGCAGCGGCGGTGGATTCGGCAGTGGCTCATCGAGCGGCGGCCTGTTTGGTAGTGGCTCGTCTGGCAGCAGTGCCTTCGGCGGCGGCTCCCCCTTTGCAGCCCCGAATACCAAGGCCAACACTTCTCCCTTTGGAGTCCCAAATCCCAACGTCAACACCTCCCCCTTCGCAGCCTCGAATATCGCGGCCAACACCTCTCCCTTCACAGCCCTGGGTGCCAAATCCGCCAGCAACGCCGCGCCGGGCACTACCACCAGTACCCCTGGTACCACCAGCACGTCGAATCCCGCGAACTCCACCACCGGCAACCAGAACAAGAACTCCACCGGAGGCACGGGTGCGTAACCATCTCTCGGTAGGCAAACCGATCCATTGCCCCCCCCAGCTCACCCTTCTCACGCAAGACCTGGTATAAACCAACTGCAACAGGGGAGACGACGACGCGAGACCCCAAAGACCTTACGTACCCCGGCATGGAACGCGTTCCGCTGCCATTGCCATTCGGCAGGCCGTACGCTGGTACACGCCGGCCGAACCCTGATTCAGACTCCCATCAACAACAATACGGAGCTGCCTCGGAGCTCATGTATTGGCACGTCTCGTTTGAGGAGCCGTTCGAGGGCTTTTCGGCGGACGAGCTGAGATTAAAAACCATGGTTGAATGGGCCCGCCCAGGTTTCCCCGCCCCCGCGGCGAAGGGTGTGTGATGATTGATTTGTATTTTTGTTTGTGTTTCCCCTTTTACGGGCAGGCTTGATTGTCAGGACGTAGCTCGAGGAGCTACAAACAGGTCTCGCGGACGGAGCACGGATATAGAAAACGAGCCCCTGCACGATGAGATTGTTCAGCCATCTTGCTCTTCGTGCTCATCCTCCGAACAGTCAATTCAATACACGCCAATCCGACCAAACCAATGTACAAGCACCACCCCCCTTTCCCTATCCCATCCAGGAACACTCCTTGCGAGATGCTCAACACGACCCCGTGCTTCCCGAGGAAATAAGTTGCAATGAACCATAGTGCTCTGCGACCTTAGGTGCGAGATTGATAATGTAGCGATCCGGGGAAGCCCCCTCGCCCTCGTCGCCGCCGTCCATACTGGTGGGTTCCCTTCTTATCTACCACCTGGCAGACAGTGAGTGCATGGCAGGCATGCGAGCTCGGGAAATTTGAGCACCGACGTTTTGCCAACAGAAAGAGCGAGGGAAACAGCTCCCTCTCCTCAAAAAACCCCTGTCCGTACCCCCCCTTCCCCGCCCCCCATCAATCCACCGACATAATACCCCTCCGGAACCGTCAGCGTATACCCATCCGTATTCCAATCCTCCCATCCACGCCGGCTGCCATAAATCTCAGTGGCCTGCACACGACGCGCCACGCGCGCGTTGCCGTTAAGGATGTCGCGGAGTACGGACGGGATGGTGGCCGGGTGCTGGTCCGAGACGGCGAGGTACTTGCGGCAGAAGCGGAGTTCGTCGGTCGCGATGCTGCTGAGCCGTCTGCAGACGAGGGAGATGGAAAAGAGGGCGGGGAGGTCGAGGTGGGACGATGATGACAACGATGAAGCAAACGTCCCAGAGAAACACAGATCCATTGTCAACCCACGTTGGCAAACGGAGGCCGTCTGGTGGTAGTACAGACTCGTACGAGCAGCGATCCTGCCGATCCCGACCCAAACCCAAGCCCAACCCGAACAAACCCATATAGACGAACCAAACCGACACCAGCCCAAAGTTAAAAGACAAAGCAGATCTGACCACCCATAACCAGTCCCATACCCAAGCCATACACCAACCAGATACTCATTGCAACAACACCCCGCTCACCACCCCTTGCGCCTCCCCGCCCGTCTTGATCACCCCGATAGACTGCTTCAGCCAGCACTGCTTCGGCGTCGCCTTCCCGTTAAACACGGCACCCACGCACTCTGACCGGTGCGCGCACGCGTCGAGACATGCCGCGATGCTCTCCACTGCGCCGGTGACCAGCCCCGATGACGCGTCCCCACCGGGAAAGTCGGCGTCACACCGCAGACGATACACCTTGCCCTCGGGGCTGGCGACGGTGGTTGTGTAGTTGAGGCCGTTTGCGCTGGGACAGGTCGGGTCGGTGACGGAGGGTAATGGCCCGGAGCTGTTTTGGCTGCGGAAGGGTCAGCATCACGGAACATCAAAACACGACCACGGACTTCAAGCATGATGCCCCATCCCATCCCCCATCTTCGCCAACTCGCCACCGACGACGACACCACACCACCCCCCAACTCTCAACTCCCCCAATACACACCACCAAAAGTCGAAAATAAAAAAACTCACCCAGGCACTTTAATCCCCCCCGCCAACACCGCCGCCAACACCCCCACAAGCGCCGCCACCACCACGCCCACACCCA
>FTEL01007088.1_pt1 | contig 18853 bp, 19 predicted proteins | sample 1658911 | NCBI WGS metagenome assembly FTEL01 (sample SAMEA3914869, study PRJEB12502) | metagenome | biome: forest; material: soil | place: USA | collected 2012-03-12 | depth 0.1 m
CATGATGGGCGTCTTGCAGTGCTTGCAGCGCGGCGCATACAGCTCGTGCCAGTCGAGGTGGCAGAAGAAGCGCATGCGCTCGTCGCCGTCCTCGGCCATGGTCTGACCGGGCTCCTCGGGGAGCATCTCGCCTGCGGCGCGGCGAGCGATGCGCTCGAGCCGCGCCGCCCGGTGGTCGTCGGGCTCGGGAGAAATCTCGAGCGCCTCGAGAGAGGTGCCGCAGGCGTAGCAGGCGAAGCACTGGGGGTGGAACCGCTCAGAGGTTCCCGCCAGCGACACGAATCGTCCCTCAATGAAATCTCCGCACTCGTGGCAGCGGGCGGTGGCTCGGCTCCCGGCCGGCCTGGTGGCGGGTGACCAGTGTCCGCGAGGGGCGCGTGCCGCCTGCCGAACACGGGGAGCTCCGGCTTGGGGTGTGGGAAGCGGGCGGCGTGAGCCACCGCCTGTGCTGGTCGTGTTGCCTGGCCCGTCGTCGGGAACCACGATTACCGGTATGCCGGGGCCCGAATCCCCTGTATCGGGCTCAACTACGATGGTAGGGGGTGCTCCAGAGGAAGAGTCGGAAACCGCTATCATGGGTACAGGAGGCGCATCTACTTGAATGGCGGGCGGGGTTGGCTGTGGGCGGCGGAGCGGCGGTGCCGGCGGTAACGGCGAGGACGCAAAATCGCCCGCAATAGAGATAGCAGGGATCGCTTGGGCTTGCTGCTGCGGCTGCTTCTGGCGGAGTCCGCCCGGGACAAGGCAGGCTGGGTGGCTGACGCCCCCTCGGCCGAATCTCGACTCTTCTGACTTGTCGTCAGTCGCCTCCTCTTGGGGCTTCCAATCTTTATTAAAGCTTACGATAGGTCGGCCGGGGCTATCGCTGACGGCTGACGGCGTCGGGAGCTTGGGGCTGCGGTCTTTCAGCCTCATGCTCGTGGCCTCTCGGATGTCGTCGCCGCGCACTTCCATGCCGTGCTTGCGAACCACATCGTCGCGCGGCTCTGGCAAGCCAGCCGCCCGAGGGTTGGTGGTGTATTGGGGATTTCGAGACTGGCTGGGCGGGTTTCGGTGGATCTCGGATCTCGACAGGGGCTTCTCGGGCGAGGCAGGGCGAGGGGCCTGCTTGGAGGCAGCAGACACCCTGTGGGTAAACGGAAGCCGGTTCATGGGCTCCTTTGGCCTTGGCTGCAGGGGGTTGACGGTGTCGTCCGGACCCGCAGGCAGAGGCCGGCCCGAGGTTTCGTTGTCCGGCTCTTCCCAGATCTGATCGCCCGAGAACGGGGGTTGGCCTTCGTTGCTCATGTTCCGCTTCTGTCTGCTCCTGGAACGCTGGCTCGGAGCCGAGCGCGGCCCGGTGGGGATGGCGCCGTATGACTTTGCTGCGGGGCGGGGCGGGCCGTCCGTGTCCCGTGCGGCCACGCCTCCCTGATTCATGGTGGACGCCTGGCGAGTAGAGGTGAACGAAGGTCGACCCGAGGCTGGCTCAGGGCTGTCGCCCTCGGTTGAACTGCCAGACACTGAGCGTCGAGCAAGGCCAGTCGGCGCAACGTCGTTTCCATATCTGCCGACGCTGGCGGTGCGAGCATGTGCGTAACTGTTCTTGCGCAGGTGTGGTTTGTAGCGGTACGGCGCCCCAGGCTGTGGAACCTTGCCCGGGTTCTGGTGCTGCCAGACCAGCTCGGCGGCCTCGTCAAGAGCAGCGTTGTAGAGCCGCTTGTCGTCCTCCCCCTCTGCATCGCCCTCCTTCCCTTGCGCAGGTTGGTCCTTGAGATCCATATCATCCATAGCTTGTCGTAGCGAGAAAGCCTCCTCCTTTTCCATCCACCTCTGGCCGCGTTCGATGTAGGTGGCACTCGGAACAACCTCTGACGGTTTCAGCGGCTGCACTGGGCGGTCGGGATAATAGTCCCTTCCGCGAGCAGTGGTCGAGTACCTGGACGAGACGCTGGGGGCGAGTGACGGGCGGCTGGCAGAGTGGGCGAGGCTGCTGGTGTCCGACTGTGTCCGATGGTGTTGGCTCTGGTAGTGATGCTGCGGCAGCGGCGAGGCGGACGGCGAGGGGGCTCTGATGGACGACTGGCTGCTGGGGGCGAGGCCAAGGCCATTGTGCATGGAGACTGGCGGCGGACGGGCGCCGGCGGGCCTGTTGACGCGGGTGTTGCGCAGGTCCGCCAGGTATGCGGCTGTGAGGGTGCGAGGAGGGGGGATGTCAGTCACAGGCCAGAACATCTGGAGGGTAACATGCAGGCCCCCCACGGCGAGCGAGAGCGAGAGAGCGAGTCGAGGGAGCGCATACCGAATTGTTCGTTCGACATGTAGGAGGGAGACGGCGGCGTCGCTTTCTTCGCAGAGCCTCGCTCCTTGGAGCTGCTGCGGGCAAACATGGCGGCTCCGACAGCAGCGGGTGCAGGTGCAGGGAGGTGCAGTTTTAGTCTGTAGTCGGGGAGTCGGTGAGTTTGTTAGCGTTGTTGAGAGTTGGGGATCCGAGGTTGGGCGGTGTGGGATGGCTGCTGCTGGGTCTCGCCAGCCCGATTCTACCGTCGGGTCAATGGATTTATGCGGGCTCTTGGAATGTTTACTTTTCACCAGTGTCGGAAGTTCAGCATGCATGCAGCGACGTTGCTAGGCAGGACAGCGGCGGCGGCGGGACACAACAGAGACGGGAAGCGGAAGCGGGAACCAGAATGTACACAATGCACATGTGAGTCAGGCTGCAGCTGTCCATCCGATGAGGTGGGCGACGGGCAGCAAGCTGATTTCTGATTTGCCAGCCGCGATTGGGCGGCGGCCTGAGACAAACATCCCAGGGGGTGGGTTCCCACGGCGACGGGGAAGCCGTCCAACCAACCCGCCTTACCTAAGCCAAGGCACGAAGATCCCTCCCTCAGCTCGCCATGGCATCAAGACCCAACCCAGAACCACCTAGCCAGACACAGACGTGCCGTGGGTGCAATGGAGCCGCTGGAGCCTGCTTGGGGGAGCATTGGAGACCTGGGCCCTGGCCACGCGAGGACAGGGATGCAGCAGGGATGCAAGGGCCTTGCTCCGAGAGCGGCATCATCCATCTGCCATCATCCATCCATGCATCCATCCACCCACCCATCAATCCCATCTCATCCCATCCGCCGCCCCGATCACACTGGTTCCCACGCGATCCGACGCAACCCGACACCCAATCCCGCCATTGGGGCCCAGACGAATCATGACGGCAGCCGGTGCAGCACTTTCGACCGCCTCCCAGAACCCGGCTAGGGGCCCTGGGGGCAAGGGGGGGCGGCTTGCTGGTCCTGCTGCTGCTGCTGCATGGGGCATCCTGCCGCGACCCCCAACCGTCACTGCATGCCGGGTTTGCTTCCCCGCACTCGGCACCCTGTGATGGCCCACCCGAGCCCTCCAAAATTCCCCAAAAATCCACACAAGGGCGTGCTGCCTCCCGCCCGTCTGTTATTTCCGAGCACGGCCCGGTCCTGGATTTGGGGACACAGTTGTTGTGTGCCGCCGGGCCACCCTCCTCTCGGAAGGTGATGGCTGGCTGGTGGGGCTGCTCTGGGCGGCCATGGAGCAAGGGGAGGTGAGAAGGGTCCTCGGGGGCGGCCTTTGCCTGGGGGTTCGACGAGTATCTCGACATGTTGTTCTGTCCCCTAGCCAAGTCCTAATCCATTCTTAGGGACGCCGGCAGGTGGATAGAGCTACGTATGTACGAGATACCCGATCCTCGATCTCCCCCCGCCAGGGCAACCGATCTTCGAGAACACCCAGCGGATGGGCCGAGGATGGACCCCAGTCGTCGCAGTCTCGGGGTGGTGTGGATGCCGCAGCATCGGCCTCTCCCGCTAACCCAACTCGAGGCGGTTCGGAGGCGTGATGGTGGGGAGAAGCAGGGTTGTTCACTGCTTCGGAACCGCGAGGCCCCTGGCAAAAATATCTCCGAGCAGGCGTCATGTTCGAGGGAGGGCAGGTCCCTTTACCAATATTAATCCAGATCCTGCGGCTCTCCGACATAGCGTGGTTGGGTTGTATCCCTCTTTCCCCATTGTACCTATTTGCCCCTTCCACGGCTCGTTGGCTGCTCTGCGTCCAGCTTCAAGCCCTTCGCTGTAGGAAAGGAACCGATATCAATGTGGCCCTGAACGAAGCTCCATCCCTGCCCGCCTCCCTCCCGCGGCCCCTTATCTCCTTCCGAGCCGATCCCAATGGCTCCGCACTCGGCGGCGCCGCCCGACGGGCCGGGACTCTCCACCACCGAGCCGGCGTTGCCCGTGCTTACAAAGTCGCCCTCCAAGGACGAGACCGCGGTCCCTTACCCTGGTGAGAAGAGCGCCGGCTCGGACGAGAGCCCGGTGGACACTGACTCGCCCGGCTCTCCTGAAGAGGCCGAGCCCGAGTTCAAGGAAGGGGGTTATGGCTGGTGAGTCCTGGTTTTCTCCTATTGCGTCCAGGCTGACTGACGGCGCTTCTTGGTGGTAGGGTGGTCGTCCTCGGTGTCCTGCTTGTCAACGCCCACACCTGGGGTCTGAACTCGTCATATGCTGTCTTCCTGGCTTATTACTTGCGGTCCGGCACCATCAATGGCGCATCTGCGCTTGGTTTCGCCTTCGTTGGTGGCTTGTCCATCTCGATATGTAAGCCACCCCTGCCCGACCTGGCCGCCATAATATTCTTGCTAACTGTTGCCGGGAAAGCCATGTTGGTGTCTCCGCTTGCCACTTGGTGTATTGGCCGTTTTGGAACAGCTACGACCCTCAGAATCGGCGTGGTTCTAGAAGCGTGAGTCTTGACATGTAACACAACGGCCGACACGGCGTATGTGATCCCTCCACTCACACTCACCTCGTCTCCCAGGGTTTCCTTTGTCGGGGCTTCATTTTCCACCCACATCTGGCATCTCCTCCTCAGCCAGGGCTTGTGCTTCGGCCTCGGTCTCGGCTTTTGCTTCACGTCCACCGTCGGCGTGGTCCCGCAGTGGTTCACTAAGAAGCGGTCCTTCGCAAACTCGGTCGCCACGAGCGGCTCTGGCTTCGGCGGCCTGACCTACTCGCTGGCTACCAACGCCATGATATCCAACCTCGGCCTGGCCTGGGCGTTTCGGATTCTGGCTATCATAGCCTTCGTGGTGAACGGGGCATGCAGTTTGATTGTGCGGGACCGGAACAAGGCCGTTGGCGCCGTCCATATCCCGTTCCACAAGGATTTGTTCAAGAAATCCGAGTTCTGGCTGTTTCTCGGCTGGGGCTTTTTCAGCATCCTCAGTTACGTCATTGTCGTTTTCTCCATCACCGACTATGCCCTGTCGGTGGGCTTTTCGGCGAGCCAGGGGTCGCTCGCGGCCGCCATGTTCAACCGTAAGCCTCCCCACGGCCCCCTCCTCCTCCTCTTTCTCATACTGATTGACCCCGCGCATGAATCCAGTGTCCCAAGGACTTGGGCGACCCCTGATCGGGCTCGCTAGCGACAGATGGGGGAGACTTAATGTCGCTGGCATCGGCACGTTGATCGCCGGCCTCGCTGCCTTCTTCCTGTGGATTTTTGCGGGCAGTCACTTCGGTGGCTTGATCGTCTACGCCCTGTTTGGCGGATTTGCTGGCATCATTTGGCCATGTGTTGCCCCTGTCGGAGCTGAAGTCGTTGGCTTGCAGTTGCTACCGTCTGGTATGTATCCCCTGCTCGACCTTGTTGGACTCGTTGCTGATGCTAGTCTTCCACCGCAGCTTTATCCGTATACTGGCTCGTTCTCGTTTTGCCATCGACATTGTATGTTGCCCAGAGGGTTTTGTCCCTCGCATACTCCTACCTTAAACTCATCTCTCGCTTTGCTAACACCCAACCCCAACCCCAGTGCCGAAGTGATTGGTCTCAGCCTCAGAACTTCGGGGAAGAGTGCATACCTCAATGTCCAGGCTTTCACCGGAACCATGTATATCGTAGCCTTCTTTTCCAGTACGAGTTCCCGCCCCCTCCACAACTCTTCGTGTTGCTAACCGGATATCACCAGTCTGGCTCTTAAGAAGTTGGAAGCTGCAGCAGTTGGAGCTGCTGGGGTTGGATGAGAAGGAGGCGGAAGGCAACCAAGGTGATGTCGACACACCCGCCGTGACGCGGCGGTCCAGCGGATTCCGCTCCTATGTGCGTGGAATGACAGTCATGAAGCGCGTGTAGCATTAGAATAATTAGTATACACACCCCGTAATCATACCCAAGGTAGCCTTTCAAGCCACCCTGGCGGAAATGGCACATGTCTGATTCAATTCATCATACAATTTCGGGCTCTAAAACGCCGTCCGTCATGATCGTGCTTGGGTTGGCTGGCCCTACACCCCTGACAGGACGAATTCCAGGCTTGTCCATCCAACGAGCAGCAGATCGAGAACCAAACAGCCACGTGAATGTGCCTCACTGGCCTATACCCTAGGACAGTTCAATGGCCTTGGCCGCGGCCTCCTCGAAATCGTCGAAAGCGTAAAGGGGCAAGCCACTCTCGGCGATCAGCTGCTGGCCTTCCTCCTCGTTCGTCCCCCTGATCCGCACAACGACCGGAACACTAGGCGACAACTCCTTGAACGCCAAGATGATGCCTCTCGCGATCATATCCCCGAGAGTCAGTCCGCCAAAGATATTGACAAAGATGACTCGAACCCTTGGGTCGCGCAGGATGATCTCGAAGCTCTGCTTCACCGTCTCGGACGTGGCCTTGCCACCCGTGTCGAGGAAATTGGCCGCGTGTACCGAGAGCGAGTCGACCGTGTTCATGGCGAGGCCTGCCCCGTTGACGAGCGTCCCAATCGACCCGGATCCTCCGAGTTTGATGTATACGATGCCGTTCTTTTCCGCTTCGAGCTCGGATGGATCCTCGGCCGCAACATCCCGCAGCGCTTGCAGCTCACCCTGGCGGCCGCAGCTGCGGTACGCAGCGTCGTCGAAACCGAAGCGCGCACCGACGACCTTGATCTCGCCCAGACGCTCCACGATGGATGTGGAGAGATAGAAGGCCTCCTTCTCGTAAAAGATGCTCACCAGGCTCTTGACAAGGCGGCGAAGCGAAGTCACTGCGCTCTCTCTTGTGTTCAGCCCAAGATGACCAGCTACCCGCTCGATGACGAGCTCATCAAGGCCACGCCGGTAGTCAAAAGGGAATTGCTTGACGGTACTGGGCGAGGAGCCCTCATCCACCGCCGGGGCGGCGATGATACAGGGCGACCGAGTCGAGCGGTCGATGCCAACAGCCACCAGCTTGCGAACGCCGGATCCCGAGTAGGTGCCGCAGTTGATCCCGTCCGCCGCCCGGAGAAGATCCATGCTCTTCTCCTCGGAAACGTAGAGATGCCGTCGCTGCTGCTGTTGTTGTCCAGCCAGAGTTGAGGGCGGCCTGTTGCCTGGTCGAGGCCTTCGGGTAGCCGTATGCAACTGGCGGCGCTGCCCGTCTGCCGGGTGGTGGCCCTTCTGCACCGGGTCGACTCTCCCTTCGAGCCTCGCCCTCAGAGCATCGCCGAACTTGGCAGGGTGGGTTATGATGGTAGCGCCGGCGGACTCAAGCGCAGCAATCTTGGTTGTCGCATCTGGCTCACCGGGAATGGTAAATGCCCCGGCATGGCCCATTATGCGGCCGGTGGGTTCGGTAATGCCGGCGACCAAAGCGACGACAGGCCTGCACGAAAAGACTTAGATGCGCAACCCAAGGGCAGATCTCAAATCCATACTTACTTTGGTGTTGTTGTCCGGGAACGGTATTCACGGATCCTGCCAAATGTTGGTTAGGATATCTCTCCTCAAGACGGGCAGGCTCAGGGACACTCATACCACTCGGCAGCTTCCAACTCCCCAGCACCACCAATCTCGCCGATCAGGGCAATGGCATCCGTGTCAGGGTCTTGCTCGAGAACGGACAAGGCCTCGCGCAGATCGGTGCCGGGGAGGATGTCACCACCCACGCCGATGCACAGGCTCTGACCGAGGCCCGCTCGCGTTGTGGAGGCTACCGCCTCATAGCTGAGGGTGCCAGATTTCGCGGCAATGCCGATTCTCCCCGGAGAAAAACATGGAAGGGGCTGGAACCCTTTAAGAGCATCAGCGGACTGACTGTTTCGGTCGGGGCTCAGGACTCGGCTGACCAATGCGGCACTTCCCTACGGCAGAGATGATGCCGGGGGAGTTGGCGCCGACGAGGCGGGATTTGGATTGCGATTTGAGCACGGAATGGATCTTAGAGGGTGAGAACAGGGTTGCGCGTGAGTTCTATCTCGGGCACTACGACGGGACTCACTCGAAGCATATCATGCAAGGGGATGTGCTCGGCAACAGCCACGATCAGAGGTACTTCGGCTTCGATAGCTTCCTCGATGGCGGCTGCAGCTTGGTGAGCAGCGACATAGATGGCGGTTGCGTCGGGCTTTAGACGTTCCACCGCCTGCGTGTGCGGATATTAGTCCCCGTGAGGGTCGCGGGAGGGCATGAGACGACGCCGCCGACTGACCGAGCGGACGGTGGGGAGCACCGGAAGGCCGAGGTGCTCCCCGGTACGGCCGGGCGTCACACCCCCGACGATGTTGGTGCCCCAGGCGATGGAGTCTTTTGCATTGGCCGTCGCCTTTAGGGGTTGAGTGTCAGCAGTTGCTCGTAACGACCGGCATGAAGCGTACGGGCTCCGGACCTGCTTCCCAGTAAAACCCTGGAAGATGACGCGGGTATGGCTGCCAATCCGAAGATGCGGGAGGGTCGCCGCGTAGCCTCGGAGCCGAGATGTGGTGCTCAGGGGTCGGCGACGGACCGGGTGGGGCCCCGCCAGCCCGGTCCGGACGCCATATCGACACTGGCTGAGCACTCGATGCATTTTTGGACGAATTGGCATTCCAATGGCTGCTCCGGCGGTTGCAAGAGAGGGTTTGTTTGCTGCGGATAAGGGCTTCCTTGGTGAGCCAGTGAAAGCCGAGGTACTGGCAATGACAACCAGAACTTGCCTGGTTGCATCCGGGCTGTATTCGTATGACGAACTGGTCGATCCCGCGAGCATGTGGTGCTGCCCAAGCTCCCCTCTCCTCCCCACATATCGCGCCGCCCCCCCCCAGGCCGAGGCGCCTGCAGGGAAGAACAGATGGAGGTGGGGCAACCGTCAAAAACTACCATCGAAGCTCCCCCTTCACCCCTGTCTCGCCGCCCTCGGCTTGCTGGGCGGGTGTCCTTTCCTCCTTGAATCCCAAGTTTTTGAACTCATCCCGTGCCATCAGGTTGCTGCGAAGCTAACGGTTAGTCTCTGCGGCCGTGCAATTGGGCCTAGAATGGACCTTTGGGCCCGTGAATCACGCACCGGTCCATCCGGCAAGTCAGGTATGATTTGGCCAGCATCCGGCACTGGTCCTCGTTGACGCCCTTGACCTTCTTGATACACGACAAGTAGGACATCATGACATCCTTGCATTCTCCTGGAGGCCGAGTATGAGTAGGGCAGTTAGTTCGCCGGAGAGAGCATGCTTACCATCATGGTCTAAGGGGAAGCTCCCTCTCTGGGGTCTTTTGAGGGATGGAGGATGTGGTCAGCAGCAGCAAGGGCGCCAACCAACACGATGGGCGGAGCAACTCACGGCACGGGCTTCGTCGATGGCAGCGGCCCCGGGCTTCCAAACGTGCTCATCTTGGGCCCAGAGGGATTGTGACAGCTCTCCGGAAAGTTGATACGACTACGCCTGCAATTCCAGTTCGGGCGATGGCTGTTCTTCCAGGGCCGACCTGAAAAAAACCTAAATCAGGATCAGACCACCTGACTCGTTGACCAGCTTGACTCGGTGTGGTGTTTTTGCGGATCGATGCTGTCCAGAACGGTGTCGACAACGGCGTCTGAGCCGAGACGGCGAGGGGGGGAAGGGGGGGGGGCGGGGTGACCGAGAATGACGGGAGGAGAATAATAATAATACAAAGTAGAATATCGCGGCCTCCGGTGCCTGCTCGTGTGTTCTTGCTGAGAGTCTCGCGTCGGTGTAACGTGAGTCCTTGGGATGCGAGATGTGGATCTCATGCGTTCATGCTTGGGGAAATTGGAGCGAGTTGCAGCCTCAGGCCATCGGGAACACCCATCGCCCATCGCAGCAGCCCCTCAGCGACACCTCCCCCACCCCCCCCCCCCCCCACCCCACCCCCCCCCCGCCCCCCCCCCCCCCCCCCCCCCGAATCTTTTCAGGCCCATGCGCAGGCCCCATGCCCGCATCTGATAGCAGAGCTGCCGCATTTATCTGGCTCCCCGGCAGGTCCCACAGCGAATCCACCGCAGCCAAGGCCCAACTCGCCCCAGTTTAATCAGTTTAATGCGTGTGGCCCGGCCGGGGCTTTCAAGTTTTGTCGAGCTGCCCGCCGCCGCCGCCATCGACTATCAACAGTCAACCCGTTTCGCCGCCAGTCTTCTCGTCACCACCCACGACCCAGCGTTGCTGCCGCTGTTCCTCTACCCCCCCGCCGACTGGCCTGCGCCCTACGCCGTCCGAGCCGCCTTGCGCGTGTGCCTGCGCCCGAAAACCCCCGCCAAGGGCCTCTGTTGTGTCTCTCGCTCGCCTCGACATCCCGCCCGCCCAAATCGCGCCGCCCGCCCTGGCCGCCAGCCCTCGACGCACGCCACCGAGGCTCTTCCACATCGTACTACCGCTGCCATGGCTGCACTCGGTGACGACTTGCTGGCGACGGTCAACAAGTTGCAGGATCTCGTCTTCAACACTATCGGCAACGACTCCCTAGATCTCCCGCAAATTGTAAGCGCGCCGCCCATGGCCCCCGCGCCCGTCATGTTACCTCGCCTTGGCCGCGTGCTGACATTGTTCTTCGCCGTCTCCAGGTCGTTGTTGGGTCCCAGTCCGCGGGCAAGTCGTCGGTGCTCGAGAATATCGTCGGCCGAGATTTCCTTCCCCGCGGCAGCGGCATCGTCACCCGCCGGCCGCTCATCCTGCAGCTCATCAATGTCCCCACCGACGACACCGAGGACGACGCGGTCGGCGCATACCGTAACCCTACTCAGGCCGCCCGGAACGAGTGGGCCGAGTTCCACCACATTCCCAACCGGCGGTTCAACGACTTTGGCGATGTCAAGCGGGAAATCGAGAACGAGACCGCAAGAGTGGCCGGGAGCAACAAGGGCATCAACCGCCAGCCCATCAACCTCAAAATCTTTTCTCCCCACGTCCTGAACCTCACCCTTGTCGACTTGCCGGGGCTCACAAAGGTCAGCAGCGGCAGCAGCACCGGGCGCTTCCCCCTTCCCCCTTTCCAAAGTCCCACGCGTTACCCCCCGCCCCGGCACCAGTTGTCGTTCTAACAATGCTCTACAGGTGCCCATCGGGGACCAGCCCACAGACATCGAGAAGCAGACGCGGAACTTGATATCCGAGTACATTGCCAAGCCCAACAGCATCATCCTCGCCGTGTCCCCCGCAAATGTCGACATCGTCAACTCGGAAGCCCTCAAGCTCGCCCGCCATGTCGATGCCCTGGGGCGGAGGACCATTGGTGTGCTCACCAAGGTCGACCTGATGGACCACGGCACCAACGCGCTCGACATTCTCTCGGGGCGCGTCTACCCCCTGAAACTGGGCTGGATCGGCGTCGTGAACCGGTCGCAGCAGGATATCCAGGGAAACAAGCCCATGGAGGAGGCTCTGAAGTCCGAGTCGGATTTCTTCCGCCACCACCCTGCCTACAGGAACATCGCCATGCGCTGCGGCACCTACTTCCTGGCCAAGACCCTCAACACCACTTTGATGGCGCACATTCGAGACCGCCTTCCGGACATCAAGGCCCGCCTGAATACCCTCATGGGGCAGACCCAGCAGGAGCTCGCCAGTTATGGGGACATGCATTTCAGCGGTAAGGAGCACCGGGGCTCACTGATCCTGCAGCAAATGACCCGCTTCGCAACCTCGTTCATCTCCTCCATTGACGGCACCTCGACCGAAATTTCGACAAAAGAACTGTGCGGCGGCGCCCGCATCTACTACATCTTCAACTCGGTCTTTGGGAGCTCGCTCGAGTCCATCGACCCAACTTCGAACTTGTCGGCGCTTGATATTCGGACGGCTATCCGCAACTCGACAGGGCCCCGCCCGAGCTTGTTTGTGCCCGAGATGGCCTTCGACCTCCTTGTAAAGCCCCAGATCAAGCTTCTCGAGCCGCCCAGCCAGCGGTGTGTCGAGCTGGTTTACGAGGAGCTTATCAAGATCTGCCACACCTGCGGGTCTACCGAGCTCTCGCGATTCCCCAGGCTGCAGGCCAAGCTCATCGAGGTCGTTTCAGACCTTCTCCGGGAGCGGCTTGGGCCCGCGTCCGGCTACGTCGAATCGCTCATCTCGATCCAGAGGGCGTACATCAACACCAACCACCCCAACTTCCTCGGCGCTGCTGCGGCCATGAGCCACGTGGTCAGCAACAAACAGGAGCGGGAAAGGAAGCGTCTGATTATGGAGGAGAGAGAGCGGCGCGAGCGGAGGCGGCTCAAGGAGCTCGGCACAAACGGCACAGACACCCCCGCGGACGAGGAGGACGACAATGCAAGCGTCGCAGACAAGTCAGAAGCCCTCGCGATACGGAAGGCGGCCGCAAAGGGTGCTCGCAGTCTCTCGCCCGCGGTCCATGACAATGGCTCGGGTGGCATCGCTGCCGCCCTCAATGGAACACGGTCCTCATCTCCAGCCCGGCCCAACGGGGGGCAGGCTCTCGGCAACGCCAAGGATTCGTTCCTCAACTACTTCTTTGGCAAGGACGGGGCCATCGTGCCAGGGACGGCGCTGCCAAACGCAAACATTGGTCGGCATGTGAGCCAGGTGGTGGAGCCGACCTTTAGCCAAAGCATCAGGCGGCCGGAGGAGAAGGCTCTGCGTTCTCCGATCCAGCCGATTCGGCCGGACGATACCCTGGACTTCTCGACGGGATCCAAGGGGGCTGAGATGGTATGTTTACACAACTCGTGCTTGTATTGGGACTGAGGCTGACTGACCCTGGTGTTACAGCTTAATAACGGCGAACCTGCCATGACTGACCGGGAGGCTATGGAGACGGAGCTGATCCGAGCATTGATCAGCTCCTACTTCAACATTGTCCGCGAAAGCATCGCGGACCAGGTGCCCAAGGCCATCATGCACCTGCTGGTAAATCACTGCAAGGATGTGGTCCAGAACCGGCTTGTCAGCGAGCTCTACAAGGAGTCCCTCTTTGAGGAGCTCCTGTATGAGGACGACGGAGTCAAGAAGGAGCGCGAGAAGTGCGAGAAGCTGCTTCAGACGTACCGCGAGGCGGCCAAGATCATTGGCGAGGTCGTATAAACGGGCAGGTCAATGTCATAGCGGGGTTGGGGCAGGGCCGCGAGGCTTGGGTTACAATGTAAGCTGGTGGTGGTGTTTGGGTTTACTGGGTTTCACGGATCATTCTCCCGGGCAAGGCCGGGCCGGTTTTCGAAGGCTCTGGGGACCAGACCTTTGTATAGTATAAAAAACGCATGCCGGGCAGGGGCGGAAGGATGGGCGGATGACTGAGTCTGGGGGAGGCGCGAAGGCATGTACTGGAGCTTATCAGGGGCTGGCTGTGTTGGCCCGGGGTCTTGTCCTCTCACATATACCTGTCTGTACCTACGTATATATGTACATGATTACTTAGCGAGACATCCTCTCACCCGGGGGGGGTGCTGTTCCATATTGTTGTTGCCCGTCGTTGTCAAAGCCCCCTGTCCAGGGGCAAACAGCCAACTCGCCAACACGTGCGGCCAGGGTGGGTCGCCCCCCCTCCCCATGGTGGTGGGGCAGCACAAATAAATGCGAGAGCTCAGCATCGGCTCGTGCTCTGCTCATCCACAACGCGCCAGCCATCAACAGCTACCACTTCGACGCATTCTCACCCCTTCGCTTCGCGTAGCGTCAATTGCGTTATTGATTGGCATGCCTGTTTTCTTGCGCCCTGGCCAGCTTCTTGAGGTGCGGCGTTTGGCCCAGCGACGATCTTTGCTGAAGATGCCGCGGTCCTGACGACTTCCACACTCCAAGAAGGCACACAGCAAACCCTCACAACTTCCTTTTTTGTCCTCGGGGCACCCTGGCCTTGGACGCCAGCCAGGCCGATTCGAGCTTCTACACGGATAGGAGCCCGCCGTGGACAACGATTCTATCACGGGTCGTTGTCCATACCTGCCTACACACCCTCCCTGTCTTGCCCCTTGCCCTGACAAGTGTTATCCCGCTTCTTCCACATTCGTCAGCGCGGCCTTGCGCATTGGCCAGCAAGCCGGTCCCCCAGCCTTCTTGCTGCCCTCCATTTCTCTTGTTGTTTTCTATTTTCCTCTTCTATTCTTTGCGCTCTTACGTCTCGGCGTGATGCCTAAGGACGCGCTCCCGAGCGGCACAGATGATGATGGAGAGACACCTGCTGCCGCCGCCGCCGGCATCGCCGCCGAGAGTCGCCTACCTGCGCAGCCCGAAGACAACAACACCTGCCGTATGGTCGCGTCACCGATGGCCGTCGAAAACCAAGACGAGACTCACGTTCTACGTCTTGACACACATTCAGCACCGGATGATCCAATCAGCCTTGGGAGAAAGCGCAAGTCGCTCAGCGACAAGCAAGTCACGGCCTCACGGATGGCGGGCTCACAACCCGATCGCATCACCAAGAGAATCAGGCTGACAGAGGGCGCCACAGGCCGGGGCAACTCGCCCCAGGCGGCGACAGGGAGCTTCCTGAGCCTCGACAGGTCTCTCTTGCCTCCCGAGATCTGGCATCTTGTCTTCACCTATTGCCCGCCAAAGTCGCTGGGCAACCTGGTCTCAGTCAACAAGTTGTTCAACCTCTACCTTGACCCTTCCTCGCCGGCTCACAAAGATGGGGTCCCCCGCGCGCTTCCGTGCGCCCTTGGCCCCATGGAGCCCAATGCTATCTGGCAGGCTTCCCGTCGGCTTTTTTGGCCAAAGATGCCTGCCCCACTCCAGTCCAAGACTGAACTTGACATGTGGCAGATGACATGCTCGCCCAGCTGCCAGGATTGCGGCAAGCGGGACGTCCAGAGCCGGATGTCTCCTCCCAATCCTGACCGTCCTGGTCCTGGGACAGACGGGGTGGCATCGATCTGGGCCTTTGGCCGTCGCATGTGTGCCCTTTGTCTCCTCAAAACATCCGAGAAGGTACGTGAGCTGCCGCTTGCGGTGTGGAAACGCGGGTTGTGCCATCTAACGCTTCGCCAGGAACTCGATTTACAAATTTCGCCGTCGATTCCGTCAGCCATTATACCCGCGCTTCCGTTCGTGTTTTTGACGCAAGATCGCCACGTCTTTTCCGCCACCGCCGTTGAGCTTGGCGCTCTGCCGACGGATCTCCAGGCCACTAAGCTCTTCCCAAAGTCAAATGTCGAAGCGCTCCAGGACGAGTTTCTCCAGGTCAAAGATATGGGCCCGGGAACAGTGGGCGAGTGGCTCAAAGGCTTGCCTGGTCGAGGCAGCGCCCTGCAACACGACGCCTCAAAATGGGAGAAGTGGGAAGCCTCTGGTGGTGCCTCGAAGATGCGCTCACTTTTGTACCCCGGCTACGAAGGGAAAGCCCCAGCCTGCCTGCCACGAAAACCTTTGGCTGGTACGCCCCAGGCCCCTTTGCTCGGGCAAGACCGCCGTGAGCGAACCGCAGAGGCCGCAGAACAACGGGCTGAAGCAGCACACGCCCCGGACACTGAGCCCAAGTCCAAACCCAACGTCACCGTTGGACGTCAGGAAGATGGGCACCTCGATGCGACCCCGGCTACGAAGGAAAGCCGGGATCAGATTGACAAGAATTGGGAGGAAGCACAAGCCCCTCTCCGCGTCAAGATTGCGGGCTATGCAGACGAAGCAGTTCGAAACAATCTCAAGAAAGGCAAGAAGATGACGAGAGATACCTGCTCGCGGTTTGCGGTAGACTCGCTCCTTGCCGTTCGGAAACGATTTTACGCCGGAGTAGCCAAGGATGCCCAAGTTGCCAGGGCAGCTGGCAAGACGCCCACCGTCGACCCTCCGGGAGGGCCGTTCACCCAGAAGCTCACGCTGGAGAACATGAAGTGGATCTTCGACACAAAAATCAGGCCTCACACCGAGGCCTTACGCAAGGAGCTCTTCTACTGCAACGGCTGCGAGGGGAACTTCAAGCCATTTGGCTTCGAGGGCGTCATCCAGCATTACGCGGCGAAACACACGAGCGTTCTTAGCCTGGGGAACATTGTGGTGCATTGGAGAGCCGAGTGGCCGGAGCATCCACCGTTCAGCGCGGCAGCTCGGAAGGCCCTCTCTCATCCCCATGGCCCCAACAACTTCCCGGGCAGCGCAGTCACTCTTCCTCCCGCGAACTACCACTTCGCACCCACGCCTGCCATGCCCACGCAACCACCACCGGCTTATCCACCTCCTGTGGGATATGGATACACTCCGGCGTATATGAACTACGCTCAACCGCCGCCACCACTGCCGCCGTCTTACCCACCGCAACCTACAATTCCCCTTCCTTTCGTTCCGCAGCCTGGTTATGACCACCCGCCGTCTCACTACACCCCACCCGCCCCATATCCAGCTTTTCAACCTCCCCCAGCTCCGTACTTTACCCAAGAAGTCGACATAGCACAAGGCTGGAAACCCCCCCAGGCTGCTCATTACGACTATCATTACGCGCTGCATGAGGCGAACAATGCCGGTGGTCAGCATGCCCCGCCCCAACCGCCGCCCACGTATCCGGATCTCCATCAGTCCAAGGTCGAGGACATTGCCCGGAATTCTCGTGAGGTTTGGCGGTTGCTGAGCGATATTCGAGACCTTCCTGGGAGTATGAAGGTCCTCGCGACGATCCACCATCTAGTCAAGAGATTCCGATCCCGTTTTTACGAGACGCCGCCGCTCTCCCTGTTTATCGACGGGTTGTCCAACAACAAGGAAATGCGCCCAGTCCGAAACATCAACGGGCTCATTTGCAGAGCATGCCGTCTAGGTCTCGGGAATGCGGCGTCAGTGGAGCAGGATCGGAAAGAGTTTTCGCTGCCACAGCTGGCAAACCACTTTCAAGCCCGGCATATTGAACAAATGGGAGGTGCGCCAGCGGGGCCTGCGTCCCTCGACTGGGTAGTTGACATGGTGTTCGTGTCTGCCCTAGAAGTTTCCGCGAGTGCCTCATTGCCCGCCAGCGAACCCCAGAAAGCCCTACTCTTGGCTGCGCTCCCAACTGCCGTTACGCAAGAGTCCATCCACGCTCCTGGTCTACCTTATCCTCCTTTCCAAGCCCACCAGCCCGAACCAGTTCCTCGTGGAGAGCAACATCCCCGTACCGTGGATCCCCAACATGGATTTCAGGGAATCCTGGGCGACAGGTTTCCAGGGAATCCAATCCGCAGCAGCGGGGTGGCTTCGGAGGATGATGATCGTTCAGCACGTGGCGTTGGGGGTCGACACTCATCGCAAGGCTCCAACTCAAACCGCGGGCAGAGCGGGTTCCGTGCCCACAAAAAGTCGGCCGGTCAGAGCAAACGATCAAAACTGCACAATGGTGGAGGCCGTGTCGCGAAGCCTTCTGGAAAGAAGCCTTCCGCGGGCCATGGCAACCAGAAACATGGGAAGGGGGGCGACTTGACGAGCGAGCTTGACGCAACTCGGCCCGGGACTCAGGTGATAACTCATGCCTCTGCGGGCACCGAAGGGAGCACGACCACCAAGTCCCACGGGTCCACACAACCGAACGCTCAGCCGCCGCAAGGCATCGGGAAGGAATCCCTGGGCGGGTCGTCGGAGGTAAAACGAGAAGAGTTCAGCGTCATGGCCGCGTTGGATTCATATCTCCGACAAGAGCATGCACCCCAACCTCAGGGCCAGCAAGGTACCGCAAGTCACCGGTCTCCTGGAGAACCAGCCCAATCCGCTGGGCATTCGGGCTCTCAGCTGCTCCGCCCCGAGAGATCCACACAATATGGTGTAACGGAGGGCTCGACGCAAGCTTCTCGCCCAACGATCAACAAGAGCGATCCCGCAAGGAAGCATCTCTCCGGGCCAACAGCAAACAAAACGCGGGATGATGCCCATGGCCCTCGGCAGATCCAGACCAGCTTCGTCGAGCCCCATCCCCGGCGGTTTGAGGGCGAGCATTTTGGCCCCGCAGCACCCCACACGGAGGGCCGAGACCACCCCGCAGCGCCTCCAGCGGCGAGTTATGGCGGGTACCACGGCGACAGGCGCTTGCAGTCCAGGCCGTCGGTCGAAACGTACGAGATTGTGCACGTCATTGACGAGAGCGGGGAGTACTACATCCGCCGACCAGTGCGGCGTGTGCCGGATGCGCGGCACAAGTACGAGGAGCGCGGGGTCCGCCACGAAGCCGCTCCCCATCCCGCTTTCGAGCCCGCCCATGGGTCCTTGGGGCGGCCGAACCTGGCCCGAGGGGGCGTCGGCGCCAGCTTGGTGACAGAGAACCGGCCGGCAGGCCTGTGGCCCGGCCCGCGACCTGGCCCGACCTTCTACGAGGAGTACGATCCGCGGTTTCCGGCGGCTTGAGATGGTGCCATAATGGTGATGGGAAATGCAGCATTCTTTTGGTTGTTTGCTTGCGGGGGAGGACGCCGTGCAGCGTGTGACGCAACGCGTGGTTGTCACTCCCCAAACCCCGTCTTTTTGTTGCTTGGGAGGCGGGAAGAGGCCACGGCATAGATCATTGGGATTTGTCACTTTCCTTGTCTAACTCTTGTAGTTGTCAACAAGAATATTTCACAGGCAAGACTTGGCGAGAATTCGGCACATGTGCCTCGAACCCGAGATGAAGGGGGCATCATGCGGGGAGGCCTGGCGTTGGGCTGCTTGGTCCAGGAGGCTGTGCCGCCCCCCCCCCCGCCCCCCAGACCCCCGAGGATTCCTATCATCCGAGC
>FTEL01008277.1_pt1 | contig 18824 bp, 26 predicted proteins | sample 1658911 | NCBI WGS metagenome assembly FTEL01 (sample SAMEA3914869, study PRJEB12502) | metagenome | biome: forest; material: soil | place: USA | collected 2012-03-12 | depth 0.1 m
CATTGCACCGTCCGGCCGTAAAGAGGGCTGGCCCCCTATGATGGCCAGGCTAGTCCAGACCGAAGAGCCGCTCAGCAGTAAAGAAGCGTGCTGAGCAGGACCCCAGCCACGACGACCGCCCCTGGCCCAGTCCGGCCCAGCGCACCTCCAGTCTTGGCAGATACTCCAGCTAGTGCCGCCACTCCATCCACAAGAATTTTGGAACATTGTTCATCAACTTCATCGGACAAAGCGCAGCCGTACATCGCTAACCCGGCCACCGAGACAACCACACAACAAAACTTGGGCTCTCTTGGGGACGACCCATTCTCCAGCAGCACTCACCGCTCAGCCTTGCCGCCCTTGATGTCCAAGCTTGCGGCCTTGTTTGCTGAGGAGAACAACATCCTCTCCAAGCAACTCGAAGTCGAACTTGCCAGCAAAACAGTTCAACTAACACTGGCCAAGACGAAGATCCAACAGCTAGAGGCTGAGCTTGTCGAGAAGGGAGCTCGGCTGGCGGTGGCAGAGACGAAGCTCGTCGGCCTCGAGGAAAAGTTGAAAGCCGAGAAGCAGGAGCGGGAGATCGATGAGGCCAACATGACCAAGTTGTTGGGAAAAGCAAAGATTCGTAGCCGAAGCGTCCAGGAAGTACTGGTGGAAACGGAGAAGAATCAAGGGGCGTTCCAAGCGAGGCTTCAAAGCCTCGAGAAAAAGCTGAGAGACCAATCAACGACGTCGCAGAAGGTAATTCAAGACCTCGAAAACAAGCTGGCGACCATGACCAGCGACCGCAACGGCGCACGGGATGCGGTCAAGGAGCTGCAGGAAGGGGTAGTGCATCGTGCAGAGTTTGGAGAACTTTCGCGCCAGGTCCAAACTCTGTCTCGCATGGTCCAGACCTTGTCCACCACCAACGAGACCTCGCAGGATGGAGCTTGACCCGTTCGTCAAGACATGGCCAGGTTCGACAGCAGCCGTTCATGAGAAGGTCCACGACTTCGACTTCGATAGCAAGTGCGCTGATTCCGTGGACTGTTTCCCGAAGGCTATCCCAGAGTCCTTGCCGCCTTAAAGTTGCAGTGGGTTCAAAAAGTCAATGACTGAAAAGTTCATCCTCAGCTGGGAGTTGATGATGGGTGCGCAACGACGAAAGAGTAGCGCATGGGATATGGTTTCGTTTGAGAGCGAGGGGGTATTTGCATATGTTCGAGTCAAGTGTTTGAGTTAGTGGTTTTGAAGTCAGAGGTAACCTTGGAGGTAGCCCGGTTGGGGCAACGAGATTTCAAGTTCGGATTAATATCATGGAGAAAGGTGACATGGGACCTGTCAGCATATACATGTAGGCGTAGATCGTTTCAGTCCAAGTTCATCCACTGTCGATACGTTAAAATCTGAATCGTGTGCTTGTGTGCCATTGATCAGAGTCTAATAGGTACCTAACCAGAGGCGACCCTAGAGTTTCGATCTCTCAGTCCTGGCTGCCTGCAGCTCGGGCTGTAAGCTGATGTTGCTTATTTCTTCATGCGCTTCTCTCGGCTCCGCTTCCCAGCCGCGATCGCGGCCTCCCTCGCTGCGATCTCCTTTTCCTTTCTCGCTGCCTCCTCCTTTTCTTTCTTCGCCTTCTCACGCTTCTCCTTGCTGACTTTGCCAGCTTCTGCCATCACATCTTCAAGATCATCTTGGTACTTCCCCTCGCTGTCGCGGCTTGAAGGGCGAGAGGTCTTGGTGTTTGTACCGCGGCTGGAAGGCCGAGAAGATTTGGTGTTTGTGCCTTGATCCAATTAGCAAAATTCCTGCAGCGGTTTCGAGAGCATAGGTACCCTGGAGCATTTTGGTAGTGCTTGTATTTCCCGACGCTGAGTTCTGAATGATCAGGCTGGAAAAGGTGTCGGCGTATGGAGTGTTCGAGGCAAAGAAGCTTCGTGTTGTTGGAAGTGTTGTTCCGTTTGAAATGGTTTGGCAGCCCTCAAGAATGGTGTGCTTTATACACGGTTCACCAGACATGGTATGCGGATTCTGTTTGCTGTGCTGCTTTTGGCTGGGCCGCGAAATCTTCGCCAATGAGTCTTGTGGTTTACCCCTGGCTGGATGTTGGCCTGAGATAGTGGCGGCGTTTGGGGGCCCTGTTCCATGTTGGGTTTCGCGATGTCCTAAAGATAGGTAGAGGAAAGAAAGCCGGTACCCTGGGTCCCGTCGTCACGGGTCTTTGCCTCTGAAACTTCTTGTTTGCCCCTACAGGTTGGCCTGATGTGATGGCGGCGTTCGCAGGCGCTATTCCATGTTGGGTCTCGCGGTGCCCCAAATACATAGTACCTTGTGTCGTTCCGTGTCCGATCATCGATGTTGGCCCGCCGCGGGCCATGACCGGGTGCCAAGCTGGGGCGCAGACAGCAAACATCAGGCGACGGCCCAAACTTAGGACGGCGCAGGCGGCCGATATCAGACGGTGACCATGTTCGTGGGCCAGGTCAACTTCCACGATTGGCTCGGCGCTTCCCGAAAGACCCACCATCTGACCCTTGTGTCTTGTGGGAGCCAACGCGTTTCAGCGCTCTTCACCACTCCCCCGCGCATAAGTTTGATCCGACGATTACAATCAATCATGTAACTGCAGTATTCTCTTTGATCCCTCCATCTGCGTGTTTTCTCTCTTCCTTTGCCCTCTTCAGACCGCCTTTCCCAGCCATTTTAGCACACTCTATCCAAAATGACAGCTCGACAGGATTCTGATGGTCTTGCATGGGACCGGAGCGATGAGCTCTACGAGGAGGCTCAGAAGCAAGTCCGTTTCTCCTCCACGTGTCGCAAAATCGAATCATTCGCGGGGAAGATCTTCGAAAGACCGGTAACCTTTGTTCCTCCCCTTATCATTGGTGGATTCAACGTCCTGTACCCCATCCAAATCGAGGGTGTTCCCGCCAATGTCCTTGTCCGCTTGCCTTTGCCTAACCAGGCGCTTTTTCCCGAGGAAAAAACGGTGGCAGAGGCAGCCACAGCGGCGTACATTAGACACCACACCCAAGTGCCGGTTCCGAAAGTTTTCAACTACGGCCTTGATGCCGAGGTTGGACCGTTTATGATCATTCAAGACCTTGGGACCCGTCGGGACTTGGCCGACGTTCTGTCTGCCCCCCGGGAGGATTCCGATGAGGTTCCTGTCTTACGACTCGACATTGCCGAAAACAAGCTGAAAGGCATGTATGGGAAAGTGGCACGACTCTTGCTCCAACTCGCACAAGCTGCTTTGCCACGCATCGGAGCCATCGTCGAGACAGGCCCTGGTTCGTTCGACGTCACTGCACGTCCGATGACACTAAACTTTTTCAACATGGCCCAGCTTTCCAACATTCCCAAGTCAATCTTTCCGCCCAAAGGCGCGACTTATCAAACTGCCGACGAGTGGTACACACTGTTGGCCGAGATGCAGATGGCAACGCTCCTATTCCAACACAACGACATAGTTACATCGGAAGACGACTGCCGAACGAAGTATGTCGCCCGGCAGCTTTTCCGCAGGCTCGCCAAACGGGGTCAACTGTCCAGCTTTGGATTTTCCGCTGAAGATACCTGGTCAGCCTACCGCAAGAACCGTCCTACAACACCACGGTTACCAAAACCGGACGGCTCGGCCTCCTTTCGTCTCTGGTCCGACGACTTTCGTCCGGTCAACATTCTCGTCGACGAAGACGATAACATTGTTGGAGCTATCGACTGGGAGTTTGCATATGCCGCCCCAACGCAATTTGCCCTGGACCCGCCTTGGTGGTTGCTGCTCGAAGTGCCCGAGATGTGGGAAGGGGGCATCGACGCTTGGACTAGCGAGTATGAGAGACGGCTTCCCACCTGGCTTTCGGCCATGGAAGAGGCGGAGCAAGATATCGCCCCTGGTTCGTTCTTGCTCTCGGCCTATATGCGGGAGAGCTGGGAAACAGGTCGCTTCTGGTTAAACTACGCAGCGAGAAAGAGCTGGGCCTTTGACACTGTGTTCTGGAAATACCTGGACGAAAGGTTCTTCGGTGAGAGGGACAAGGATATTCCTGCCCAAGAGTTGTGGAAGACGAGGGTGCAACTTTTGAGCCAGGATGAGCGCGCTGCTATGGAGCCGTTCGTCCACATCAAAATGGAGGAATCGAAGGAGCGGGTTTTGGTTGAGTGGGGGGATGCTGAGGCCAGAGAACGACTCTCTTCTTTTCTGTTCGAGTAGCCATCATGGTTGGTGTCATCCTAGAAGCAATTTACAGTTTCCGGTCTGCACTGGGCCTCCAGTCAGCGTCCATGATGCCAAAACGACGCGGTCTGCCCACTGGACTGCCCCTAGTGGTGATGATTCCGCTCATGCCTCTGTGCTGTGCCGCAACCTGCCATTTGATATTCAGGGCTGAAGGTGACTTCACAGCATTCTCGATTCATCCCTTGCTCTCAGTCCGGCACGGTAAAGACCTTGAACGCTGCGGGAAGGTTCCCATATGCTTGAAAGCAATTTCATTATGGTCCCCTCCGTGGAATAGCATAGAGTATGCCGCGGACTGCAGGTACCTTGGACACCAATTCCTTGCAGATTTCTTTCCACACCAATTTCTGGACCTCTTTAGCCTGTGAACAGCTGATGTTGGATATAGATTGCCTGCGGTAGCAGTCAGCTTAACAGTCTTGGGAAACCCTGCATGAATATCACCTGTGGTATTCCTGATCTGTGGCCCATTTCCGCATGAATTTACCCTAACATACGGTCTTGTCAGCTGCTGTCTGCTGTTTCCCAGAAACTGACATTCAAGTTCCGCGTTGTCAAGGTTTCTCACATGATGCTCAGCTGGTATCAAACCAGCCTCAGCATAGGCCCTAGCGCCCACCTCGGCGTTTTGGCCGAGGGCCATCACGATGACTGGCGCAATGTAGCGGTACAATACGGACGCCGCTGACAACGACCGGTTTAGGTCTGTGGCAGTCGGCCCTGGGCAGACGCTATTGACGATGACGAGAGGCCTAAGAAGTTTCATCAGTCAGCTCAAAATCCACAACTCCGCCGGAGGAAACGAGAGGAACTGACTCTCCTGATGGACTCAAAACCATCTTCGCAATCTCACCCACCGCGTACTGAGCAATCAATTTGCTGACGGCGTAATTGGGGATTGAGCCTTGCCAATTCTCCTCCTTGCTGAACTGTTCCAGAATACCGCCTTCGCTATGGTAGCTTGCCCACGACGTGATATCCGGGCCAAGGTGAGCTCCCGAAGTGACGAACACCAGATGTGCAGGCGCTGAGCGCTGTGGACGTAGTGATGCCAACCACGATAGCAACATGAGACCTAGGAGGGTTTTGCTCAGTGCGTTCACCTGGATGTCCTCTTCCCTAGCAGCGGACATTTCGTTAGCGGTGGAGTCTAGTCGGGGGCTTAGCTGTGAAGGCGAGGGAGCTTACCATCCTTCAGGACTCAAGACAAACCCAGCATTGTGGGTCCCAGCACTCAACACGACACAATCCAGACCTCCATCGTTCGAGTATTGGCTTTTCAACCGGTCTACAAAGGCAATGATCGACGAATACCGGTTCATGTCAACATCCATGACTTTTACCCTGTGTTGTCCTGCCGTGTTTGTTTGGGCTTCGATATGTTCTTTGGCTGTCTGGCCACGATGGGCATTTCGGGCTGTGATGATGACTTCCCTGGCACCGAGATTGATGAAGTGCACTGCAGACGCGAGTCCCAAGCCGGTCGTGGCGCCAACCACGACCACTCTCTGGTCGTCATAGCTTCCTGACGGTGGCAGCGGTGTCGGGAACCACTTGAGTTGAAGATTTGTGAGAAGACCTGGCATGATGGGCAGATACTGAATAAGCCAAACCAAGCACGTAACTTCTTGGGACGAGGGGTCCCTTGGTGTTGTTGTCAACGATGTTATGAACGCTTGGGATGACACATATATCAACGAGATCGAGGAGGCCTTCCTCCAGCTCTAGTTCTTCAAGGATCATTTCTGCTTGTCACAGTCAAGGACGCTCCAAGGTAAAAATGTACCTAGGTATGTAGTAAGCAGGAGACTTTCGACCAATATGTCCCTATAATACTCCCTTGTGTTATAGCCGAGCAAACTTCGACCACTACGAAATGGAGCTCCACCCTGTCACAGCCCATTGTAGTTGTTGCTTCGGTATCGGATTCCGCGAGCGGAGCAACAACACCTTGGGTTATCGAATAAGACATGCTCGCGTTTTATGGAGCATCCGTGAAATCAGTTGTGATCTGACCTGGAGCGGAGCGACTTTGTGAAGCTCTGTGCCATAATCCGCGGAGGAATCATCCCCCCGTGTTACGTATCGATCTCTCGCGGCCATAGTAAGCACAGAGACCGCCGCACTCGCTTTGACCACGACGGCGACTCGCAATGAAACTGGGTAGCTAATTAAAACCGAAAAGTTATCAGAATGCTACGCCAGATTGCAGCAAACTGCTGCTAATGCGGGAAACCGTCCTAAAGTCCTATTTGGTATGCCGAGGACACGAGGTTGTTGGTCTATTGCTACCTCGCAGTAGGATTGACCTCGCTGGTACTCGTGGCGAGACTGACCAGTAGGGGTCGCCGACTTGGCTCGTCTCCTCGGATGTTGCGAATTTTTCTCGCGGGATTGCACCACAGCGGGATTTCGTAACACGGGCGAAGATCTTTCCTGGAAGTGAGTTCCAAAGGATGACAGGGGATTGTGGACCTATCGATACGTGTTTGTGATCAATTTATATAGTAAGCGGCGAAGACAGAACTGCTTTCAGAGCACTAGAATGGTGCTCATGTCGACTTACTTGACTGCCCGTGGAGCCATTGAATCCATTGTTTTTGACCAGTCTCTCGTTCCCGGACACCACTCCATTGAGCCTGTTACCTTGATCGCTCCCTCCCTCTCCCTTTGAACGCAAACCAGGCAAGATGAGTGCAGCAATCTTGTTTCCCATGGACTCAGTGGGCCCGAGCAACTACACCTCGAACTTTACAGCTCCGGAGGCAGGTCAGTGTCATGGCATTGCTTGTCTTGTCATTGATACTGTGATGGCTTCGCAAAGAGGCAAGGTATCGGCAGCCATTTTGGGAGCATTGCTTGCATTAATCCTCGTTGCCGCCGCCTTGGCGCCAAAGCTCGACCACGAGGAGCCCAAAATTCTGAAGCCCAGGGTGCCTCTCATAGGACATATCTACGGGCTCATGGTTGGTCAAACTGCGTACCTGGTAGGGCTCTTGTAAGTCTCCTTTTTTACCAGCTCTAGCGGTCTCTGAGCGCTAACCTATCACTCATCCAGCCGCAATTCACAGACACCAGCATCGACGCTCCCCATGGTCAACGGAAAAATGTACGCCCTCTTCACAACAGAGCTGATCCACTCGGCGCTGAACAACAAGCACCTCTCCATCGAGCCTTTTAACGAGGAGGCGGCAGGGAAGTTATGCAATCTGGACGCCGAGTCGCAGGATCGCATTTTGAAGCCCAAGGGGGACAAGTCAGTGTTCCAGGTCTTGCGGACGGCACAGCTCACGACGATGCAAGGCGACGGCTTAAACCAATTGGGCAGTGCTATTCTGCGGGAACTTGCTGAGCAGGTGAATGGTTTTGATATCGGGATTGAGGGCATGGTGGTGCCGAACCTTCACCTCTGGATCCGCAGCTGGCTCTCGCCTGTTCATTCTCAGGCGCTCTATGGAAAGCATGATCCGTATGAGGGACGGCCGGATTTGTATGACGACTTCTGGTATGTTAAACAACAGTACTTTACTCTCTGGGATGCTTGTCAATTATGAGTTGCAGCTGACACCCCTGCAGGGTTTTTGAAGATGCTACTGCGGCACTTATCGCCTCTCCGTACCCACGCTTCACCCAGTCCAAGGCCTGGCAATGCCGTGAGAGAGTACAGGCTGCGACTACATGCTATTATGCGGAAAATCACGATCAAGACGACTCAGTTGCCCCTTTCATACGCGCCCGCGCAGCAGCCCTCCGTGACATCGGTCTCACGGCCGAGGACATCGGACGCATCGAGTTTTTCCAGTTCGGCGCGGCCACAGGCAACTCCAACGCTAGCCTGATGTGGGTTCTGCTTTACATATTTGGAGACCCGAATGTTGTCGAAAGGATACGACAAGAACTCCTCCCGCTCGTTGACGAGACCGAGGTCGTTGACGAGAATGGCCAGCGACACAAAGAAGTAAAGCTCAACATAGCCTCAGTGGAGGAGCATTGCCCGTTTCTAGTTGCATGCTGGAAGGAGGCGCTGCGTGTCGTGAACGTGCATACCTCGGTGCGGCGTGTTGTCAAAGACATATATGTGACCGGACACAGTGGCACACAGTATCTCCTCAAGAAGGGTCACGACGTGGTGATGCCACACGCCGTCGCCCATCGCTACGATAGCAGGGCATGGGGCCCGGAAGACGATGCCCTGGCGTTTCGGCCGGAGAACTTTCTCCCTTCCACTGCCAGGTCCGAGACACAAGATGGCCCGGAAGGCTCCAAGGCGGTAGACAAGGCGCGCAGAGCAGCGTGGATTCCATTCGGCGGTGGCGAGAACCTGTGCCCTGGCCGCAGGATTGTCCTGGTGGAGCATTTGGCTTTCATCAGCACCCTGATCTTGGGTTTCGAGGTTGAGTCAACCAATGGCGAAGGCATCAAGCCTCCCGAGGCCATGCCGATGGGTCTTGGCCATCCAATTCTGCGGCCAGTCGAGAACGCAAAGCAGCTTGGTGTGCATATCAAACGACGAGCTGGCTGGGAGGACACAGTTTGGAGCTACGATCTGGGAAAGACAACGAGACAGGAGTTCTGATCAAAATTGATGTCAGCTTCAAAATTTCAGGAGCACTTAGAGGGAGATATTCACAAGGGTTGGAACCTGATATACATGCATAGAGGGGGTTGTATACAAGAGTTGGAACCTGATATACATGCATTATGCACATCCCGACGAGCCCTAGATGGACAATCCTATCTCTCACGCAATCTGAACAATGCTAATATCATCCACATAAAACAAATTTGCCGCAGCAGCCTTATTCCCATAAATGGAAAAGTAGACAGTTGCCGAGTTTGTCAGTGGGGTGAAGGTCTTGGACGTCCTGACCCACTGCCCCGTCGGCTGCCCCAGCGTGGAGACATCGTAGAGGGTGCTAACGCCGCCGGTGGTAAACTGGGAGCGCATCACGGTGGTCGCCTGCGCGTTGGTGGACCAAAACCACCACGAGAGCTCGTACGTCGCGCCGGGCGTCAGCCGGACGCTCTTGGCCCACCCGCGCGTGCCGCCATTCGTGTTGGAGAAGACCGTCTTGAGCGAGTGGGTGCCGCTGTGCGCCATGTCGGTCGACACGGAGCACGAGATGACGTCGTCGCCGCCCGTGCTGGTCTGCGACGGCCAGAGCTGGGCGTCCTCGAACCCACCCTCGCCGAGCACGTTGGTGGCCACGGGGCCCGCAGGGGCGCCGACGGTCGCGTCCGCTTTGCACAGCGTGGTGCTTTGGCAGTACACGTCTGCGTTGGCGACGCAGCTGTAGGCCGCCGTGGCGGTGAACTTGGCGGGGCTGGCGATGGCGGTGAAGCAGGATGCGATCTCGGGTACGACGGTGGCCTGGGCCAGGAAAGCGTTTCGGCATTGCGACGCATAGATGGTCGCGATGGCATAGTTGAGCGCGGGCGTGTTGCCGAGGGTGGCGCAGGGGGTGGGGATGGCGGCCCAGCAGTTGCTGGGGGTTGGGAGGTAGACAGTGGTCAGCTCGCAGGGAGTGGTCGTCGTGGGCTCTGCAGTAGAAAGGATGGGAGTGATTTCAGGCGTGGAGGTCGTTGGGGTGATCTCGGGCGTCGAGCTGGGGGTGATCTCGGGTGTCGAGGTGATGGACTCCTCAGCGGGAAGGGTAGCGGTGCTCTCGGACGTCGAAGTGGTGGACTCATCGGCTGGGAGGGTCGGGGTACTCTCGAGCGTAGCGGTGGTGGATTCCTCGGCAGGGGTAGTCGGGGTGGCTTCAGTCGAGGTCGTCGTCTCCGATGTCTCAGGGGCTTCGGTCGTCGTGGACTCAGCGGTAGACGTGGCATCTGAAGAAGTAGGCACCTAAGAGGTCGAAGTGGTCTCCTTGCCGGTCCAGAAGACGTTGATGCGGTCAGTGTCGCCGCATATCTGGCACTTACTGCCTCCGCACTTCATGGAACACTCCGAATCCGGGCGCATCTCAGCAGTCGATGCGAGAGAATCGCCGCAGAAGCACTCCGTGCCGGACTCGACGCCAAACCACTGGTAACCTGAGCCTTGGCATGTCGTGGCACACATTTTCAGCGTCATCTTCGGGTCAGACGTCTGCGTTCCCGCCAAAGCGTTGTTGGAGTAGCATCCTTGGAACTTGTAGTCGCCCAGTGCCGGCAGCGCCGAAGCCAGGGAAGCAAAGTAAAAGAGCGACAGAGTGGTAAAACGAATGGACGCCATGATAGGCAAACTTGGACACGCGCGTGAAAATCTGCTCAGTGTTGCGAAAGAGAACTGTTGGACGGGGATGAGGATGGGGATGAGCGAGAGAAAGCCCATCGGGGTTACGCACCCCCTTCCAGCATCCGCGGATGCATTTCGATAGTTTGGAAGTCTTGAACAGGGGGCTTCCTCCACTTCGACTGACTCGAGATTGCCATAGGCCTGGATCCGATGTGTGCCTGGCCACCATGTGGCCTGGTGGATCCACCAAGCGAGGAGGTAAACAAGACGCACTCAGCTGGGAAAGGTCTAGCCCATCTTGGCTCCAAGCCACTCCCGTGGACAGGGGTGCCTGGTGACGACGTGGCGCGATCGCGCCGTTGAAGCTGGTTCATCGAATCACTGGCCTGCGCATAGTCGAGCTTGGTCGCAACGGAATCGTACTAGGCATAATTATGTGAGGCACCTCACAAGCGAAGATTACTTGAACTCGGGAAAGCCAAACCTCGGGCGGGCTTCATTGCCCAACCGAGCAGACATGTATGCTGACAACCCCCAAGTCGCGATGCCCGACACCAGATCGACAACCCCCCAAAATACGGAGTACCCCGTCCTGATCAACCCGCATCCTGCGTCAACCCCACCGCGATCAACGCATCCCTTAACCCAGCAAACATCAACGGCCTCGTCAAGAACAAATCCACCCCACAAACAATAGCATCCTGTTCCACCGCCGCGCCAAGTCCCGTCAGCGCAATAACCAGCACCGACCCGCCGCGATCACGACCACGTCCACGACCACTCAACCGCTCAAGCTCGCGGATCCGGCGCGTCAGCTCCAACCCGTCCATGACAGGCATCGAGATGTCGGTCAGCACGCAGCTGTAGCGGGACGGCTCGCTGGCGTAGAGCTGCAGGGCGTCGAGCCCGTTCTCGGCGGTTGTGCAGTCGAATTTGAGTTTGCCCAGGTAGGCGGCGAGGATCTAAGAGAGGGGGAAAAGGTGATCAGCGTCTTGCCCTGCTTTCAAGGACGGCGCATTGTAGCCCGGGAGTTAGCTAGAATGGGAGACATTGTCTACGTACTCTGAGATTGATCGCGTTGTCGTCCACTACCAGGATTGACTTTCGCTTGGTCGGTGCCTCAGACGCGCCAAGTGTGGACGGTTGGGGTATTGTTGCTTCCTGTAGTGGGAGGAATTGTTTGGGTATAGAGGTGATGTCCTCATGCGGAGGTACTGGAGGGCTGAAGAGCGGCACGATGGTGACGGTTTCCTGTACTTGTTCGTCGGGATTAATATTCAGCTCTTTAATACTGAGCTCTGCGACTACAGGCGGTTTGTTTTCTTCCTGCACCAACGGTGAGGGCGCCTGAGCCGCTGGGCTTATTAGTCCCGGTTCATCCGCGCCCGAGTCTCCTCGGGCCTTTTGCCAGTGTGAGAGAGCGCTCATCAAGGATCTGGCAAGTTTACGCGGTCCGACACTGCACACAACGTCGTGTCAGTTGGTGGGCGGGTGCATACGTGGGAGTGTGGAGGGGCTGGAATACATACGGCTGCGGCAGCACTTCGTAATACCCCCTTCGCGAGACGTCATCCTTCAAGCTCATGAACCCATAAGCTGAGGCCAGATCTTGACAAATCCACACATGCGGGCATGCATCTGTCGGCTTCTCCTTTCCAGTGTTACCGAGAGACGTTGCGAGGTCCGTGGTCAGGGAGACAATAAAATCCGGCGGCGGCTCGCTCTCTTCATCGCCAGACAACACCGTCATGTGCAGGACACCCTCGCACATCCGCTTCATCAGCTGGAACTGCGAAGGCTGCTTGGCGTCTTCAGCCGAGAAGAAGCCAGTGCGAACCCTCGTATCTGTCTCGAAATTACGGAGCCGTATCCGACGCCCTGCCAGATCTTGGGTATTTTCTCGGAATTCGGCTTCTCGTTGTTGTTGTTGCTGTTGCTCCCCACCAGACTCGCCGGCGGCTACCTGCGGTAGCGGCAGAACAACGGTAATCGTCGTTCCCTCGCCAACCTTGCTCGCCACCTGAATGTTGCCGCCCACGGCGGAGACCATGCGGTGCACGAGGTTGAGTCCGAGACCGGTCCCGGGAGCGAACTCGTCTTCCTGTGAGAAGGGGTTGAAAAGGTGATCGCGCATGTATTCCTCACCGATACCCCTTCCCGAATCAGAGACGGTGAGGGTGACGCTCGTCAGCCCGGTCTCCGTCTTCCGTTTGGTTTGGCGCTCTTGCCGCAACGAGACGCGAATGAAGCCGGTCTGGGTGAACTTGAGGGAATTGCCAAACAGGTTCATGACGATGCGCCGCAGCGCGCCCGGGTGTACGCGGAATGACCAGTCTGCCAGGTAATCGATTTCGACGTATATCAGAACTTGTGCAGCGCCGTTCAGCGTCTGATCTAGAGTAGCGGACGCGGGCGGTGTCGTGGCGTGGGGAGAAGTTGACCGGGGCGAGCGGGGAGAATAAACATGGGTTTTTGACATGTTCATGTAGCTAGAACCCGCGAGTACGCTCTCGAGGACCTCCTCAACAAATAAATCGAGCGGGACGACACCAGGTGGCTCCAGCATGGGCAAAGCAGACGACGCGACTGGTTTTGGTCGGGTAAGTTGGCCAGGTGGAGTACCGGTCCTTCGTTTGGATCTGGAGGAGGGGGGAGCGGTGTTGACCTTGATGAAGTCCAACAGCTAGAAATTTTGGGCATTAACATTACATATGTACTTCAACCCACTGGCCACTAGTCAAGCCATCGATGAGGCGGAAACGAAGAGCGGCAGGGACGAAACAGACTTACGTGGTCAACAATGTCGAGCAAGGTCCTGGCAGAAGTATCCAACGTCCACAAGACGCCCTTCTGGAATCCGTCAAGTGTCGTGTTGCGCAGCATCTCGATGGTCCCGACCAGGCCGTGCAGCGGTGTGCGCAGCTCGTGGCTGATGGATCCAAGGAGGTCCGTCTTGGCCCTGTCAGCGGCGCGTGACTTTTGACGCGCCACCTCGGCCATGATGGCCAGCCCAAAGACGCGGAGATAACTCAGCTCGTTCTCCCGGCTGAAGATGCGCGTCGGGGTGCGCGTCCACAGGAAACCGCCTGCGAAGACGCGGCCTGTCTGCGGATCCCACAGAGGCACAACTGCGACGCTCCGGGCGCCGGGGAACAGCCGGACAACCCGTTCGGCTGCTGACGGGCGAGTCTTGGGTCTGACCGCTTGGCTACCGCCACCATGATCGGTAGGCAAGGCTAGGACCACCGTTGATGAAGCGGCAGACGAGCCAAGGGTACGGTCGTCGCCCTCCGAGCTAGTCGAGTGATCGGACAAGGCGCCGTCGGCCTCGAAATTGAAGATGCGGCCCTTTGGATAGCGCTGAAGCAGCCGATCGAGGAAGCGTTCCCGGCAGGCCGAGAGTTCGGACGGAACGGTGTCGCCGGCAATGGACGAGGCGTGCGTGGTGGAAAAGCCGAGAACACGGGACATGGCGGGCCCCGCATCGGGGAGATCAAAGGGCGGACCCTGAGGGTTCTCGTCGCTGCTGCCGGATTCCATTGACGAGTGTCGTGCCTCGGCGTCGTCGGGGGCGAGCAGAGGCGCCGACAGATTGCCAACCAATCCACCATATGACCTTATATTGGCATCAATAAACACGGCGCCCTCGACTTCCAATGATTGCCGGATCAGATTGGCGGCTCTGGAGAAGATGCGCCCAATGCCGCTGCGGGACTCGTCAGCCGGAGCCGTTGGAGACTTGGGAGAAGGTGATCTCGGTGGCCGCGCGGGCAAGACCGTGCCGCCGTTGGCCTCGGTGTGTGACGTCCGTTCGTCCAATGGCTCCCCTCCAGCCGGTGGCGGGGTATGGCTCTGGCGTAGCGGCGTGGCGGGTGCCGTCGCCGGGACTGCTTGGACTGTTTTTCGCCTGTCAGTCCCACCGCGACTGCCTGGGCGCCGCCCGGGCGACGAGGTTTGTCTTCCGGCAGTCGCTTCGGGCACGGACAGACCAGCGTCACCCTCGACGAAGCCACCCAGGCCGCGCATCATGCGCTGCTCACGATGGTACCATTCGTGACTCCGTTTGTAGGCAAGGTAGTCCATGATGACGACCGACAAGTCCCGGATGAAGTGCACCTCCTCCTCCTGCAGCCCGTGGGGGCGCGGCGTATCGTCAAAGACGCAGTAGACGCCGATGTTGACGCCGGCGGGCGAGCGGATCGGAACGCCAGCGTAGAACTGTCGGGACGGGTCTTGGATCTGGCAGAAGCGCGCGTCGGAGTCCAGGTGTTTGATGATGGACACGGGGATGTCGGAGACGGTCAAGCCGGACTCGGTGCCGGGAACGGTGTGGCTCTTGGCGTCGCCGGTGACGACGTGCTCGCACACGCTGGTGACGCGCTCGAAGGCAAGCGCATTGAACGGAGGGAGGGGCGGCTGCCCCGGTTCGGGTGGGCGAATTGCCTCTGCCACGATGTGTTGGTAGCGACGGTCGAAGAGCGAGATCAGGGAGCGACCCACGTTCAGCCTGTAGAGGCCCAGCTGAGCAAACGCGGTGAGGCCGGGATCTGGGGCGGCCAACAACGACGCGGACACGATGGGAGGGGCCGGCTGCGGGCCATGCAGGCGGGCGGTGGAGAGGGCGAGAGCATCATATCTGCGGTGCGCCGGACGGGCCACGGGGGTTAGCGACGCGGTGATGACTCCTAGCGTCTCGGGTTGCCACTGACTTGAAGGTTTCCCGCTCACGATATGTCTCGGAGACCTGAGAGGTTCGAGGCGTCCGAGCCGTTCGAGGCGTCCGAGGCATGCTCAGTCAGCGCGGTCACGATGCGCGCGATGCGCAGGATGCCCAAGACGGACCCGCTGCTGGGGCTCCCTGCAGGGTGCGAAAGAATGGATGGCTCGGCCGGTCGGTCGGGTGGATGCCTCGCAGTGTCGGGCCGAGGCAGACGAGATGCAGCGAGAGAAAGAAAGTGAGAGGTCTGCGCCGGGAAAGCAATGCCAAGAATGGCAAAAACGAATACCTGCCTACCTGACCGCCTTGGTAGTAGTGAGGGACCTGAGTGAGCAGCGAGAGTACAAAATAGTTGGTAATGGTAATTCAGGTCCAGCAGAGTTTCCATGGCAGCCCGGAGTTTCACTTCAGACTGCCGCCCCACCGCACCCCACGCAACCCCGCCGCACCACTTCCAAGGCTGGCCGATGACGTCGTTGCCAAGGTACCCGCGTGGCTCCCCACGCGTTCCAGGTTCCCAGACTCCAAAACACTCTCAACCTCAGCCATCGCTAGAGGTACGTGGTATTACCGACCATCATGGCTCAGCGCAAGAGACGCAAGAAGACACCCGGCAACGCTTGACGCGGCGGCGCGATGGTGGCCGTCAAACCGCGAGTTGTTGACATCAGTCGATGCCCTGCCCAACACGTTCCCAGCGGATCAGGAGTCAGCGACGGGACAGGTCAGCAGCAGGTATTACTGCGTGCAGGAGTACAGAAAACGCAACTCCACTATCATGCGACTCAGTGCTCGAGAAGTTTGCACTGCCTGGGTGTGTATAAGACTGTAGGTTGGTGGGTGTGTTTTAGGGCACAGACCACCTCCCACTGGGGACGACTGGGAGCCAGTTGTGCCAGTCTCCCACACCCCAACCAGCGCGACCAGTCATGCAACCATCTTTTCCTACTTTTACAACACCAAGATGGCGCAACACGACCCCAATCACCGTATTGCACCCTGTAACTGACAAAAAAAAAAAACACGGAAAGTCAGGTTGGCGATGTTGGCACCAGCCCTGTCAACGTCACACAACTGCACTGACGGACTTAAGTCACAAGACAACAGAAGGGCCATCTATATCTCCGGTTTCTTTCACTCATCTCGTTTTGTTTTCACGGGCGTATTAGCTATAATTACTCGGAGGCTGGCTGACACAAGTTATTGCCTGGCAATAACTGTTGACTTGGTCTGTGCGCCTTGCCCCCCTTCACCACCACCCCTTTTCCCGTCCATCTTCACCAAGATCATGTAAACCCAGTTACGCCTTAGGGCTTTCCAGCTGCCACGCGTCGATCAGCACATATCCGGTATGCGAAGTCAAAACTCCAACGGCCACGATGTTGTTGACCCAATAGTACTTGGCGGACCCGGTCTCGAAGACGATGCGCAGATGAAGGTACCCATCGCTTTGCTGAGGCCCGCTGGTGCGAATGAAGATGTTCTCGCCGTCGTCCGTCTGTAGCTGATAGCGTGTATCGGCGGAAAAAATGCCGTCTTTATCGACGAGGCCCCAATCCGCCCCGAGGTTGAGCACCTTGCCTATTGGAACCGCTGTGAGCGTCTCTAGCGCGAACCCAGGTATCCGCAAATATGTGCTTACCAGAGAGTTTCGGTCCGGAAAAGGTCCCGCCGATAATTGGGATCACCACGCGTTGCCCATGCGGGCCGGCGCCGACGAGAACCGGGTCCGCCAACGTGCAGTTGAGCGAGTACAGGAACGACAAGCTCGGCGCCGCTGGGGGCTTCTTGTCGACGTTCTGGCTGGCGCAGGCTGCCGCCGAGAAGGATAGCAGCAAGGCGAGGATAAACTTGGTGGCAAACATCTTGACGGTATGCGACCTGCGGGCAATTGGGTATTGTGTCAAGGACCTGGTGAGACCGTCAGCAACAGCAACCGACCCGAGGCGCTGGTGTTTATATCCCTCGACGCCACTTACACGCAACCCGACGCGCAGTTGCCGCGATTCAGTCCCGGTGCCTGAGAGCCACGTGAATGTAACCATAAGACAGCCTCCCCGTGCAACCTGCCGTGCCGTTCCTTGGTACCTTGCGGGGCATATTCCGGCTATGTCACCCCGCCTCTCTCTGACTGGCTGAACCGCCCAGGGAGCGAATCTCGCAAGCATAGCCTCAAAGCGGCCGCATAATAACTGGTAAGCTTTCCCAGTTTATTGTCAGGGAATCCCGGCGATTCGGATCTCCAGATCGGCACGAGTTTCTTGGAGAATACAACTCTGGGTTACTGATGGCGGAAATGCCGGCGTCTCTCCACATCGCCTCGGCTGTCAGGTACGCGGCTTGACCTTGTTGCTGACAAGGGGTTGTACCTTCAGTGGTGATGGGCTCATGAGTGATGGTTGATGGCGTGCTTGTCCGTCTCACACTCTGCATGCCGTAATGCAGGCAGAGAGTCAAGTATCTCCGACTCAAATTATTGCCTCAAATCACAACTAAATTCCTCCCCATGTAACACTCTCAAACCTTGGTTCACCAATTCAAAAATAGAGGGACAAAAACAAGATGATGGGTGTTTCACCACACACCCCTCGAGGCTGGCATGACCCAACCCAGGGCGTCATTGCCTGCGAGACCGTTCTTGTTCTGAATCCACTAGACCGTCCTAGTCCCGCCCTTGTCTGTCAATTTTGAGATCAGCTTGATGCACTGATCTTTAGCCAGGTATCGGCCAATCACGCCGTGGCGGAAGGCGCTCCGAGGCAGCAGCCCTGTGGTCACACCCGGTCTGTTTGCCAGGCCAACTGCCCATACGCCCACCATCTTTCTTTTCTTCGTAGGCTTGTGGGCAGGGCGCTTCATTCCTACAACCTCTTTTCCCACACAACACCACGCAATACGACACGCAGTATCGCCACTCTCTCTTGCTCTTTACATGCCTTGCGAGTGAGAATGTCTTCTCTCGCGGCCCTCATACGATGCTCATCCCAAGCAGTCACCTCTCAACATCCTTACAGGTGTCTTCGAGTCGTAGCATTTTGCTGTTCTCAGCATTACCGAGGCAATACAAACTACCTAGGTAGTAGATATAAATAAGGTACCCTAGTCTGTTTCGAACACCGCGAGATTGCTTACGGCCGCCAACTGCGGCTTCATGTTTTAATTCTGGTCAGTTCTTGTCGGAAATCCAAGGACTGGCGTTGTTCTTGTTTCAGTTGGACCAAGTTGGCCAAATTGAACGGGACTCTTTCTCTTTCCAAAACCACCCTCCGCGGTTCGAAAGTGAGACGAGTGCATCTGGAATAACAAGAGTGACAACCACTCGTCCATGTTTGAGTGAAACAGTTATCAAAACAGCGAAGCTGCAATCTTATTTTCTTATTTCATCTGGGGGGCCCTACTTCCATTTCTTGCCTTCGGTGCATTCTATTGTCAGGCGCAACAACCGAACTCCCGCAACAGTCGTCTGCCTGGAACCAAGCCATGGTGATGTGCTTGCGCAAAATTGAAACGTCCACGGACTAACACACCCCCACTTCAGAAGCGTTTAGCTGGCGACCAAAACGGCCTTCTGTTGCAAGCCACATGGAGAGCAAGAGAGTGGCGATACTGCGTGTCGTATTGCGTGGTGTTGTGTGGGAAAAGAGGTTGTAGGAATGAAGCGCCCTGCCCACAAG
>FTEL01002158.1_pt1 | contig 18816 bp, 15 predicted proteins | sample 1658911 | NCBI WGS metagenome assembly FTEL01 (sample SAMEA3914869, study PRJEB12502) | metagenome | biome: forest; material: soil | place: USA | collected 2012-03-12 | depth 0.1 m
CAACAACATACTATCCCCCGTCTGCTTCACAAAATCCTCATAAGTAATCCCCGGCGGCAGCATCCAAGAGTCGTGGACGAGCATGTGGCACTTTGTGCACTTGTGCTGGGACTCGTTCTGGACGGTGTAGTTGCAGTGGGCGCACTTGCGCTGGCGGCACTTGCAGTCCGAGACGAGGCACTTGTCCCTGAGGGGCTTACCGCAGTCCGCGTGGGCGCAGGTGTAGTGGCTCAGGTTGATGGCGGGGCGGTCGCAGTGGATGCAGGTGGGTGTGATCATGGTGGTGGTTGGTGGGTGGTTGGTTGACTGGAGTTGTTTGGGAGGCTTGAATCTTGGTCTAGGGTGAGTTGGAGGGGGGAGTTGATGCTTGCCATTTATATACTTGGGCTAAGGAGGTATTACTCGGAAAGACATAAAAATTCAAGCTCATGGAAGTCCAGAGACTCAGCACTCCTCATTGTTCTCATTGTTTCCACGAATGCGTCAACAAACAAACGAGGGTGTGTACACACAGGTGGCTGTCTCTTTGAAGAAGTCCTGTGATTCCACCACGGCATTCATGTCTCCCGGAGCTACACTGCTGCAAGAAACAACTCAGGGAGGATAACTCGGAGAGACTGAGGAGAGTTGTGGTTGTGCTGTGTTGCCACGTTCTTTGAACAAGGTATCCAAAACAGGAAACTCACCTTCAAAGCCATTGTTTATACAAAGGGCAAAGAGACTCTTCTAGACGAATCAAAGAAACAAACAACCAGGGCTGAGTATTGATCGGCTGTGCTTAATTTCCCCACAAGGGCCGGGATCTGGCCCCCGTGGCTGGCCAAGAATAGGCAAAAGCTTCTTTCCTTAGATTTCTTCCGAGTCTCAAGGGGCTGCTGCCACGAACCACGACCCACCTACACAGCGTTTGACCGAGATTGCTATTTTGAGTTCGTTCTTTCAGGCCGTGGTCGCTCTCCCTCGATGCAACTGGCCCGGCTCGCACACGCGATGCGGTCACCTTTGTCGTCTGCCTCACTCCCACACCAACCTCACCTCCGCCCTTTGATGTCCAACGACGTCGGCCAAGACGCCCCATCTCCCATCACCAACACCCGACCCCAAACACCTCTCCTCAACTCCCCCATTCCCCGGAGGCCCCCCAAATTTCCAACATCACGCGCCCCCGACGCAATCGAATCACGACATGCCATCCTCCAGCCGACACCAGCAGCCAAGCCCGTACAATGTAGAAAATCGCATTACCCAACGGCCAGCCCGACCACGCGCGCCACCGTCAGCGTCGCCTCGCCTGCCGCGGCCGGGCGAGGCGAGGCGGCCGGTGGTACGGGATCGCCAGTCGGCAAGTCCATAACGGCCGGTCAGCTCCGCGCGAGAGGGGCCAGATTTAGGAGCGCGCAAGAAATAGGGCTCTCGAGAAAAACAAACAGAGTAATATGGGGAGCAGAAGCCAAACCTATCTACTTGCCGATCGCAGGCTCTCGACCGCCCGCGGCCGCGAGGTATCTGCCGAAGTGTTCGCGTGTCGCAGGGCCGGGGTCCGTGCCGGGTTTGGCGGTGGGTGTTGGAGGCTTTCCCCAGCCCAATGTCAGCGGCTTGCCCGCCGTTTCCCGGTCGGTTCATGCGCCGGCCCTCATGACTGTCTTGGGCCGCGGGGAGCGTGTGCCGTGGGAAGGTGTGGTTTGTGGTTGGGGTGGGGCGCGGCTAAATAGATGACGGTGTGGGGCTGGTGTGTAAAGGCTGAAAAGGGGGGAGGGGAGAGCCGCTCGAATCGACGGGCCTGGTTCGCCCCCCCCCCCTTTTTTTTTTGGTTTCGGCGCCTTAGGTGAGGCTTATTTAGCTGGGGATGTTGGAGGTAGATGATGCTGGCGTGCCGAGAGACATGCTCGGTACGCGCCGAGCCCGGATTGGCTTTGACAGATGCGAATTAGAGTTGTTAGTGCAGGTTGGCAATATAGGGGTAACGACGCTGGCCAACGGTCCGATCGATCGATCGCCCCACTCGAGCGCGCAGCCGGCCGTGTGCTACCGCGCCCGGTACCTAGGTCGGTAGGTCCGTTCCCTTTCTGGGCAGGTCTCGGGGGGTGCTCCGGCAAATCGGATGGGTTTCCAGGTTCCAGCTCCCAGGAATCATGACCACGTCAAGCGCGCCCGGCTCCGCTCTTTGCTCCCCCGCGGGACGGCCACCGACGGTACCGAACCTGCTCCGTTCCGGGTTGCTGGATTTGGCTGGCCTGGGGTGCCGCTGGCTGGCTAGTCCGCCAGCCAATTCCTTCTGGCGTCATTCCAGCAGCTCGGGCCGTGGCGTCCGGAGAAGATGCGGAGTCGCTAGTCGATGCCACCGTGCTAGACTGTATTGTCGTGCGGCTCTGGATGCCCGAGTCCGACAAAGCGCCGAGACAATGCTGCCGTGCCATCGAGCACGTGGGAGAGCTCTGGGGAAGACGCGGGGGCGAGCCCCGTCAGACGCGCTCATGGTGGCCTCCACGTCGGTCAGGCCGGGCTTACACTAGTACAACGGCTGTGTAGGGAGAGCAAGTGCTCAAATACCTTGTCCTTCCCCCCTTTCTGTCACGGACTGTCTTGCAGGACATCCAACTCACGGCTCATCCTCCTCCTCTCCTACCTCAAGATGCCTTCCCCCCTGCTCTCGCTGGCCTTGCTGGCCGGCACCGCCGTTGCCCAACAGAGTGTTTGGGGCCAATGTGGCGGTATCGGATGGAGTGGCGCGACTACCTGCGCGAGCGGGAGCTGCTGCACCAAGCAGAATGACTGGTACTCTCAGTGCCTGCCTGGGAGCTGCAGTGGTGGTGGCGGCGCCACGACCCTGACCACGTCGACCAAGACCACGACTTCGGCCCAGACCCCGACCTCGACCAAGACCACGACGTCCACGTCCCCCACGTCCAACCCCACGGGCAAGACCCGCTTCGCCGGTGTCAACATCGCCGGCTTCGACTTTGGCTGCAAGACGGACGGTACCTGCACCACGTCCAGCGTGTGGCCCCCCGTCAAGAACTACCCGCCCGACTACAACCACCCCGACGGCGCGGGCCAGATGCAGCACTTCTACAACGATGACCACATGAACATCTTCCGTCTGCCCGTCGGCTGGCAGTACCTGGTCAACAACAACCTGGGCGGCAACCTGGACAGCACCAACATGGGCTACTACGACCAGCTCGTGCAGGGCTGTCTCAACACGGGCGCCTACTGCATCGTCGACATCCACAACTACGCCCGCTGGAACGGCGGCATCATCGGCCAGGGCGGCCCGACCAACGACCAGTTCGTCAGTGTGTGGCGCCAGCTGGCCAGCAAGTACGCCAGCCAGCCGCGCATCTGGTTCGGCATCATGAACGAGCCGCACGACGTGCCGAGCATCACCACCTGGGCGGCCACCGTCCAGGCCGTCGTCACGGCCATCCGCAACGCGGGCGCGACCAGCCAGTTCATCTCGCTCCCGGGTAACGGCTGGCAGTCCGCCGGCACCTTCATCAGCGACGGCAGCGCGGCGGCGCTGTCGAGCGTCCGCAACCCCGACGGCTCGACCACCAACCTCATCTTCGACGTCCACAAGTACCTCGACTCGGACAACTCGGGCACGCACACCGAGTGCGTGCGCAACAACATCGACGACGCCTTCGCGCCGCTCGCCACCTGGCTGCGCCAGAACAACCGCCAGGCCATCCTCACCGAGACGGGCGGCGGCAACACCGCCTCGTGCCAGACCTATATGTGCCAGCAGATCGCGTACCTCAAGTGAGTAGTCAACCACCGCTTTGATATGACCATGGACACACCATGCTAACCCCTTGACAGCCAAAACTCCGACGTCTACCTCGGCTACGTTGGCTGGTCGGCCGGCTCCTTCGACAACACGTACGAGCTGGTCGAGACGCCGACCTGGAACGGCAACGGGTGGACCGACACGTCGCTCGTCAAGGCCTGCCTGGCTCGTTAAGAATACCCCCTCCGCCCCCCCCCACAGCCAGTCCTGGAGTGTCGACGCCGGCTATGGATTAGTACATAAACCCCAAAAAGACACTCAGCCGGAACATATCTGGCATTGTATATACAAACACCGTACATATTATCATGACCCAAACCATACCCTCGCATGCTCCATGACTCCTGCTCTGTGTCCCGCACATACGTTGATTAAAACTGACTCGCGATATGAACCCACATTGCCAGTGCTGAACCGCCAACTAACCCCCCCACCCCTCCTACGCCCCCGTCGATCCTTCCCGCCTAGGGACTGGCCGTCTTACGCGGCAGATGGTGTGTTTTCAGTGGCCCGTCCCGGGCGCGGGCGGAGGCGGGTTGGCATCAAGCCTGGGGCTGGCGCGAGGGAGCTGTTAGGGTTTGGGGTGTCGGTGGAAGTTGGGGGGTCGGTGGTCGTTGGGGGCTCGGTGGTCGTTGAGGGCTCCGTGGCCGCCATGGGTTCAATGATTTTTGAGGGCTTAGGGGTCTCTGAGGCTTCTGCCGACTCGTTTTGTGCTTTTTTTTTCGTTGGTTCTGTGTCGTGGGTCGAGGATGCAGGCGGGAATCTCCTCCTCAGGCGGTGGCGGTCTCGTACAGCCCAAGGTAACTGCGGAGGCGGAGGGCGAGGGGGTGGGGGCCACTGCCCGGCCCGAAAAGGGCCCGGGCTTCGGGGGTCCCGGGTATGCCGAAGAAGCGGTTGTTCTCCAGGCCGACTCCGATCGTAAGAACTGTAGCGGCGTCTCTCGGTTTATAGTAATGCTCCTGCCAGACGTAGCCGCGAGGAGGTACGATGTCGCTGAGGTCGATGAGCACGTTGCTCATCCAGTTCCGCACCAGCGTGGAGCTGGTGGCGCTGAAGCCGGTCAGCCAGAAAAAGTCCAGTGCTTCCTGCACGGCGACCGGGCCCGAGTCGCCCTCCTCGACGTACTCGTACACGACGGCCGTGTACTCCCTGCCGCCCTGCATAAAGCGAGTACAGTTCATGTCGATCTGGATGAGCTCTGCCCCGAGCCTGAGGGGAAAGCCCATGAGCATCTCGCTCTTCATGGTCAGCCAGCCGTGGCACTTTTTCATCCGCGGAATCTTGTTGATAGGGCGAAAAGTTGGAGCCTCCACGGCGGCCGTGTCGGTGGCAGAGTCGGAACCTGGCGCGGCACAGGTTGGGACCTGCTGGGTTAGCGGGGGTATAATCTGGGTCCGGCGGGCCTCGTCACAGAAGGCCATTTGGTTCGCCAGCGCGTCCTGGCGCGTGGCCGGGTCGGCGAATAAGTAGATGGGGCGTGACGCCGCGGCTGCATGTTCCACGGCGGTCTCCATCATTTAAAGCAGGGCGGCGTTCTGACACTCGCGCTGTGGCGCGTAGTAACACATGGCGCCGGGCGGCTCGAAGTCCCAGAACTGGAGGCGGCAAAGTAGGAAGGACTAGTTACGGCAAGGCTTAAATCAAACGGGTTGACGATAGGAGCGAGAAACGCAGCGGCCACTGCCAGCACTCACCAGCTTCAAGGCAAAGGGCCCGTGGTCTTCCCGAAGCGCACTTTCCAAACATAGCCATCGGCGCCGCCTTCAAGGCGCTTTTCAAACACAAGGTCATCGGGGTCCCAGGGGCAACGGCGCAAGCGGGGCAGCTTAAAGTCGGCCGCGGTACAACTGGGGGGCCCGATCATGGGGGTGTCGTCGCGGAAAGGCACCTCGACCGCGCGGCGGTGCTGTGTTCCGATGTGTGTCTGCATTTCCAATGTGCGCTTGGCCTCGTTTGCACGGAATTCCGGCGTGTTCCAATAGGCCGCCATCTCGACGGAGCGAGGAAAGGTGATGATGTGGTGACGAGGGATGCGCAGCACGTCGGCCTCGTTGTTGCGTTTGTTGTTGTTGTGTTTGTTGTTGGGTTTGGTTGGCGACAAACCGGACGCACCGGTTGCCATTGATAATACTTATGCGTCTATACAACAGTTCACATATGTATCTAAACAATTTTTACACCTCTAGCAGTATCACTCACAGGGAGCAACTTGTACACCTGTCCAAGTTAAGTCTTATATGAGTCTCATCGCTTTGCCGTTGACCGTCTGTTTCTGAATGTGCTAAGAATAAACCTGCTGCCCCAGCTGTTCTACTCCTCTGCAGGTCCTATAGAGTATAGATTGTGAGACCGACACCTCGCCATGTACAGATAAAAGATGGAAAACGAGACAGGGAAGAATTATCAAGTCGGGATAGTACCTACGTTGCTGGACTGACGTCCAAGCCTCTACCACACCCACCGCGCCACAGTCTCTTGTACCCTTGGCGCAATATGACAGTCCCCTCACCATAGCCGAAGATCATAGACGCCCCCGGCCGGGTAAGGAGCAATCTTTCTTACCTCGTTTCCCCCTCTCACCTGAAAATCTCCGAGTTTAGTCTGGTATACCACGAGTAATGATAGGCTCTGTTAAATGCACCTCAACGCCTGGAGCAGCTGCGGCCGTCGTTCAAATACATCATTGGCTCATGTACGAGCGTAACGAGCCTCCTTCATGACCAGCAGACGCTGACGCTATTGGAGCATCTGACCCCCTGTCCCAACAACGTTGAGGACCATTGCTTCAGCCCAGCCGTGGGCGCCTTGGAGCCAGCGGCCCAGCCAGTCACACCCCGAGCAAGAGGGCTGCCTTCCATCACCACCCCCCAGCAAGCAACTCGCCAGTTCGCAAGTCAACGCGCGTTCGAGCATCGGGTCCACCCACAGCAAGAAACAAGCCCTGAAGAGTGAGTGAGGTGTAATGGGCCGAACTAGCGCTCGCTGCCTTTTCCTTTTTCTCCCAAATGCCGGCGCCTGGGACCAGAGATGCAGGGGGCTGCCCATGCTGCCGGCGCCGACGGTTTTTGTTTCGTGTTGGGGGATTGGCGCACAGTCCCCTTGGTTGCGCATCAACTCGACGAGGACGACGGGATTCTCGTTGCTTGCTGGGAAGATGCATGTTCGCTCAGGGGTAAAAGCCATCGCGGCTGGTTGGTTTATGATCCCGTCGATCGCGCAAACGCCCATCATCTCGCGGGAGTTGGGGATCCTTTGCTAGCTGGCGCCAGGCTCGGCATTGTTTGTTCTTGGTGTGTTGTCCCGGAGCCTCGGGTTTTCGGGGTATTTAACGGCGAACTCAATGCTTGAGTCCCAGTGCAATGAGTGGTTTCCAAGGCTGACAGACAGCTGTGACACACGGTATGATTCTCCAGTGCTGTGGCTGTGTCAGCTAGCTGAAGGATTGCGTCCAGGTCTCGAATCTGCTGAACGATGTGCCCATCTGGGAACCAGCCCTTCAGACTAGCTACCCCTCCACCACACTCAGCAATGGTTCGTCGATCACTTCGTCCGAGCGGCTCAGGGGGGGTAACGGGAGAGCACCCTCTTACCCCGAGGGTTGCCTGCCGCCACGAGCGGGGTTTTCAGTGCGCTCAGTTCCTCATGACCGTTGAACGGCTTGTTCAATCCCCGAGCTGATTACCTTCCTTGGCGCTTTGCAGGCGCCGTAGGGCGAAAATGGAGTTACTAGGGCGAGATGCGTTAGGCACAGAATTCAGGTGGAACATTCTGCTCCCCAGCGCCATCTCACTAACAGGCTGGTCCCGGAAACCTGGAGGCGCGATGGAGCGCTAGTCAGGGGTTCGTCAGCACAGACAAGGGGGGGTGTTCGTGTTCCGCCAAGGCGTTTCCCCAGACTATTTCAAGAACAACTGCTTCAAAGAATCCGTGCGTCGTTCCGCTGGCATCCAGGCTCGGGCCAGTCGCCATCGCTGGAAGTTAGCGTCACCTCCGGCTCCATGGGGCAAATGAGTTGGGAATCCCGCCAGGCGGGACACCCTGTCTAGTCCCCGACCAGGACATCGTCTCCAGGTCGCTGGGATGTCGCCACAAGGCCCGTGTCCCAGCCTCCGCAGTCGGGGAGGAGGGTGGGATCGTGTTTTTGAAGACGGCCCCCCCCCGCGAGGGAGTGAGGCGGAGGAGATGGACTCGACTGTCGTCCTGACCATCCTCCCCTTCGTCAGTTCGAGACCGGCCTTCGAACAAATCCCGAGCATTAAGCAACATGGCGACTTACAGGCTTCAAACGAGGGGGGCCGAACCTGACGAGGATGGACGCACCCACGAAGACCTTGGCCCGCAGCTCAACACCGCCTTCTGGGTGCTCACTGGGTTGGCCACCGTCTTCCTCGGTCTGCGCCTGTACTGCAAAGCCATCCGCGTCCGCAACCTCTGGTGGGATGACTACCTCCTCACCGCGGCTTGGGTACAACCCCGTCTACCCCTTCCTTTGGAATCATCCAGAACAAGGCTAACACAAACCCCACAGGCCGCCCTCGTCACCTCGGCCGCCACCACCTCCGTCTGCGTGGCGCTCGACTACGGCAAGAACTGGTACGACATGAACCCGGCGTACTCGCCCAAGATGCCCTTCGTGGCCGCGTTCGCGGGCTTCTTCTCGGTGCTGGCCGCGACGCTGAGCAAGCTCTCGTTTGCCACGACGCTGCTCCGGCTCTGCCGCGGCTGGGCCAAGGTCCTGGTCTGGGTCATCATTGGCACCCTGAGCCTCATCATGTCCGTCACCATGATGTTTATGTGGCTCAAGTGTCATCCGGTGACCAAGATCTGGGATACAACCGTTGAGGGGAAGTGTATCGATCCGGCTAAGATTGTGATTTTGTATCAGTGGTCTGCGGGTGAGTGACTCCGATGTATTCCTCATTTAGGAGTGCCGACGCTGACGCGAGATACAGGCTGGTCTGGCTCTGTCGATGTGATCCTCGCTCTGCTACCGTGGACGATCCTCTTCCACATGCGCCCGAGCCTGAACATCAAAGAGCGGCTAGGCGTTGCCATCGCCATGAGCATGGGCATTGTGTACGCCTCCCCCAAACCACCACCCGCTCATTGCCCCTCCCTAACCATAACCCAGAGCCGGCATCGCCTCCTTCATCAAAATGGCCATGCTCCCGCACCTCACCGGCGCCGCTAGTACGTCCCACTCCCCTCCCCCCCCCCACAGTATCTCACTAACCCCCCTCCCCCCTCCAGTCGAAACAGTAGCGGTAACCCTCTGGGGCGGCTCCGAAGGCGCCATCACTATAATGGCGGCCTCGATCCCCGTGCTGCGCACGCTCATCCGCCGCGACAGGACGGGCACCACCACCGCCGCGCGCAGGTACTACGGCGCCACCGACGAACGCCGCCTGAATACCACCAGCCTTGAGACGGTTGCGACGACGACGGCGCAGAGGCATGGGGAGAAGGACGTCGAGGTTGTGACGATTGTGCAGGTGGAGAGGAGTTGAGGGGGGGAGGTGGAGGTAGGGGTGGTGGGTAGTGTAAATTGAAACTTTGAGGAGCCTGTGATGCATTCCAATTCGTTCGTTTCGAAGGCGTAGTGCCACCATCTTCTTTTTATATACACCATCATTTCTAGTTCGTCGATCCTGCGGCCCTGGGTCCATTCCAGTTCTGATGTCACTTGGTTTCTCACAGCCGTCATCCACGGGGTGATACGGGTTTCACGATCCTGCTTTCCGTTTTTTGTCCCCTCCTCCTACTCCTCCGGTTTTTTTAGGTATATGTATGTATCTTTGGACTTTGAGCCGCTTGCTACAGTACTATGCCTAATTCCATAGTGGTCCTGCCATTACATGCATCTTGATATTCATGCCTCTATGCAAGCCATTTCCGAATTTGAAGCCTTGCAGCCAACATCGCCCAACAGAGACGGCTTGAATTTGGGCACAGCCGCCTCAGCCCCAGGACAGCTGCATATCGTGCGGGGTTGGGCATCCAGGCGGCATCGAATAACCCCCATCCTTCTTCCTTGCCCATCAATGCTCCTCCCGAACCGACGATCGACCTGGCTGTATCCGTCTGAGTTCGTGCGAAGAACCTCCGCTTGACCCATCGACCGGACTGTATCCATCTATCTGCGTCCCTCCAAACGACCTACCTTTTGCCGTTCGACATCTCTACCCGTTCCCGATCGAGAATCCCCGCCGTCACCCGCGCACGACCATGGACGGGGTATCCAACATCATCGCCGTCGTGCAGCTCCTCGAGCGTGTTGCGACACTCTGCATCCAATACGGCAAGGCCGTGAGGTCTGCGAAAGCCGACATCGAACGACTGCAAGGCTAGCTCGGCCGCCTCAAGACCGTCCTGGGAGATGCGCAGAAGCTCCTCGACAGCCCCAACGGGGCGCGGCTGTCCACCTCGCAAGCCTTTTGCGGCATACTCAAAGATTGCTTGTCGCAGCTGGATAGTGTGGAAATCCCGCTGCAGGAGAAGATTGCGGGCATGGGAATGCGACACAAGGCGATGAGCCGTTGGGGGATCCGCGCGTTGAAGTGGCCGTTTGAGAGCGAGGACGTCACCCGCATCGTCGAGGGTTTGAAAGGATGTCGAGATACGCTCTCTGCGAGTCTCACCATTGACCAGACGTATGTTGCTTCCAGTGCTGCTATGTATAATCAGGGGCCGCGGGATGAGTGCTGACACAATGTGCTTTGTGGACAGTCGCCTCCTTCTTGACCACTTCGAACGAGTCAACGAGGAAGAATGCCGTAGGATTCTGCAATGGGTCTCGCGGGTTCCATATGGGAAGCATCACGACTTGATCAAGGACATCCGCACGTCGGGCACATGCGAGTGGTTGCTGGAACATGGGAGGTTTGGCGTGTGGGAATCCGCCGACAAACCGGTCATTCTTTGGCTTCAGGGTTTTCGTGAGTGTTCCTTCTCCGGTTTGGCTTCCATCGCTGTATCATCTTGGAAGCTAATCCCTTCCAATAGCCGGTGCCGGCAAGACCTTCCTGGCATCCAAAGTTGTCGACCGCGTGCAAGCCCAGCTCAAGCAGTCACCCGACCAGGAGGGCTTTGCGTTTTTTTACTGCAACCGGAACGAGGAGGAGCGTCGAGATCCGCACTCAGTCCTGCGAAGCTACGTTCGCCAGCTGGCCACCCCGGCAAACCGATCCGAGGAGATGCGCAAGAAACTCCATACCCTGTGGCGTGAAGCGACACTCAAGGGATCCGAGCTCAGCCTCACGGCCTGCCAGGAGCAATTGCTCGAGTCTGTCAACCTCTACCACAGAACCACCATCGTGCTTGACGCCCTGGACGAGTGCAACCCAAGCTCTCGCGTCAAGTTGATCGAGACGTTCCAGTTACTGCTCGACAAGGCCGAGAAGCCGATCAGGCTCTTCATCTCAAGCCGTCCCGACCGCGACATCCGAGAGTGCTTCCTCGAGAAACCCAACATCGAAATCCAGGCGAGACACAACAAAAGCGACATAACAACTTTTGTCAATCAAGAGATTGTCAAGCACGAGAGCTGGTCAGACATGTCTCCGACACTGCGGGAGGACATTGTCAAGGTCCTTCTCGGCCGTAGTGACGGGATGTGAGTCGCCTCAAATGCAATCAATAACGTTTAGGGGTTTAGGAGACTAATCCACAACAAGGTTCCAATGGGTGTTCCTGCAGATTAAGCAGATTCTCGAGCTCGAGACCGAGGCCGCCATCCGCGACAGGTTGGGGAAGCTGCCCCCCACCCTCGAGGCAGCCTACGACGAAATCTACGAGAAGATCAATGCCCGCAACAAACACGACAGAGCCCTCGCCGACCGCGCTTTCAAGTGGGTGATGTGTGCTATCCAACCACTCAAAAGCGAGGCCCTTCTCGCCGCTGTCCGTCTTGACCCAGAGAGTGACGGCTTCGAGTTGTCTGACGAGATCAACGAAGCACAGTTGCTCCATCTGTGCAACAACCTGCTTCTCATCGACGCGCAACGAGGAACCTGGCGGGCTTCCCACCTCTCGGTGGTGGAATACTTCGAACAAAATCACTGGACTCTACTTCAAGCGCACTGCGACGTGGCAAAGGCATGCCTAAAGCTCCTCCTCGATACATATGGCGAACATCGGAACGAACAGTGTGGCATCTTCGACCCAACGCACCCGCTTCAACGCTACACCTCGCCTTGCTGGTTGAATCATATCCAGGTCCAGGAAGGACACCCTCCTGACCTTCGGTTAGCCCATCTCCTGAAGAGATTTCTGGGCTCCTTCGAGGAGAGCAGCATACCATACCAGCGGTGGTATAACGAATCCAAGCCGGGGGCATGGATTATATCCTTGAGACACACTGTCTCTGCGGTTTCTCAGGACTTTATTGTATCCAAGCGCGAAGTCTCACCAGAAAACACCACCATTCTCACAGTCTGCATGTTCGCAATATTCACATTGCTCTCGGATTGGTGGGCCACCGCAAAGATCAACCTCTCGCAAACAAATCTGTTCCCTATGGCTGTTCGTGGGGGGTCGATAGCGATTTGTGAGGAGCTTATTAAGCGAGGAATTGCCAAGAACCTGCCACCTGAGGATCACAAAATGGCTCTGGAAACCGCGACAGAACAGGGGAATACTCGAATGGTTGAGTTTCTGCTCGAGCAGGACCCAGAGCTGAACGCACCCGCGGGGACTGGGTGGATGACCAGTGCGCTAGGGATAGCGGCATATAATGGGCGCATGAATATCGCCAAGTCGTTGATCGGGAGGGGCGCGAATGCGAATGGGCTCACTTCACATGACGCATACGGGAGTGTTTTGGTCGCGGCGGTGCGTTCCGGTGATATGCAAATCGTTCGGTTCTTGGTCGATGAACATGGCGCAGACATCAATATGGCAGTTGAGAGCTGGGACTATGGCAGCGCCCTCGTGGTGGCGGCGGCATTCTCCAACCTCGAGGCCCTCTCATTCTTGGTTGAGCGAGGCGCAAACATCAATATGGCAGTTAAGGGCGGGAACTATGGCAGCGCCCTCGCGGTGGCGGCGGCATCCAGATCGATCGAGACCGTCTCATTCTTGGTTGAGCAAGGCGCAGACATCAATATGTCGCTTAAGAGCGGGAGGTTTGGCAGCGCCCTCGCAGCGGCGGCGAACTACGGAATAATCGAGATCGTCTCATTCTTGGTTGAGCGAGGCGCAGACATCAATATGTCGCTTGAGGGCGGGAACTATGGCAGCGCCCTCGCGGCGGCAGCATCAGGAGAGCTCGAGACCGTCTCATTCTTGGTTGAGCAAGGCGCAGACATCAATATGTCGCTTAAGAGCGGGAACTATGGCAGCGCCCTTGCGGTGGCGGCATCCAAATCGATCGAGACCGTCTCATTCTTGGTTGAGCGAGGCGCAGACATCAATATGTCGCTTGAGGGCGGGAACTTTGGCAGCGCCCTCGTGGCGGCGGCAGCATCCGGAGAGCTCGAGATCGTCTCATTCTTGGTTGAGCGAGGCGCAGACATCAATGTGACGTTTGAGAGCGGGAGGTATGGCAGCGTCCTCACGGCGGCAGTGGCATTCGGAAAGCTCGAGATCGTCTCATTCTTGGTTGAGCAAGGCGCAGATGTCGATATGGCGCTTGAGGGCGGGGACTATGGCAGCGTCCTCGCGGCGGGGGCATACCATGGACGCGTCTCTGTCGTCAAGTTTCTGCTCGATCGAGGTGCAGACCCAAATATGTCGCTTCCGAATGCACAGTTTGGCAGCGCGTTGGACGCAGCTGTAAGCGTGGCGCATGAAACATCCATTATGAGATTTGGCGGCAAGCCGGTCTACGACAACTACGCTGCGGCGCGAATGTCCCGGGAGAAGGAGATGGTAGAGTTATTGATCGACCGAGGCGCGGATGTGAACCTGCGGTTCTCTAAGAAAGGGGTGTGTGGAAGCGCCCTGGGCACTGCGCGGAGCATGCAGAAACCCTACCTCGCTGACCTCCTGCTCAGAAGGGGTGCGAATGAGCTTGATGAAACAGAGTAAAAAGGTCACGACTCCAATGCCCTGGCAGGATCTTAAATGACCCCACGGAGGCCGACGGGAAACAACACGGTTTATGGGGTTGGTAGTTTGTTTCAAGGAGGAAAACGCCAGGGTCGGCCGTCTGGAGAGGGGGTCGAGTACACTGGCCTATGACATGGACCAGATACCGTAAAATGGAGAAACAGTGATAAGTGTATGTAGAGAGTTTAAAAATATGGTCTTGGTTGCTTGGTGTCTCCGTCTATAGGTATATTCTGCCCTGCCTTCTTCGCCTGGGTACAATGCCTTTCGGATTCAAGGAAAGCCCGCCTCAACAAACGAGGAATGTCGCCCGCTTGCCACCCAGGCGAGCTGGAGCAAATGCTGAAGGAGTCGGTATTAATGCTTCCAGTTCTACCCTTCGCATCGACCCAGGTCGTCCACCTTGCCACAAATCCCCGAACCCCATATGGCCAGCGTCTGCGATATTGTTACAAAACATATCTGAAGTAGGGGTTCTCTTTATCCGTCAGATCTTGAAACGCCAACTTCGCCCGCTCCGTCTCGTCCTCGGGAACCGCCGCCTTCTTCCTGTTTGCAGCCATGAGGACAACGTAGAGCGTAGCCGATGCCGCGATGCAGATGATGTAGCTAGTAGGAGCCATGTTAGTTAAGGGTTGGTGAAGAAGAAAATACTGGGAGAGGTAGAGCAAAACACACCAGATGATCAACCCCAACCACAACTCAGGGTAGTGCTGCGCCCGAGTCTGCGACTTGACAAGCTGCGGGCCGACAATGTTGCCCACGCAGTATGCCGCAAAGATCGTGGCAGCCATGAAGCTCTTCTTGGTGTGGCCAGCGACATTGGACATGCCGACGGTGATGATGAGGCTCACTGTTCCACCAAAGAATCCGGTGATCGAGTAGCCGACCACGGGGGCGGCAGCGCGGTAGCTCCACTCGCTCTTCCAGATGATGGCGCAGCCGGCGATGACGGGCAGGCACGTCAATATGAGCATGATGAGGCGGATGTTGGGGATCTTGGAACCCAGGAAGCCCGTGACGAGGATGACGATGAAGCAAAGCGCGCCGAGTGGGAACTGGAACAGGATCGAGTGGAGGGTGCTCCAGCCAAAGGTCGACACGATGAGCGGGCCGAACCCGCTGACGGCGCCGTTCATGGTATACCTGCAAGCAAGATGTCAGTCACCGTACCCCCCTCCCACCCAGACAACCCCAAACTTACGCCGACGCCATCATCACAAACACCAAATACGTCTTCACATCCGCCAAACTCTCCCTCACCTGCGCCATCTTGATCCTCGAGCACCGCACCCCCGTCTGACCAGCCCTCAACCTCTCCACCGCCGCAAACCTCTCCTCCTCGGTCAAAAACCACGCCGTCACGGGCGAATTCGGCATCGCAAAACACACCAACCCAAACACAACCGTCACCACCCCCGCCAACAAATAAATATACTGCCAGCTCCTCAACCCGCCCCCCTGGATCTGCGCAAACCCGTAATTCAACCCCCCACCCACCACCGTAAACAGCCCCGTACTACTAAACCACCAGCTCTGCCTCAACGCCTGCTCCTTTTGCGTATAATACCCCGCCACAATCGTCATAAACCCCGTCGGAACAATACTCTCCACAAACCCCAGAAAGAACCTCTGCGCGTACAACCCCTTGTACGTCGTCACGGCCGCGGTCAGCATGCAGATCCCGCCCCAGAGGACCACGACGGCGCCGAGCACGCGGCCGATCGGGAAGCGCTGGAGAGCAAAGGACATGGGGTACAGGCCGGCGAGCATGCCGAAGTAGAAGAGGGAGGTTGCCCAGCTGAGGCGGGCGGTGGAGACGGTGGGGGGCGTGGTGGTGCGGTCGGTGGTGGTGAGTTGCAGGTCGGTGGTCATGCCGAAGAGGACGGCCGAGCCGAGGATGGCTTTGTCGTAGTAGACTATGCCGTCTGGGAGGGGGGTTAGTGGGTGGAAGGCGGGGAAAGGGGGTTGAGTTGTTTGGGGAGTGTGAAAAGGGGGTGTTGAGTCATTGGGACGGGTGACGCAAGAGGGCGGCTTACAGCCAAAGATCATGGCGGGGATGAGGAACAAGTCGATCTTGCGGACGGCGCGCGCGGCGACGGCCGGGTCGATGGAGTGGCCTTGTTCGCCGACCATGGCGATGGCTTCGTCCTTGGCCGACGCGCTGCTGCTCGCGTCGTTGTCGTGATTCTGCATCTCCGCGGAAGTGACTCGGGCCGCTTCAGCGTCCGCAACCACGGGCGGGTTGTTCTTCTCGCTCGCCATGATGCCGGTTGAACACGGTGTGGCAAGCACTCAAGCACGAGAGTTGTGGTTCAGTGGTTCAATTGTGAAGACATCGAGAGAGGGGTTGAAAATTCATTCGTTGTGATGCTCCGGTATCGCATCCACAAGGGGGTTCCAGCTGAAGGAACCTGGCTCTGGGCGTGGGGGTTTGGGGATGTCAGCGCCCAGGGCTTTTAATGCCGACCCCACACGTGAAGCTGTATTTATTCAAGTTCTGTTTCTGTATTTGTACAACTCTCAAGCATTATCATCCCACGTCACGGCTCTGCCGCGCGCCCAGTCCCGGATCCCGTCAAAGTTCCTGCAGGTGTGCAGCGTCGAGAACTCCGGCCACGGATCATCGTCGCCCAGCTCGGGATAGATCTTAAAGGTGAAGACGCCAATGTCGGACTGGCACATCAGATTCATCCGGAGTGTTTCCAAGCAGTGGTCTGAGTAAGGGAGAGGCATGTTAGTTTTGTTGGTTCAGTCAGCGCCCCTGGTCCCTGGCTGGCACTTACCGACGTGACCCCTGACATCTTCGGGCTCGGCACTGATGTCGCCACCGTCATTGACGTAGTAATCCTTCCAGGTAAACTGCCTGAGCAGGTTCAGGCAGTGCAGCTGGTGGAAGACCTCGATGGCGGCGCGGTAGCCGACCTTGCCCGTCTTCGGGTCCGTGATCTTGAGGGAGTCTCGGGACAGGCCGAGACGGTCGACCTCCTCGAGCGAGATCATCATGTCTCCGACTCGAGATATTTGCTCCCATGCCTCATCGACCTCGGGTCCCTTGCCGACGTAGGGGGACCCGGTCATGATGGGCGTCAGGTTGTATCGGACCGTGTCATACTTGACGACGGGTGCTGCGGGAGCTGCATTTGTGCCAAGTCAGCATTCTGCCCCAGCGTGGTCATGGGATAGGAGTGCTTACAGTATGTGGAAAACTCTGTGGTGACGACCATGTCGGATGGTCGTGCGTACCTCATGCAGAAGGCCAACGCAAAGAGCGTCGTCGAGAGAGTGAGCAAGAATGCATGCCCAATCCAAACCCAGTGCTCCGCTACCCTCCTCGCCGGCTTCGTCTGGTAGAAAGCCTCCAAGCTCAGTCGCCTCCTCCATGCGCCCTTCTCTGACAGATGCTCCTCGTCCAGGAGGGGGACGGGCTGGTAGTCGTCTTCGCCCATGTCGAATGGTGATGTCGGACTGGTCGAGCAGCCCAGGAAGAAGAAAAAAAGAACAAAAATAAATTAATACAATGCTCGCAGAGCAATCACCAAGACCACACCAGGCAGTCAGAGGGAAGAACGAAAGGAAGAAAGAAAGCTGCCAGTGATAACCGACAAGACGTCGAGGCAACCTTGAGACGGCGAGCCCGAGTGTCTGGGATCAATCGTACGACAGCTCTGGCCCAAAAAGCACGGGGCAGCGCATAAACGATGGAAGAATAAGAAATCGATCCTGTTGATCGGCCTGCGATCGTGGAAGCTTGGATGAAGTTGGGAAAGTTGGTCAAGGTTTGTGGGATTTCTGGGCCAGCGACACACAGCCCGCGCCAGGCTGAAGCGCATCGCGGTTTCAGGGCGCCCCAAAGAGGCGGGATGAGGCGGCCGGGAGGGGCGACGCAACATGAGACGGACTGGGTTGGGTGGTTAAGGTTCCCCACGAGGGGCTGCGACAAGCACACGACTAGCACGCAAGAAGCAAGAAGGGCGGAGGGTGGTGGCATTCAGCAGCAAGCCCTGCCTGGCCTCGCCTCGCCCTGTCCTCGGGGCGGCCCAAGCGGTTGTTGCAAGATGTTTCGAGTCTGGCTTTGTTGGGTCGCTTTGGGGGTGCTTTGGGTCTCCTGGGGGGGCCGGGGGGCACGCTGCTGCAGGGCCCACATCGAGTGCCTGCCGGAGGGGACTCCCAATGGCGGCTAGAGGGTGAGCGAGCCCTGCTGAGTGAGCTCTAGGTGCTGCTGACCTGCCTGGCCCTGCTGATGTGCATCGGAGCCCCAGGTTTTCGGTACCAGGAATGCAGAGGACCAGCTCCGCGGCATCTCAAACCGAAAGCGGGCGGTTAATCCGCACCTGTGTTCCAAGTCTTGGGCCTCTTGGCGACGCATTGAGTTTCCGCCGATCTGGGATCGAATCCATCGGGGGGCATTTTTACACGAGACAGGCGGTGCCTGGCGGGAGCAGAGGGTGGGTGCAGGCCCTGCAGGGTCGATGGGAGGGGGGGCAGGGGATCTTAAGACAGGGGGTTCCAGCCGCTGTGTGTCAGGGCCCAAGCGAGCCCCAGCTGCTGTGGCTTGAGGCTCCACTGAAGCCAAGCATTGACGCGGCAGGCCAGGGCAGCTCAAACCGAAGCAGGAGCGTGGATCCGCACCTGCGTTCCAGTCTTGGCACACGCGTGTGAAGATCGAGTTTCCACCCGTCGATCATGGCCCCTGCAACCCTCCAACTCCTCCTTCCAACTCGCCCTCCACAACCCTCGTCTGCCCCAGAAACCCTCAACAACAGCCCGACAAACCTCCGCGATGCACACCTCTGTACCCCCCCAAATCGGATAGACCGGCCGGCTAACCTTGCCGCTGATGACTGGGGTCTGTTGCGGGGGCCTGCCCTGACTACGACACGACCCAGCATGGACGCCAGCCCTGACCCAGTCCCTCTTCCAGTCCCTGCCCCAGTCTCGTCACTTTGATACTCCAGTACGCAAACACTCACACGCCC